>Ga0209212_1001393_pt1 | contig 39605 bp, 29 predicted proteins | sample RifGroC2_FD_183996 | JGI IMG/M metagenome (GOLD analysis project Ga0209212, IMG submission 183996) | Groundwater microbial communities from Rifle, Colorado, USA - Groundwater C2 (SPAdes) (version 2) | ecosystem: Environmental > Aquatic > Deep subsurface > Groundwater | place: Rifle, Colorado... | reverse complement strand
GCTTTTCGGATCTCCCGTCTAAACCACTCTAAGTCTTCTTTGTTCTCTGTCTCTCGTTTCCAATGCAGAATGCCGCCCTCGGTGATTTCTTTTTCGCGTTCCACGATCTCACCGTTGGGCATCTTCTTACGCTCGATCTTCTTGACAACCCTGCCACCGATCTTCTCGCAGAGTTCTTTGCGCTTCTCCGGTGTGCCGGGGTCGGGCAGGAGCGTGGCAATGAGCGCCGCACGGCACGCAGCCAACGGCCGCCGTGCCGGCCAGATGTGCAGCGTCGAGATATGCCCATGCCGCACATTCTTCTCATGGACCGAGTCCAAAGAAGCCTGCTTTAGAGGGAAGGCGTGTTCAATGAGACGCGAAACGTCCTTGTTAGCCACAGAGGTCACAGAGAAATCCTCCTTATGCCGTCCACACGGCGCGGAACACCGAAGTTGACGAGCAAACCACGTTTCAAGCCGGCGGCCTCCCGCAGTTCGAGTTCTACGCAAAGCGCTTCTTCATATATGGACTCGAGTAAACCCGGACTAAGCGTCTTATGAACCTCAATGGCTGCGATAATCTTCTCTCTTAATTCATCCATAGTTATTCTCTGTGCCCTCTGTGGCTAATCATCTTCACCTGATCCACAAGAAAGAAGAGAGCGAAATGGGAATGATGCGCGGATCTGGCACTGTAACGTCATCGTCAAGCGTCACGAGCAGAGCAAACGGCGCATTGTATACGGTCTTTTCAAGGAACGCGCGGAGCCCGCGTGTGTCCTCGTGGTGGTCGATTCGTCGGCGATACTTGACTTCAACAGGGATGCGCCGTGTGCCAATGGTCATGACAAAATCTACTTCCGGTTCGGCCCCACGTTCGGGAAAGTGGGCGAGGTCGAGCGTTGGGATTGAAGCCAAATAATAACCTAGTGTGCTTTCAGCGAGCCGCCCGGCAAGATCTTGAAGGTGAGCTTCCTGTCGCAGCCGTTCGGGGTCCAGAGGAATTATTTCCTGCAGCCAACTTGCCCGTAACGCGTGGTCACAAAGGCAAATTTTAGGAGGCGATTTGCGCTTCTTAAGCCGCAACTCAAGTGGTTGGACAAGACGGATTAGCAGCGTTCCATCCAAAAAACGGAGGTAGTTCAGGATTCGGTTCCAGCCGATGTTCCCCGCCAGAGCTTGTCGGATTTCGGGAACCAGGACGCTTTGGCCTGGAGTCTGCCCGGCATAGCGGCAGCAGAGTCGAAACACTTCTTCCAAAAGCTTCTCATCCCGTTTGGCCCCCCTTGGGCCCATGCGAAGGTCGTGTTGGATGGCGCGTTCGATAACGGTTTCATTGAGATGGTCCGCCATCTCAGGCCATGGAGTATCATACCGCTCGTGCGCCACAGGATAACCGCCGCGTTCGGAGAAGGCCGCGAACGCCTTGATTCTGGCGTCCGCCTCTTTCTGCCCCCGATTTATCGCCTCCAACCAGAATTCACGCCTTACAACGGCCTCAAGGCCGTTCTCTTCCCAAAGAGGTTTGGATTCGTAGCCGTATCGTAGCAGGGCAATCTCTCGTAGCAGGAGAGGGCCAATGTCTATAGTGGTGATCCGCCCTGCGAGACTGTCCCTACCGGCTTCAATGCGCAGGGAAGAACTGCCTGTCACTAATACTCGTACGTTCTGGTTGTCTACGAGATGTTTTACCTGGGGAGCCCAGGAAGGTAGATTCTGGACCTCGTCTAGAAGGATGTAGGCGCCTAAGCCATTCTGGGCGAGTTCGTTGAAACTCCGTTTCAGGACTCTCTGCTCATACCACCTGGCGATGCTCAACACGGGATCTTTGATCCCCGCCAACGATTCAATTTCGTCAAATGCGACGTAGAGGATGTGGGATCGATCTATCCCCTGCTGCAACAACTCCTCCATAATCTGCCGCAGAAGTACTGTCTTTCCAACACGGCGCGGCCCGCGCAACACGACGGCTGGCGTGAGACCCTGCTTCAACAACCGAAATAAACGGCTGAACACCCATCGGCGCATCGTGGGAATGATAGGCCCTGGCTTACCCTCCCAATGCGGGTTGAGAGTGTGTAGGGTGTCAGCCAGTTCCATCGGTAAACTGCCACCAAGAAGATTCAGTTGACTCATAATGCTCACCCCTCCTGTGCTGCCAGGACAGCTTGCGGACTGATTAACATACTTCCCTTAACTCTAGCGAGCGGGCGTTCAAGGACATTAATAAGGCGCAAAAATCGAGGGGGGTTAAGATTTACAGGGCAAGATTTTAACCTCGCTGTGATGTAGACATACGTTTTCACTGACGCTTCGCCAAAAAAGCAAGAGCCGCTCCCTAAGGAACGGCTCTGCGCCCGGCTGCAAGAACAGTCAGGGGGGATGATGTTGAAATTATTAGCCCATGATCCTGTCATTGTCAAAGCCCTAATTGCCCTATATTCGACTCCGCTTTTCAATGTTCTAGGCCTCCGACACATCGAGTATCTGCCTGGCACCTATGAGCATGCTCCCCTTCGCCTTGGCGAGTAGGCAACCAAACGGGTCCTGCACGCGCATTAACCTCGGGGCTGGCGACGCACAGTCGTAAACGGCGTAGAGCCAGTAGCCCTGTCGCATGTTACATGCCTTGGCCCATTCGTTGCCGGACACCTCAACCTCTCCCGTCCCCGCCCGCCCTTTGACTTCGATGGCGCGCTTCTCGCTTCCCGGCCAAATGGAAAGTAGGTCAAATCCCGGATTGTCCGGGAGGCCAGCCGCGCGGGCAAGTTCCGGGGTGTGGACATCCCGGACTGTAGCTCCAGACGCTTCCTCGAATGCCTGGGCGATCTTCATAGCGACCATCTCGACGTCGACTTCGTGTCGTTCCAGGTCAACAGGGTCGGAGGAGGGCACGACAAGTGCGTGGGTAACGAACGTTATCACGCCTGGTTCGATGAGTTCGGGTTCCCGCCGCAATACGGCCAATGCATTTTCCCGACGACTGGAAAGTTGCCGTTGTTGGCGCTTTACCTCCTCCAGAGCTTCGATGGCCCTGCGGTTTCCCGCCCGCGCTTTCTCGGAGTGCCTTGCACGGGCGGCTGCAAGCTCCGCTTCTTGGTAATCAAAGCCGCGTCGAATGAAGCTCTCCCGTTCCGGGACACTCTGCAGCAAACGATGCTTGCGCTCCAGAGCCATCTCGCGAGCAACGCGCTCTGCAAGGTAGGCACGGGCGAGGTCCCTCCGATCGGTCGCCGCCACGGCCAGCCGCTGGGCTGATGCGGGAATTCCACGGCCGCCCTTGAGAAGCAGAAGGTGCTCGACCGGGCAAAGTCCAATGTCGGCGCCTTCGTACTGCTTGACCCCGACCAGCCGGCAGTCCAAAACCTCTTCCTTGCTGAGATCCGGGAGTTCATGATCACCCCTGCGGACAACAGAGAGAAGCGCCATATGGAAGAGGTACGGCTTTTCATCGGTTGGATCAACGAAGACCGCGCCGCGTGCTCCTTGGTCTGCGAGACGTTCGCTCACGAAAGAACGGAAACGCTCAAAGACAGGTTCGCCCGGATGGAGCCAAATCGCATTCTTCGAATCTGTTGGTCGAGAAACAGAAAAATGCTCTCTCGCTTCTTCCGGGTAGAGTTCAAGAATAGGCAGCAACGTGTCCACCGATCCCAGCCGCGCCGGACGGAACGAGAATATACGTTCCATGTCTCCTTCGATTTCAATGTCCACAAGCGACGCAGCCTGCTGGATATATTGCCGAACATAGCCTGGGAGTAAGCGGAAATAGACTTCCCGTTCCAGATCGACGCGAAGGCGCGGCAGTTCTTTTGCGACATCGCCGCCGAAGCCATAGATGGATTTTTCGCGCGCGGCGAGAGCCTCAACTTGCTCTGTTGTAAGACGGCCATCCAGCTCCCTGGCCAAAGCGTCTGCGTCCTCCGTGACGGCAAGCTCCATGTACTGCTTGATCGAGACTCCCGCAAAGATACGGCCAATGCAGTCGAAGACTTTGTCTGACTTGAGTTCCTTTCGGATTTTTTCCAGCTTGTCGAGCAGGACTTTGAGCACCTTACCCTCACGAGTAGAGGGCGCGACGAGGTTAAGGATAACCACAGGGTCGTGTTTCTGCAGATACCGATGAATTCGGCCCATGCGCTGTTCGAGCCGTGCGGGGTTCCAGGGCACGTCGTAGTTGATCATGATCCAGCAAAATTGAAGGTTGATGCCTTCACCTGCTGCGTCAGTGCAGATCAGGAATCGCGCTCCGCCCTCGGCGGCCGGCTTGCGGAAGCGTTCAACCTCTTCCTCTCGCTGGACATAGTCCATACCTCCGTGAATCTGAGCAATCTGCCCTGTAAATCCCATGCCGCCGAGACGATTCACAAGAAATTGCAGGGTGTCTCGATGCTCCGTGAAGACAATGAACTTCTCGTCAGCGTATTTAGGATCGGTCAGTATCTCGCGGAGCTTATCGAATTTCGACTCATGTCCGAGGTCGTGAACTTTTCTTGCCAAATCGAGGAGGCCTCGCACCTGCTCCTTCTCGGCCATGAGGTCGACAAGCGACGCGGCGACCACGCCTTGGAGGAGCTTGTCCTCGGCGAGTTCGTTTTCCTCACGGCCTTCCTCGGGCGATTCATCATCTGCGGTTTTCGTTTCGAAAACATCGTCGTCTTCGTGAATACGCTGCTGGAGTGTGATCAATTGTTCAGTGGTTAACTTGCCGTCCTGTACGTCAGCGATAAGCTTATCGAGCTTGTCGATACGGCGCTCGAAGGAGCGCAGGAGGGCGTAGGTTGAACTCGCCAAGCGGCGCTGAAAAACACTCATGGCTAGGCGGGCGGCCTCACGGTGTAAGAGCTTGGCTCGGTTGTAAACGAAGCGGAGGTAATCGGTGGTCTCATCGTAAAGCGCTTGTTCACTTACTTCGCCCTGGCTTAGTTCATAGCCGAGCGTATCCGAGATCCGCTTGGGATAGAGCGGGCGACCGTCGAGATGGACCATCTCTTCCTTTGTGCGCCTTATGAAATGCGTATGGCGTTGATCCGCTGGATAGTCTTCAAACGCTGCTGGCGTGGCGAGTATTTCGGGTTCCAGCAAGCGCCAAAGAGCGTAGTAGGGATAATCCTTGCCCATGTGCGGCGTCGCCGTTAGAAGTAACAAATGATATGGGCTCCACTGCAAACGCCAACGGTTGTCGTGGCTCTGTATTCCAGCGAAGGCTTCCGCAAGGCAATACCGGTCGGTTTTACGGACGCGAAGGTCTGCATCCCGGCTCGCTGCCAGTTTGTGAGCTTCGTCAAAGATGACAAGGTCATAAGGAGGTACATCTGGCTCTCTAAGACGAGCGAACACGCGCGGACTTGCCAAGGTGTCCACACTGACAATGATCCGGTCGCTGTTGTCGCCTGTGAAAGGATTCTCTTGGCGGGCGTCGTTTCCTCTTATAATTCGGAAGGGCAAGTTAAAAAGGTTGAGGAGCTCACGCCGCCAGTTTCCGACAAGGCCAGCCGGAGGAACGATGAGGATTCTGCGCAGAAGACGTCGGGAAAGCATCTCGCGGATATAGAGGCCGGACATGATAGTTTTGCCCGCTCCCGCGTCATCGGCCAAGAGAAACCGTAACCGTGGCCGGTTGAGCATGTAGTCATAAACCGCGATGTGCTGATGCGGTAGGGGGTCGATATTGGAAATTTCCGTCGCAAACGTGGGGTTGGCGAGATGGCCAAAAGAAAGCCGTTCTCCTTCGGCTAAGACCTTGACGATATCTGGTTGAGCAGTAAAGTCCAAAATCGCAGGAGGCTTCTCCTCCTTTCTATAGTACTCCGCTTGTTCCTCCGCGATGCCCATCTCCAGCTGCCGCAGTCGGTTCCATGAAAGCTGAGACGGCTTTGTCTGTCCATTTTCCCAGCGGTTTACACTCGCGAAGGAGACTCCAAGGCGATCTGCCAAAGCTTGTTGAGTAAGGCCGCGACGGGCTCGGAACTCCTTGATGCGTTCCGAGTAATCGTTGCCTGGGCGGTAACTTATGTAATAATCTGCAACCATTTTCAGCTATTGGCTAATTCATATAACATGTGTTATATGAGATGTCAATAGAGCACGCGATATAATTTCTACAAGGACGGTGAAGAGAGGAGAGTGAGGGGCAGGCTTTCGTTTTTAGACAATCCTGAACTTGGGCTTGTTGGTCGCTCACTTTTCCGTTGATCAAGAAGCGCTCCACCAGAGGCTCGCCCTTTCCTAGCGCTTCGCGCGTGGGATAGTAGAACCTGCTACGTTTGCGCAATTGCGCGAATGAGAAAATGTCCCGGAGGTAGCGTAAGCTTCCCCTAATTTAGGACAGGCGGAAGGTGGAGCTTTCTGGTAAATGCAGCGCCTTGACTCTCCGCGATAATTCTTTTAGTTTAATAACTCTGGATTTTTGAGGAGTCGGCTAATTGGTAAGCCACCTGACTCTGGATCAGGCGATTGTAGGTTCGAGTCCTACCTCCTCAGCCAATGGTCCCATCGTCTAGCGGTTAGGACACCGGCCTCTCACGTCGGTAACACGGGTTCGATTCCCGTTGGGACCACCAATCTAACCTCTCTTATACACCGCCTCAGGGGCCTTACCATTTACTCAATGAAGCTCCCCGCCCCAAGGGGCGGGGTTTCTTTCAGAATAATTTGCAAAACTCTAGATTCCACCCGTCAGACAAAGTCTGCTCAAGTTGAGCCGACCCCTCGTGTCATTCTGAGGCCGCAGGCCGAAGAATCTCCTGCAAAACGAGATCCTTCGCTTTGCTCAGGATGACAAGAAAGCAGTGCCGACACCAACAGCTCTTCCAACAAACATTACCATACCTTCAAACCCCTACCCCACAACCCCACCTTAAAGGTTCCCCGCCTCAAGAGGCGGGGTTAACATCGAATATACTGAATAATTTTACTCAAAACCCTGAGTAAAGCTCATGGGGGGGGGTCTAACCCCTTTTCCTCATCGCGTTCTACAGCTGCTGCGTTGTGGCTTTCAAACGTAGCGCCATGTCTTTCAGAATCGAGCGAACGATAGCCGGGTTCTCGCGCAGGAGCGTTTCGAAGTTATTCTGCGATACGGCGATGAGCTGCGTCCCCGGCGAGGCGATGGCGATGGTCGCCGTTCGCGGCTCGTTGAGGAGCATGGCCATTTCGCCGAAGTAGTCGCCCGCCCCGAGGGTTCGGATGGTGGCGCCGTTGTTCTTGACCGCGACCGATCCCGAGAGGATGTAGAACATCTCGCCGCCGGGGTCGCCCTTCTCAAAGAGGATTGTATTCACATCGTAGGCCCGTACGAATTTTGCCAGAAAGGGACTCCGCTTCTTGGGAACGCCTGCGCGTCCAAGAAAGAGACCGCGCACCAAGAGCGCGTCGCGCCGGCGAATGTTGGCCATCACTTCGCTGCCAAAGAGGACCACCAGGAAGGAATAGTAAACCCAGACGGTGAGGACGAAGATGGCCTTGAGAGATCCGAAGGCATAACCAAAGTCAGGATTGATCCGCAAGATCATCACAAAGATCGGCCGTATAACAAAGAAGAGGATGGTCGTTATGAGGGAGCCGATGACAAGTTCCCGTTTTGTGAGCTTGACAGGGCAGAAGACGAAGAAGAAGAAGCCGACAAAGAGGAGTGATACTGCGACAGGAACGGCCGTGGCCGCGTATTGAACGATGGGGAACGCGGCCACGACGTTGACCAACACGATGGAATAAACGATGCGGGTAATCACAAGAACGAGGAACAGGACGAGGAGCGCGAACGCGGCGACGACCGAGAGCAAATATTCTTTGACGAACCCTATGGTTTGTTCCATTTTAAAAACTTGCGCGAATGCGCTTCGCAGGGCGGAGGCGAAAGGGATGATAATCCAGAGCAGGGCGATCATGCTGTAAAGACCCCATATTCTCTTGGCGGCGAGAGTGGAAATCTCCTTGAGGAGCACCTCGCTTGACTGCGGCATGATCTCTTCGGCGAGGGTTTGAGTGCCTTTCAGAACCTGCTCGGAGGATAAGGTAAGATTGCTCAGCAGGATGACAACCAGGAGAAGGAGTGGAATCAGCGAGAAGAAGCCGTAATAGGCCAGGTTCGCAGCGGTTTGATAGCTGTCGTTATTGATGAAGGATTTGATCGACTCGACAAAGATCAGCCAGGAGAGCGACATTGTCTCGCGAAAATTCTTGCGCTTCATAGGGCAACCTCGGAAAGGGGGCCGGAGTCTGGGCGAGAGCCTACACCAAAATGCGTCGCGCCGCGAGGGAGAGGGGGAAGAGTAGATCAAATCTTTCAGCCGTACAGAAGCGCGCGGCTGCGGCCGGTATCGTAGGCCTCTGTCCCGGTGCAGGCGATCCGCATCACGCTATCGATATCCGCGCCGTCATCGATCGCCTTCCTGACGGCCGCCGTGCCCGTCAACAAATCGATGGCCGGAACGTCGTCACGAAACTCATAAGGTTCCGCGCGCCAGGCAAAGGCATCGGGCCATAGCGATTTTACCGCGACGAGAACGCTGATGCCGGTGCGGTAGGCATAAAAAGCCCGGCGATCGGTGACGTGCAACTGCAGGGCGCCGCAGCGTTGTCGGGCGAACTTATGGAAAGTCGGCTCAATGACACAGGGACGGAAGAGCACACCGGGTAGATCACAGCGCCGTAGCTCGTCCGCCAGTTTCCTTGCCTCAACGAAGGGGGCGCCAAAGAGCTCGAAGGGCCGGGTCGTGCCCCGGCCTTCGGAGAGATTGGTGCCCTCTAGAAGACACATGCCGGGGTAGACGACGGCCGTCTCGAGGGTCGGCATGTTAGGCGAGGGCATCACCCAGGACAGATCGCACTCGTCGTAGTACGCGCGGCGACGCCAGCCCTCGCATGCGACGACCTCCAGGTCGCAGCCGATGCCAAAGGCGTCGTTGTACAGGCGCGCCAGCTCACCCACGGTCATCGCGTGTCGTTGAGGAATGGGATACAAACCGCAGAAGCTTTCGAGTCCTGGGTCTAAACCGCCCCCTTCGAACTGCACGCCTCCGATAGGGTTAGGTCGGTCGAGAACGACGACCTTCACCGAGGATTTTTTTGCCGCACGCATGCAGAGTGCCATGGTAGCGGCATAGGTATAGTAGCGCGCGCCGATGTCCTGGACGTCGAACACGAGCACATCAATCTGAGACAGGTGCGCAGGGGTCGGAGACAGCGACTCGAAGCTCTTGCCGTACAGGCTGACCTCGGGCACTCCGGTGACGGGATCGCGGGCGTCGCCAACCCCGATCATGTCCTGGGCTGCGCCGCGAATGCCGTGCTCGGGCCCGAAGAGTAAGCGAAGATCGATATCCGGGTGCCCGTGCAAGAGATCGATAGCATGAGCCAGGCGACGATCGACGGTAGTTGGATTGGATTGGCAACCAGCCCCACCCGGGCCTTCCCCAGCCATCGCTTCGGTTCGTCGAGCAGCCGTTCCAGTCCAGTGCGCATAGCATCATCTTACACGGCGCCGGGGCAGTTTGTAAAAGAGGATCGGCTACTTTTCAGACAGATTACTTTTGCCATGTGAGGCTGACTCACAGCTTGTAGCCGATCTTTCGGAGAAAGCCTTTGCGCCAGGAGATATCCTGGTCGCCCTCAATCCCCTTCGTTTTTGCGCCGTCAATCACGCCTAGGATGCCTCGGCCCTGCTCCGTCTCGGCAACGACGACTTCCACCGGATTGGCGGTGGCACAAAAGATGCGGCAAACCTCCGGCACCATCTTTAAGGTGTTCAGGATGTTAATAGGGAAAAAACCGGCTCCCAGGAACAGGATAAAGCTGTGCCCCGACGCGAGAGCGAGCGCATTGCGTTTGGCCAGCTCGATCATCTCGTTGTCAGTTCCAGTCCAGCGCACAAGCGTCGCGCCTGAGGATTCACAAAAGGCGAGGCCAAACTTGATCCCCGGCACAGACTGGACCATCGCCTCGTGGATATCTTCAACGGTCTTGATAAAATGGCTCTGGCCCAGGACGAAATTAATCTCGTCGGGCTTCTCTATTTTGACTGTGATCAGTTCCATAGGATACCTCCTATCCGTTTAAAGTCTCAGAGAATCTTTTCTTCTATCACATCCTAACACGCCTCCTCCCCTTGCTGTAGCTCCTCTCTCGCCCTTCGGCAAGGTGTCGAAAAAGGTAAGAGAAAGGAAAAACTTCTAAAGAACTCGAAGGTTCGAAAAGAGTACGAAAGGCTCGGCCCGGAATTCCATCTGGCTCAGAGTTTAATTAAAGCCAGGTTGAAGAAGGGATGGACGCAGGCGGAACTGGCACGGCGGGTGGGCATGCAACAACCAAACATCGCCCGCCTGGAAGGTGGAAACTATGACCGAGTTTCCTTACCTACTCTTAAGAAAGTAGCTCGCGCGCTCGGAGCGAAGATCGAGATCAGGCTCTCTGCCTAAAAAGTCACCGCAGTTCGCCCAGGGAGTCTGGTAGAAAACAAAGCCATCTTTTACCAATTCTCGCACAATTCACGAGCACAAATCACGGCTTTTATGCCACTTTCGCCTGTCACCTGCTGCCTATTGCCTTTCTCTGTCGTCAAAGAAAGGGCCGCGAGATACGAGAGACCAGAAATCAATCCGAGGCGTTAAGAACCTCGATTAGCAGAGGAAAAGGTTGGATCAGGAAAGATTGTTTAGATTGTCGTGCTTGACCCCGGCGGTCTCTTTAGCACTCTCGCCAAGAAAAGAAGGGTTAGTCTCGCTCATTTACCACCTCCGCACCTCTAGCTGCCTTTTGTTTCCTTGAGAGGGGGTGGTAGCGGCTGCTCATTCATTGTAATCAGCAATTTCTCGCCGATGACCGGATCATTGACTAGTTCGGCAAGCGCGCGCTCTAAAGCTTCCTTGTCTTGACAATATCGTTGGCTATCTCCCCAGGCTATCAAACACGGATAGCCAGTCGACGATGGTTTCCATTGGCAATCGACCTCGTACTCGTGGAGGAGGCTCTTGATGATGGTCATTGCGAATTCCTTCTCAGACTTCTTGGCACGGAACTTCGCCAAAGGTGCAAGGCTGGTATTCCACCAAGCAAGCCGCAATGAAACTGCATGACCATTATCCATCGGTAACTGCGTTGTTTAACATTGCCTTATGTCGAATTATGCGTCTTTAGATCAACTGAATCGGAAGACGCACTGCCAGTTGTCCTATCCCTAGATCTCATTCAGCCACCACACGAGAAGACGAGGCTCTCTCAGTTGGAGTGTCATAATCGTGTCAGGATTGTAAAGTTGCATTCTTTCACGCAATTGTTAGTAGTTTAAATCTCCCATTACCCCAAGCCGGAGAGAATGTCTATCCCTACCTTGCGAGCTATAGAAGCTTGACACCCAAGACGGCTGAAAGTTATTCTCGCTGCCGAGCATCCGGTGAAAGCTAAAGGAAGGGGGCAAGCATTGAGAATCATCGACCTTCATTGCTATCCCAACACGAAGCCGTGGATTAAGTCTCAGGGGCCGTATGTCTAGGCGCTGGAAAAGTACTGGAACCGTACCTGGACGGGCAGGACTGAAGAAGAGGTCGTGCGGGAATTCCAAAGTGCGGGGGTTGGCACGCGGTCTCCCAGGGTTTGTTCCCTATCGGTGTCTTTTAATTGGGTGAATCGTAACGGTGTCAGGATTGCAAAGTTGCATTCTTTCACGCCGCAACGGGTTCAACCCTTCTCCAGCCTTTCGACCCTTTTGCCGCATACCATAGATCATAGTTCTGCTGAAGGTTGAGCCACAGTTCTGGCGTTGTACCAAACGCCTGAGACAAGCGCAGGGCCATATCCGCTGACACCGATCCACGCTCGTTGACAACTTTTGAAACCGTCTTTCGCGACACCCCCAGGGCTCTCGCCAGATCGGCCACTGTCAGCCCAAGTGGCTCTAAATGCTGCCGCCTCAGAATTCCGCCAGGGTGACTCGGAGCTCTCTTGCCGGTTCTCATCCTTAACCCTCCTAATGGTAATCTACGTAATCAACGTCAAACGCGTCACCATCCTTGAATTGAAATATAACCCGCCAATTCCCCGAAACTTTAACCGACCAATACCCCTGTAACTTTCCTTTTAACTGATGCAGACCGGAACCGGGGAAATGCATATCTTTCACTGCACTAGACGCATTCAACCTGTCGAGGAGATCGGCCAATCTCTGCGCGTGCTTGGCTTGGATTCCCTTTTTGACTCCATCAAGGAAAAATTTCTCAAGCCCTTTGTGCGCAAAGGTCCTAATCACTCGTCAATGTGTAACCCGTCGGGTTACGCTTGTCAAGAGAGACAAGCCAGATCGCTTCGACTGTTGGACTGCTGAAGAAGATTTTCTGCGGCAATGCGGAGCGAATTCTGGGATTGTAGCTTTGGAAGTTGGGGCTGGTTACGGTGTTTTCCTGCGGGTCGGAGCGGAAAGAGTTCGATTCCCGTTGAGACCACCAGCCTTGTCGTAGAAATGTCCGGCGCTTCTTTCCATGTGAACCAGCTTCCCACGGGCAAAGCCAATCTGAGAAAAGAAGCCGGGTGTCTCTGTTTCTTCCGGATTCACCAGCGTAAAAACCTTTTCTATCCTTCTTCGATCCTTGGCCAATCTGCTGAATTCATTCACCAAGGCCCGGCCGATGCCTTTATAGCGATAGGCCGGGTGAACACCGATAACATCGATCCACCCGACTTCGTCCCGGAGACCAAAATCCCAGATGCTTGCCCAGCCAAAGAGAAAGCCGACCATTCGGTTATCCACTTCGTTCGACTGAGGCTCACGAACGTCAGCGACAAGAGAGGCCCAAGGAGGGATGCCTTCCGCGTTAATAAACCTCCTCTCCCAATAGGCCGGCCGGGGAAAGCCCTGGATCACTTCGTCAATTTTCATGACGGCTTGAAGGTCATCTTTCTTAAGCTCCCTGATATCAACCGATTTCATCACCACAGCTCCTCGTCTGGCTTAGAGCCCTTTCCCGCCCCCTCTCTGGGACGCGTGTAAATGACGTACCAGCCCTCAATGGTTGTGGACGGTTGCTGGGGATGGCATTCTGAACAAGCTAGATCTTCCGCCCGCGCGGGCTCCAGATGCACCTCCAACCCCATCGATTCATAAGACTCGGTTGCCTCTTTGAGTCTCGAACCGCCGGCGAGAAAACGCTTCGTCCAACCCTGCTGTAGTAGCTCGTCCTCCCGACTTGGGCTTTCTGCAGGCATGGGATTATTCATCTTAGAAAAGGTCATCTCCCAGATCGTTGCCGGCCGGAAGGTGACCGTGTTCTTGGAGAAATCGCTGTAGCAGTTCACTCTCTCGCTGGGTATACATAGAAGCCTCTTCATAAAGAAAGTACCGCGCCTTGGGATTACTGTTCAACTGCTCTTCAAGGGCGAGACGCAAGTTGACCACCCCCGCGATCCGAAGGATCTGCTTTTCGGCATCCAGAAGCTGGTAGACGCCTTCCGAGGCGGACGTTGTTGCGACATGCTCTTGATCAAATTCCAACCACGGCTCCGGCGGCAGAATGGGCGCGCCGATCTGGAGCCGCAGGTCGCACCTGAGACACCGTCGCGCCTCCTTTAAGGCTATGGACTCGTCGAAGCCAAGCTCTATCGTTTCGAAGCTCGTCTGGCGCTCGGCAAGTGAACGGTACGACATAGGTTCCCGGCCCCGGGAAGCAAATTCCTCATCGCGACCGATCCAGGGGTCGTTCTCCTGGGCCGGGGCCAAGGCCTCTTCAATGACACCATCGCCCCCGAGGTACCGGTCGATGGAGGCCGCTGCCTTCCTTCCGACGGCAATCGCCTGAATAACCGACGATGGCCCGCTTACCGCTTCGCCTCCCGCAAGCAGTCCAGAAACAGGCGTGGCCAGAGTGGCCTCATCGACCCGGAGCGTTCCCCGTTCCGTAACCAACGACTGGCCAATTTCCCCCAAGAAGGAGAAATCTGTGCTCTGGCCGATAGCAAGGACCACGGTGTCGGCCTCGATCACGGTTGTGACCGACGGGTCAAAGGAAGGATTGAAGCGTCCCGACTCGTCGAAGACTCGGGTGCAACGAACCAACTCGATCCCGGCAAGCTTCCCGTTCGCCAGGACCCGCTTCGGCCCCCAGGACGGGTGGAGGACACCGCCTTCTTCGCAAACCTGCTCTATTTCCGACTTGAAGGCCGGCATCTCGGCACGCGATTCCAGGCAGGCAATCTGTAGCTCTTTTGCGCCAAGGCGACGCGCTGTAAGCGCGACGTCCATCGCCACGTTTCCCCCACCTATCACAACAACTCGGCCCAGTGGCGTCCCCGGCCATGAGCCGAGGTTGACTTCGCGCAGAAAGTCCAGGCCCCAGAGAACACCCGGTATCTCGCTCCCCTCAAGCCTGATCTTCTTGCTCAACTGGGCGCCAACTGCCAGAAAAACGGCGTCGTATTCGCTGCGCAGCTTCTCCAGTGAAAAGCCGGAGGCCGGGCCCACGGCAGTGTTGGTCCTGAGTTCTATGCCCCGGGCCAGAATCCAGTCAATCTCGCGCCGGACTACCTCGCGGGGCACACGGAACCGCGGGATGCTCTGCAGCAGCATCCCGCCGGGCTCGGAGGCTGCTTCGAAAACCGTCACACTGTGCCCCTTAGTCTGAAGGTAATAAGCTGCGGTGAGTCCTGCCGGACCTGAACCCACGACGGCGACTTTTTTTCCTGTCTTTGTAACCGGCGCCGCCGCCTGGTCTTGCGGCCTCGCATGCTCCGCAGCAAAACGTTTGAGCCTGCATATAGAGATAGGCTCGCTGACACTGCCCCGGCGGCAAACACTTTCGCACGGATGGAAACAGACATAGCCAAGAACCGCAGGAAACGGAACCCTTTCCCGGATCACGGCGAGGGCTTCATCGTACTTCTGCTGGGCAATAAAACGAACATAACGTGGTATGTCGATGCCGGCCGGACAACCCGCGCGGCATGGAACTAAAGCCTGTTCCTTTGAAAACGCGGCCCCCATGTCGGTGGGTTTGTCCATAAGAGCGCCGGTCGGACAGACCTGGACACAGGCGGTGCAGAATTTGCATTCCGACTCGGGCAGAGAAGATGCCGTAGTGCCCACCACCACGCGGCTTTCAGCTATCGTGAACCCCAAAGCTTCAACTCCCCGGATGTCGGCGCAAACCCGGACGCAGCGGGTGCAGCCGATGCAGAGATTGTAGTTGCGCGTAAAGAGGGGGTCGTCTTGGATATTGGAGAGATCACGAAATACATAACGCGGGGTGTTTGGCTTAATCCCTACGAAGTCGGCCACCCTGCGCAGCTCGCAATTCGCAAACTTGGTACAACAGCGCTCAGGCACGGGAATATTAAAGGAACAAGCGATGCGGTCACATCCCTCTCTGTTGGGACAAACAAGGCAGGTGTGCGGGTGATCGGCCAGGATTTCGGACAGGCGCTCCTGGCGCCTGGCTATGACCTTCGCCGTGGCGCTCTGGACCTCGATCCCTTCTTCGGCATGGGTCGAGCAGGCCGATACAAGCTCACCATTGAGCTCAACGAGACACAATCCGCAGCCCTGGAACTCCAGGGATTCGGAGCCGCTGCTCCGCAAAACCTGCCCATCACGCCAGATAGCAGGAAGGCCGACCTTCCCCCGTGCCAGAGGGAGACTGGGGTGAGAGCAAAGGCCGGGGATGTAGATGCCCGCGCCGCGGGCCGCCTCAAGGAGGGACACACCTGACCGCACCGTTACTTGGGCGCCGTCAATGGTTAAGCCGACCTGGCTCATCTTTTACCAGGAATGGTTAATGGCTCCAGGCGCGCACGCAGCCATGCAAGGCAGCGGTCCGCGGCCGCTTGCCGGCTTGCAGGGGGCGCAGCTGTACTTTATCTTTTTCCGTTCCTCTTCCCTGACGGCTGCAACTGTTTTTTCCGACAACGGATCGTATTCGTCGGCAGCCAATTCCAAGAGCCTTGGCGGGCAGACAGGGACACAGTCGCCGCAGCCATTACACTTATCGGTGTCGATGCTGATAAAGAATTCGCCGGAGCCATCCTTATAGCCGTAATTGGCGATCACTATGCGCCTTTCTGCAGCAGCGTATCGCCAAAGAGCGCCGCGCCCAAAGCGCCCGCGATCTGGCTGTCATATTTACTCTGGACCGCCTGGATGCCCAATTCCTTCTCCAGCCGCTTGACTATTCCAGGGTTCTTCGCGATCCCTCCGGTGATAAAGAACTGATCCTCCACCCCTATCCGACCAAGGAGCAAACTGACACGATGGGCCATCGCCGAGCAGTAGGCCGCGAGAACCATATTTTTGGACCAGCCAGAGCGCATCAAGCCAAGCGCTTCTGACTTGGCGAAGACCACGCAGGTGCTGCTCACCGGCTGAGGCTCTTTATCCACCTGAAAGGAGAGATCACCGATATCTTTAATGGGGATGGACAAGAGGTCCGCCATCACCTCCATCCCCCTGCCAGTGCCTGCCGCACACTTATCGTTCATCAGAAAGTTGGTCACTTTCCCGCGCTCATCACAATGGATCGCCTTGCAGTCCTGGCCGCCCATGTCGAGGACGGTGCGAACCTTAGGTCCGGCCATAAAGTTGGCCCCGCGGGCATGGCAGGCGATTTCGGTGATCGCCCGGTTGGCAAACGGGACATTGACACGGCCGTACCCCGTCCCCACGGTGTACTGGAGGTCTTTTATTTCCATCCCTGTGTCCTTCAGGGCAGCTTTTATCGCGTTGTTAGCGCTGTCGGGGCTGTTGCTTCCGGTGCGCAGGTTGCTAAAGGCGAAGATCTCTCCGTCCACGAGAACTAAAGCCTGAGAGCTCACTGAGCCGACATCGATGCCCGCTGCGATCCTCTTGCCCTGGCGCCAGTCCATTTCGGGGTGGTGCCAGCTGTACTCGGTCCATCTCCAATATTCCTGCAATTCCGCCATAGCGACTCCTTTCTTTCTACTTGCCCACCGCCAGGGCCGCTCCGATAGCGCTTACAAACTCAGGCTCCTCAGCCGTGCGAACGTCGTCTATCCCGACAGTCCTTTTGAAGGACTCCACGAAGCCGGGGTTGTGGGCTACTCCTCCGATCAGAACCAGCTCGGGATCCAGCCCCACCCGCCGAACCATGGCAACGACCCGGCTGCACAACCCATCATGCACGGCCCGGGCGATATCGGCCTTTTGCGTCTTTGAATGAATAAGCGAGACCACCTCCGACTCGGCAAATACGGTGCACTGCGCGTTCATCGGAATGGTCTGAGTTGACCGGAGGGAGAGAGGACCCAACTCCTCCAATGGGACTTCCAGGGCACGAGCCATGGCCTCGGTAAAGGCCCCTGAGCCGGCAGCACACTTCTCGTTGACGGCGAAATCGAGCACCTTCCCGCTTGGGTCGCACTTGATCGCCCTTGCCTCTTCCGCCCCCACATCGATCACCGTTCGGGCTGAGGGATAAAGGAAGACGGCCCCAAGTGCGGCAGCCCGCGGCTCGGTCACATCGCCACTTGCATACGAGATCGCCTTTCTCCCGTTGCCGGTAGTGACAATGGACCCAATAGCCTCACGTGAAAGACCAGCCTCCTTCAACGCCTGCTCCAAAGCTTCCTTGGCCGATTCTTCCTGATTGAATCCGCTAAGGACCTTGCCCTTACCTCTGATCTTCCTATCCTCCATGAGGACCACTTTTATGGTTTTGGCGCCAACATCGATTCCGGCTTTAATCAAGACTCTCCTCCTTTCCTACTGGCAAATCGCTATATCGCTGCACCGGTTTATGACGCTGCCTGTGCGGCAACAGCGCCGGGAATCTGTTCCAGGCCTAAGGTTTCCATGAATGACTCGATGCGGGAAGTGGTGCGCCGCTCATCGAATTCTTTTTCGTCGGCCATGTTGCCCTCATAGGTCATGACCGGTACCCCTGCCTTGATTAGACCCAAGCGATTTTCCGAACTCCCCACGGTCAGTCCTTCACAGCCACGGTTGAGATGAAGGATGACTCCGTTGAGCTTCCACTCATTATAAATCCTGAGCATCATACGAGTTTTGATGGCCGGGTCATAGAAATGCTGCCACTGCGGGCGGGAAAGGTTCCAGTCAGCAGTAATTCTCAGCGCCTCGTCCCTGGTCTTAATTTTGATTCCCAACTGCTGCGGCGTTTTTCGTGGACCCCAGCTCCCGTCTTCCTGCTCGCCGAAGATCCCTTCCAGGCCGAAAGTGTAAAGGGAGCCCACGGAGACAACGCCAAACTGCTCCATGTAGCGGTAGATTTTGAGGAAGCCCCAAGGAGGTTGCGTGTCGGTGATGATCCGGCAGCGCTCGTAAGGCACCGCGGCAATCCCTCGAGCCACCCGGTCTTTGACCTCGTCGCGCAGCTCCTCGTAAAAGTCGCCAATCTGTTTGGAAGAGCGCTGGAGCGTGTTAAGCACGTAAAGGGAGAACATGGTCTTCTCATCCAGGGGCGCCGGAATCGCCTTGTTGAGCGTGCAGATCTCGGCCCAAAGGGAGGTGCTGCGGCACTCGTTGTGAACCGCGGCAATGAGTTTCTCGTCGTCGTACTTTCTCCCAGTGGTCTTCTCCATCCCCTCAATACTGTCATGCAACTGCTTCACAACGTAGTTAAGGCGCTCCTCGGTCAGGGTCTCATACGGACCGACGCAGACGTCGATGCAATAGAAAGGGACCTTTTCATGCAGGGAGGCTTCCTGGTCCCACTTCGCGTGGCTGCAGCAGATCTGGGTCTGGTAATAAAAATCCGGCTTGGGGAACTCCCCGCCAAAGAAAAAGCGGTTGAGGTACATAGAACCCCAGTAGATGCGCATATAGGAGCAGAGGTCCCGGGCCCAGCCGCGGGCATCCGTGGCATCCTGACACTCCTGGGCAAATTTGCGGTCAAAGGCGATAGAGGCTGCGTAAGGTTCACCCGTCATGACATGGACGTCATCGCCTAAGCCCATCGGAACGGCATCGAAGGCCCAAGCCCCTCCACTCCAGCGGATGCCCCCCCGGTCGTGGGCGCTAGCGTAGTCTTTGTAGTACTGCTGGCGGATCTCTTTGGCCTTGGGCCAACATTTCAAGGCTTCAGTCGGATATTTGGTTGGGGTTGCCATTATCAAATCCTCCTCAAAAGAGTTCCTCACCTCTGATAGTTTCCAAGAACGCCTCCACGCGGATACGGAAAGGACCCAAAGGATTGGTCGAGTCAAACTCCAAGGAAAGGGTGGGGATGCCGTTCTCTTCCAGAAACTTTTTCAGCCGGGGATTGTCCCCTTCGTGGGGGTCGCAAAATTTTTCCTGCATGATGATCGCCCCTTGGGCGCGGTAGTCCTTGGCAAGGTTCAGGACGTGTTGGAAACGGGAATGGGCAGGGTAATCTTTGACAGGACAAGGCGGACGATCCAGATACCGATTCGCGATGGCTGCCAGGCGATCACCGTTGGGCACAGACTCATTCCAGAAGTACCGGCTCCCCGCGCACTGCTCGTCTATGACTACTGTGCTGCCAACGGACTCGACCATCTTAAAGAACTCGGCATCATCGTTCTCGCTCCCTACGGCCATAAGGCGAATTCCTGAATCGCGCGGGAGCTTCCGTTCAGGGAGCTCCTTGAGCACAGCTTCCAGAACGTTGCTGTGCTCCTCCTTGTCGATGAACTGGCTGGTAACCGCCATATACATGGCCTCTTCGCCGGTCAAAGGTGGGTTGTCGAGCTTGCGGCATTCGTAGACCTTGCGCAGGAGACGGCGGTTGCGATTTAAAATTTCAATCCCTCGATCGAGATCCTGCTCCGTGATCGGGCGACCGGTATATTCTTCAATCGCCTTTTTAAAATTCTCCACCTCCACCCTGTGATAGGACCGAGCATGGGGTGTCTGCACCGTGTTGGGCATCGGGATGTAGTAACTGAACTCAACCGGAAGGTGGATTCTCCACGAATTAAAGGTCTGGCGAAAATGGATACAGGAATGCGCCAGCACAACCCCATCCAAATAATTGAACCTACCTTTTAACCCCTGCGCCAACGCATCCCGACAGAAGGGGCAGAACATGCCAAAAATATGCGGCTCGGTGACATCCTGAGGCTCGTGACTCCCAAGAATGCGGGCAGGAAGCATCTTTGCGGCTACCAGGATTTCCTCAGGTACGTAAGTACAAAACGTACCAATGACCTTGCCGCCGGTCTGCTCCTTCCATTGCTTGGCATAGGTATGGCGGTTTATGTACCACTCTTTAAATTTCTCAATCATCTTGTTTCTCCTCTATCTTTTGTCCAGCTGATTGGTCTAATTAAAGGTAGCATCAAAATCCAAACGAACGTTAGATGAGCAAGATACATGCCACCAAATTTCTCACTAAAGCGAATACGCGCAAATGGAAAGCATTAAAAATTAGCCTTTATTTTATTGCGCCTTTTCGGCAACGGCTCTCTAAAAAACCGTGCTTAGGAGAGAAGAGAGGAAAATACACTAGAACACCCTTCCTAAAGATAGGAAATTTTCTTGAAAATAGGAATTTTAGAGACCACTTAACAAACGTACGAAGGACTGGAGACCATCTCCCGCTAACCAATAAGAAGTTGGTAGAAGATCAAAAGAAATCTATATCTGCGGCAAGACTTTCATCAGGGAAGTCAGGAGATGATGGCTTTCACGCGTGAAACCTTCGCTCAATTTGAGGGTGAACTGCTGCTAAATCCTAGAAGCCATGGCCCCACCGTCGACCAGAAGATCCGTAGCCGTGATAAAGTCGGATTCCTCAGAACAGAGAAACAGCGCGGCCGAGGCAATATCCTTAGGGGTTCCCCGCCGACCGACAAGGTTTCTGACAAAACGGTTTTCCGGTACTGCATCCTCCCCAACCGGCGAGCCGATACGGTTGGGGGTAACGGAGTTCACCCGGATGCCATAAGCCGAGAGCTGAACAGCCAGAGAGCGGGTGAGGTTGAGAACGCCCGCCTTCGCGGCGGTGTAGGCGGTGGCATCGGACCTCCCGGTATGGCCCGAGGTGGAGGAGATGTTGACGATGCGGCCCTTGCGCTTCTGGTCCACCATGATTCGCGCGGCGAACTTGGTGCAGAGAAAGACGCTTTTAAGCGAGATCGCCATGACCTTGTCCCATTCTTCCTCGGTAAGATCGAGGATAGTCTTGCGGTCGGTCCAGGCAGCGTTGTTAACCAGAATATCCACTCCGCCCCATTTTTGGACGACCGTCTTGACCATCTTCTCCACATCCGCAGAAGAAGCAACATCACAGACGATGGATATGGCACGATCCCTATTTGCCGCGTTGATCTCACTCGCTACCCTTTCCCCTCTTCCCTTATCGAGATCGACCACGGCGACGCGAGCCCCCTCCTGGGCAAAGGTCTTGGCTATATCTTCCCCGATATTACGCCCGGCGCCTGTAACTATGGCCACTTGGTTATTCAATCTCATCGATGTCGCCCCTCCATTCCTATACGTTCAGCTTCTCTCCCGGTTGCGCTCCTGAAAAATCACCCCGGGCACCCAGCGATCCGTCCTTCCTGATGCTTTTTCTCTTACCAGAAGCAACGTCGAAGTTCCAGGACGTCGTCTATTTTCCATAGAGGGTGCCTTCCTCCTCGTTGATGTGTCTGTGCCGGCCCGGACCGGATATATATCCCATATCCGCGCCCTCTTCCAAGATGCCGGTCGAACCTCAAGCTTCTTGACGCGCAGCAAGGGGTATGGTGAAAGGGGGTTTGGGAGGGTCCGTTATGAAAATTCTTCACACCATGATCCGGGTCAATGACCTGGATGAGTCGATCAAGTTTTATTGCGACGTTTTAGGAATGAAACTCCTGAGGAAAAAAGATTACCCGTCGGGGCGCTTTACCCTCGCCTTTGTCGGCTATGGTCCCGAGTCGGAAACAACTGTCATCGAGCTAACTTACAACTGGGACACGCACCAATACGATCTGGGAAACGCCTTTGGCCACATCGCGCTCGGGGTGGACGACCTCTACCAAACCTGCGAGACGCTCCGCGCCAAAGGGGCGAAGATCGTGCGTGAACCAGGGCCGATGAAACATGGAGGCTCCGAGATCGCCTTCATCGAAGACCCGAACGGCTATAAAATAGAGCTCATCGATCTGAGGAAAAGATCGCAGAACTAAAACGCTTCAAGAGCGACCCGCAATTCCTCAACAGAACCGAACGGGCGGGTTTATATGCTCCTCACAGAGCTCCTCTCTCTAGCATCCGCTTGGTCTTGAGGAGGTCTTTATTGTGCTGTGGTGTAACGGTCGGGTAACTCAATTTTAAGGAGTTAATCCGTGAGATAATGATGTCAGCGATGGCGACGCGCGTAAACCACTTGTAATCAGCCGGGATGATATACCAAGGTGCCCATTTGGTGCTGGTATGGTTGAAAACGTCCTCGTATGCCTTCATATACTTATTCCAAGAGCTCCTTTCTCTTGCATCCGTCGAAGAGAACTTCCAGTTCTTCTCCGTTAAGGTAAGGCGGTCCAGGAATCTTTGCTTCTGTTCCTTTTTCGAAACATTGAGGAAAAACTTGATCACAATAACGCCGTTTTGTACCAGGTAATTTTCAAAATTGTTGATTTCCTCATAGCGATCTTTCCAGATATTTTTTCCCTTCGCTTTTGGCGGAAGCTGCTGTTTCTCCAGGATTTCGGGATGGACCCGAACCACCAGCACCTCCTCATAGTAGGATCTGTTGAATATCCCAAAGCGGCCCCGCTCAGGAAGAGCCTTCATATAGCGCCACAGGTAATCATGATCGAGCTCCTCTGCCGACGGTACTTTGAAGCTAAAGACCTGACATCCCTGAGGGTTGATGCCTGACATGACGTGCTTAATAGCACTGTCCTTGCCCGCCGCATCCAGCGCCTGAAAGACCAGCAATACGGAATAGATGTTCTGCGCGTATAAAACATCTTGATAATTCGCTAATTTTTGGATGTCCTGTTCCAGCTTTTTCCTTGCAGCCTTCTTGCTTTTGAACTTTCCTGTATAGCCCGGGTCAAAGTTTTTTAGTCTAATTTTTTTGCCCGGAGGCACTATCAAGTTTTTGTAGTTCATCGTTTCACCTCAATGACTCATGATTCTATACGTTGCATAACCAACGACCGCTCCAATCAGCAAGGATAGGAAGATTGGCAGGACGGCCCGGCGGAGCTCTAAGGCCCCCGTTGAAAAGGCAACCCCCCCCTTGACTATGGTGTTCACTGTGGCAGCCAAAAGTATGGAGGTCAGCGCAGTCCCCATTGGAAGAGGATTTTCGGATCCACCTTCGAGCGCCAGCTGGGCTATGGAGAGGGTGATGGCATCGACATCTGTCAGGCCAGCCGCAGCGCTGGCCACATAGACGCCAAGGCTTCCCAAGTATATCTGGGCGAACTTCGCTAAGAAGAGGATGGCTGTAAACATGAGGCCGAATTTAATTGCCGGCATCAACCGGAAGGGATTGGTCACGGCCACCTCTTCCTCCTGTTGGGGACTCAGCCGGTAGATCTCCAGACCGGTCACCGCGATTCCCGCCAGCAACGTGACACCAATGGGGAGGGCAAGCTGGAGGCCGAGTCCCGGATTGATAACAAAGGCTTCGACGAGAACGCGACCAAACATCATAGTGCACGCGATCCCAATGGCGAGGGCGTAGGCCGGAGAAAGACTGGGTGTCTGACGGCTTCTCTCCGCGCAGGACAGCGTCACAACGGTGGAAGAAACCAACCCACCGAGAATTCCCATCAGAACAATACCAAGGCGTGCGCCTAACATTCGAATCAAGAAAAAGCCAGCGAAACTAATGGTGGAAATGAGCACCACCATCAACCCCAGCTTGTAAGGATTAAACACAGCGAGCGGGCCATATGCCTGGTCGGGCAGCAACGGCAAGACGATGATCGTAACCGTCACAAACTTGAGGGTCGCGTAGAGGTCGTCTTCTCCGAGGCGGGTGGTCAAATGATGGAGAGGTTTCTTCAGCGAGAGGAGAGCTGTTAACACAATGGACAGCGCGGCCGCTAAATGAATTTCCCCCCACTGAGCCAACGCCCCGATCAGGTAGACGGCCACAGCGGAAAGCTCCGTTGTCAATCCGGGGTCGGCCTTAGCGGAATAATAGTAGGAGACGATCAGGAAAGAACTGATGACGAGAAAAACAAACAGAAAAAACCATTCGAACCACTGCGAGGCAAAAACTGCAAGGGCTCCCAAGACAGCAAAGATGGGGAAGGTCCGTATTCCTCCGATCCCGATTTGCCCTTCTTGGGCCTGCGAGTGCTCACGTTCGAGACCCACCAGCCCGCCCAAGATCAAGGCGATAAGCATCCTTTGAAGCGCTTCCAGATTTGGCGTCCCAAGATCCATGGTCATTTTTACGGCAGAACCTATCCGATGACAGGCCCTAAAGTCAACCTTTAAAGTCTCAGCCGCAGGTGGACATTTACGGCGAGTTGGGGTAGTAACACCCAAGGCAAGGGCATACGCAAGGAAAGGGTAGATATATCCATGAAGACGTATGGCAAACACCGTTTTCCGGGCCGTCTCTTCGTCGTTGAGGGAATCGACGGCTCGGGGAAAAGCACGCAGCTATCGTTGCTCCATAAATGGTTGGAATCACAGGGCTATGTGGTCTTCTTTAGCGAGTGGAACTCCTCGCCGCTAGTCAAAAATGTGACCCGGCGGGGAAAGAAAAAAAAGATGCTAACGCCCATGACTTTCAGTCTTATTCATGCCACCGACTTTGCCGATCGCACGGAACACCAAATTATTCCCCCTTTGAAGGCGGGCGCGGTCGTTCTTGCGGACCGTTATATCTACACCGCCTTCGCGCGGGATGTGGCCCGTGGGGTAAACCCAGAATGGCTTAGAAAACTCTACGCCTTCGCGGTGAAGCCTACGGTTGGCTTCTACTTTCGGATCTCACTGGATGAGGCGGTGAGAAGACTGCGGGCCGGGCGAAAAGCGCTTAAATTTTACGAGGCCGGCATGGATCTCGGGCTGAGCGATGACATTGAGGAGAGTTTTCACATCTTTCAGGGTCGAATTATCGAGCAGTATGAAAAGATGGTCGAGGAGTTCGGGCTTCAAGTGATTGACGCCACCCTCTCCATTGAAGAGCAGCAAGCCCAGATGCGGCAGCTTGTCACTCAGACATTGACCGACACAAAGAAAACGAGGATCAGACGATGGCTCGATTTAGCTTCTTTGGCGAAGGGCTCCCAGGTATAGACCTGGGAGAGCTTAAAGGGAAGCTCATTGTGCTCGAAGGAATGGATGGGGTGGGCCGATCCACCCACATCGAACTTTTGAAACAGTGGTTGGAGACCAACGGCCGTGCCGTCCTGGTCTCTAGTATGACCCGCTCGACCTTGGCCGGCAAACGGCTGCGCCAGGCAAAAGAGGGTCACACTTTGGGGAGCATCACCATGAGCCTTTTTTATGCTACCGACTTCGCTGACCGTCTTGAGAACGCAATGATCCCCGCGCTCAAGGCAGGATTTGTCGTGCTCGTTGACCGCTACGTCTACACCCTGATGGCCCGTGCCATTGTGCGCGGGGTCGACTCGGAGTGGGTCCAAGACGTCTACCGGCTTGCCCTCAAACCCGACGGGGTTTTTTACCTGCGGGTCGGCATCGATGAGCTGATCACACGAGTCTTACAAGGGACAGGGTTCGATTATTGGGAATCAGGTATGGATCTCCACCTCGGAGAAGATATGTATGATAGCTTTGTAGAATATCAGAGTCGGTTGTTAGCTCAGTTTGATAGGATGGTCGAAAGCTACGGTTTCGATGTGATCGATGCCTCCCGCTCCATCGAAGATGTCTTCGGCGACCTTAAGGAACGCGTCCTACGAATGCTCGATCAAAGGGCGCCTCAGACGACAAGTTAGGTCCGGTCTGGTAGCACCGGCTCGTGCGCCGTCTTCGCGATCCAAGTTTCCATTTGTTTCCGTCCCCCGTGCTCTGCCGCCAGGCGGAAGATTTCGTTTATCGCGGTCTCCTGGCGCAGATAGTCCTTCTCCATTTCAATTAACAGCTTCCTTGCGACATCAGGTCTCCGGAGCAAAAATTCCGGTCGCGCCATGGCCTCGGCCATGGCCTGGTAGAGCACCTGGCGGTCGTGCCAGATCCCCAGAGCCTCCTGCAACTCCTTAAGCCATTCGAGCAACGGCTGGGTGTTGGCATCCCCAAGGTCATGCAGAAGCTCAATCCGATAGCGTAAGGTCTTGCTAGCGATGCGAAGGGCATGGATGTCGCTCCTCTGGCGAGCTTCTACGGCCTGGACAAGGGAGGACTGCCACTTGGTCCAAGCACCCTCGATACCGGCGCATAGGCGCGCCATTAACGCTTCAGTCTCCTGCTGTCCTCCACTCTGGACCATGAGCTTTTCTATGCGCCCCACGAGATCGGCCAGATTTTGGCGCCTGAGCTTTTTTCGCGCCCGGGCCACTTGGTCACCCCGCTTCTGGAGCAGATAGTCACGCACCAGCCCCCAGGCCTGTTTTTTTTCCCGGCTCCGCGTCCGCCGTTGCTGTTTGGACGCCAGCTTGAGCACCACATCGCAGTTGCGCCATTGACCCAGCGCCCGCCGCACCCGGCGCAACGTGCGGCGCAACTTGCGCACTTTACCGGAGCGAGGCTTCGGAAAAAGCGCGACCAGGCTCTGTTGCAGCCGCCGGCTCCACACCCGCACATCGTGCACTGCATCTGGATCATCGCCAACCAGAACTACTGGCATGATCGAGACATACCTCTCCAGCCGTTTTCGCAGGAGGCGCGTGAGGGCGTTGGAGTCTCCGGCTTGCGAACCCTCGCCGGCGGGCGCCACACGTTGCGCCCGCACGGGTTCCTGTTCCAGTGCTGGTTGGCTCTTATTCTCCATCAGGAGCCGGATAACAGGCGAAGCTGTTTTGGGGTCAACATCCAATGAAGAAGGGCGCCTTTTTGCGGCGGCAAGTCATCCACTTCAACATAGCATAGACCGCCTTTCTTGAGGCCAATTCTTATGTTATTGCCTTCAGATAAAAGGAAAGAGACGGTCTCACTTAAAAGGGGCTCATGCCCTACAAGGAGAATCTGTTTCTGCGCTCGATAGCTGGTCAGCGAAGAAAGAAGCCCTTGAACGGATCCCTCCGGGGCCAGCTCCTTCACCTCCTCAAGCTGCTCTTCCATGTTCAACTCTTTAGCGACCAACTGCGCGGTCTGCCGGGCGCGCAGGGATGGACTGGTCAGGATACGGCCAAAGCGGATCCCCAAACTGGAAAGGCCCTTGGCTGCCTTGCGCATCCTCTTGAGCCCCTTCTGGGTTAAAGGCCGTTCCCGATCCGACTTTATTCCCGGGGTATCCTGGGGACTGGCAATACCATGTCGCATAAAATAAAGGTCCATCAGCTTATCCGAAGAAACTACTGCGCTCGTGGAGAGAATAGAGAGTCTTCTTCTCTCTCCGCTAGAGTCTGGCAGAGACTATCCAATAGCCTCCTGTATGTCAACGTGAGCGAGTTTCAACCGGATTCTCTCAATGGAAAAAGATAGGATGGACATTATCTCTACCTTAGGGTAGTGAATGATGGCAATCTGGGAGCCTGATCGTCTGAGACACCTCGCGACAAGGGACCAAAAATGGCAACAACAGAAAGCAAGCAAGGAGAATTCTGGGGCGGACTGTCGGCAATGTTAGTCGCCCTGCCGCAATCGATCGCCTTTGGTGTGATCATCTATTCGGCATTAGGGACAACCTATGCAGCTCAGGGAGCTACCGCAGGCATCCTCGGCGCCGTGGCCCTTGGGGTCTTAGCCCCTCTATTGGGCGGCACCCGAGGACTTATCTCTAGTCCTTGCGCCCCAGCCGCGGCCGTCATGACGGCCCTCGCATTGGATTTGATGGAACGGTACGGTTCTTTTTCCACGCCTCCCGTAGCAGCCCAACAAGTTCTCCTGACGCTCACGCTCGGGACCCTCCTGGCAGGGCTTTTGCAGATGCTCATTGGATGTATAGGCGCCGGGAGGCTCATAAAATATATACCCTACCCGGTGGTAGCCGGCTTCCTCAGCGGAGTGGCCCTCCTCATCTTCATCGGGCAGATCCCAAAACTTTTCGGGCTTCCCAAGGGAACAGGCTTGTGGCTCGGGCTCACGTCACCCCCTCTATGGGAAATACACGGGCTTGCCGTTGGAGTTGTAACGATGGCGGGAATGCTCTTGGGTCCCAAATTGATACGAACCATACCGGCCGCTATTGTCGGCCTAGCGGGCGGCGTCGGTACCTACTTTGCCCTGGGGGCCTTTAGTCCTCATCTGCTGAGCCTTCCAGGTAATCCGCTGGTTATTGGGCAGATTGGAGGGAGTGAGGGGCTAGGGCTCGGCCCACTCGTTGACCGTTGGTCGTCTTTGAGGCAACTGGGTGGAGAACAGCTGATCGTCATCCTTGTCCCGGCACTGACCCTTGCGGTGCTCCTCTCGATAGACACGCTCAAGACATGCGTCATAGTGGACTTGCTCACTCGAACCAGAAGCAATTCAAACCGGGAACTCGTAGCCCAGGGAATCAGCAACTTCGCTTCAGCTTTGATCGGTGGCATACCAGGAGCCGGAACGGTAGGTGCCACCCTTGTCAACATCAGCAGCGGGGGCAAAAGCCGGATCTCCGGACTCGTCGAAGGGGTGGGAATTTTGGTCGCCTTCCTCCTTCTTGGCAGCTTCGTGGCCTGGATCCCGATCCCGGCCCTGGCTGGTATCCTCCTAGTCGTCGCTTACCGGATGATCGACCGGGATAGCCTCCATCTCTTGAAGCAGCGGTCCACCATCCCCGACTTCGGGGTCGTCGCTTCTGTGGCTGTGGTTACCGTTACGATGGACCTGGTTACGGCCGAAGCCGTCGGTCTCGGCATAGCCATTCTGCTGTTTCTCCGCGAGCAGATTCATCACCCGGTCATTCGGCGCAGGATGACCGGAGATTGCACTTTTTCCAAGAAGCGTCGTCTCCCCAAAGAGATCGAGGTACTGCAAAAGCAAGGCGTCCAGACGGTAATTTATGAATTGGAGGGGAATCTTTTCTTCGGGACCACCGATCATCTCTACTCGCAGATAGAGCCAGACCTGAGGACCAAGAAGTACGTGATTCTGGACATGCGGGCAGTTGGATCCGTCGACATTACCGCGGCGCACATGTTGGATCAGATCGAGGCGCGGCTCACGGAACGGGCGGCCTATCTCACTTTCAGCGACCTGCCGCACAGCTTGCCCACAGGCCAGGATCTGCAAACGTATTTTGATCAGGTGGGCCTCACCAAGCCAACCAGGAATGTGAAGATCTTCGACCTTCTGGATGACGCGCTCGAATGGACTGAAAACCGGCTTCTCCAGGCCGAAGGCTTGCTGGAATCCGCTTTAGAGGACCCTCTCGAGCTTCGGGAAATCGATTTAATGAAGGGGTTGGAGTCGGAAGATCTCAAGGCTATCGAGGCCTGCGTGGAGCTGCGTTCCTTTGAACCGGGTCAAAAAATTTTCCATCAAGGGGGGTCTGGAGATGAATTGTTTCTTATCCGGAGAGGTTCGGTCAAGATCTTGCTTCCGTTAAAGGGCGAACGATACTATCATCTTGCGACGTTCTCCAGAGGGGATTTTTTCGGCGAGATGGCCTTCCTGGATTATGGCGTCCGGTCAGCCGAGGCTATGGCCTCAACAGCGACAGACATTTTCACGCTCTCCCGAGCGCGATTCAACACCATAGCTGTTGACCCTCCCTTCATGTCCGCAAGGGTCCTGGCACGGCTCGCCCGTGCCCTAGCCATCCGTTTAAGGCAGACGGACGCCGCGCTTCAGACTTTAGAACGTTGATGGAACCTTTGGGGAGCTGGGCCTACTTCATGGCTACGGCCTTGACCTGTATGAAGTCGGTATGTCCCTGAATGCACTTTACAACCCCGTCTTGGACGAGAGTTGTCATTCCATCATGCCTCGCCTGCTTCAATAGCTCCGCCACAGGGGCCCGACGTTGGATGAGCACCTTGATCTCATCAGTCGCGACCAACAGCTCATGAAGGGCGATCCTGCCTCGATACCCGGTCTTGTTACAGGAATCGCATCCCTTACCCCGGGAGAGCATAAAGTTATCGTCGTACTTGAACCCTAGCTTGGCAAATTCCTCTTCTCCATATGCCTTGGCAAGAGTGTCATATTGCTCCTTCGGCGGATGGAATTTCTCCTTACAGTTTTTGCAGATGGTCCGGGCCAACCTCTGAGCTAACACCCCCAAAAGCGCATCGGCGAAGTTAAAGGGATCCATGCCCATCTCCAGCAGACGGGTCACGGTCTCCACGGCGCTGTTGGTATGTAGCGTGCTGAACACCAAATGGCCTGTGAGCGAGGCCTCAATGCCGGTCTCGCATGTCTCCTTGTCGCGCATCTCGCCGACCATGATGACGTCCGGATCGGCGCGCAGGAATGAGCGCATAGCAGCGGCAAAATCAAAACCGATCTTCGGCTGGACTTGTACCTGACGCAGGCCGTACTGGGTTATTTCTACCGGATCTTCAGCGGTCCAAATCTTCCATTCGGGGTCATTGATGGAGCCCAAGCAGGAATGCAGTGTGGTCGTTTTTCCGGAGCCAGTCGGTCCAACAACGAGAAAAATCCCATAGGGTATATCCAGAATCTGCTTAAGCTCTTTGAGGTTCCTCTCTAAAATCCCCATCTTATCCAGAGGCATGGGCTCGCTGGCCGCCAGGATACGCATGACAATATCTTCGTTATCAATGCCAGAGGTCGGGATGGTCGCTACACGGAGCTCGATCTCGCGATCCGGCAACTTGAATTTGATCTTTCCATCCTGGGGCTTGCGGCGCTCCGAGATATCTAAGCGGGCCATGATCTTAAAGCGGGAGGCCAAGGCCCTACGATAACTCGGCGGCACTTTTTGGTACTCATGACAACTCCCGTCGACGCGGAAGCGGATCAGGGTCTCCCTTTTTTCGGAATTGGGTTCGATGTGGATATCTGAGGCCCCCTCTTTATAGGCATCGATGACAATCTGGTTGGCAAGACGAACGACTGCGCTATCGTTCTCGTCAATGACACCCGCTGCCGCCTCTTCCGGTTTCGCTTGATCCTCCGTAGTCAGTTCTCCGAGAATGGCCGCGATGGACTGCTTGGGGACGTTCGGGTCGAGATCTGTTGCCACCGAGCTGACAAATTTGAGAATATCATCCCTCAGCGCGACGAAAAATTTGACCTCCTTTACCGGGAAAAGCCGCTTGATGTCCTGCAGTTTTTGAAACGAGTAGGGATCGTCGATCAACACGTCAACCGAATCTTCACTGCGGCGCAGCGGGATCCAGTAATTGGCTTTGAGATAGTTGAGGCTGATATTTTTTACCAAATCCGGCGGGATAAAGACCCTCTCGTCAAACTCTAGGAAGGGGCACTTATAAAAGAGGCTGAGAGACTTCCCGATCTCTTTTCTGGGGGTCTTGTACTTTTCCATCAGGAGGGACTCGATCTCTTTTTGCTTTTCTCTGGCCTCCTTGATGGTCGCATCTAGTTCGACCTGGGTGATCAGGCCTGAAGAGATGAGGTAGTCTAACCTGGTGGGTTTTTTCCTGGCCAATTGGTACTGATTGTAGAAGGCAATCCCCAGCGTGGTAGCGATCTCTTGAACTCTCTCTTCATCCTCCTTGGTAAAACGGTCGCCGGTTTTTTTATTGACGAGCTGCATGACTCCAGTCAGCAAGTTGTCGCTGGAGAAGAGCGGGACAGTCAGTATCTGCTTGGTGCGAAACCCTGTCTTCTGGTCCCAGGAACTGTCGAAGGAAAGCACCGGGCTGATCTTTGTGAGCTCACCCTTGTTGTAGGCATCGGTGATATTGACCGTTTTTGTGTTTTTGGCGACAAACCCGGCAATGCTCTGCTCGTTAACGGGGACACGGATTTCTTTAATGTCTTTGAGCGTGTCAGGGTCTAAAAATTTGGAGTAGATCTCCTTTTTGTCGTAATCCACGGCATAAAGCGTGAGACGTTCGGCGCCCAGGAGCCCAAGGATCCCCTCTCTCAATCCCACAAATATTTGATCCAGATCCTTCGCCGCGTGGATCTGGTTCATAATCTGCTTTACGTCCTCGGCGTAGGCAACCTGCTCTTTTAACTGGTCGATGTCGGCCGCCGACTCTCCGGGCTTGAGCCTGAGCATTGTGCCGCCAGTCTCCAAAACCTTCTCCGTTTCCTTCACCCGGTTACCCAGGTTCTGGATTTTGAGAGTTAGTTTTTCCTGCAGTCTTTTGACGGGAGAATCTTCCGTCTGGGGCGAAGTTCCTTCTAACTTTAGCGGGGTCTGCGGTATGGCCATGTCGCGCTCCCTTTCAACTTGAACTTATCGATCTCTCAGCTTCGCTTCGGGGACTTGCGGGAGGTGCTCTCTTTTTTCATCGGTTCCGGTGTTTCAGGTTTTGCCGGTTCCGGTGTCTGAGAATCAGACTTATGAACCATCTCCTCCAATTGGGTCTCCAGGATACGAATCTGGCTAAACAGGTTTTCTTCCAACCCGGTCAGGCTCTCTTCCATCTCTTTGAGAGCAGCGCCCTTTTGACTCAATAATTCCTCTTTCTCACCTAGCTGCGTCTTCAGCGCTGCTACGTTCGCCTCGAAATTCTGCTCGACATCCTGCGTTCGCTTGGTTTCTGCAGCCGCCAGGGCTGCAGCCTCTTCAAGCTTCGATCTGAGATCCTTAAGCTCGCCGTTGCGAATCTCCAGGAGCCCCTCTTTTTCCCGCAGTTGATTTTCCAAATCTTGGATCCGAGTCGCAAGGCCCTGATCCTGTTCTCCCAGGCCGGAGTCTTCTTGATTGGCTTTGCTTTCCTTCTCCCGAAGCTGAGCCTCTAATGCAGCCACTGTTGCTTCGAAAGTCTTCTGGACCTCATCAGCCCGCCGCGCCTGCTGGAGCGCCAGGGCGGCAGCCTGCTGGATCAAGGATTCGATACGGGACAGCCGCGCCTGCAGCTCGGCGACTTCGTCGAGTATCCGAAGGGGCTGTCTCTTCCCTTGCGTATTCTCTAATAACTCAGAACTCATAGAATACCGGGTCTGTTCAGGCTCTACGGCAAATGATGTATTTTATTCAATAGGCACCGAAAAGACAAGCTGTCCCTGGAGGTGTTGTACCAGGCCGATGAGGATACTTAGTTGCTCTTGTTGGGGCTGATGGGAAGTTTTTCCACTTCTTGTATTCCGATCCTGTGCAGGTGGCCTATGACGTTGATCGCCTCATCCTGAGTATACGGACCCGGCAATCGCACCTGGTAGAGAATCCATCCATCTCCGAGATCCTTCGCCGCAACGGCGGCCTTGAGATCCTCTTTTGCAAGTCGCTCGCGGAACTCATCCGCCTGCTCCCGCTGAAGGAAGGCGCCCAGTTTCAGCGCAAACTGCGGTTGAGCTGGATTGGAACGGGTCTCGGCATGCTCCGTGCCATAGAGAGAACTGAGCCAGTCAGGATTGTAATAATTGTATAATCCTACAGACAAAACCAAAAGCAATATCAGCACGGAGAGGCGAGGAGAAAGCCGCTGCGGACCGGCCGCTTCTTTCCAGTCGCTGCGAGAGGCGCTGACTTTGGAAGCAGCCCGTTTCACTGCCGCGGCCCCGATTTTCCCTTTGCTTTCTTGCAGGGCGTGTTCTACTGCGATGTTTGCGATTCGGTTGATAAGACGCGGGACGCCGGTGGTCTCCCGGTAAAGGTATCTGGCGGCACTCTTGGTAAAGCGGACGTCTTCCGAGACGCCCGCCACGGCGAGGCGATGGTTCAAATAGAATAAAATTTCTCTTTTTTTCAGGGGGACTAGTTTTAGTTTCGCCCCGATTCTTTGCTCGAGCTGTGTAAACCGTTTATGGTTGATCTTCTCAGCCAGCTCGGGTTGGCCGACGAGAACGATCTGAAGAAGTTTCTCGCCTTTTTTCTCCAGGTTGGTGAGAAACTTTATATGATCGAGACAGCGGAAATCCAGGTGCTGCGCCTCGTCGAAAATCGCAACGGGAATCCTGGCATCACCCTCCATTTCACCGAACGCCTCATCGAGCGTCTCGGTCATGGCCTGGGGGGTCTTGGACGGAGTGGTCACAACCACGGCGTTATACTCATCACCAAGCTCTTCCAGGAGCCGCCGGCAGATGATGGTTTTCCCGGTGCCGGGTCCACCGGTGACACATATGAGCCCATCACGGCGGCTGATTGCAGAAAGGATTTCCCCGAAAACCCTCATATGTCCCTCGCTGAGGTAGAGGAAACTCAAATCTGCTGTCAGGCTAAATGGCCTCTTTTCCATTATCTCCCTAGCTCCCCTTCTTGATCGGCGCAAGCAAGGACACGAGGCGAGACTTTCTTGCGTCCGGTACCGGGCTTATCCTGGCGATGTTGCCTGGCTTTACCATCACATTCCGCATCGATTTCCCGATCAGTCTAACCTTTGACTCCTCTCTAACCCCTGGTTCAAAATCTTCGGGTTCTTCCTCCGAGGGCTCGTCGAGGTAGGACCCATCCTCCAGTCCCCGCTCCGCCTCTTCAACTACGGCCGTGTTTCTTTCCCGCCGCTGGCCATCGCCTTCAGAAGAGACTGCGAGTGCATTTATCCTGGACTGTAAATCGGCGATCTCTGCTTCCCGGCTCTCCAGCAGCTCTCCTCTTCTCCTAATCTCCCCCTCCAGATCACTGATCCGGGCGCCCAGACCTTCCTGCAACTCTCTATAGGCAGAATCTTTTTGACTGAGCAACTCTTCTTTCTCCCCAAGTTGGGCCTCCAGCACAGCCGCCCGCTTCTTCTGCTTGTTCGAGGCTTCTCTAAACTCGGTCTCGCGCCTCTCAAGGAGATCCCCTTTTTTCCTAATCTCCCCCTCCAGATCACTGATCCGGGCGCCCAGACCTTCCTGCAACTCTCTATAGGCAGAATCTTTTTGACTGAGCAACTCTTCTTTCTCCCCAAGTTGGGCCTCCAGCACAGCCGTCTGCTCCTTCTGCTTGCTCGAGGCTTCTCTAAACTCGGTCTCGCGCTTCTCAAGGAGATCATCTCTTCTTTGAATCAGGATTTCCATATCTTGGGCCCGGGCCATGAACCCCTTTTCCAGATCCTCGAGGGCAGCATTCCTCTGCTGCAGCATCTCCTCTTTCTCCCTAAGCTCGGCCTTCAGGCATGCCAACGTCTCCTCAAGATTTTCCCGGATCTCGCCGATCCGTTGCACCTCTGCGGCAGCCAGCGCAGCCGCTTCCTTCATGAAGGACTCCATCTGGGAGATTCCTTCCTTCATTTCGGAAACTCGCGTGGCGACCTCGCCCTCGGTCTCCTTCTTTTGCCTCTTTCTAGAAGACTTGTTAGCCATGAATTCTTTGCCGGCGCTCGGCAACAAGTAATTGTAATAGACAGAGAATGCGAAAACAAGGCTTTGGCAGTCCGCGGGCTATTTACAAACCTCCATAGTTCTGCTTAAAATAGTTGCACTTCGTTCGCTCGACTAATACCAAGCAATTCCAGGGGGAAGCGGAAATTTTATGGCGACAACGATCACCAGCGATTGCATCAACTGCGGGGCCTGTGAACCCGAATGCCCCAATAACGCCATTTCCCAAGGAGAGGAAATCTACGTCATCGATCCACAGCTCTGTACAGAATGTGTCGGCTTTCACGATTATGAGGCCTGCGCCGCTGTCTGCCCGGTGGATTGCTGCGTTCCCGATCCGAACAATGTGGAAACGGAAGAGGTGTTAATTGCCCGGGGGCGCGCGCTGCACCAGGAAGTTGATTTTGGAGAAAACTTCGAGTCCCGCTTCCGCAAGGGGGCGGAAAAACCGGCGCCGGTTTCAGCCCCGGCCAAGAAGACAGAGCCGCCTCCCGCCTCTCCCCCTAAAGAGTCCCCTGCTCCCGCTAAAGCCGCCCCTGCTCAAGTTGCCCCTACTCCTACGCCTGCGCCACCGACCGCCACTATCGCTAGGCCGGAGCCGCCTCCCGCCTCTCCCCCCAAAGAATCTCCTGCTCCCGCAAAAGCCGCCCCTGCTCCTCCGCCTACGCCATCGACCGGCGCTATCGATGGGGAAAAGATTTCCCTCTTACGGCTGCCGGAGATGGAAGCATGGGAGATCCCGGTTCGCTGCTTCCAGTGCGGGCAAGCTCATCGGGAACCTGCCAGACACTTCAAGATCGGAAACGTCCTTTGGTGCCCCCAATGTCACAGGTCCATGGTCGTGAAGGATAATTTGAATTTCCGCATCCGCACTACCCTAAAAGAATTCTACCAGCGGTGGGAAAAAGAACAGGCCGAGTTTCAAGCGAAGAGGGAAAGAGAGCTGAGACAATTCCAAGAAAGGCGCGGGAAAGAATTGAAGAATTTTGAAGATCACCAACAGCGGGAATTAGCCAAGGTCAAATTGCAACTCGAAGAGATCAGCGAATCTTACGATGCCCCGGGGAGGCCCCGTAAAAAGGGCAGCCTCTTTGCCTGGGCCTGATCCCCTGTTTGCATGCTGACCTCTTGGCTTCACCTGATCTCCCTGGCGGCATACCTGGGATCCGTCGTTGGTTTGTGGTGCATCGTCGTGCCCGCGCTCTCCGCGGTCAGGGACCACGAGGGACAACTAATCCTCCTCGCCCGCAGTCTTAAATACTACAATCCCTTCCAGACAGCCGCTCTCGGAGTGTTGGTCCTGTCCGGAGCCTTTCAGCTCACAGAGCTGAAAGCGGTTTACCGGGAACTGTTCCTCAAAGAACTCGGCGTAACCCTTGGGTGGAAGCTTACCTTATCCTTTGTCCTCATCGTTTTCAGCACCTATCAATCCATGGCCGTGGGGCACCGTTTTGTGCGACGATATGAGGCGGGGGAGTCCTTTTCGCCCCAGGAGCTCCAGGCCGTAACCCGGAAACTCAAGATCACTACGCTGACGATCCTGCTCCTCGCCGTCGTCACGCTGTGGCTCGGCGTGCAACTGCGAGGCAGATGATAGGATGATTCTCGCCACTCTTTTTATCTGTTTTTTCCTCTCCGGCTCGGCCGCGCTGCTTTACGAGGTAGTGTGGATGCGGATGCTGACGCAGATTTTTGGCAGCTCCGCTTACGCTATCGCCACGCTGCTCGCCGCATTCATGGCCGGTCTGGCTTTAGGGAGCTACATCTTCGGTCGCCTGGCCAACAGCGCAAGAAATCTTCTGCGCCTCTATGGAATCTTGGAATTGGGGATTGGCATCTACGGTCTCCTCGTGCCGGTTCTCTTCAGGAGCGCCAGGGGAGTCTATATTCCCCTCTTCTGGCTCTACGATTCATACCCGACGACCTTCAACCTCCTGCTTTTTCTCCTCTCCTTCGTACTGCTGATCTTTCCCACTTTTCTCATGGGCGCCACTCTCCCCGTCCTCAGTCGATTCTTTGTCCGCAGTTTCAGCCATCTGGGCCAGCGGATAGCGGATCTCTACGCCACCAACACTTTGGGGGCCGTGCTGGGGTGCGCCCTGACCGGCTATTATCTTATCCCCGCCCTGGGGATGAGCCGGACCGTACATGCCGCCGCCATGATGAACCTGGTTATCGCGCTGCTAATTTTCGTCGTCGATGGGATGCGCGGGAATCAGGTCGAGGAACCTTTTGCGCCGATGACCCCGGCGGAAGAAAGCGGCGAGGGGCCGGCGCGTTCGCGAATGGAGTGGCTGCTGCTCCTTTCAATTTCTCTTTCCGGCGCCGCGGCGATGATCTATGAGAACGCCTGGACCCACGCGCTGATACTAGTCATCGGCGGCTCGGTTTATTCCTTTACCACCATGCTGCTCACGTTTCTGACCGGCCTCGCCCTGGGAGGGTATCTCTACGCAAGGCTGTTCGGGAAACGGGAGGCGCAAGTCATCTTTTTTGGTCTGGTTGAATTGGGAGTGGGGATCGCGGCGCTTGCAACCATCCCCCTATTTGAGAAATTGCCGCTGATCTTTCTTCGCCTTCATCAAGGTTTCGGAGACTCGTTTCCCCTTTTTCTCGCCATACAAGTCGTGCTCTCATTTGCCGTAATGTTTCTTCCGACGCTCCTCCTCGGGATGACCTTTCCCATGGTGGTTTGTCTTTTCACCCAGAGTCTGTACCGAGTCGGCAGCAGCGTCGGGACCACCTATGCCTGCAACACCCTGGGGGCTATCGTGGGAGCCTTCGTCGGCGGATTCATTTTTCTCCCGCTCTTCGGCATCCAGGTCAGCATCGTCATCGGCGCCCTTTTGAACCTGTCGGTTGGATGGCTATTGTTGATCGCCGACCCCCATCCGGGACGCCGATATCGCCTGATCATGGGAGGAACAGTGGCGGCAGCTTTGGCTCTCCTGGCCCTGCGTTTCCCTTTTTGGGACCGCTCGATTCTTACCAGCGGGGTAACCGTCTATGCCTACAGCTTTAAGAGCCTCCCCACGGACTCGCTGCGCCTGGAGGAGATGCGCAAAGACAAGATCCTCTATTACCGGGAAGGGTTGACCGCGACCATCAGCGTGCATCGACTCAGCAAGGACTATCTCTACTTAAAAACCAACGGCAAGATCGACGGCTCTCACGGGGATGCCTTCACCATGCTCATGACCGGGTATCTGCCCATGCTCCTCCGTCCGCAGGCGGAGCAGGTCGCCGTCATCGGACTGGGAACAGGAATGACCGTCAAGGCCGTCGGATCTTTTCCGGTGAAAAAAATCGAGGTTCTCGAGATCGAGCCGGCCATGGCCGAGGCGGCAGCTTTTTTCCAGGAACAGAACGGCAAGATTCTCGAGGATCCGAGGGTGCGCATGATCCCGACAGACGGACGGAATTACATCATGGCCGCTCCCCGTCTCTACGACCTTATTATCTCCGAACCTTCCAACCCCTGGATCGCGGGCGTCGCGAGCCTCTTCAGCAGGGAATTTTACACGGTAGCTAAAGGGAAACTCAAAACGAACGGCATTCTCGCCCAGTGGATTCACTATTACTCCATGTCGCCGGACGATTTCCGAATGGTGCTCAGGACGTTCGCGGAGTCCTTCCCCCAAGTCACGATGTGGAATATGCAGGAAAGCGATTTTCTTTTGATCGGCAGCCTGCAGGAGCAGAGATTTGATTATCCCCTGCTGAGCAAGATTTTCAAAGAAAACCGCACCCTGCGGCAGGACTTTAAAGAACTGGGGCTCTCTGACGTCGATTCCGTGCTGGGGCTCTATCGAATGGGAAGAAAGGAGCTCTTGGAATTCGCCGCAGGGGCCGATCTCAACACCGACGATAACGCCAGGCTCGAGTTTTCCGCGCCTCGAAGCCTGGGAAAAAGCACAACCGATTTAAACCGCAGGCTCATGGGTCCATTCGTGACCGATCCCCCGTGGAAGCCCGACGCCCGGCGAGTCTCCCCGGCGCAACATCGCTACTACCTCAGTCAGGCCTTTAAGGCGAGCGGCTGGCATGACCGGGCCCTCAAGGAGGTAGAGCAGGCGATAAGCCTGGAGCCGCGCAATGCCGATTATCATCTCCTGCGCGCCCAAATCCTCATCGCTCAGGACAAAACCGCTGAGGCGGCCCAAGCGGCCGAGAAGGCGCTGGAATATGGGCCGCACAAAGCCAAAGCGGTTCTGGCGTTAGCGGAGGATCTCTACACCCAGCAGGCAAAGAAGATTTACCTGCGGATTGTGAACTCAGGGGCTAAAGAGATC
>Ga0209212_1001392_pt1 | contig 39606 bp, 39 predicted proteins | sample RifGroC2_FD_183996 | JGI IMG/M metagenome (GOLD analysis project Ga0209212, IMG submission 183996) | Groundwater microbial communities from Rifle, Colorado, USA - Groundwater C2 (SPAdes) (version 2) | ecosystem: Environmental > Aquatic > Deep subsurface > Groundwater | place: Rifle, Colorado... | reverse complement strand
CCTACACGTGACAGCTTTTTGGAGTCCTCTTTTACCCCGAAAACCTTATTTCTTGTGGTATTGAGAAAGAACTATACTGAATTTTTACCCACACAAAACTTAGAAGACCCAATAAAATTAATCGAAGTATTAACTATTGCCTTGCATTCATTGTATTAATAACAGCTTTCATAAAATCGCCATTATTCCTATAATGTGGAGAGGTAATAAGATTTCCATCAATCACTACATTTTCTTCAAGATAAGTTGCCCCAGCATTTTTGATATCATCTGCAATAGACATATAACCAGTTGCTCTTCTTCCTTTCATAATCCCAGCAGAAATACATATCCACGGGCCGTGGCATATAGCAGCAATAACTTTATTGCTTTCATGCATTTCTTTTACAAAGCTAAGCACTTCTTTCCTTATGCGAAGTCTGTCTGGGGCCTCAAATCCACCAGGCAAGATAACTAAATCATAATTCGATGCTTTTAAATCCTTTGTATCAATGGTCGGCTTTGCAGGAACACCATATTTACCATATACTATCACCTTATCTGGTGTTGCTACATCCACACTATAACCTTCTTCTAGAAGTCTGTAATATGGATAGGTAAATTCCTCATCCTGAAAATTAGGTCCTGTTATTATCACCACCCGCTTCATTTAAAACTCCTTCAAATACAAAGGTAATCGAGAAATATCTTTAATAATAGGAATGTTATTCATTGTACTCCAATTAACTAAGCCTGAATCCCTTCCTATAAAATCAATTCCACACGTTTGTGCCGCATCTAAATCATTAAGAGAATCACCAATAAACAAACATGATTCTTTCCCCCAATGCATTTTTGCTATCAATAGTAAAAGATTAGACTCTTTGCTCTCCGGAGACCCCAGTATTTCGACAAAATAATCCGATATCCTTCGAACCTGACAAACCTCCCGCAACTCTTCCTGATCCGAGCCAGAGACAATCGCAAAGTCACATTTGCCTTTATAAGAAGATAAAAACTCCAGCGAACCAATTACCGGTTCGGCGCTAATTACTTTTTGTTTGACTAAATTGGAATATTGCTTGGCTAAGGCTTGAATGTTATCAACCGAAATTGGTTCATTGAGAATTTCTTCAAAAAAATATCGTATCTTCTTGTAACGGGATAAACCTCCGTTCGCCCTGGAAAACTGAATAAGCTTTTCAACTTCATAGGAAGGGTAGTTGAAAAATAGAGAACGGAACCCATCAAACCGTATTTCATTAGATTCAACTAATACACCGTCAAAATCAAAGATTAAATGCTTATAATTCATTTGTAACAGATTTAGATAAAATTCACATGCTCTGGTGGATGTTTTAAATCCCATAGATACCGGTTTATTTCATCCATCCTGCAATTTACTCTGCACTGGTTTGTATTGAGTTTTTCTTCTGTCCAGCGAATAGATTGAAGCCTTTTTTCACTTTCCCAAATTTCTTTAAATGAATTTTTATAAATATTACCATAAACAAACCGTTCGTCACTGAGATAAGCGCTGCATCCCCAAACAGTCCCACCGGCATCTATGTAGGACCAGAAAGGCAGGGCAAGGCACTGCCGGTAACTTCGTTGCCCTTCATCCCATTTTTTCATTGTGTTAATACGGGATATCACACTAAAGTTGTTATTATTAAAAGTTCTTAACTTATCAGCTAAATGAAGATAATCACTATATTTTATGTCTCTATACTTGGTCGTTCTGCTTAATGGGTGCTGTGAATATGGTTTTATCACCAAATAATCCATACCAATATCTTTAGCGTATTGAGCTAAAAGCTCCGCCTCATGCCAATTTTCAGGTAAAAGTATGAGCTGCATACCCAGCGCACATTTGAAGCCTTTTTCATGTCTAATCTTTGCAGCATAAGACATGTTCTCTATTACCCGGTCAAAGTTATCAGGATTTGTTCTATGAGTTTTAGCATAGGTTTCCTTAGTTGCACCATTTATGCTTACTTTTATCCATGTAATGTTTTCAAGGACATTTTCAATAAGGTCTTTCTTTAATAACACTCCATTTGTAGTTATAGCTACATCAATGCCAACCTTCTTTGTATGGTTGATTATATTACCAATATCTTTATGTAAAAGCGGCTCACCTTCTCCAGCATACATAATACTTTTTAATCCAAGTGATGCCATTTCAGACAGTCTATCTCTAAGTATTTCTTTATCCAGAAACCGTGCCTGATATTCCATAAAATCCAATGCACAATACGTGCATCTATGATTGCATGCGCCCGACGGAGATATTTCAGCATAGATTGGATAGATAATCTTGCCTTCTAACCAATCATTTATCCTTGAGACGTGATACATCAGTTTATGACTATCTATACGATATTTATCCATAAATAAAACAACCTGAACGTTTGACTCTATGAATATCTACAATCTATTAATTTTTATTCGTACATACTTATATTGATTCGTGGCTAAGTGGCTATTTATCTTTTATAACACTTTCAATCGTATCATAAACCACTTTAGGTTTTATATAATCCATACATGATTTACTTTGTATGCATTTTGGACTCAAACAGGGTATACAGTTATAATTGGTCTGAGGTAATATCGTTATACCGTTCGGTATATAGATTTCAGACGCAAGCGTGGGACCGAAAAGTGCAATTATTTTCTTGTTTAATGTATTAGCTATATGCAATCCTAAACTATCATTTGTAACAAAGACTTTGCAGGAATTTATCCACTCAAAATATTCTTCTATATCTTTCAATCCTTGCTGCCAGGAGATTGTATATTTACTACCGATTAGTCTTTCAAGTTCCTTCCAAAAATCCTTGGGCCATGCCTTGTTTGGCCATTTTTTACCTACGTCATAATTAAAGCCTATATCATAAATAACTTTTGATTTTGGTTTATATCCCAAGATACAACCTTCACCTTGCCACTTAGCTCCTACCATTTCATATAATATCTCTTCCCAATACCGCCGTGTCTTTCTCTTATACTCAACATCCATACAAATTTCCAATACATGCTGAGAGCCGTCGTAGGCAAGCGCAACACCATTTTCGGGGTCAAATCTGAACCCATACCGCCGCCATGCTTTAAGCGAATCTGAAAAAGCGCACAAACCAGGCACTTTTTCCAAGTTAATCAGAGTATCAAATCTTTCTGACTGTAATTGAAGCACAGAGGTGAGGTCATAAAAAATTATCCTGTGAATGTAAGGATTGCCCTTTAATAATTGGAATGCCTTTTCATCCACCAACCATGTAACATTTGCATTCTTGTAAAGGTGCAACAACACGGTACTTCTTAGCACATCGCCAAGACTAGTTGCCTTCCCTATCTCACCATCCAGCGTTTCCGAGTAACCTAATTTAATTATCAAAACTTTTTCTTTATACATTCGCGCCTTCCAAAATATTTAATGTTTTTTTTGCGGTCTCTTCCCAGCAAAATTGACCAGCTCTTGCTAAAGCACATTGTTTTAATTTCTTTATCATATTATCATCTGCCAAGACATTTAGAATTTTTTCAGCAATATCCTTCGGTTCAAATGGATCAAAATATACTGCCGCATCCTGACATATTTCAGGCATTGGCTCAACATTTGAGGATAAAATGGGAGCACCGCAAGCCATTGCTTCTATAAGAATATTAGGACAATTTTCACAAACTGATGGATATATAAACAATCGGCAAAGTGCATAAAAATATGGTAATTCTTCATAAGGAACGTGACCAAGAAAAATAATACGATCTTCCATCCCTTCATTCAAAACAGCATCCTTCAGCAATTTTGTATATTTATTGTCGTAACTCTTTCCAACAAGGACAAGTTTTAAGTTTGAATTTAGTCTATTCTTAATAAGAGAATAAGCGCATATTAATTCATAAAAGTTTTTGTATCCATATATATTTGAGACATAGAGTATAAATTCATTAAGATTGTATTTTTGTTTAATCTTTTGCAAATAATCATAATCTAAATCAGGTTTGAACATCGTACTTTTGCCGTGGTATATAAGCGAAGTGCTTTCTTCATGCAGGTTATAGTAACGCTTTAAGTCTTTTCTTGCCTTATCCGAGATAAATATAACATTCTTTGCCTTTTTTACAGACAAGCTAGTTAATATTCTCAACAGATTAAATTTTAGCCGATAATAAATATTTTGTTTTTTTATCATCTCTGGATAAAAAGGGGCAACTGTTTGAATCATGATTACGGTAGGAAAGGAGAAAAAAATCAAACCTATATTTGCAGGAGAGTACAGAATATTTGCCATATTTTTCTTTAATACAAACCAAAGATATAATTGCTCCCAAAAGACACGAAGAATTGGGGAAAAACCTGGAAATCTAAAAGAAATAACTCGAAAATTTTTATAATTTGTATGGAGTATTTTTTTCCCTTTTCCTGTAGTAATAATAAGGTACTCATTTCCCCCATCTATTTCTGATAGATGTTTAAATAATTGATTTAAGTAAGTAACACCGCCTCCAGCAACGGCAGATAAGGCATTTATCGCTATACGCATTTATTTACAATTTTAAGAAGTGCTTTAGCATTTTGAAAATTGTAATACTGGTTAACCACCTATATATTTTGTTAAGACGGTGATTTGAATGTATTTTGTGTACTATAACACTTGCTAATATTTTGTATGTTGGTTTATAACCTTTATAGACATAATAATTAAACCAAATGTAATTTTTTTGAATTTGTTTTTTTGTAAACCCTGGTAAGTTAAGAACTGCCTTTGATCTTTCCATGTCTGTGCTTAAAGGCTCTTGTAATAATCCTTGCTCTTTACACAAAGAATATAAGTCTGTTCCAGGGTATGGATAAAAAATACTGAGCATTTGAGTATCGGGTTGACAAATTCGATTAATTTCAATTGTTTCCCTAAAATCTGCCAAAGTTTCTCCTGGAATACCTATCAGGTTAAAAAAGTTTACTTTCAAACCATACTTTCTTGCTAAAGTAACTGTTTTGATAATATCATTATTTGAATAACTGCGTTTAAGTATTTCGCGGCGTACTTTCCCACTTCCAGACTCAAGTCCAATATTTATAAATTTAAAATTGCTTTTCTTAATGCTAGCAAAAAAAACTTCAAGGTCGGCATTAGCCGTAACTCTTAGATTAATTCCAAAATTTAAAGGTTGTTTGAGGGTTTTGTTTAATAATTCAAGTTTTGTACATAACTCTAAGTCCCATTTTTTATTTATACCCACAGTTTCCACTTCAAGATAAAAGTCTTTTTTTATTGGATAAATAGCGATAATTTCTTTTATTTCTTCTATGATATTATCAGTATATCTTAATCTTACATAATGACCTGGGGACAATTTTCGCAAGGCATGATTGCTGCAATAAGTACATTGAAACGGACAGCCTCGGCCTAACAAAACTGGCTCCAAAGAACCGTGATGTTCATCTATCCAGTCTTTCCACATTTCTCTATCAGGAAAAGGCAGACTGTCTAAATTTTGTATGAATGGACGTTGCTGGTTTTTTTCAATATCATTTAAACTCTTTCTAATCCAGAGATTTTGAATATTAGAAGGAACAATATTATGTTCCAGCTGAGAAACAATTTCCAATGTGGGGTGTTCCCCTTCTCCAATACATAAAGCATCAAAACCATCAGATAAAATATTGTCTGGATTTAAAGAAACGTGAGGACCTCCAATAAGCAAATAAATATCCCTATAGTGGTTTTTTATATATTGCGCTATTTCTACAATGAATTGATACTCTGTACTCACAGTCGTAAAACAAATTAATTTTGGATTAAAGTCTCTTAGATATTCATCTATTATATCTTCTTTTTTACTATTAAACATCCTGCTTAATACAATCAACTTTGTGCTATGACCATGCTTTTTTAAAAAAGATGAAATATAGGAGATGCCAAATTGCATTTGAGCAGAAGATCGCAGAGGTTTAGCCGATGATTGGGCATCCTGCAATGAATATATAAAAAGAATGTTCACTTGCACTTACAATAAATACTTTACCAAATTCTAAAAACTATGCTTTTAACCCAACAATAAAGAAATGATAAAAAATATTTTATTGCTCCTTTGAAATCCCTTCTTTTCCTCAATGCGTTTTTAAATGCATTGTAATAGGTATTTATTGTGGCTCTATTTATCAATTCGTTCATATCATATCCAATTACATTTCCTTGATTTTTCCAAAAATCAAATATTTCAATGCATTCACTAACCTCTGTTTCGTAATTTTTACTATAGTTTGATTCATGAACACGATATTTGGCAAGGGGCTCATCTATATAGTCAATGGGATATCTCGCTGCACATTTTAAAAATAAGTCATAATCCTCACCGATCTTAAACGGCAGAAAAGGACCCACTTCAAGAAAAACAGATTTTTTTATCACAACGGTAAGAATAGTTATAAAACAGGAAAAAAAAAGCTCTTTGAATATCATTCCACTATAAAATTTAATCTTATGCGAATATGTATTTATAATAGAATTATTTTCATCAATAATAAACGTATCAGCATAAACCATTGCAACCTTTGGATTTTGTTCAAAAAGGGATAACTGCTTTTCTAACTTGCATGGCAACCATACGTCATCGTGATCTAAAAAGGCAATATACTCTCCTTTGGAAATATTGATACCGTTATTTCTGGCCATTGAAACTCCCGCATTTTCTTGGCGGATATAAATAATTCTTGAATCATTTATTGATTTAACTATATCGGGAGTATTGTCTTTTGATCCATCATCAACAATAATTGCTTCGATGTTAGTATACGTCTGGTCAAGAACGCTTTGTATCGTTTCTTTTATAAAGCGAGAGCCATTGTATGTAGGAATAACAACGCTTACCAGTGGATTGTTCGCCATTCAGCTTTTACCGAAAAACGATCGCATTTCTTTTATAACCAAGTTAGTTTCTTCGTCTGTCATGTCAGGATAAAGAGGTAAGGTCAATATTTGTTCATAGACCTTATCCGTTATGGGTAATGGATTCCTCATGAAATTTTTATAATACGTAAAGTGGTGTACAGGAATATAGTGAATTCCGCTGCCAATGCCTTTTTCCTTTAAGTATACCATTAATTCATCCCGCTTCTCTTTTACCTTAATGATATAGGTAAACAATCCTAAATCCTCATATTCCGTCCTTAGAAGGGAAAGACCTTCTATGTGAGCAAATTCCTCATCGTATCGTTTTGCAATATCAATTTTCCGTTTATTCATTTGCTCAAATTTTTTTATCTGTACCAATCCAATAGCAGCATTGATATTACTCATATGATATCTATAACCCTGCTCAATTACATCATAAGACCATGACCGTTCATTCTTATATCTACTCCAGGTATCTTTATCAATTCCAAGGATGCGTTTCCTTACGATAGACTCATAGATTTTTTTGCCCCTCGTAATAACTGCACCTCCTTCACCGCAGGTGATCGTTTTAATTGGATCAAAACTAAAACACGTTATATCACCAAAAGAACCAATCTTCTTACCGTAATAAGAAGAACCAAGGGCATGAGCTGCATCTTCGATAACGGTAATATTATTGTCCCTTGCCAATTGTAATATTGCATTCATATTGCAAGGTATACCCCTGTAATGAACGGGTATAATGGCCTTTGTCTTTTCTGTAATGCAACGTTCAAGATCCTTAACATCTATATTCAGCGTATCCTCTTCTATCTCACAAAACACCGGATTCGCTCCTGTTGCCGTTACGATTTGGGCAGTAGCAACAAAGGTAAGCGAAGGTATTATAACTTCATCACCAGCGTCAACTCCTAATGCGCTCAGCGCTATATGCATTGCCGTTGTTCCAGTATTTACTGCAACAACGTAAGATAGCGGTTCACCACCAATAAAAGCAGCAATTGCATCTTCAAATTCTTTCACGACAGAACCCATACCTAGCCAACCTGATTTAAATACAGGTTCAATGGCTTTGAGTTCCTCTGCTCCGATTGAAGGTTTAGAAACTGGAATCATAGTTCTCCTTTTATCCAAAAAATACCTTCTCTAATAAAACCCATTTCGATTCTCTCAAAACCCGCCTCTTTAAAAGCATTGGCAAGTTCATCAGGAGTCCGCGTATACCCCCAAAACTGACCTAACTCATATAATCCAATAAGGGATAACATTGATTTAACGGTATCCTTAATTAGCCGTAACGGTGCAAATCTGCCATTATATGTAGACGCACTTACTAATAAAAAATTTTTTACTCCATAATCCTTTATATCAGTAAGCAACTTAATAAGTTCATTCTCATTAAATACGTACTCTGTTGCATTCATATAAGCGAAATCAAAGGGAAATTCATCGGTATTCTTTATACATTGGGGAAAATACCCATGGTATATCTCGACATCACTAAATCGCCTTAAGAATCTTGTCGCTTCCATCGAAGGTTCAATAGCGGTAATATTCCTTCCTTCCTTAAAAGATACTCTACATATCCGCTTCCACAGCCTATGGACAATATTTTTCCATCAGGGAATGTTTGCCCCAATATAAGGTCAGCAACCGCCTTTTTACTATCTTGCCATGATTCAGGTAATTCTTCATAAGATTTGCATCTCTTGTAAAATTCATCATAAAACTTATCATAAAAAGATTTATCAGCTACTCTACTTGAATCTAATTTTACAAAGGATTTAAACTTTATACCAAACCATTCTTCTTGATAAAATTTCCGCATTTATGTACCTCCTTTAATTGATATATATCTATTTCAACACTTAATCAAATAGAGATTTTATAAATTTAACCACTTTTTTGCTTGTTTTAAATGGTTCTTTAACTATTTTGCTTAAAAACAACCTGCTGTACTTTAATGGATTACGCTTTATATCTTCTTTCAAAATCCAATGCTGGCAAACTCCAAGTATTTCTTTGAGTTTACTTGAAGGAAGCTCAGGTGTTGAAATAGAAAAACTCCTTATATAAAGATCACTATAAGAAAACCCCTCCTTTAGATAACCTTTCTCCTTGCACAGGTCAAACAACTCAGTTCCCGGATACGGAGTCGCAACAGATACGTGTGGATTATATATACCCATAGATGCAACAAATTTAAAACTATCCCATATCATCTCTTCTGTTTCTCCAGGCATACCAACAACTAAAAAAACACCAACATCCATTCCTATTTTTCTAGCATAATCAACCAAAGGTGGTACTTTTTTAAGATTAAGAGGTTTTCTTATATTTTTAGAAAGATGCTGCTGATTACCTGACTCTATTGCAAAATTCACTTTATAACAACCAGAATCTTTCATCAACTTTAAAGTCTCTTTATCAAGAGCAAAAGCCGCAACCCCATTTGGTGTATCCCACGCAAAATTGAATTTCTCATCTATCATTTTTCCAAAAAGAGCTTTTGCCCTTGTAACATCAAGGGTTGTATTATCGTCTTCGAACAGAAGTTCTTGGATTCCAAATTCTTTTTTAAGATGTCTCATTTCCGATACTACGTTTTCAACTGAACGTTTCCTAAACGTTCTACCCCAAACTTTATTAGCTGAACAAAAAGTACATTTTGCAGGACATCCTCTTGACGTAATTATCGGAGAAAATCTTCTACATCGCCGTCTACCGTGAGATGCCTCAAGCCCAAAATAAATATCCATATTCATAAGATGTCGCGCAGGAAAAGGTAACGAATCCAAATCGCTAATCCATTCTTTTTTGGGGACAACAATATTTTTTCCATTCTTTTTATAAGCTATCCCATCGAGAGTCGATTCCGAAGTCTTTCCCTCTAAATGTTTTATAAGTTTCAAAAAAGAAACATCCCCCTCACCTAGTATGATGTAATCTACAAAATTAGTAGATAAAACATCTTCATAGCACACAGTAGAATGAGCTCCCCCAAATACAATTATCAATTTTGGATTTAACCCCCTCGCTATTTCTGCTATTTTATAAGCATTTAAAGACTGCATGGAAAAGAGGTTGCTTATCCCTAGAACATCTGGTTTGTATCTATCAATAATTTCAGTAATTTCTTTGAATGAAAGCCCAACCCTTATTATGTTTTCATCTATAATTTCATGATTCTCCCATCCCATAGCAAGGGAATCAATTATTGATGTATCATATCCCTCTTTCTCCAAAATGGCGGCGATATATCCCGGACCCATTGGCGGAAGGGGGTTAATATCCAGATTATTCCTAAAAGAAAAGGCTGGTGGAGTTATAAAAAGTATTTTTTTTATGGACTTCATAATACATTAAAACATAAATAGAGAATTGTATTGAAAAAATTATACTGCAGGATAATTTAATCTATTATCATCAATTATTTAAATTATCAAGAAAAGGCTCCATTGTTTTTTCATTTATTGGTGTAAAGAAAAGGTCTCTGACTTTTTTACCCATATTTCTGTATTCACTTATTTTAGCCGAAGGTAAATCCAGATACTTATTGATACCCTCAATTAATTCTATTGTAGTAAAACATTCTGTCACAATATCCATATTTAAATCCGATAGAATATTCTTATTAAGTACGGTTTGTCTTCCTAAAAATATAACCGGTATTCCTTTTGCGGCTGCCTCCACCATAGAACTTGAATTTGATGAAATCACTACGGCTGCATATTCCAAAGCATCTGACAAATTCCCATTGGAAATTTCATATCTTGGCGGCCAGTTTTCTCTTCCAAAAGCATCAATTACCTTTTTGCTATCATAATCTGGATGCCCTTTTATTAATATACGAATATCGTCTTTTATTTCATCCAACCCTTCTTTTACAATTTCCAGCATTTCTATTGCTTCAGAAATATCAAAAGGTAACAATATTAGAATTATCTTTTCTCTCTGTCCAAAAACAGAAACAGTTAAGGCATCATCACTAAAAAGATGCCTATATCTTAAAGCGGCGACTGGTTTGCAAGGGACTGCTTTAGTAAAGGATTGGGCAATTCTACATTGATATTCACTTGTTTCAAGTAAAAGATTTGGAGCAACTTTGGCTTCAGCTTCTGATTCAGAAGGAAATAAATTTAAGTGATTATGAGAATGGATAAATAACTGCGCGCCAATTATCTTTATGTTCGGAAATGCCCGGCGAGCACCAATGATTAAGGCTTTATCAATCACTTGATTTTCATACCAGTCAATTATAAATTCTGGACTTAATCCTGCTTTTCCCAAATTTAAAAATAAGTGGTAGATTAAAAAAGATTGCATTGCAGATTCTAGTGGTTGTTTTGTTAGTTCTTCTTTGAGTAAATAGTAAAAATTAAAATTCCGGAAATGAAGTGGTTCTATTTTTTGGAATAAGACTCGTAATGGATAGAATAACGCAGAGAAATAATTTGAGAGACAAAGAAAGTCCTCCTGTATAATGAATAATGTATTACTTTTACGCATTCTCTTATATATTGAATAATAATTAAAACGAAACCCATAAAGTACAGGATGGACCAAAACATGCATCCCTTTTCTGGATAAATATTCATGCAGATATGGAAAATATCGGTCATTAAAAACGCCATTATCTAATATGCAATAATCATGTACAAAGGTATCTACAATTATAGATGGTTTAATCTTTACATCTTTTGAAGCATATATTACTCTTGTAATTTGTGCTGCCAACCATCTCAGAAATAACACAACCACGAATCTATTCCACTGCAATAAATATCTCAAGTAACTCTTTAACCTATTTAGCACTAAGAAATATTGATGGCCAATAATTTCAGTATTAATATTTTTCGCTGCGGCCCAATCTTTTATCGTAATGGCAAGTCCTGCGGATTCTACTATTACCAGACTTGGCATTTTAGTCTTTTCTAACCATAATCTTTCTAATATTTCAAGATAACAGCAATATTGAAACAAATTGTTAACATAAATATCTCTGGAAGAAATTGATCCAAACCACCATTCCAGTCTTTTCCCATAACGTCTGTTAAGCGCATCTATCCATTGAACATGTTCTTGACGAATATCCCTTGCTACTTTGTCGTGAAGCCTAGCAATATCGACTCGACTGAACTGGCTTCCCAACGTGTATTCCATGTAACGCCTTTTGAAGAAATCCTTCCCTAAGTATAACCACTGAATTGAATCATTTTTTGAAAAGAGTTTCTTTAATCTCGAAATATTCTTTGTGGGAAATGTTAAGACTAAATGATATTTTGACATGAAAATCTAAGTTTACTTGCGAAAGGATTCTTACTCAATACCTGATTTGAGAGTAAATAAATGTCTTTATACGCTTCTTCATTTACTGAAGATAATACGTCAGCTTTTTTTGGCTTATTCTCCAGATCATTGTCTTCCATATCCCTATACGTTCAACGCATTCTTTAGATTAACCAGATCTCTCATCTTCATACAATCGATATTTTCAAATTCATTTCCCGTTATTCTGGCTATAAACCTTATTGAATTGTCTTTTGCAGCTTGATAATCGCTCAATGCATCTCCGACATAAACAAAGGACTGAGGACTGAGGGCTGAGTTAAAAGGCATTTCATTATGTTCCAATGTATAAGCGGCAAGTATTTCACGGACAATATCCCCCTTTTTTTTAGGAGAACCATAAACTCCCTTAAAATAACCCTGCATGTGTCTCCTTTTAATTATCTCCTCCATCTCGTCTTGCGGGGTGGCAGAGGCCACAAAACACATATATTTGTTCGCATAGCCGTCTAAGAATTCCTTAGCTCCTTTAACATATGGAGCACTCACCACTTCATCAACAACCAAATGAGAAAACCGTTGACACAAATCATCAAATATTTCCTCTGTCAAAGGTCTGTTAATTATTTCCTTGTATATATATTTAAACTTCTCAAATCTTGAAATTCCTGCATTTTTAACATGATAAACAACGACCTTTTCAACAATATCGTTACCTTCACTCTCAAATAACTTTGCAAAAGCCTTAGTTTTTATATCAACCGATTCTACCAGCACCCCATCAAAATCAAAAATAACCGCCTTGATCATTCTTTTCTCGTCCTTTGCCCTCAGTTCTCAGTCCTTTTCTCTAACTCCCTTGATTATAATATCGTCATATGTAGGCAATGGGTTGATATCCTTATATATAGAATGTACGATATCAAGAATTCCCTGTCCCAGATCTAAATATGTTTTACACAACAATCTTTTTCCTATTTTTGGTGCAAACGAATAAGGCGTAATCTCATAATGATGATTCTTGTTGGCAGGTAAGAACTCTATTTTTATCTTGTTATCAAGCATTTCCTTTATCATCATGAGAAGGTCTTTAATTTTCATCTGCTGCTGACCAGCGAGAATAACATGCTGATTTTCAAATTCTTCGGAGAGTATATCCACGCTTCCCTTGGCTGCATCCAATACATGTATATACTCTCTTATTTCTTCTCCATCCCCTTCGCGTTCAATCTTCCCTTCTGTAAGAGCCTGTTGTATTACTCTATAGACGAAATTTCTATCATCTGCCCTTGGGCCGTAAAGAGAACCATAACGTAAAATAGTATAGGGTAACCCAAACACTTCCTGATAATTTTCTATAAGAAGTTCACAGGCTTGCTTCGTACTTCTGTAAAATGAACCGGTTTTGCTATATACATAAAGAGAGCTTGCAAATACAAATCTTTTAACATTAGCCTTTCTGCACGCATCCAAAATTATGGAATTGCCCAGTATATTAAACTTTACACTATCCAGGGGACACCTTGCAGCGTCATCAATATCTGCTATCCCCGCAAAATTATAAACAACATCACAACCTTCTACCGTTTTTACAACTTTATCGCTATCTAAAATATCGCCTACAACTATATTCTGCGACGCTCTCAAATACTTAGAATATTTTAAATCATAGACAGTAACATCGTAACCTGCATCGACAAGCGTATCTGCTACGTGGCTACCAAGAAAACCTGAACCGCCAAAAACTACGACTTTTGAACAAGACGGACAACGACTGGAAATTATCTCATTATTTTGTGCCATTTTAACTTTTCATTTCTACAAATAACTATTTAATAAATACATTTTTAGCTTCTTAATCCATTTAGAAGATTTTTTACAGCCTCTGTTTCCATCTCAATCCTTGACTCTTTGGCATACGAACCAATATGTGGAGTAAGTATAACCTTATCTAATTCTCTTAAAGACCCGTTGTACGGTTCTTGCTCAAAAACATCAATTGCCGCACCTGACAAATGACCTTCTTTTATAGCTTTGTACAAGGCATTTTCAACAACAGCAAAGCTCCTTGAAACATTTATCAACCAACTGCCTTTTTTCATAAGCCTAATCTCATCTCTTCCCAAAACTTTATCTCCAGAAGAAATATGAATCGTAATTATATCGCTTATTTCTAACAGTTTGTTAAATTCAATCCTGCATACCCAATTTTCTCTTTCAATATCTTTTCTAATATCATAATAATTTATTTCACAGTTAAAGGGGCTTAACAATTTAGACACCTTTCTACCTATTCTGCCAAAACCAATTATTCCAACTTTTTTCCCAGATAGAAGATTACCCATCCTTTTCTGCCACACCCCAATATGAAGTTCTCTGTCCATAAGTGAAACTTGTCTTAACAAATTAAGGATCAAACCGACCGTAAGCTCAGCAACTGCAAGAGTGGGAGAATTCGGGGTATTAAATACCACTATTCCAATTCTTCCTGCTGCATTAAGGTCGATATTGTCAAGACCAGTGCCGCAACGTGAAATAACCTGCAAATAACGAAGTTCCTTTAGTACTGCAGCATCCAGGATTTCTGTCCCCGCAATAATACCAATAGCATCTCTGCATATTTCAACCGTTTCTTTCTTTGTCAGCTTTCTTCCGAAAGGATTTAGAATAACATCAAGCCCGGCACTCCTTAAATTATTTAACGGCGTCTTATCATATTCGCCAAAAGAGGTTGTTGTTATAGCAATCTTCTTCACTAAACTACCTACCAGTTCAAATACCTTGAAGCGTAAGTGCTATCTCTCTTAAGAATTAAACCATAGAAACCTTCAAAATCATATTTCTTCCAGAGATATTTGGTTATTCTCATAATTCCTTTTTTCGGATATTGCAGGTAAACAGCCTCCTCAACAATATCCCATCCAGAATGTCGTACAATTAACTTCCAATCATCTGGATTAAGTTCGAAAATGTGCGTTTTTTCTGCATTAACAGCTTCTGTTATATTGTTCCTGATATGATGTAAGCCAACTCGACTATCTTTTAGATATGGAACTGTTATTACAAGAAATTGAGCATTCGTTTTTGTGGATAAATCATGTAGAAATGTGCAAGGATTCATCAAATGTTCCAGAGTTTCAAAACAAAGAAAAATATCAGCATTAATATTATATTTGTGTAAATCCTCAGCCCTTGCGTGCACAGCGTTGAAACCCTTATTGATTATCTTCTCCACAGCCTTGCTATCTAAATTAACACTAAGGCAACTTATATTTTTATTGTCTGAATAAAGACCAACGATATACTGAAGATGCGTTCCGGCAGAGTCGCCAATATCAACAATTACAGGGTTTTTGATATTACTAATAGCGTCGCCAACTAATGACATCTGAAATGCGTGCAATCCAATAACCTTTAAATTCAGGAAGGATGTGTTGACTAAAAAATTGCTATACTGTTCAGTTATATCGGGGACGATTTGTTTTAACTTTACTGCCAAATCTTTTAAGCGTTGCTCTTTTATAGCGCGTTCTAACGATTTTAGCCAAATATGTTGTAATATTTTTCTTAAGGTTGGCTTGGCGCGTTCACTAATCAAATGCTTAATTTTCATTATATTGATATAAACATTTAATTATTTCTCAAAAATTTCGCATTAGCATAAAAACCTCATATATTAATCTATTCTCCGCCAGCTATAGTTATAATTTCATTTGTTATAAAATTATTTCTTTCGCTTCCAAGATAAAAAACCATCTCTGCAATGTCTTCAGGCGTTCCCATTTTACCCAAAGGAATCATTGATATTCGTTTCTGCATATCTTTTGGAAACTTTTTGTGAAATTCAGTGTCTATTACTCCTGGTCTAATAGTATTTACCAACACGTTTGATTTTGCTCCCTCTTTTGCAAGTGTTTTGGTAAGCCCTTCAATTGCGCGCTTAGAACATCCATAATGCATTGAAAAACCTGACCCGCCATACTTAGCGGCAATCGAACTTATATTAACAATTCTTCCAAAGCCATGTTCCCTCATTCGCATAAAGAGATACGGGCTTATTATCATAGGCGCAAAAGTATTCACCATAAAAGTTTTTGTAATATCTTCGATGGTTAGTTCACTAAAATATTTGCTTACTGTATAGGTACCCGCATTGTTAACGAGAACATCTATGTTAAATTTATCGAGCTTGTTCTTAAAGCTTTGAATTTGATTTTTTGAAGACAAATCGGCTCTTAACAGCTCATGCTTGCCACCATATTTAATTAAAACTTTTTTTAACTCTACCGCTTTCGCTCTAGAAGAATTATAATGACAAAGTATATTCCAGCCTTCTTTTGCAAATCTAATTGCAATTTTTCTACCAATGTCGCTTGTAGAACCTGTAATTAAAATTGTTTTACTTAAACCTTTGGGTTTCATAAAAATTACTTGTTTTTATTATCTGCCTCAACAATGCCATGCTTCTTTAACCAAAATTCCGCTTGAGGAACCTGCCATTCATAATCAATATCAAGACCTCCCCACTGTTTAAGAGGATATATCTTCTGTCCCATCCACTTTTGAGGCAAAAGCCCATATTCCAAACCCTCAAGACACTTAGGACGAACAACAGAAACACCCATATCCGCAAACCACACATCGCCCTGAGAATCCCTGTCGCAATTCAACTTTTTAGGGTCTCCAAAGGCATCAAGCGGAACAAAAGGTTTTAAAAGACCGTCATCTCCGATTTTTCTCGCCCTCAATGGACTCCACATATTAAGCATAGTCACTGTTACTGCAGAATCGTAGTCTGGATTATTTCTTAAAATTCTTATTCCATCTGATATTGTCTCCGATGTAATGGTAGCGGCATTGCACATTAGCAACACAACTAATTCTATTTTACAATGTCTATTTTGTTCTTTTATGTAATTATATGCATGCAAATACACATGTTCGCCTAATGCTGCATCCGTACATAGTTCAGGCGGCCTCTTTATTATTTTAATACCGTTCTTTAAAGCAAGCTCCATTAGTCGCTCATCATCTGTAGAAATGAATATTCTGTCAATTTCAGGACATCCTCTTGCTGCTTTCATAGGATAATAGGCAAGAGGTTGTCCTAAAACTATGTGCAAATTTTTCCCTGGGAAACCCTTACTACCCTTTCTCCCCATTAATAGCGCAATAATCATATTTTAAACCTCACTTGAAGTACTCTCGAAAATAAATCTCTCTGAGTTCAACTAACATTTTATCACCTTCTTCATTCAATTGTTCAGCTACCTTTATCTTATCAAAACAGGATTCTGTCATTCTGACATATAATGGAAAAGTCCTAACAATACCTTTTATTTCATCTGGTTTAAATTGAGGCATATTTAGTATTGACTGCCTCATCAGGCTGTCTGTCTTTGCATTTGGTTTAAGATAGCCTTTATCAATACAATACTGTCTAAGGGGAGTGCCTCTGTATGGAGTGAAGAAATAAGCATTAAAACTATCCGCCTTTATCATCCTATTTAGCCGAATCGTATCAAACGCAAGCGCCCTTGTTTCATCCGGGAATCCTACAATGTTGTTCACAGTAACTGGAATTCTGCTTTTCTCCAATATTTTAAAGGCATCTATAACATGCTTATTTGTAAAGCTCTTTTTTAATATTTTTTTTCTAAATTCCTCATTGCCATGTTCCAGGCCAATTGATATTCTGTCGCAGTTCATATCCTCAAGCAACTTTATTCTTCTTTCGCTTATTGTTTCAATTCTTGTTTGACACCAAAATGGCAATCTTATCTTTTCAGCATATTCCGTTGCAAATAATTTAAGTTCTTGTTCTTTTCTTGCAAAAAATGTCTCACTATTAAAGTAAATATAATCCGCCTTATATTCACTAATTTGATATTTCAATTCATCTAGCACTCGTGATACATTCTTTAATCTAAAATAAACACCATGCCCTGCGTCAACATACAAACTCATTTGTGAAGGGGCTGCACAAAAAGTGCAACCGAAAGGACACCCCCTGTCAATAGATACTGGTATCATCCTATATATCTTCCCCTGCATAGGACGGAAAAATCTTTTTTGCTCGAAAATACCAAAATCTTCGTATGGAATACTATTAATATCCACTAACTCTCTCGTACCATTTTTGTAAATTTTTCCATTAACTTTAACCCATAAATTCTTAACATCAGAAACATCCTCGTTAGCTTGTAATTTTAGACATAGTTCTACAAGTGCATTTTCCCCTTCGCCAATACAAATTGAGTCAACATTTTCATTAGCTATAGCTTCTTCCGGCGAAAAGGTTGGATAAACACCGCCAACTATTGTAAATATATCCTTATGCCTTACACTCGACACCAATTCAATTCCGAAATCAAACGTATCATCTGTTGCTGTTACGCCGATCAAATTTGGCTTATATTCATCAATAAGCCTCCTGAAATCTTCAAAAACATCTGTAGCTTTGTAAACGATTCCTTTTTCTTTAAGATCAAAAGGTCTTAATTGCATATGTTCCACTCTAACATCATCAACACTTTTCTCGGCAGTACGATAGAAAGTAGTATCGAAGAGTTTTACATCTATATCAGCCTCTCTAAGACAAGCCGATAAAATGCTCACATTTGAAGGGAGAAGATTGACCATCTGAAGGTTTGGATATATAAGAAGAACTCTGAACTTGCTCATTATTTCTCTTTTTCTTGTAATTTTACTATTTCACTATCCCTTAAATAGCACCCATCACAAGCTGGTATATTATGGGCTTCGCCATGCTTATGAGCATTTCTTATCTTGTTTAGTTTTTCAGAATGCCAGGCGTCTTTTATGGTAATCTCTTTTAAATTTCCCAGAGCGATTAAACCATCATCATCATGATTACATGGCAATATCGTCCCATCCCACCAGATAGCCATCCTCTGCCAAATCTGGGGACATGCCCAATTATATTGCATATTTTTCTTTTTATCTTTCATCTCTTTATAATCAAGAAATCCAACTTCATCAGCCAGTTCCGCCCAAAATTTTTTGTACTCTTCAAACGTAGACTCTATATCTGGCAACATTACGGTCTGAACCCTTATTTTGGGATGTTCTACACCAAGATTTCTTTTCAGTGACTGTATATTTTCTATATTTGACAGAACTGTCTCATAATTTGCGCCGACTCTGTGTCTTTCATAAACTTCTTTCGTATAGCCTTCAAAAGAGATTGAAAGTCTGTCCAGACCGGCACCGATTAGTTTTCTAGAAATTTCTTCGGTAAGAAACATAGCATTGGTATTGAAATAAACGTCTATAAGCCCTTTCTGTTTTGCGTATTTAACAAAGTCATGGATTTGTGGGTGCAACAAGGGTTCACCCCTGATATTAAATTTTACCCCGTATAAGTTATTCTCTCTACCCTCGTCAATAATCTTCCTAATAATGTCAAATGATATAAAACCTTTTTTTATCATATTCTCTCTGAATGTCGTAGCGCAAAAAGGGCATTTGAGGTTACATGCGCTTGTAACTTCAACATCTATAAAGAGAGGGAATTCACCCACATGAAATTTTTCAGGCCATTCCTTCCATTTTTTTCTGTATTCTTTAAAAAGGACTGAGGACTGAGGGCTGAGGAGGTCCTCACCTGCAATATGATGAAAATTTGAGTTTACCTTAATTATTATATTCTCTTGTGTCTCTTGTGCCACCTAACCCTCCTCGGAAAATGAAGGATTAAGAAAAAAGGGGAAAGCAGCATTTTTGCCCTTCAATCCTTAATCCTTATCTTTTTAATCCTATACCTTATCCATTCAATGTCTTGTCTTTTCAACCCAAAAATAATAGGCAGACAATAAAAAAGACCAATAACCATTATGGTATAAAAAAAACCTGCGAGTAAAAAACTTGGAATAATAGCTTCACGGAATCCTAATACCCTATCCACTCCAATAGTTGCAAGAAATGCAACTGTCAACAAACATCCAACACTAAATATCTGGTGGCCCAAATATCGCTTAAAGGAAAATTTAAGATATTTTGAATTAAAATAAAGCTGAACATTTATAGCTATAAATTGTAATAGCACCATTTTGATAGCCAGTCCTGTCGCGCCTGCATTTATTCCCCATTTATCACCCGGTGCAATTAAAAAATAAGTAACTGGCAATCCAATCAACATAGATGTCACACCGATATTGCGATACAAGCTCGTTTGCCCTGTAGCATAAAATACTGAACCGCTCAACTGCCCATACGTTTGATGAATGGGAAAGAATGCCATAATAGCAACGGCAATTGAAGCCTCTTTGTATTTACTTCCACCGAATATGTAAATTACCTTATCTGCTTGCATCGCAATAAAACATGAAAAATAGGCTGCTATTGAATAGAGCATCGGAATATAACGGCGAAAAAGTAATGCCATTTGCGTTACGTCGTTATTCCCAAAAGCAATCGAAAACTCCCTCGTAAGTAATGGGGTCATCGCACTCGTAAAAAGGAAACACAATGCCCCGATTTGATAAGAAAGACCATAAAAACCCTGCTGAATACTCCCGCCATAATACTGCAATAACCATCTGTCAAAAATACCAACAAGTAGCCCTACAATGGCATAGCTAAAAAGCGGATGACTGTAAGCATAGAATTCTTTGAAATACATCTTAAACTGATTTTTAGGTAATTCTCCTATTTTTTTAAAGGAAAATTCACTTTTAACGATAGTCCATACAAGCGCAGCAATAAGAAAAAGTAAAATCAGATAATGATAAAAAAAAAACTGCTTTAAATGGAGTTGATGAAATACAAATAGTAAAAAGATGAATATTAACCCTAAAAATTTCTGAAGGATCCGTATTTTCTCCATGGGGATGGTCAGACCATAAGCATCAGCCATTTTACATAGCACCTGCACTATCCATATAAGAATTCCCCATCCTGCTGCAAGATATATGTACAATAATTTCTGGCCTGGCCAGAGGCCAGAATGTATTGAGGTCAGAGAAGAAAAAATTACAAATACTATTATCCCAAGAGAAACAACACCAACAATATATGAATAGAACAAAACTAATCCAAATTCTTTAGGCCTTTGTGAGAGTTTGGTATAAAAGCAGGTAGAAGTTCCCATGTCAAAAAAAGCGGATATCTCATTGAAAAAACTGGTCAGGAAATTAAAGTCTCCATATGCCTTAGGTCCGAGTCCTCTTGGTATGATTGCCTGGGTTGCGAAGTTAATAATAAGGCTAATTAAATTTGTGGATAGCTTGAAAAAATAACGTTTTTTAAGAGAATCTTCTGGCATTATCAACAGTTAAGATATTATCCATGTTGTTACTTCATCTTCAGTGATGGATAGATGGGAGACTCGGGTCTTGGAGTTAAAGTCTGCTTCTGACAATCAGGGATTAAATCAAGTTCCTCAAGAATAATTTGTCCGATTAGTGCCTCACTTTCAGGCGGTCCTACTATACAATCGGTATTCATAAATCTCTTGCCGATTTTTATTGTAACAGTTCCAGCGACAGGTCTTTCCTCTTTCCTCTTTCCTCTCATCTGCATAAGTAACCACCACGGTGCGTAAGATTTCAAGCCCCAATTCTTCTACAACATCCTGCGGAAGCGCTAACATTACAGCCCCCGTATCGACAATTGCATCTATTTGATATTTCTTTATGTCCTCTTCCTTAATTTTCTTTTTTAAAAACCAATACCTATCACCAAAATTTTCTAACTCAATTTTTACTTTAATTTCTCCCATACATATCTCTCCCGATATCGTAATAACTTATTGGTACTCTTTGCTTATTACTCCTCATCTCTAATCCTTGCCTTTATCCCTCAATCCTCTCAAAAACTCTGCCCATTCTTTGCGCCAGTTTTTACTTGTGCGGGCAAATTGATGACAAAACTCATTTTTAGCCTTTTGTACTTCCGGTTGCTGCCACCACCCCTGAACATCATCCCAGATTCGGTTTACCTTCGCAGCCGCAGCCTCAGGGTCATCATACAAAATTCCTACAGAGCGTAATTTATCAAAATACGGGGCAGCCTCTTGAGTTACAGCAAATTGCTCTGGATTCCAAAAAAGTATAGTCGGAGAATTCATCGCAAATGCCTGTAAAAAACTTGTTCCCATATGGTCAATTATAATCAATTTTGAATATTTAAACTCATCAGTTAGCTTACCTCTTGTCATAAATTGATCTGGTGATAGCCACTTACTAACGTATTCTAATTCACCGATACCATAATCATAAGGATATGGTCTATATTTTATTTTTGAGCGAACGCTATCAGATATTTTTAAAAGAAATCTTTTTTTATTTTTTAAATACTCTATTTGGCCTTCAGGCAACACACTTTGAAAACGGTAAAAATATGCCGGGGTCATTGTACTTACAAAAATAAGCCTATCTTTTTTTTCTTTATGTTTTGACAGCTTGCTTAACATTGGAGATGATAAGGGATAACAATGTACATCATAAATATGTATAAATTCCCACCCCCATGTAATAAATCCGTTAGTACATTCGTAGTCTATTTTAAAACTTGTATTAGATAACATCTGCCCATAGCCACCTCCATATTGACTCGAAATCCATTGTCCGCCATATTCACAAATTTCAGCAATTTTGTATGCATCTTTTTCAGAGCGATATATATCATTTCCTATCCAGATTTTTATTTTTGGTTTATCACTTTCATTTCTCGAATAAATAGTAGGAAGAGAATCAGGAACATAGCGTAAAATTATAGTCTCAACAATTCTCTCAAACTCGTTCTTTGCTCCAAATTTAAACGGTTGCCGAATAAAATTATCCTTATTGCTTTTTATCTCAATTAATTTGTTCTTATTCCCATTTTTGAAAAGGAAGAGAGGATCATAAGAAAATTGCAGAAAAAGTTTATCCATATTGGAAGTACCGTAAATAGTACCTAAATGCAAAGATGAACCTGAATAAAGTTTATCAAATATAGAAAGGCTAAAATTTTTAATAATTGACTGTGTTGGTTTTAGAAATATAATTATTTTTTTAATCCTTTTGTCTTTATAATATCCTCTGATGGATTCATTTAAATCTTTTTTATCAGTAGTATCGTATGAAATATCAGATATCTGTGGGATAATAAATTTGAATTTACCGATTTTGATTATGTCGGACATCATCAAAAGATTACAATAATGCCCTTCCGTCATTTTCTTCATATAATCCCAAAAATTTCTTACTGGTACGGGATTGGTATTCAAAATTTTTACAGACAGTTCTTCAGGAATTGTTTGTTCGAGGTATTTTAATCTCATATAACGATCATAACAATGCCCTAACCAATGGGTTAACCAGACAATAGTATATATCTTCCAAAATCGCTCACTATATTTAACCGCATGGAAGTTATTCATAAGAATTGATAAATGAGGTATTATCCTATCGATTAATGAATCAATGTATAGAGAAGCCTGCAAAATATCCTGGGGATTTTTCCACGGGGATGGGGCTATTGTAAAATCTTTCTGATCCCAAAACTTATATTTATGATTACCAGCAAAACACCACGGTCCCAAGAAAATAGAGTTGCTTTCGTCTTGAGGCCAAAGCTCTTTAATACCTGTTAAAATAAGCTCTTTCATTACAATCTTATTACAATAAATATATACTTTTCAGGACCCTCAAATGATTCCCATGTTGACACTTTTGTTGATTTAAATCTTTGATAAAACCTTCCTTCAAAATCTTTGTAGGTCTCAAATTTCAAAACCTTTTTGCCGCGACTCTCGTATAATCTTCTGTAATTATGAGAAACTATATTTGTTTTAAATATCCTCTTTTCTCGCAGGGCCGGTTTGGTGTTATCCTGATCCCATTCAAGGTGAATGATATATTTCCTGCTTACGCGAATCATCTCATCTATGGCGTTATCTATCTTGGCCGGATGGATATTCATAAAGACTCCCAAGGTAATACCGACATCAAAAGATTTATTCTTAAAAGGGATAAAGCAGGCATCTCCCCTGGCTGCTGGCATATAAATCTCCGGGATATATACTTTACTGTTCATCAATTGCGGAAGACTGAAATCAAGCCCTCCAATCCTTACATCAGGAAACTCCTGCTTTACCCTCTTTACATTCCATCCGAAGCCGCAGCCTGCCTCAAAAAAACTCTTGAACTCCAAGTTCAGGAGTTCCTCGATAAGCATATCTTGGAAAAATATCTCGTATTTATAATGCTGTGACCTAAATACTTCTTCAAAATATTCTGCTCCGCGCGTATTCCAGTAATCCTTCTGGTCATGCATTTTATCGAAAATAATTCCAAACAATTTGTACATGTAGTATTTGAAATACCAGTCAATCTTATAACGGGGAATGCCAAAAAAATATTTCCAGTATGTTTTCTTTTTATCAGGCATGTTCCACCTTTATTATTACGCTCATTACATTGCCCCAAAATGGAGGTGACGGCATTTTAAACTCTATATTCATTATGTTACTCAAAGACCGGATTACAATTTTAGCCATATCGGCAGGTAATCCTTTCCATAAAAAAAAAGAAGTCCCATAAAAAGGATACTTGACATCAAGTATTCTCAAGCCGACTTCATCAAGAAATTTTTGGAGAGTTTCTTTAGAGAAATATACAAGATGATTTGAATAAAGCAGCCGGAAGTTCTCTTTAAAAAGCATTGCACACAAGGAACCGATATTGGGGGTAGTTATCAATATTATCCCGTCTTTTTTCAGAATGCGTTTCATCTCTGCTATATTTTTCTTCAGGTCAATCAACCGATCAAGGGTATGGCCAGCATAAATAACATCAAAAAAATTATCGTCATAATGCGCATCAATCAGAGTGCCGTTAAACTTCCTGACTGCTGGATCTTTAATGTGGCTGAGCGCAAATGCAGAAATATCTACAGCATATTTCTCCCATACACCGTCCAACGCATCGAGAAAGAATCCAGAGGCAGATCCAAAATCAAGTATTCTCCCTTCCTTTTTGTATTTTTTTATATACGAGACTTCCATCTTGTGATCATTGATCTTATTCTCTCTGTCGGTTAAAAAACTTCGCGTCCTGCCAGAAGGATCAACTGCAGTATCTGCATAGTAGCTTTCATTATATAGCGCAAAGTTTTCGTGCAATGAGTACCGCGGGTTAATATAGACCAAGGAGCAGACATCACATTGTACAACATTAAAACTGCGCTGATTGTTTCTGAATCCTTTGATTACATAAAGCGTTTTCGGCTTGTCGTTGCCGCAAAGGTAACAGTCGGTATGTTCAAGCTCTTGATCTGTGGACATATTCTCTCTTATAAATCCAGTCGAGTACCCATTGCCCAAAACAATTTTTTCTCTTTCCTATCACTACATAGAGTAATGCTTCCGCAAACGGTATTATCTGCCTGAATGTAAAGTGGCGCATGATTAAATCTAAGCGCAGATGATCCAGCCCGAATAATGACAGCATCTTTTTAAGCGGATGTTTTTTGAAAAAATCACGTCTAATTTTCCTGTTACACTCAGCAATAATACCGAAAAAATCCTGATCTGACATTTGTGTCAAATTAATGGTCCTAGAATATTTATCCATCATAAACATCTCTTCCGTTAAATATTTCGTTTCGTCTTTTATAAAGCCACGATGCCTTGCCATAGCATAAAGTTTGGTGTTTGGAATTGGTATAATAAAATCAATAGTCGGTACTTGCGACCATTTGATATGGTTCAGTGATATCAGAAATTCTTTTGTTTCCCGCAGTGTTTGAGGTGTTTCTGCTGGTGTCCCGGCAATAAGATTTAATGAAGGTTTTATTCCTATCCTATCAGTCATTTCGATAACTTCTTTTGCAAGCTCTTTGGTAATACCTTTATTCATTTCTGCTAGAATAGTATTACTTCCGGATTCTATGCCATAGCCTATTTCTATACAACCTGCTTTTTTCATAAGTTTTAAAAGTTCTTCATCGATGAGTTTTATCTGTGTCTGACACCACCAGAAGATATTAATCTTTTCTTTGATCATTAATTCGCACAAGTCTTTAATTTTTTTCTTAGAGCCAATAAAAACTTCGTCAAAAAATCTGACATACTGAACATTCCACTTTTCTTTCAGATACTTTATTTCCCTAACGATATGTTCAGAAGAGCGGGTCCTGACGATCTTGCCTGAAATAGGGTTGCAAAAGATGCACGAAAAGGGACATCCTCTGCTTGCAAACATAACAGCAGAGTAACGAGTGGGCGAACCGTAAGGGAATGCCTTCCTAATAATGCTAAATGACCATGATTCTCTGTCTGGGAAAGGTATCGAATCCAGACATTTTATCTTATCTCGCATTTCGGTCTGCACTATCTCATTATTTTTATTGAGATACCGAATACTTCTTGTACCTCTCCAATCCTTGCCGAATTTCAAGGCATTCAACAATTCTATAATTGTTTCTTCTCCTTCATAGAGGCAAACACACATCACATACGTTTGTTTAAGTATGATTTCAGATATAATAGTTGCCATATTGCCACCAGCAATCTGAAAAATATTTTTATTAACCTTATATATCTTCTCAGAAAGGTTCTTCAACTCCTTATATTTCAAGAAAGTCCCTCCGAATGCAACAACATCATATCGAGAGAGATTAAACTTGTTTACCTCCTTCCATGAGTCGAGACTATTTCTCCGCAGTATCTCTTCGGTATGCAGATCCAGACAATCAACAGAAAAACCGTTAGCTTTCAGGACAGCGGATATATATGCCATCCCAAACGGGAAAAAAAGTCCTGCATAACCAAGACGCGCACCTGAATTCTGCAGGTTAATGAGAAGGATATTCATAATTACTTGATTTTAAGAGAGGGGAATAATGTATAATTATTTTCCCAGTTCTACAAGCCAGTATCCCAAGGGGTTTTTATAACTGCCGGTCTCGACAGTCGTAAGGTCAAGCTCCAGCTTGCAGCAGGAAAAATCCTTCGTAAGATGCAATATCTCATCTTTTGAGAAGAAATGAATAACCGGGAAGCCGTCGAATTGCCCCCGAAAGGTCTTTGTATCACTTAAATTGAAGGTCGCACCGTCAATCTCTATGCCTTTCCCAAACTCGTCCGACTTATCGGAAATAAAGATGCCAAAAAACTTTCCTCCAGGCTTTAAAACCCTAAGGATTTCTTTTATCATGAGCTTAATATCCTCCGTAGTGTTGCAGTGGATACTATTACTCTCAACGCATGCATCGAAAAAATTATCATGGAACGGCAAACTTGTTGCGCAACACATTTCAGTCTGAGCGGCACATCCATTTTTCAGCAAAAACTCTTTCGACATATCTATGGCGTATGCGGACTGATCTATGCCGTAAGCGCTGAATCCTTCTTTTGCAAGGTAAATGAGATTACATCCGGAGCCACAACCAATTTCAAGTATCTTTATTGCTCTGCGGTCAGGTATTCTATAAAAATTTTTTGCAATAAATACGACGATATGTTCTGTAGGATATTTATTAAAGCTCCCTCTTTCTTTTTTAATTTTATATATTTCATCCCACTTTTTTTTGTTCAAATCTCTCATTATTCCCTCTAAACAGCGCGCAGTGCTACTATGTACCACCGCCCATCTACGAACTGCAAGTTACTACCCCCATATTCTACAACCTTTTCCATATTGACAATATTAAAATCTGCTGCAAGCGAGTCTTTTATTTCCTCGATAGTGAAGAAATGCTGAGGAATACCTTTTTCATGAGGATTCTCGAAAGGAGATTCCAAAGCCTTATCATCTCCGGTAATCAAGGTATATGGTTCCACTTCAGTAGCAGTCTTGCTTTCATAGTCAAGCCCTTCGGTACTCCTAAGCGTTATAAAGAGGAATCCGCCTTTTTTTAAAATTTTCTTTGCTTTACCTAAAATATTCAAGTATTTGGCGTAAAAAATATGGTCGAGTGCTGCATGCGACACGACAATATCAAAATAATCATCCTGAAACGACAACCCTTCCATATCGCCACAAATAAGCGTTTCTTCAAATCCGTTTTCGGATAAAAGCCTGTTACCAAGGTCAATAGCAACACGAGAGATGTCTACTCCGTATGTCCTGTATCCAAGTTTGTTAAAAAACAGCACATTTGCTCCATTCCCGCAGCCCAAATCCAAAACCGTTGAGGCCGGGCGTAGCGTCTTATACTCATTGATGCCTATCTGTTTTTTGAAATACCTGGACATAAAGCGTATCATACATTCCGATGGATGCCACATGGTCATCCCAGAACTATAGGCGCTATCCCAATTTTCTTTCATAGTATGTTCTTGCATAATAATATCTCCTAATTAGATTTTGGATTGGGCGCTATCGGGAACCGCGAGGGCTCTTTGCTTATGTTTTAAAAGCCAGTCTCCCATATTTCTCGTGCCCCACCTGTCGCAGGGGCCGCAGAGCTTCAGTTCATTATATGTCTGATTAATATGATGATGCCTATACCTTTTAAGTTCTTCGCTATACCATATTTCAGCCAGGGTTTGCACATTAGCATTCCCTACCAGATTTTCCCCATTCCAGTCGCACACACATGGAGAAACCTTTCCGTTCCACTGGATCGCCAAAAGATACCACAACCTGTCACACGGATAGCGAGCCTCTAAATTACCATAGTTCTTAAGATAGCTTTTCATTCTCTTTATGTTTTGGTTCACTTTCTGACTTGTTCCATCCCAGATGCTGAGGTCACGCTCGATAAAAACGGAATCGACAACTTTATTCCACTGTTTCTTAAATGCGTCAGTCTGGTGGGCATTCAGGTCGGTTTCAAGAAACTTAACCCTGATAAACGGCAATTTTGTCTTCATCTGTCTCTTGAGTTCCATCGCCTGCTCTATATTGTTTTTGATTTTTTCAAAGTGTTTCGTATTTTTTAACTTCTCATACAGTTCTGGACTCGCCGCATCAATGCTGATATACAATTCATCTACCTGGGTTTCTATAAGCCCTTTCATAATCTTCTCGGTAAGCAAGACGCCGTTAGTTGCAATCAGTATCATCTCAGCCACCCTTTTTGAACTGGCGTATTTTATAAACTCAATAAAATCAGGATGCAGCAACGGTTCTCCCATCCAGTGCACAAACAGCTTTCTCAACCTTGGATATTGACCAGCTTCGTCAACGATCTTCTTGAAAAGAGAGAAGTCCATAAATCCCAGTTGTCTTTCCATTCCATCGCGCGGGCACCACATGCAATTTTCAGTACACCTGTTGGTTAGTTCAATATTAATAACCATGGGAAATTCCATAGGCACGCGTGACTGCAACCGTTTCCTCCTGAAAAATTTGTTATCCTTTACTTTTTCTTTTAATTGCTGCCAATTCATGAAAACTACTCCAATTGCGATTTTGTTACCTTAAATAAATGTTTCTTAACAGGCTCTGGATAAAATCAGGGACTATACCTTCCCTCTCACATATCTTTATGAGCGGGAATGTATATCTGGGCAGTTTCACATATAAAGGGAATGTCTTCAACAAGCCTATCAGTTCCTCTTTTGTCATCCCCTTTGGAAGAAAATGGGGTTCGCTCATCCGGTACTCTGCTATATAGTCGGCAGGGACAAGATTCTCCTTCACAAGAATATCCATAATCTTGGTCGCCGGATAGGGTTCCAGAAACACAACTGATGAGGTTGCTGTTTTACTTGTCCGGTTAAGATGTATCGTATCAAATATCGTCTCCCTCGTTTCAAAAGGCAAGCCGATCATGTTATACGCAGACACCCTGATGTTGTATTTGTGTATAATGCCAATCTTTTCCAACATTGTCTGGTTAGATACATTACGGTTTAAAACATTCCTGCGTATCCACTCATTTCCGGATTCAATTCCTACGGCAAAAGTTTTGCAGCCCATATCCTTTAGTATGCGAACTTTTTCATCGGTTATTGTCTCGCATCGTGCGTACACCAAAAAAGGCAGATTAACCTTTTCTATATATGCTTTAGAAAACTCTGTCAAAAATTTCAGATTGTGAGATGTAAAATCTTCATCCCAGAAACGAAAGAATTCGAAATCATACCTGTCTTTAAGGAATACAATCTCGTCTATTGCGCGCCAAACAGATTTAACTCTATGATATGATCCAAGCCCTTTATATATACCTCTTAAAGAATGATTGACACAGTAAGAACAAGGGAAATGACACCCCCTGCTTACTTCAATGCTTGCCATTCTGTATACTTTGCCGTCAAAAGGGCGATAAAAATGGAATTCTTCAAAACCTGACAAATCCTGAAAAGGAATGTCGTCTAACGACACCAGTGAACGCATGCTGTTTTTAATAATCGCGTCTCCTTTTTTTGCTACAATGTTTTTTACCGTAGAAACATCTCTGCCATGCTCAAGGTATTCAAGAAATTCAACAATGGTATCTTCCCCCTCTCCGACACAGACAAAATCAACTTCAGGATGTGATATCACCTGTTCAGGAGCGATAGTCGGATGAATACCTCCATACAGCGAAACTGTCTCGGAGTTGATCTTTTTTGCAGCCCTTACCAGAGTCAGGGAAAAGGGGAAATCAGTTGTCAGGCATGAGACCGCTACAACATGAGGAGAGAACTCTCTTATTAGGGCATCGAAATCTTCATATACATCACTCTCAAAGAGCATTTGATTATATTTGTCTTCATCCGTCTTCTTAAACATTCCCAACTTGGTCTGCAACATGCCCCACTGTGTCCATCTGTAGCTATTAGAGTCGAAAATCCTGACATCATGCTCTTCTCGCTTTAAAACAGCTTGCAAAATAGGGATATTGATAGGAATGTTCCCTCTTCCTACTCGTGACGGGTATATTAACAATATTCTCACTTATGGCTCCTTCGCGTTTGTTCTTCTGCTTTAATGGGGAGACTTTATGACCTTTAGGCTAGAGATCTTACGGTACCAATAGCTTATTTTACAGCAGTCGTCGGCTCATCATATAATACTTCATTAACTTCCTGTCTTTTCCCGGAATAGGTCTTTTCGTCCTTGATAATGGAAGCTCCATGATGGCATTCCCGACATACAACCGATTCAAGTCTTCTGCCTTCAAGGTGCCGTTTCCTTTCCTCGCCTTGTTTCGCATCCCATATCTCTTTTATGGAACGCTCCTGAACATTGCCCAGTACCTCCTGCTTTTTGAAATCAGACGGACATTTCAGGACATCGCCGGTGCTCGTAATGGCTATCCGCTGCCAGAGACGATAGCAGATATAGTTGGGATCCGGCACGAAGTGAATGTTTTCATAATCAAAATCTATATTATATGACACCTTATCCACAATGTTCCCTACAACATTAAGGTATTCTTCAGGATTGTCTTTTATGGCCGACCATATGCTTTGTACTTTAAAAATTGGTTTTGCAGCTTTTAATTTTTTACGTACATCAACAAACATTTTTATTTTTGCAAGCGTTTCCTCATATTTGAGAGGGGTGCGAATACGTTCATAAATCTTTCCAACGCCATCAAAAGAAACTGTCAGGCAATCAAGACCGGCTTTAATAAATCCTTCAGCCATCTTTTCGGTTAAGAGACCACCATTGGTATTTACCCACACTTCTTTTATCCCATTCTGCTTTGCATAGGCAACCATTTCGACAATTTCAGGATTAAGCGTAGGCTCACCGCGCATACTGAACTTCAATGTAAAAAGGTTATAACGGGCGCATTCATCAACGATTTTTTTAAAAAGTGGCATGGTCATAAAATCGGATTCATGCATGTCCATATATTGTCTGAAACAGTGCTCGCATTTGATATTGCACCTGCTTGAAGATTCTATATCCACATTAAGCGGAAATCTCGGGACGATATTCATGCGATGGAAATAATCCCACTGGAAGCGGTTCCACAGATAAGCGAGCATATGCCCGCGACCACGTCTGAAATGATTTTTGATGTTTTTCCATCCGTTATCCATATCAAATTGAAGTTTATTTTCTTTTATCTGTTTAGACATCATCTCTCTCCTTCACCGTTTGGTTTATTTGCAAAAATTACATCGTACTATTACGGAGCTTTACAAGCTTAATAAATCCATCGCATGTTTTTATAGTATAACATCCATTCAACAGGAAAGGCTTTCCGATTTTGGTATCGCACCGTTGGATATGAGGAAGAATATCAACTTCGTCTACAATCTTTTTTTTGCCTCTGTAATAAAAAAATGCGCCAGGATAGGGATCAACCAAAGCCCGTACTAAGTTCCGGATTTTATCCGCAGGCTCATTCCAATTGATTTTGCCATCCTTTGGCGTTCGTGGGGGGAAATAAGACGCATAACGCCTGTCCTGCTTAATGCCCTTGAACTGCCTGCTTCCAATCATGCGGAAAGTTTTTCCAAGCAATGAATTCCCTTTTCTGACCGCCTTTGCGTAAACATCCGCTATGGTGTCATACCTCTTTATGGAAATCCTGTCCTGGCAAATAATGTTTCCTTCATCAAACTTCTCGCTTATATGATGTATTGTAACTCCTGCATATTTCTCTCCATTGATAATAGCCCAGTTAAGCGGATGCCTTCCTCTGTATGCAGGCAGTAAAGACATATGTATATTGATAATACCGATACTCGGCAGTTCGATAATACGCCGCGGGATCAACTTCGGATATCCGGCAACGATGATGAGATCGGTTGGACGATGGCGTGCCATAAATTCTTTCGGATCAAGAATCTCTATTGCATGTTTTCTTGCATAATCGAAAGCTGATCCAAAAAATTTTCTTGCCTTTCCCGTAATTCTCGTGCAAACGGTGACATTAAGATCGCTGTGTCTTCTTATAACATCAAGGAATGGCGATTCGTTACCAACGAATGTCGTGTGCAACGGCATCTTTATCCGTTTCTCCATGTCCTGTTTTTCCACTTCATTTCCTGCATATCCCAATCGTCAGGCATCCATGTAACACCGTGCTTTTTTGCGCCGTGTCTGCAGTGTCTGCATACCTCAATCTCTTTTCTTCTGTTTCCGCGGTGCACTTCTCTGATATGCTTTACTTTATCGCTCTCCCACGCCTGTTTAAGAGTAAGTTCAGGATACTCTATCGTCCTGGTTATGCCGCCAACTACAATTTTTTTGTGTGGAATGCCGACATACCTGCCAAGCAGGACACTTGCATCTTCGTTGTGCGCCCCCGGACACGGCATAATCATTCCGTTTGCACTGACAACCAGGCGCTGAAACGGATACTGGCAAAACCATTCATCCATAACAGCCTCGTCAGGAAGTTCTGCGCCACGGTAGTCAAGCATCTCGTTGATAGTGACAAGCCCCACCCCAACATTTTCCATGAAGTTTTTATACTGCTCAGGATTGCCTGAGATCGGGGGATAAATGGTATTTGACCTGACCTGAGGGCGGGTGAATCCCAACTCATTTCTGACCTGAACCATCTTTTTAATATTGTCTACTACGATACCAAAAGGCATTTTCCCTTTTTCGAGCTTCATTGATTTCCTGATTTTTCCATAATCATCTCCAAAACCGTCTACGGAGAAACTTATCCAGCTCGGCTGGGCCTTCACAATTTTTTCAATCAGATTATCATTAAGCATTCTGCCGTTTGTCAGGCTGGTTACCTCAAGTATCCCCTTTGAACGCGCATACGCCAGCACATCGGCAAAGTCGTACCACTGTCCATCCGATCCCTTTGAGCGATAGAGCGTTGACTCTCCCCTCCATGAGAATAGCATACTGTATACGCCTAATGAAGCGCATTCGTCAATAATGCGTACAGCAACATCCCACGGGAGTATTCTCTGCGCTCCCACAATAGCTTTTTGGAACTCAGGCGTGCGTGTGTAACACATTTCACACATCAAATTACACGCGCTGACAAGCTCGCAAATAACCGCAAGGGGAAAAAAACCCGCATCCATTTCATCGGATCTACGGTGCCATTCCTTACGGTACTCCTGATATCTTTGTATTTCTTCGCCTGAGGGGAACTGTGATCTAATAAACGCTTTTTCTTTCTCCTCAGAACTGTAATGATATGTGGATTCATCAAAGTTAAGCCTGTTTTTTGTATATTGAGACTTGAGATGATTTTCTCTCTTTCTAATTTCCATGGGCTAAGTCCTTCCTTGTCTTAATGTTTATTGCCGCCTTTACAAACAAGGGTATTTTCCAATACCAGATACTCCAAGCCCGATCTCATAAAAACATCTAAGGCATCCTCCGGGCTGTTCACTATCGGCTCACCGTGCAAATTGAAAGAAGTATTAACCAGTCCTCCGACGCCTGTCCTTTTTTCAAAAGCTTTAATAAGGTTGTAATATCCCGGGTTTGTCTGCTTTTCCAAAATCTGAGGACGCGCTGTCAGATCGCCCTGGTGGAGCCCTGAAATCAGATCCCTGTGTGCAAGTGGTGTTGTTTCAAAACCAATAGTCATGTAAGGGCTTTTAATGTTTTTAGGATTTAGCAAATAATCATCAACCCGCTCTTTTATAATAACTGGAGCAAAAGGCATCCAGAAATCCCTGCTCTTTATCTGGTGGTTTATCTTCCTTAGTGAATTAAGATCTCTCGGATCGGCAAGAATAGAACGATTCCCTAGAGCCCTTGCTCCGAATTCCATCCTGCCTGAGAATCGCGCGACAGGATCGCCTTCGGCAATAATCTCCGCAATTTCGTCTTCTGTAGTGTTCTCTTTGATCATGAAGCCGCCTTTCGCCTTGCCAGTATCTAGCGCCTTGACAATATCAGATCCGGAGTACGCAGGACCAAGATATAAATCCGACACAGGGGGTATGGCATTAGGATTTTTTTTAGTCTCAACGCAGTGCCTAACATATGCCCTATAACATGCCCCTATCGCTGTTGATTCATCATTTCCGTTTCCAGGCACAAACATTTCTTCAACTTCATCCATCTTTGCTACTTCCATCATTGCCTTGATATTCATAGCAACGCCACCGCTCACCACGATACGGCGCACACCTGTTTTGCGTATCCAGTTGCGAATCCATTCACAGATCAACAGCTCTATATATTTCTGCACTCCGCCCGCTATATCGTCAAAACGGCTTCCTTCAAAGCGATCTTTAAACCAGAAATAGTGATCAGTCGGTCTTTCCCTGTATTTAAACTCGCAGCCGTCCACATATAGAGTTCCATTTAAAATATCCAGCACTCTTTTATATCTTGTTGTGTAGCCAGCTAATCCCATCACCTTATATTCATGCTCATTGGGTTTCATGCCAAGCAGAAGCGTAATATACCTGTAAAGCCTACCTATATTGCAAAGATCGGTCTTGTATAATTCCCGATATATACCGTTTTCAAAAAGGCCAACAGATGCATTTGTACCATCACCCCACCCCTCAACAACGAAACTAAGCACTTTCTCTTCTCTGAAAGGTGAGGCATAATAGCCGTAATAATGATGGCTTTCATAATGCACCGAATTTTGAATGGCCTTTATGCCACCTCCAAGGTGCTTCTTCACCAATAAAGGGCGTATGTCTTTCTCGGGTTTTATATAGTTATTTATAATATCTGAAGTATAATGCTCTGGAATTATTTTGTCTTTAAATATCTCATAGTAATCAACTTCTCTTTTATTATATAAAAATGGTTTCCAGTACTGATTTTGTTCACGCACCCAGTCCAGTACTGAAAATGTCCCGTCCCTGTCCACCACCCAGTGATGATAGTTAAATGTCATAGAATCAAATACTACTATATCAATATCGGATGAATCCAATCCTGCTTCTTTAAGACAATATTCTACCGATATGGAAGGATATATCCCAATATTTTTCTTCCTGCGGAACCGCTCTTCACTGACACATGCAATGATATGTCCGTCCCTGAGAAGGGCAGCAGTTGAATTGGTACCAACCATAATTCCTAAAATATTCACTTATCCTACCTCGTCTATATTTTTAATTTTTCTATCCTGAGCAAATCAGGAAACAGAGCCTATCAGTTCTCCCCTATATCCAGGGCGTGCATTATCCTAAGCAATCCTTTACAGTCAATAAGACGTTTCGCATTTCGTGAAAACTCTTTCCTCATATAAAAGTTTTCCCATACGTCTTCTATTTTTTCGATGGTTTCTGCTTTTCTCTTTTTTTTGATATCTCCAAGATTCACAAAAGTTCTCCTGCTCTCCAAATATGCCGCAGTATCACTTTCATATTTTATAGTCGGCACAATAAAACCGGGGGTTCCGGTATATGCCAGTTCTAGTGCTGTATCTCCGCCAGAAACAAAGGCAATGTCTGCAGCGCACATAAGCTCACCCATATTTGATACATTTCTTAAAATGTGCACTCTTTTGGTGGATTTCCGGCAGAGGTCGTCTACTTCTTTGAAATTTTCAAAAACCGGCCCTAAAATAAGCATTATTTCAAAGTTGTATTTCAACCTGTCAAGTATCCTCAGAACGGATGGCGTGTAGTTTGCGGGATCAGCGCCCCCAAGACTTACCATAGCTGTTTTTATTGTCTTCCGTATGTTTCTTCTCCTCTTAAACCCCTTGCCCAGAATAAAATATTTCTCTCCGAGCAGATATCGGGTTGACAGATAACGGTGTTTGAATCGCTGAAGATTTGGATCAATTGCCGGATTAATCAGGATATGAGGGGAAAAATCGTGCTGTCCCAGATCATCAAAATACACTGTTTTACTGCAATAGCCGTTGAGCTGCGTAAAATAACTGTTATTTATCCCTCTGATATCGGTAACCAGTATCTGCCCCGAGCATCTCTCTTTCAAAAAGTCTATTTCCTCAGGAAGAGCAAGGTTGAGGGGCAGCTTAATAACCGGATATACATTTTCCTCAACTTTTCTTATTCCACCCTTAATATCTTTCATGATAAAAACAGAGGCTACTCCTTTATCCTTTAAACAATCGGCAGTTTTCAGACACCTGTAAACATGCCCCATGCCGAGGCTGTATGCGTTACCTCCGTCAACTCTGAAGTAAACTTCTCCGGACAACAAGCTAAAGCCCCAAATCTGAATAAAAAATCGGATTACCTTTCGGGATATTCTTTTTCACTTCTTTTCCACAAACAAAATCCCATGCGTTAGCCGCTATACCGCTAACCGGTCTCAACAGCACAGTATTTTCAAGACTTATTTTTTCTCCCAACGTTATATCTCTTTTACTATAGAACCCTCTTCTTAAATCATGCCTTCCTGATATTTCATTTTCGGTAAGCAGCCGGGGTGCTCCCCCCATCATAACCGGCACCGTCTCGCAGAATTGTCTCAAATCTTTTAACTCGCCCGGTTCCAAGGAAATATTATGATCCGCATCCGGAAATTTCTCGTGGAGCGTTCTGTCGGTGGTAAAGTGTTTCTCAATGACCGCAACTCCGAGAGATGCAGCAATATACGAGCTGTGTAAACCTACCGAGTGATCTGATAATCCAACAGGCTTTTTGAATGTAGATTTTAAAAGATTTATCATTTCAAGGTTCAAGTCCTTTGGTTTGGTCGGATAATCAGAAATACAGTGCACTAGTATGAGATTATCATTTCCTTCCTGCTTCATAATATTTACAACCTTCTCTATCTCTCCAAGATTAGCCATCCCGCAAGAGACGAGAACAGGTCTCTGTTTTTCTGCAACATATCGAAGTAAGGGAATATTATCGTTATCCATAGATGCTATCTTGTAGGCAGGCAGCTCAAATTCTTCCACCATATCAACAGACTTAAAATCGAATGGTGTGGTAATTAATCTTATTCCTTTCTCTTTTGACTTACTAAAAAGCCTCTTTTGGGTATCAAAAGAGAGTTCCATTGATTTTGTATTTGAAAAATATGGAAGCGAGGGATGAAAAAATTCTTCAGTTATAAAAGATTGCAACTTTACAAAATCAGCCCCATTTTCATGGGCAGACCGAATCATCTCCCATGCGAGGCCTCCGTCTCCACCGTGATTCATTCCAACTTCCGCAATAAGAGCAGTCCTATTGCTAGGCCAGCCTTTCCAGACAGGATATAAATATTCAGCCATCATCACACGTTGACTTTGTAACTATTTCGTATTATTTCCAATGAATTAACGCCACAGTTGGCTATCATATCAACAATGGATAGATGTGAAACAAACTCGCCATACATCTGCGGATAAACTGGATGGACGAAATCGTGGTAAATGACTTTCATACCGTGCTTTTTAAATTTTTCAAGTTCTAGATAATTCCTTCCGTCGGGCCCGCTGATATAAACGCTTGCCTTTAGTTTCAGGCATATCTGAAGTATTATATCACTTCCCCTGTAATCATCCACGCCAAGGGTTGACGCCAGAACTGTCTTTTTATCGATGTTCAGGTAATTCCTACATTTTTCTATTAACATCAAATTTAAATCCAACAGCTTTTCCTTTTTCTCCTTAAAAGAAGACTGAACAATTTCTTCCACAACATTCCAAAACTTACTCTTCTTATAGGCATGTTCCAAAGTTCTAAGATATTTTAATGCCCAGTCATTCAAGTCATCAATAAATACCTCGTTTATTTTTTGTTCATATTTCCCCTTGGTCTTTACAGGAACAGTCAGCCATTTTATTCCATCCTTTGTCTTTATCCTATTTCTGTTTTCAAAATACCGCTTTTTGAATTGCACATTATCCAAGTATACGTACAAATCGCATTGTTGCATTTTATTAAAAAAACCTATCCAAGGGAGATGCTCAGGCTGCTGTATTGCTATAAGCATGTTTTTTTTGCCCAAGATTAATGAACATATTGCCCTTGAGAATTACGAAATTCTCTTTCAAAACAAATACTAATAGGCTCCACATATTCAGTAAGTATTTCCTTCAATCTTTCTGGACTATCAATTATTTCTTGCCCTACCCAATTATTGAATTCAGGGAAAGATTGGGATACATAAAGAAAACCATCCTTCTTTATCACGGACAGGACATTCTGTATAAAATGATCTAACTTATGACAAACATACCAAAGCACTTCTTTTATCACCACAAGGTCAAATAGCTCGTAGTTTATAGCTGATGGCTCATCGTTCATCGCTAATGGGTTATCGTTGTTAGAGCAGAGTTCTCTATATAAACGATTGGTGAAATATCCAAGTCCACAACCTATTTCACAGATATACACAGCGTCTTATATAATTGCGCATGTCTTATTAAGAATATTGTTGCCATTGCCCCATGTATTAAAAACTTTTTCTATAGAGTGAGTCAATTCTTGCAAAGTCGAAAAATATCGATTATGTGTTGCTCGGCGGCGCGTCAACTTCCACACTCGCTCAATTGGATTTAACTCTGGACTGTAAGGAGGTAAAAATTCCAGTGCAAATTGCTGTCTATTTTGTTCTCGCCACTCCTTGTGCATAACTGCATGATGATATCTTGCGTTATCAGCGACAACCACAACTTTTCTGCTTGAACGGCAACTACTACGGCGCAATCGTTTAAGAAAGGAGAAAAA
>Ga0209212_1001391_pt1 | contig 39609 bp, 34 predicted proteins | sample RifGroC2_FD_183996 | JGI IMG/M metagenome (GOLD analysis project Ga0209212, IMG submission 183996) | Groundwater microbial communities from Rifle, Colorado, USA - Groundwater C2 (SPAdes) (version 2) | ecosystem: Environmental > Aquatic > Deep subsurface > Groundwater | place: Rifle, Colorado... | reverse complement strand
GGGGAGGGCCGGGTGGGGATGGGTTTTTCGGCATCAAAGCACCCCATCCCCCTCCTAACCTCCCCCTTGAAGGGGGAGGGACAAACAACTGGCTGAAGATTGTACCTAATCAGGTTCCCCCTTGAAAAAACTCCCCCTCGCCCTCCGGGAGAGGGTCGGGGTGAGGGAGGTTTAGCTTCTCTGCACCAAGCCGCACCGACCTTCGCCGCCCTTTCAACTGACCGGGTACTCACCCCTGGCAAGCGCGAGGCAGAAGGCGTTGATCCCGGAAAGTTCGCGCTCGAACAGCCCCTCCACCTTGGCCGCCACTTCTGACGGCTGTCTCCCCCGCTCCAAAAGCAGTTGCGCGTTGGCCATCTGAGGGCGGTTCACCGGATCGCCGATCCGGCTTAACAGCAGTACCTGGGCTCCCTGCACCCCCTCCACCGTCTCGCAGATCTCCCGGGCCATCCGGTGGGCCAGGATGTTGTAGATCTTTCCCACGTGGCTCATCGGATTCTTGCCGGCCGCGGCCTCGGTGCCGATCGGCCTGCCGATCGGTATCAGACCGTTGACCCGGTTTCCCCTCCCCACCTGGCCGGAATCGGCGTCTTCCGCTGAGGTGCCCAGAAGCGACAGGTACACCCCCCCCAGCCCCCGGCCCGGCTGATCCAGGGTGTTGAAGTGAACCGAGACCCGGCGGAAACCTCCCCTGGCGGCCATGAAGCGACGCATCTCGGCGCCGACCGCCTCCTTGCGGGCGAAGTACTCCCGCTCCGACCCGATGCTGCCGGCCAGAAGCGGCATGGCTACCGTCAGCTCCAGCTCGTCGCGGCAGCGCAGACCCATCACCTTAACGTCCTCCCCCGTCTCCGGGAAGAGCGCCTTGAAGCGGATCCCGTTCAGTTCCCTCTCCAGGGCCAGCACCGCCTCCTCGGTGGGGCTTAAGGGGTAGTAGCCGACCGCGGCCGAGGTGTCGTTGGCCCCCCGGATCTGGCCAGGGCGCTGGAAGATGTCGGTCAGCTCCTGAGAGCCCGGGGCGAGCTTGATGCGGTAGTCGACGTGCAGATCCGGGTCAACGCCGCGCAGGTGGCCGGCGATCCAGTCCCGTGCCGCTGCGAGCACGATCTCGCGGACCGGGATTTCCCTGCCGTAGGCGCTGAAGGTCGCCCGGTCACCGATGGTAAGCTCCATCGGCTCGATCACCTCGCCGCCGCCGAACCTCTTCTCCACGCGGCCCGCCGCAAGGAGCCCCTTGTCGATGTTGTGATGCAGGATGGTGCCGAAATCCTTCAGGTAGGCCTGGGAGAGTGCCACGGATACGGCGTCCATCACGCAGTCGCAGATCTGGTCCGGATGCCCGGTCCCCTTGCGCTCCACGATCTCCACGCTCTGCTCCGTTATGTCCAATCCCTGGTACTTTTCGACGAGGATCATGGCAGCGTCCTTATTGCAGCGGCCGGGGGATTTGGGGGGCTGGAGGCAGGAGGGGATCTGATGATCAGAAGGCCGGCAATGGCAAGATTGTAACCGAAAAAGGGAGGGGCGCAACGGTCGGCGAGTTCCAGCTACTTGGCGGTTTGCAGCTACTGGCGGTTTGCAGCTACTTGCCCTCCCGCCAGGGCTAAACCCTCGCCCTCCGGGAGAGGGTGCCCGAAGGGCGGGTGAGGGAGTCTCGGTGTTGTGCACCGAGCCTGGACAAAGGTCGAGCCTCCCTCACCCCTGCCCCTCTCCCGGAGGGCGAGGGGAGAGTGGGGAGATGGTCACACTGCCGAGCAGGTTAAGGTTCGAGGACTCTTTTGGAGGACGCGCAGAAGGAAGGGGATTAGAAGCGGCGTTTGACGAGGAAGCCCCCCCTGGCGAGCCGCGACTGCAGCCAGAGGCCGAGCCACATCTTGATCAGGCTGCGGGTGGTGGGGATCAGGAAGAATATGCCGAGAAAATCAGTGAAGAACCCGGGGGTCATCAGCAGGACGCCCCCTATGAAGACCAGCGCCCCGTCCAGCAACTGGGCGGCCGGAAGCCTGCCGAGGGATAGTTCTTCGCGTATCCGGGTGATGATCCTGAAACCCTGGCTGCGCACCAGATAGGCGCCCAGAAGGCTGATCAAAAGGAGGGTCGCCACGGTGGCAAGGCCGCCGATCAGGGAGCCCACCTTGATCAGCAGGTAGATCTCGATCACCGGAACGATGAGAAAGATGAGAAATAGTTTGAAAAACATGGTCTATTTCCTCATATCGATGCCGTAGCTCTTGATCTTCCTGTGCAGGTTGCTCCGCTCGAGCTCGATCGCCTCGGCGGTCTTGGAGACGTTCCAGTCGTTCTCCTCAAGCTTCTGGATGATGAACTCCCGCTCGAACTCCTCGCGCGCCTCGCGCAGGCTGGAAAGCTCCAGCACGCTGTCCAGCCTGCCGCCGCCTGCCTCCCTGCCGCTCGCCTCCACACCGAGGTAGTCCGGGAGATGGTTCACGGTAACGGTGCGACCCGGGGTCATGATCACCAGACGCTCCACGATGTTCTTGAGCTCCCTCACGTTGCCGGGCCAGTCGTAGCGCTTGAGTTCCTCCATCGCCTCCGGCACGATCAGCTTGAGCTCCCTCCCCTCGCGCCTGCAGAAGGCATCCAGGAAATGGTCGGCCAGGATCGGGACGTCGTCGCGCCGCTCCCGCAGGGGCGGCACCTTGAAAGGGACCACGTTCAAGCGGTAGAAGAGGTCTTCCCGGAAGCTGCCGTTCCTGATCTCCTCCTCGAGGAGCTTGTTGGTTGCCGCCACGATCCGGACGTCGACCTCCAGGGTCCGGGTGCCGCCCACCCGCTCGAACTTCTTCTCCTGAAGTATCCTGAGCACCTTCGCCTGGGTCTTGAGCGACATGTCTCCGATCTCGTCCAGGAACAGCGTGCCGCCGTCGGCCAGGTCGAACTTCCCCTTCTTCTGCGCCACGGCGCCGGTAAAGGCGCCCCGCTCATGTCCGAACAGCTCGCTTTCGATCAGTTCCTCGGGGATCGCCGCGCAGTTTATCTCGATGAACGGCTTGTCGCGGCGCTGGCTGTGGAAGTGGACCGAGCGGGCCACCAGCTCCTTGCCGGTCCCGTTCTCTCCGGTGATGAGCACCGAGGCGTTGGTCGGCGCCACCATCAGGATCTGCTCCCTCAGCGTGGTCATGGCCGCCGAACTGCCGATCATCTCGTGGCTTTGCAGCACGAGCCCGCGCAACGAGGCGTTCTCCTCCTTGAGCCGGGTCATGGCGAGGGCGTTCTCCACCGTGACCACCACCTTCTCAAGCGAGAGCGGCTTTTCGATGAAGTCGTAGGCGCCGAGCTTGGTCGATTTGACCGCCGTCTCGATGGTGCCGTGACCGCTCATCATGATCACGTTCAGGGAGGGGTGCAGCTCCTTCAGCCGCTTGAGCGTCTCGATGCCGTCCATCCTCGGCATCCAGATGTCCAGAAGCACGAGCCCCGGGAGCTCCCGCGCGCAGAGTGCCAGCGCATCCACCCCGTCCGCGGCGCTAACCGTCCGGTACCCTTCGTCCTCCAGGATTCCGGCCAGGGCCGAGCGGATCCCCTCTTCGTCGTCGACTATCAGTATCGTTTCAGTCATGGTAGCCCTTATTTGCATGATCCCCTTCACCGGGGCAAAGCCGTTAACTTGCGAGTCCAACCTCCCGGGCCAGCTCCCGCCAGGCGCCGAGGCTGCGCTCGATCATCCCTTTGTCCACGCAGTAGGCGATCCTGAAGAAGCCGGGGGCACCGAATCCCGCGCCGGGCACCAGCAGGATGCGGTGCTTCTGCGCGATCCTGACGAACTCGATGTCGTCTGCCAGCGGGGACTTGGGGAAGAAGTAAAAGGCGCCGTCGGGCTGCACTACCTCAAATCCCAACCCGGTCAGGGCTCCGAAAAAGAGGTCGCGTTTCTCCTGGTAGGCGTGGATGTCGACGGAGACGTGCTGCAGGCCGGCGACCAGACGCTGCATCAGCGCGGGGGCGTTGACGAATCCGAGCACCCGGTTGGAGAAGACCGCTCCCTCCATGAACTGGTTCACGTCGTTCATCCGGGGATTGGCCGCGAGGTAGCCGATCCGTTCTCCCGGAAGCGCCAGGTCCTTGCTGTGCGAGGTGACGATGACGGAGTTGGTGACGTAGCGAAAGATGTTGGGGACGTTTTTGCCGTCGTAGGCGATCCGCGCGTACGGCTCGTCGGAGATGACGCAGATCTGCCGGCCGAACTCCTTTTCCTTGGCGCTCACCATCTCCCCCAGACGCGCCAGGCTCTCGGCCGGATAGATGACGCCGGTCGGGTTGTTGGGGGAGCAGATTATGACGGCCCGGGTCTTGGCGCCCACCGCCGCAGCGATCGCCTCGACGTCGAGCTGGAAGGTGTCGCGGTCGGTCCAGACCTCGACTGGGACGCCGCCGTGGTTGTCGATATAGAACCGGTACTCGACGAAGAAGGGGGTGAGGATGATCACCTCGTCGCCCGGGTTCAGGATGGTCTTCAAAACCACGTTGAGCGCTCCGCCGGCGCCGCAGGTCATCACCACCTGTCCGGCCTGCACCGGCAGGTCCGACGCCTTGCTCAAAGCCTCTGCCACCGCGCTGCGGGTCTCGACATACCCCGCGTTGTTCATGTAGCGGTGCATCCCGGGAAGCGGGGACTGAGCGAGCTTCAGGAAGGCTTCGTTGAACTCCTCGGGGGGTTCGACATCCGGGTTGCCGAGGGTGAAGTCGTAAACCTGGTCCGCGCCAAACTGTCGGCGCAGCAGTTCCCCCTCCTCGAACATCTTCCTGATCCATGACGATTTGGCGATAAATCCGGCAATCTTGGTGGCGACGGCCATCGAGCGCTCCTTTTGAGGCAGATTAAAGACAGGTAAAGGTAAAGGTAAAGGTAAAGGTAAAGGTAAAGAGTAAGGCAGAAGCTACGTGCGAAGATCGAGGTCGAGAATTAAGATGCGACCACAGTTACAGATAGGGGCGAATGTTCATTCGCCCCTATGACTTTTCCTTAATCTCAATCTTGATCTGTTTCTTTACTGCTTGTCGATGCAGCATTTCTTGTACTTCTGGCCGCTGCCGCAGATGCAGGGATCGTTGCGACCGATCTTCGGGGAAGTCCTGACTATCGGCTTCTGCGTGACGGGCTTGCCGTCGGTGAAGAACCAGGCTTCCTTCTCCTTCTTGAAAAGGCCGAGCTCATGATGCACCTTCGGCTCGCCCTTCTCGCTGAAACGGGCCACGAACTCGACCTCGCCGGTCGTGTCGGCGCTGCCGCCGTCCTTAACGGCAACGATCTCCAGACCGTGCCATTGCGCGCTCTCCGCCCACTCCTTGGTACCGATATGGTCATACCCTTCGCGGTGCTTGGGGTGGGTGCTCTCGAATATGTACTCGGTCTCCACCTTCACGTAGGCCGAATAGCGGGAACGCATCAGCGCCTCTGCCGTCTCCGCAAGCCGCGCGCCTTTGATGACGGGCTCACAGCAATCAGTATAGGCAAGACCGGTTCCACATGGACACTGCTCCATCTCTTATTCCTCCTCTTTTCGGATCTGTTCCTGCTTGTTGGTGAAATCGCTTAGCGGGTCTCGTAATCGGCGGCCACTACCGAAGCGCAGACGCTCCTCATGTAGGCTGCCACCTCATTGGCGTGGTATGGGTGCACCTGGTAAGCCTGCAGCTCTTCCAGGGAATCGAACTTGGTGACCAGGGCGATATCGGCGGAACGCTCGGAATGGATCAGGTCAACCCCCACCTCCAGGTGGCGCAACTGCTCGATTTTGCCATCCATGCTGAGCAGGAGGTCGCGCGCCTTCTCGACCCCTTCAGGGGTCGGTTCTTTGAGCTTGAACAATACGATGTGCGTTACCATTTCTTTCTCCCGGGAAATTGTAGTGTAAAAACAGATACCCAGTAATACATCGGCGTCCGCCTCCCTGTCAACGCCGCGCACCGATTTCCCCCATTAAAATTTCGATAAAACTGTTGCGCTGGGGCGGCAATGCTGGTATAAGGACAAACACGACAATAAAGATCTTGTTTATCTTTGAATCAGGGAGGGCGAAATGGCCGGCGTTAGATTGATGTTTGTGATGGTTCTGCTTTGCGGTGCTCTCGCGGCACGGGGCGCTGAGGCTCAGACGGTCCTGTTCGATAACGGGCACGGCGAGCGCTTCCTGATCGGCGAGAAAGGGGCGCTGCATCTTTCCGGTCTGGTTGAACTGTTCCAGGCGGCAGGCGCACGGGTCGCCACGCTGGACCAGCCGATCAGCGACGCGACTCTGGCAGGCGCCGACGCGCTGGTGATCTCCGGCGCCTTTGCTCCGCTCACACCCGAGGAAATTGCGGCAGTCGACCGCTTCATGAAAAGGGGCGGCAAACTCGCCGTCATGCTACACACCGCCCCTCCCCTGGCAACCCTGCTCGACCACCTGAAGGTAGGCTACACCAACGGCGTGATCCGGGAGAGGGAGAACATGATCGAGGACGACCCGCAGCGATTCCGGGTGACCCGCCTGGGCGCTCATCCGGTAACCCAAGGCCTGCAGGAATTCAACCTGTACGGGGTCTGGGGGCTTATCAACCGGGATGACAGCGCCCGCATCGTCGCTGCCACCAGCCCGCATGCCTGGATCGACCTGAACCGGGACAAGGTTCAGAAAAAGGAGACCACGGCCTCGTTCGGGGTCGTGGTTGCGGGGGAGGTCGGCAAGGGAGGATTCCTCGTCTTCGGTGACGACGCGATCTTCCAGAACAAATTCCTGGAGCAAAACAACAAGGTTCTGGCCGCAAACCTGGCGGGCTGGCTCAAATGAAGCTTGACTGCGTTCAACACAAGGAGGGGAATGAAGATGGCACAGGCATTGGAGATCTACAAGTGTGAAAGTTGCGGCAACATCGTCGAGGTTTTTCATGCAGGTCCGGGGGAGCTGGTCTGCTGCGGCGGCGCCATGACCCTGCAGACGGAAAACACGGTGGACGCCTCGAAGGAGAAGCATGTACCGGTGATCGAGAGGGGCGAGGGTACCATCACGGTGAAGGTCGGCAGCGTACCGCACCCGATGGAGAGCGTCCATTTCATCGAATGGATCGAGCTGATAGCGGACGGGAAGATTTACCGGGCCATGCTGCAGCCGGGTCAGGCGCCGGAGGCGACCTTCGCAGTGAGCGCCGACAAGGTGACCGCCCGCGAGTACTGCACCCTGCACGGGCAGTGGTCTGCGGAGTAGAATCCGTTCTACGTTCTGCGTTCTAGGTTCTGCGTTCTAGGTTCTAGGTTATACGCAGACGGCTTCAACGTTTCACGAAAGGAGGGGGATGGCTTAATAGCCTTCCCCCTCCTTTTTTGTCTGAGAATTATGGATCCTGCGCAGAGCCCCCCTCTCCCTAACCCTCTCCCAGCAAGGGAGAGGGGGCTTGTGCAGCGTGCGAGAAATTAGCATTGACCTTAACTTAACCCTTATTAGCGACGGTTTCCAGGCGGCCCATCATATGATGGTTTGCGGCCATGCTCAGAAGCACCCCCTCTTCCGCCAGGTCATGGGTTACCGTGAGGACCCTTGCCTTGGTAGCTGTATCCACGATCTGTGAACTTTTTGCCGACGCGCTGTCGGACCACACGCAAGACCTCTGGAGTAGCTCGGGCATTCCCGCTTTTGCCGTCCTCACCGCACTCTACTGCCAGCCTTGGTAAGCTCGTAGCACCTGAATGCGTCCCTGATGATCTGCCGCAGCAGCTCTCCGTCCAAGGGCTTGTCGAGAACCTTGAAAACGGCGCCCTGGTTGACGGCGTCAACGACCACATCTCGATCAGCATATCCCGAAAGTAGAATGCGTACGGTTTCAGGATAGATTTCCTTGACCCGGCGCAACAACTCGATGCCGCTGATTCCGGGCATCCGCTGATCGCAGACCACCACCCCTACCTGATTGACTGCCAGCAGCTCCAGCCCGTCCTCGGCACATGTGGCCGAGAGTATCCGGTGGCTGTCGTTGTCGAGCACCCGCACCAGGGCCGCAAGGACAGAGGGTTCGTCATCCACGAGCAGGAGCGTCCTCTCGGTACTGGAGCCGCTTAGCGCTGGGGCTTCGAGTCGCCGGTCCTCCCGGAGCAGTTCCTCGAATTCCACTGCGGGGAGCGCCCTGCTGAAGAGGAACCCCTGCATCTCGTCGCACCCATGGGAACGCAGGTAGGCGAGTTGTCCTGCCGTTTCGATCCCCTCGGCGATGACGCGCAGATTAAGATTGTGCCCCATGGCGATGATGGATCGGGCGATGGCCGCGCTCTCCGGGTCGGTCGTGACCTCCCGGACAAACGAGATGTCGATCTTCAGCTTGTCAAAAGGAAAACGTTTCAGATAGCTCAGGCTGGAGTAACCGGTACCGAAGTCGTCCATGGCGAGCCTTATGCCGAGTTGCTTCAACTCCCTCATGATGAGCATGGCGCTTTCCACGTCATGCATGAGCATGCTCTCGATGACCTCCAGTTCCAGAAAGTTCGGCGCCAGTCCGGTCTTGCGCACGATCCGGTCGACGGAAGCGCAAAGGTCGGCATCCCTGAATTGAACTGGCGAGACGTTAACCGCCAGGGTCAACGCCGGAAGGCCCGCCTCCTGCCAAGCCCGATTCTGAGCGCAAGCCACCTCCAGCACCCAGTCGAAGATCGGGCCGATGAGGCCGGTCTCTTCAGCCAGAGGGATGAACGCGGCAGGCGAAACGATACCCAGCTCGGGGTTTCGCCAGCGGAGCAGTGCCTCCATTCCGTTGACCCGTCCGTTCACCAGATCCACCTGTGGCTGGTAATGCACCGCCAGTTCGCCGTTTTCCAAGGCCCGGCGCAGGTGTTTTTCCATGATCATGCGCGCCAGCGATCGGGCGTTCATCTCGCTGGCATAAAACTGGGAATTGTTGCGCCCCTGCTCCTTGGCGCGGAACATGGCGGCATCGGCGTTTTTCAACAAGGCCTGTGCGTCGTTGCCATCCTTGGGATAGATGCTGATGCCGATGCTGCACGAGATGGCGAATTCCTGGCCATCGATCAGGACGGGGAGATAGAGGGACTCCCGGATCTTCTGCGCCACGAGGGCTACCTTCTCACTCCTCTCAAGATTGGTGAGGACGACGACGAACTCGTCTCCGCCGTGGCGCGCCACCACGTCCGCCGCCCGCACGCATGCCCTCAGGCGCTCCGCCATGGCCTTCAACAAGCGGTCCCCCACGCTGCGCCCGAGACTGTCGTTAACGAGCTTGAAATAATCGAGATCGATGAAGAGGACCGCCATCTCCCGCCGGTAGCGATGGGCATAGCGGGCGGACTGGCTGATCAGGTTGGTGAGGAGGTTGCGGTTCGGCAGGTCGGTGAGCTCGTCATGGTTTGCCTGATATTCCAGCTGCTCTTCGTAGCGTTTCTGCTCGGTGATGTCATTGATGACGCCGACGAAATGGGTCACCTTGCCGCCGTCATCGCGCACCGGCGCAATCGAGAGGGAGTTCCAGAAGTGGCTGCCGTCTTTGCGGTAGTTGCGCAGGACTGCGTGTCCCTCCCTTTGTTCGCGCAGGGCCGCGCGCATCTCCTCCAACCCCATCTGCTCCCCGTCGTCCCGCGACAGAAAGCGCGGGTTTCGCCCCGCCGCCTCCCCGGAGGAGTAGCCGGTGATCTGTTCGAAGGCGGGATTGGTATAGACGATCGGGTTGTCGGGGCGGGTGATGTCGACGATCATGATCCCGTTGCTGCTCGCCTCGATGGCGCGCTGGCGCAGACGCAGCGCCTCCTCCGTCCGCTGTTTCTCCAGCGCCCTCTTCAGATGGAGCAGGAGCAGGTCCACGTCGTACGGCTTGAGCATGTACGAGTATGCCCCCCGGTTTGCCGCTTCGATGGCCGAATCGACGCTGGCCTGTCCGGTGAGGACGATGGCCTCGGTGGCAGGGCTTGCCTTCTTCATCCGTTCCAAGACGTCGAGACCGGAGATGTCCGGCAGCCCCAGGTCGATGAGCGCCACATTAACGAACTGCTCCCGCAGCAGGGCGAGCCCCTCCGCTCCGCTGCCGGCCGCCAGAACCTCGAACCCCTTGACCCTGAAGATGTCGGCGAGGGATTTCCCCATGTTCGGGTCATCGTCGATGATCAGAATGACTGCTTTTTCCATGCCTCGACTCCCGTTTGGTACGACGCCCCCTGCCGCTATCTTCCGTCCGCGTGGACGGGAAGCTGCACCGTGAAGCAGGTCCCCTTTCCCTGTTCGCTCTCCACCTCGATCCCCCCGCCGTTTGTCTCCACCAGGCTCCTGCAGACCACCAGCCCCAGACCGATCCCCTTGGCCTTGGTTGTGAAAAGCGGCTGGAAGAGCTTCGTCATGTGCTCCGGGGATATCCCTTCGCCTGTGTCGGTGACAGAGATGGCGATGAAGTCCTGTACGGGCGCCACTTGCGGGCACCCCGCTTGGGCGGGCGCAGATTGGGCGGGCGCAAGGTCTGCCCCTGCAAGGCGTGCCGCCACCCGCAGCACGCCCCCCTTGGGCATCGCCTGCGCCGCGTTGGTGATGAGGTTCGTAAGCACCTGCCCCATCTGCAGCGGGTCGACCCTGAGAAGGGGAAGTGAATCCGGTATTTCGGTCTGAAGCAGGACGTTGTCCGGAATGGTGCACCTCCCGAGGCTTTCATCCATCAATTCCGTGACCGTCACCGCTTTTGTCTGGGGGGTCTTCGTCCGGGCGAAATCAAGCAGATCGGTGATGATCCGCAGGGAGTTGGCGATCTCCGTCTCGACGATGCCCAGGTATTCCTTCACGGTCTCGTCCGCCTCAGCCAGAACCATTTTCAGGAAGTAGACGGCGTTGCTCATCACCCCGAGCGGATTCCTGAGTTCGTGCCCCACGCTCCCGGAAAGCTGGCCGAGAATGGCGAGCTTCTCCTTGCGCACCAGTTCCTCCCGGGCATCCAGGAGCTGCCGGGTCCTCTCCTCGACTTTTCGCTCCAGCTCTGCATTCTCCCTCTCCGCGCGTTGCCGCTCTACCTGTTCAACCGTCAGTACCCGCTGGGCTTCCGTCAGCCGCGCCGTCCGCTGGGCCACATCCCTCTGCACGCGGCCGAGCAAGACGTAAAAAAACGCCATCAGGACGCCGGTGATAATCGTGCAGAGCGTCGCGACCCAAATCAGACCCTGGCGGCGCTCTGACGCGGCGCCGGTGATGTCCCGCAATACCACCAATTCGCCCAGTTCGCGTCCGCGCAGATCGGCAAACGGCACGACAACGGTCTCGGCAACCCGACCGCCCCATGCCGTCTCGAAGGTGCGCCTGACGTGCCTGCCCTTGAGGCCAGCAAGGTACGCGGAGATCGGCGCCGGGATCTCCGGCCTGGTCCGGCTGAGTACGATGACCGAGGGAAACTCGTCCCAGTTCGCCTCCCCTCCCGTCCGCCTCCGCATCGATTCCCATTTCACGCGATCCAGGAATTTCTTGTCGATAGCGACGAAGACATCCACATCGAGCATTTTGTGGAAGGCCTGCATGATGTCCTCGAACTCGATCCCCATCTCCAGGTAGCCGATGACCTCCCCGTTGCTGTACCACGGATAGGTGACCCGCAGGGTGAGGCTGCCGAAGGGACCCTGCTCGTTCCCCCAGAAGGGCTTGCCCGTGCGTTGGGCTTCCCGGAGGACAAAGCGGTCTATCTTGTCGCCGTATTTGTCGGGGACCTGAACCCGCAGCAGCATGGTACGGTCCGGAAGGATGTAGTAGAAATGCGTGATCCGGTTCCTGCCACTGATCTCCTTCAGGATGGGCTCCGAGATGTCGAGCAAGGCCTGGCGGTCTCCTGCCCGCAACGCCTCCTCCAGGCGCCGGTCCCCGATGACCAGCTCCATGATCGATCTCATGACCTGGACGCCTTCGATGGATTGCGCCTGGAACATGTCTTCGACCGACGCGGCAGTGCGTGCGATATCCTCGCTCTGGCGCTTCCTTGCCTCGCGAAAGAACATCGAGACAAAGGTCAGCAGCAGGAGAATCATCGCAACGAAGAGGGGAACCAGCACCCGCAGCCGGACCCCCGAGGCCACGGAGCGGATGTCATTTTCGGGGTGTTTTCCTCTCACGGCTCCCTCCTTCCCACCGGCAGCGCCACCGTGAAGGTCGTCCCCTTCCCCACCCCGCTCTCCACCTCGATCCGCCCGCCGTTCGACTCCGTGAAGCTCTTGGAGATCGACAGCCCGAGCCCGAGCCCCCGCGCCTTGGTGCTGAAGAGCGGCTGAAAGACCTTTTCCACGTTCTCCGAGGGGATCCCCGCGCCGCTGTCGGCCACGCTGATTTCCACTGAACCGGGAGGTTCGAGGTTCGACTCTCCAGGTCCGGTTTCTTGCGCTTCATACCCGGGAACCAGGCGCGCGCAGATGCGCAGCGCCCCACCCTCCGGCATCGCCTGCGCCGCATTGACGATGAGGTTGCGAAAGACCTGCCTCATCTGGGACGGATCCACCTTGACGGGGAGCGCCTCCGGGACTTCGACGCTGACCGTCACGTTCCCCGGCACGTCGCATGCCGCCAGGCTCTGGCTTATCAGTTCGTCGACCGGGACCTCCCTCGCCCTGGGGGGGGTGGCGCGGAAGAAATCGATGAAATCGGACAGGACCCGCTGAGCCCCCTCGATCTCCTTGCCGATGATCTCCAGGTACTCCCCGACCGATTCGTCCGCATCGGCGAGCATGGTGCTCAGGTAATAGACGGCGTTGTTCATCACCCCCAGGGGGTTCCTGAGTTCGTTGCCGACGTTCGCCGCGACGATCCCCAGCATGTTCAGCTTTTCCCTGCGCAGCAGTTCTTCCTGGGCATCGGACAGCTCCCTCGTCCTTTGTTCGATCTTTGCCTCCAGCGCTTCGTTCAAGCGCTGAATATCCTCTTTCGCCCGTTTCCTTTCGGTGTTGTCGCGGACCACCGCCGAAACTATCGTTCCCCCGGCCGTCTCCAGGGGGCTCAGGCTGACCTCCACGGGGAATTCGCTCCCGTCCCTCCTGAGCGCGTAGAGTTCCACTTCGCGCCCCATGGATCTCCTTCCCGGGCACCCGAAGTATTCCCGGCTCTGTTCGCTGTGCCGGGAAAAGCGCGCGGGGATCAGTATCTCGACCTTTTTGCCGAGGATCTCCGCGCGGTCATAGCCGAACATCATCTCCAGCTGTTCGTTGACCATGAGGATTTCGTTTTCGGTGTTGACGATCACCATCGCGTCGGGGGCCGACTCCAAGAGTCCGCGAAAACAGGCCTCGCTCTTCTGCAGCGCCTCTTCAGCCGGCCCGCGTGCGGCGATTTTCTCCGCCTGTTCGACGACGCTGCCCTCGTATGCCTCGACAAGCTGCTCCAGCGCGGCTATCCGCGACTTGAGGTTCCGGATCTCGGCTGCTTCTGGTTTCTCGTTCGCCATGATGTTCCTTTCCCCCTAAGCGCCACCCTGCGGGAAAAGGGGCCGCCATTCAGCAGCCCCCTTTTCCCGCAGGGAGCAGCAGCGCGAACGTCGCCCCCTTCCCGGGCTCGCTTTCCACCTCGATCCGCCCGCCGTTCGCCTCCACCAGGTTCTTGCAGACCACGAGTCCCAGCCCGATCCCCTTCGGCTTGGTGGTGAAGAGGGGTTGGAAGAGCTTCTTCCTGTTCTCCGGGGAGATGCCCTCGCCCGTGTCGGTGACGGAGATTTCCATCTCATTGCCGGAAACGAGGCGCGCGGCGAGCTGCAGGGAACCGCCGTTGGGCATCGCCTGAACCCCGTTGCTGATGAAGTTGGTGAGTACCTGCCCCATCTGGAGCGGGTCGACGTTCAGCATGGACGGCTCTTCCGGGACCTCGACCGCGACATCCACCGTTACGTTCTTCGGGATGCTGCACCTCTTAAGGCTCTGCCGCACCAGCTCGCCTGCCGTGACCGCCACCCTTCTAGGCGGGCTGGTGCGGGCGAAATCCAGGAGATCGGTGATGATCCGCTGGGAGTTGGCGATCTCCGTCCCGATGATGTCCAGGTACTCCTTCGTGGTTTGGTCCGCATCGGCATGAACAGCCTTCAGGAAATAGACGGCGTTGCTCATGACCCCCAGGGGGTTGCGCAGCTCGTGCCCCACGCTCCCGGACATCTGGCCCAAAATGGAGAGTTTTTCCTGCCTGACAAGATCCTCCTGCGCCCGCCGCAACCCTTCCTCCGCCTGTTTGCGCTCGGCTATCTCCCTGAGCAGCTGTTCGTTGGCCTCGGACAGCCTTTGGGTATGGGTCCGTACCGCGTCGCGCATCCCGGCAAAGCTGTTTACCAGTATGCCCACCTCGTCGTTGCCCGGTTCGGGAAGAGACATGTCGAAATCCCCGGTCGCAAGCCGTCGGGACGCATCGGCGAGCAGCTTGATCGGCTTTCTCACGATGAAATCGAGGATGAGCCCGTTGGCGAACAGGATCAGGAGCAGCACGGCAAGCAACGTATAGATAAGGGCCTTGGACCGTTCCCTGATTTCGTTCAGCCTGGGGGTAAAATCGACCGTTAGCTCCATGGCGGCGAGCTTCTCATCCAGGTGGCGGATCTCCTGCGTCACGCTCCCGACGCCGGGCCGCTCCTTGCGGCTTGCAGGGCCGGAGGCCCCAAGGGGGTAAAGCAATCGCCCCTTCTGGTCGATCAGCCGGATGTCCACCCAGTCGGCATTTTTCTCCAGCAGGGCATCGAGGTTGCCGTAGACCGCGTCCAACTGCCTACCCAGCATCAAGGGGACCAGCCCTTCCGCAACGCTCTCGAGGTGCCTTCGTACCGAATTCCGATAGGCGCTTTCCGCATCCGCGAGCACCCGGGGTATCCAGAGGGCGTAGATGTAGGCGGCAAGCAGGACGATCGCCAGCAGAAGCGGCAAAAACACCTTGACCCTGAGGGACATCGCTACTCCTCCACCCAGAATGCTCCCAGATCGAATTTCTTCATCCGGAGATAATCGTTCATGGAAGTCGAAACCGGTTTTTTCATCGGGATCCTCGCCAGCAGCGCCTGCCCCGCCTGATCGTCCGCCATTTCGAGAAAGGCGCGGCGCACCTTTTCCGCGTCCGCCCCGGAGACTTTCGGGTGCGCCGCTACGGGGTGGGGGGGGAGGTCGCGCGAGAGGTACAGCACTCTCAGGGCGTCCCGGATCGGCTTTTCCTGCTCTTCGAGCGTCTTCTCCACGCCACCCCCCGCATCGGCAAGCCCCTTGACGACATGAAGATACACGGAGTCGTGGGTCTTTACGTACAGGGGAGCAACCTTCGCCTTGAATTCCCTGGCAAGGTCCGCCCGTAGCATCATGGACGCCCCGAGGGCGTTGGGCGAGGGAAAGGCCACACTCTTCCCGTTCAGCTCGGACGGGCTTTTTATCGCGCTCTCCTTGCGCACGACCAGGATGCCGCGCAGGTTGACGCCGTCGCGCACCAGCGGGATGTAGCTACCGGACTTGCTCGGCTTGAGCAGGTGATAGGGATTCATATAAGCGAAGTCGTACCTCCCCTCGGCGAGTTCCCTTTCGAACGCCGGTATGGTGGGCATGCCGGCCAGCTTGAAGGAGATGCCGGTGCGCCTTTGCAGTTCGCCGAGGATCGGCTGCCATATGGCGTGCAGTTGCCGCTGGTCGTACTGGGGGACCACGCCGAAGGTGTAGCTTTGCGCCGGGTAGGCGCTCGGCGCAGCTCCCGCCAGCAAAACGACGGAAATCCCGCAACACAGCACCGCGCAGCTCCATTTCTTCATGTCCGCCCCCTTTCCACCGGCAGCATCGCCGTAAAGATCGTTCCCTTCCCGACCTCGCTCTCCACCTCGATCCTGCCGCCGTTCGCCTCCACCAGGTTCTTGCAGACCACGAGTCCAAGCCCGATCCCCTTCGCTTTCGTGGTGAAGAGGGGTTGGAAGAGCTTCTTCATGTTCTCGCGGGAAATCCCCTCGCCGGTATCGGCCACGGAGATCGCGACGAAATCCCCCTCCGGCATCGGGGAGCGTGCTTCGGACTCGGGGGTGGAAGCTTCGAAGTTGAAATTCCGCATTTCCCGAACGCCGATCCGCAGACTCCCCCCGCCCGGCATCGCCTGGACCGCGTTGGCGACAAAGTTCGTCAGCACCTGCATCATCTGCAGCGGGTCGACCCTGAGAGGGGGAAGCGAATCCGGAATTTCGGTCTGAAGCGCGACGCTCTCCGGAATGGCGCATCTTTCGAGGCTTTCGTTCATCAATTCCAGGACCGCCACCGCTTTTATCTGCGGGGTCTTGGTCCGGGCGAAGTCAAGGAGGTCGGTGATGATCCGCAGGGAGTTGGCGATCTCCTTCTCGACGATTCCCAGGTATTCCTTCACCGTCTCGTCCGCCTCAGTCAGGACCATCTTCAGAAAGTAGACGGCGTTGCTCATCACCCCGAGCGGATTCCTGAGCTCGTGCCCCACGCTCCCGGAGAGTTGGCCGAGGATGGCGAGCTTCTCCTTGCGCACCAGCTCCTCCTGGACGTCCAGGAGCTGCCGGCTCCTCTCCTGCACTTTTCGCTCTAACTCCTCGTTCAGGCGGCGCACCTCCGCCTCGGCTTCCCGGCGCTCCTCGACCTCGTTTCGCAGCTCGCGGTTGACCTTCTCCCATTGGGCGGGACCCGGGAGCGCGGTCGCCTTGGGAATGAGCGGCCAGAGGATGACGGCGGTGATAACCGAGGTGACCGCCGTGACGGCCTTGAGGATCCCGGCCGCCAGGTAATCGGGGTGCGACAGGGTCCATATCCCCATCAGATGGGTCGTGCCGCAGGCCAGTATGAAGACGCCGAACAGTACGAACATCCATCCGAATTGCAGGTCCTTCCGCCGCCGGACAAAGACCAGGAGCGCGACCGGGATGGAGTAGTAGGCAAGCGCGATCAAGGCGTCGGAACCGATATGCAGCCAGAGCAAAAGCGGCTGCCATCCGAGGCAGCCTCCGTGTCCGTGGGGAAGCGCGAAGTCGATCTCTTCCCTCCCCCCGCTGGGGAGCCCCGAGTTGATCCCTTCCTTCCCACCGTGGGCGAGCGCCGGCTTGCCCCCCTCCTTCCCCCCGTGGGGGAGCGCCGAGTTGATCCCCTCCTTCCCACTGTGGGCGAGCGCCGGCTTGACCCCCTCCTTCCCCCCGTGGGCGAGCGCCAGCCCCGACAAAAGGAGGACCGACAGCGCTGCCAGGAGGATGACCGACGGCACTGCCATGCGTTGCAGGGAATTTTTCGCCCTCTCGTCCACGGCTTCCTTTCTCATGTCCCCTGCCCTTCGGCCGTCTCGACCCTGTTTCTCCCCCCCTCCTTGGCCCGGTAAAGCGCGGCGTCCGCCTCCTTGACCAGGGTTTCCTTGTCCGGCATCCCGTCGTGGTACACGGCGACGCCCAGGCTTATGGTGACTCCCGCCTCCCTCTCCACCGCGGCTCTCAGCCTCTCGGCGGCGTCGAGCGCCATCGGCAGCTCCGTATCGGGGAGCAGGGCCAGGAACTCCTCGCCGCCATAGCGGAAAACGTAGTCCGACTTCCTCATCTCCGCCGTGAGGATCTCCGCTAGTTTTATCAGCAGCTGGTCCCCCCCCTGATGGCCGTAGGTGTCGTTGTACCTCTTGAAATGGTCGATATCCAGCATGATGACCGACTGATTCTGGCCGTAACGCCTGGCCAGCTCGAATATCTTCTCCAACTGGATATCCAGGAAACGCCTGTTGGCGAGCCCGGTGAGCGGGTCGTGGAGGGAGGCCGATTTGATCTCCTCGTAGAGGCGGGCGTTGTTGACGGCGATCCCTATCTGGTTCCCCATGGAGGAGAGGAGCGACACCAAGCCTTCGCTTACCTCCGTACCCGGCTCGGTATAGAGGGAGATGAGGCCGACGACCTTGCCGATAGCCTTCAGAGGAACGATGATGCGCTCGTACTTTTCCGTCTCGGGATAGCAGAGTACATGCGCCTCGCTCTGCCGGGCATCGCGGGACATAACCACTTTACCGGTTGCCATTGCCCGCCCGCAGAGGCATTGCTCGCGGCGGATTTCCTGGCACGGCTTCAGGGCCGTTTCCGGGAGGCTCACGAAGGAGGCCAGGCGCAGCCTGTCGTCATCCACGAGGAATATCCCTCCGCACACCTCGAACGGGAATATCCTCGTCCGCAGCATGACCTGCAGGACATCCTTTACCAGCTCGTCCATGTCGAGGGTCTGGCTGATCGCCTCGGAGATCTCGTGGAGCGTCTTCAACTCGGCATTCATCCTCTCCAGCTCGATGTGATGCTCGGCGATCTCCTCCTCGGCCTGCTGTTTTTCATGCGCGCGCCTGATGTGGTTGATAAGCTGATCGATTTCGTACGGCTTCACCAGGTAGGAGAAGGCCCCCCTGTTGGTAGCCTCGACGGCCGAATCGATGGTGGCCTGTCCGGTCAGGACGATCGCCTCGGCCCCGGGAAAATCGGCCTTGATCCTGGCCAGCACCTCCAGCCCGGGAATGTCCGGGAGACCTAGGTCTATCAGGACAAGCTTGACCCTGCTCTCTCGCAGGACGGCCAGCCCCTTCTCCCCGTTTTCGGCAGTCAGGGTTTCATACCCCTTCAGCCTGAGGATGTCGGACAGGGTCTTCCTCAGGTTTGGATCGTCGTCGATGATAAGTATGCGGGGTTCAGCCATCCTGCGACCTCCTTTGACAGTTGCTTCAATGCAAGGGAAAGATGTCAAACGGTTCACCCAGCAATGCCCGGAGCTTGCGGAGGCTGATCTCCTCGATGATTTCTACAAGTTTTTCCACCTCCAGCGGCTTGTAAAGGCAGGTGTAGGCCCCGATCCGCATCCCCTTTTCAATGGCAGAGGTCGATTCCCCCTGGTGCCCGGTAACCAGTACCACCGGCTTTGTCGGGTATTTCCCGCGGATCTCCTTGAGGACGTCGACGCCGTCCCCCCTGCCGAGCTTGAGGTCGAGGACCACGAGGAGCTCGTAGTTCTCCTCCAGATGCCCTATGACGCTGTCCGGGTCGGTTTCCGCCTCCACCCGGTACCCCCGCGCCTGGAGGATGTCCTTGAGGGTTTTGCAGAACAGGGGATCGTCGTCAACGATCAGGATGCTCTCCTCTTTCCTGAGGAGCGCGAGGAATGAGAGGACCATCTGCACATCGATCGGTTTGGTGAGGACTGCAAAAGCCCCCTGCCGGCTCGCCTCCTCCGCCTGATTCTCCGTGGCGTAGGCGCTCATCAACACCACGGGGAGCTCGGGCGCCGCCCCCTTGATCATCTTCAGCGCCTCGACCCCGTCTATCCCTGGCATCTTGAGATCCATCAGCACGCAATCAAAGCTTTCCCCCAGCACCTTATTCACCGCCTCCTCGCCGCTGTAGGCCGGATGGGCGTCATGCCCCTTGACCCGCAGGATGTCGCAGATGGTTTTGACCATGCGCCGATCGTCGTCCACCACGAGCACCTTCTGTTTTCCGGTCATATCTCTCCCCTTTCACATAAGTGAAGGTCATCTCCTCACCCAGCACCGTTATCGGCATTTGACGGGTGGCCTAGCCGACAGCGTCTCCATCCCCGCAGGAGAGTGTGACGATAGACTTTGGGGGACTTATCGGACGATACGAACTTGAACATTAGTCCTGCCCATGTTAAAAAAACTTATCTTTTCGGAAAGTTACAACATCCCATCCTGGCCGCCGCTCATCGCCCTCCCCCTCGCCATCTTATCCAAAACCATAAACGGCGTACCTGCTCTGGCACAGGCAACGAAATTGCCGAGTTCCGAGGTAGGGAGTGGAGAAATTGAATGACTCTTGTTTGTGGAACAGTCAGATAGTGTCGCGGCTACCAAAAAACGGGAGTGGAGGCGAGGGCAAGACTCGTTCCTTCTTCCCTGGGAGAAGGTGCCCCGGAGGGGCGGATTAGGGAGATTGCTACGGAGTGGGATAACTTTGCCGGACAACGTTGGGATAGAGGGGTTGAACACAACCGAAGGCGGGCGAATGATCATTGCCCCCAACGCAAAGTCCCCCCTTTTTTCAAAGGGGGGACTTTGCGTGTTAAGCGAAATACCTATGTTGACGTAGCGGCTTACTGAATTCTCCTATCTGCCGCTGCGGCGGGCGGCATGGCTGGCAGGGCGCGGTGCGGCGGTTTTGGTCCCGGTACCCATCGCATGCCGGCCGCCGGCGGGCTTCGCCGTGGTCTCCTTGCGGCGCTGCGGTTCGCGTGGCGCCCTGACGAACTCCACGTCCTTCTTCGGCGCGGGCACGCTGTAGTCGAACCCCTCCATGGTGCGCCGCTCGATCTGCCCTCCCAGCACCCGCTCGATCCCCCGTACCAACAGATCGTCCTCACGGGTCACCAGGGTGAAGGCATCGCCGGTCTTCGCCGCGCGGCCGGTCCTGCCGATGCGGTGGGTGTACGCCTCGGGCGTATCCGGGATGTCGTAGTTGATGACATGGGAGATCAGGGAGACGTCGATGCCGCGGGCCGCGATATCGGTCGCCACCAGGATCTGGAAGGTGCCGTCCCTGAAGCCGTCCAGCGCCGCCTGCCTTCTGTTCTGGGACAGGTTCCCCTGCAGCGAGGCGGCCTTGTAGCCGCTTTTTTCCAACTGCTCGCCGACGCGCTTGGCGCGGTGCTTGGTCCTGGTGAAGATCAGCACGCTCTCGGTGTCGGTGTGCTTCAGCAGTTCGAAGAGAAGCGGCGTCTTCAGATGCTGGGAAATCGGGTAAAGGGCATGGGATACCGTAGCGGCGGGTGCGGTCCGGCTCACCTGGACCGTCACCGGCTTGCGCAGGATGTCGTGTGCCAGCTTTCTGATATCGTCGGGCATGGTCGCCGAGAACATCAGGGTCTGCCTGACGGTCGGGAGCACCTTGAGGATCCTTTTCACGTCCGGGAGAAAGCCCATGTCGAACATCTGGTCCGCCTCGTCCAGAACCAGCATCTCGACCTTGGAGAGGTCGACGGTTCCCTGGGAGATGTGGTCCAGCAGGCGTCCCGGACAGGCGACGACGATCTCGACTCCCTCTTTCAGCCTCTTTATCTGCGTGTTTATGTTGACGCCGCCGTAGACTGTGACGCTCCTGAGGCGGGTCAGTTTCCCCATGGCGTTGAGCGCATCGTTGATCTGCTCGGCGAGTTCCCTGGTGGGGGCGACGACAAGCGCGCGGACCCGGCCGCGTTCTCCCTGGGCGAGGCGGTGCAGCATCGGCAGGCCGAAGGCCGCCGTCTTACCGGTTCCCGTCTGGGCGAGCCCCATGACGTCCTGCCCGTCCATTACCGGGGGGATCGCCTGCAGCTGGATGGGGGTCGGGGTGACATACCCGAGGGCCTCCACGCCGGCCTGAATCTGGGGGTGCAAATTGAACTCTTTGAAATCCACTGTTACTCCTATCTGTTTGATATCCGCCACAAAAAACCCCAGAAGCCTGTAAGGCCTGGGGTCCGTGACCTCATTAGAGTCTAAACTATATCATGAATCATGGAAAAGGTGGCGGAATATTATCGAGGGGCAGCAGCCGCGCTTGAAAAAGCCGTACAAGTTCAGCAGGTAACGCCGAGGTTCCTTTAGTCCCCTCCCCTACCGCCCCCTAACGATCTCTACCGTCCCCTGCCATGATCCCTGCCATCCCTGCGGTCATCCTTGCCATTCCAGCGACCATCCCTGCGATCCTTCCAATCCCTTCCGTGCCAATGATCTCGGCGCTGTTCGATCCGATGGTTCATCCGCCCATCCCTGTACTGAACTCGTTGGATACGGTTCGGCTGGTACCAGGTACCGCGGTAACGATCACGGTCGCGCACATAGCTCCCGTACTCATAATCGCGGTAGTGGCGGATCTGCTCGTAGCGATGTTGGCGCAGCCCCGGCGGGAGCCTGCGATGCGACACGACCGACCAGGGGCCCGAGTAGGAAGGCGCCAGGTACCAGTAACCGCCCCTGTTGAGGTAGTAACCGTTATTTATATAGGCAATATCGTACGGGATCCCGACCGAGACGTGAAAGCCCAGGTTTGGGGAATAGATGAACCTGGGCGGTTCGTCGAAATAAATCTCCGGCTGCACGTCCTGCCATGGCGACGCCGGCCCGTAGGTTGTGGCCAATACGGGCTGCGGTATCGGCGCCACCGCCACAGGGACCCCGATATTCACGCTGACATTAACTCTAGCCTGCGCCGTTGCCACTCCGGCAACGACCAGGACGGCTCCTGCTGCAACTGCTGCCATGACTTTTTTCATAAGGCACCCCCTGCGGCTCTTGGCCGACGGTCCGACGGTTTCCGGAATCATCCGGCTCAAGCATCTCTGGATCCTGGATCTCGTGCGAAACGCTCTTTTATCCCTATCCATGCCGCTAAACTAGCAGCGAAATGAGGAGTAAATGTGGAGGAATTGTGAAATTCACGGACAGCATCAGGATGTCCATGGCGTATTTGCCGGGGCTATGCTAAAAACAGACTCAGAGACGTTAGTTTGTAGCGGCATTCCGAGCTGTGGTCCGGGGAGTTTGCTGCAGAATCGCCAGTCGTGAGCTGCCATGAAGATCATGATCAAATACCGGCTATTCCTGGCCATGCTGGCTGCGACCTGCGCCGTGGTCGTCTGCATGTTTCTCATCATGCAGTGGAGCATCGGGCGCGGCTTTCTCGCCTACGTGAACACCATCGAGAAGGAGCGCTTCGAGAAACTGGCCGAGGTGCTGGAGCAGTCCTACGGCGTCCGGGGAGGCTGGGATTTCCTGCGCGACGACCCCGCCGCCTGGTCCCGGCTGGTGGCGTCGACGCTGCCGCGCGAGGGGACCGATCAGGAGCGCCAGGACCGCATGGAGAGACGCCCCCCCCGGCCCGACCCGAAATTTGCCAACCTGAGCAGCCGGAAGCCGCCGCCGCGCTTCGGACACCGCTTCGAGACCCGCGTCTGGCTGCTCGATGCCGCCCGAAACCGGATCGCAGGCCCGCCGGGCCAGCCGGACCGGGTCGACTTTCAGCGCCTGGTGAGCGAGCGCCGCGTAGTCGGATACCTCGGCATGCGGCCAAGGCAGCGCCTCACCGATACCCACCAGCTCCTTTTCGTCAAGCAGCAAAAGCTCGCCATGGCGCTGGTCGCCGCGGTGATGCTGCTGATCTCGGCGGCAATCTCGCTTCCCCTGGCAAACCGCCTGGTGCTCCCGATCAGGAGGCTCGCCGCGTCTATGCACCGGCTGGCCACCGGCGAGTTCGGCACCAGGGTCGCCGTCGGGCCGGAGGACGAACTGGGACAGCTCGCCCGCGACTTCAACACCCTGGCGCTCTCCCTGGAGAAGAACGAGCAGGCGCGCCGCCGCTGGGTGGCGGACATCTCCCACGAACTGCGCACGCCGCTCTCCATCCTGCGCGGAGAGATAGAGGCGGTACAGGACGGCGTCCGGCAGGCGGGTCCCGATTCGATGCGCTCCCTCCACGTCGAGGTGATGCACCTAAGCCGCCTGGTCGACGACCTGTACCAGATCTCGCTCTACGACATCGGAGCGCTCACCTATCGGAAGAGTGTGGTAGACCTGCGCGACATGCTGGCAGATGCGCTCGATTCCTTCGGTCCGGAGTTGGCCCAGAAGGGGATCTCGCTTGACGCCGAACTCGCCCCCGGGGGAGAGTTCGAGGTCTTTGCCGACCCGGGGAGGCTGCACCAGCTGTTCGATAACCTGCTGGACAACGCGCTGAAGTACACCGATCCGGGCGGGGAGCTTTCGGTCAGGCTGGAGCGCCGGGGAGACCGGGCGGGCATCGAGTTTGCCGACAGCGCGCCGGGGGTGACCCCGGAGGAGCTGGAGAAACTCTTCGACCGGCTGTACCGGGTGGAGAGTTCCCGCAACCGCGCCCTGGGCGGCGCGGGTCTCGGCCTTACCATCTGCAGGAACATCGTGGAGGCACACGAGGGGAGCATCCGCGCCCTCCCCTCGCCAAAGGGGGGCGTCTTGATCAGCATCGAGCTGCCGCTTACCGGGAGCAGAGCATGACTACCATCATGATCGTCGAGGACGAGGAGAAGCTTGCCACCCTTTTGAGCGACTACCTGAAGCAGTCGGGATTCGACTCGCTCTGGGTCGCCAACGGAAACGAGGTGCTGCCGCGGGTGCGGGAGCGCCTGCCGGATCTCATCCTGCTCGACCTGATGCTGCCGGGGCGAGACGGCCTCGATATCTGCAAGGAGGTCCGCACCTTTTCCGAGGTGCCGATCATCATGATCACGGCCCGGGTCGAGGAGATCGACCGCCTGCTCGGGTTGGAACTCGGCGCGGACGACTACATCTGCAAGCCCTTCAGTCCGCGCGAAGTGGTGGCGCGGGTGAAAACGGTGCTGCGCCGCTCGGGCGAGCATCAGGCGCCCCCGACCGGAGCCCTCGCCCTCGAGGCCGAAAAGTTCCGCGCCGTGCTCAACGGCCGCGATCTGGAGCTGACCGCGGTAGAATTCAAACTGCTGCATTTTCTCTATCAAAACCCCGGGCGCATCTACTCCCGCTCGCAGCTCATGGACCGGATCTACTCCGACCAGCGGATCGTGAGCGACCGGACCATAGACAGCCACATCAAGAAGCTCAGGAAGAAGATCGCCGCCGTGGCACCCGACGAAGAACTGATCCACTCGATCTACGGGGTCGGCTACAAGTACGAGGCTCCCTAGAAGGTCGCAACTCCCAATAGAAGAGCGGGCAACGCTTGGCCAATTCCCGTTTAATTCTGAGGCTGTACATCCCCTCTCCCTAGCCCTATCCCCACCAGGGGAGAGGGGACATGCTTCTCGTTCCCAAGCTCCTGCCAGCTTCTCGTTCCCAAGCTCCTGCTTGTTTCTCGTTCCCAAGCTCCTGCTTGTTTCTCGTTCCCAAGCTCCTGCTTGGGAACGCCATCGCCGGCAAAGCTCCAGCTTTGCATCGAAGCGAAGCGGAGCTTCAAGGACAATTTACGTTCCCAAGCTGGAGCTTGGGAACGAGACAAATCCCACCAGGGGAGATCAGCCGATCCCACCTCTTAGAACTTGCTTCAAAGTCACGGTGACCCGTGAGAACGCAAAAAGCCGGTGCCGCGCGCTGACTGATCAACGCTGCGACACCGGCCATTGTTTCAGATCTGCAGGGGGTGGCCGCACTGTCCCGCGCACCCCGCCTTCTACCCCGGCGTTTGCAGCTACAGCAGCTGTACCTCGCTTACCCTCACGATGAGCAGCGCCTGGCGGAAATTCACCGTCAACTTCTCCCGATAACTTTTCCACCAGTCGCGATCCAGCTCGGCCGTCATCACCTCGTAGATCACGATGTCGTCATGAACCGTGGTGTCGCGGGTTTCCTTCCAGAGCCCGCGCGCCGGTGAGCGCATGTAGGTGGTTATGCCGCCGAAACGCTCCGAGAGGGCATCGCGCACCCGCAGGAACTCGTCCTGCGGGAACGGTTCCCCCTCGTTGTCATAGAGCGGCAGCAAAATCTGGATCAGATGCATGGCACCCCTTCTCCTTCAATTCCCGCGAAACTGCCGAGGCTAGCTCTGGCGCACATCCAGGATCCCCAGCAGGTACGGCCGCATCGCCTCCACGAGCCGATCCCCGGGAACGCCCTGCACCTTCAAGGATGCTGCTGGGCGCGAGCGGGATGCGTCGATGTTACTTTGCCGCAGGCGCAGCCGCATCGCCCTCTGGCTGGGGTAGCTCCCGCACCGTCGAGTTCTTCATCATGATGGCCGCTTTCTCTTTTATCTTCGCGGTACTCTCCACCACATGTGCCACGTAGGCCTTGTAGAGGAAAACGAAGACGCCGAGGAAAAAGGCAAGGTAGATCACCTTGGCCAGTAGCGGCGAGGGGAGCAGGGCGGTCACCTTGATCATGACCACAAAGGTTGCCAGGAAGATTCCGACGTATACCAGCGGCTTGAACCAGGGGAATCGGGCCGAAAGCTCCGCGAACTTGCCGGTGGGCGCCTCGGCAGGCGCCGCGGCGCCGGTCTGCTCGGGAGCGGCGGCTTCAGGTTCCGGCTGGGGCTGCTGCAGCTGATTGCCTGCGCCGGCATCCTTTTGGGGACTCTCCCGCACCACCTTCATCGTGGAGCGGTACTTGGCGGGGACGGAATCGAGATTGTTGGTGATGCTGATTCCCCCGCGGCTGTCGGTGTATTTGTAGTAATCGGCCAGGGCGGCAGGGGCTGTTGCGAAACTCGCCAGGCAGAGCAGGCAAAACAGCACGAACGGTAGCATTTTAGTCGTCGTCATCGGGATCCTTTCCAGCGTGAGTAAGTGAAGACCCGCTCGATGAAGTTCTCCCTGAGGATCGCATCCGCGAGCACCCCTTCTTCCTCGACCGGGAGATGGGGGAACCATTTTACTATTTCGGCGGCGAACAGCCCCCGACCGTACCTGACCGGCATGCCGCTGTTGTAGACCTTGACCCGGTGCAGTCCGGAGCTCGGGGAGTTCATCTTGAAGACGAAACCGCAGATCTCCTCGCGCTGCAACTCGGCAACCTTCTCGACGCAGTAGCTCCGCATCTGATCGGTGAGGTCAATCCGGCTCTCGACGGTCATCAGCCGCGGGTGGGCCCGATTCCCCTCCAGGCGCATCGCCTCGCGCGGTGTCGGCATGCCGCTGCCGACCTCGGGACAGACCGGAAGCAGCGTGAAAAACTTGCCCAGGGTTTCGGTCAGCTGACGCTCGTGCTTATGGCCGCCATCGTAGCGGACCTTCTCGCCGCAAAGGCAGGAACTGATGCCGATCTTTATCAGGTTATCCACGAAGTCTCCTCCCATGGAATCAACATGATGCCGCAAGTCAGGGCCATCTGAACTCGCCCCTACGAGGGGAGCAGCCCCTCTACCAGGTCAAGTACCGCCTGGTCACGGTTTAGCGTGTAGATGTGAACCCCCGGGACGCCTGCGGCCAGAAGTTCCTGCGCCTGCCGCCTGGCGTAGGCCACTCCGAGCTGCTGAACGGCCGCGGCACCGCCGGACCTGTCGGCCTCTTCCAGCTCCGCCAGGTAGTCCGAGGGAAGCTTGGCGCCGCACATGGAGGCGATGCGCCGGATCACCTTGAGGCTCACCACCGGGATGATACCGGGAATGATTGGCTTGTCAACACCCGCTGCACGGGCTCTCAGGACGAAATCGAAATAGTGGCTGTTGTCGAAAAAAAGCTGGGTGATGACGAAGTCGCCCCCCTGATCCAGCTTCAGCTTGAGGTACGCGAGATCCGATTCCGGGTCGAGCGCCTCCGGGTGGATCTCGGGGTAGCCGGCCACGCCGATCCCCATGCCCGGATGGCTCTCTTTTATGAAGGAGACAAGGTCCGAGGCGTGCAGCAGCGTGCGGCATGCCGAGAATTCGGGCGGAGCATCGAGGGGGGGATCCCCCCGGAGCGCCAGGACGTTATCGACCTCCGCCTGCGCCAGATTGTCGAGGAACTGCTGCAGTTCGCCGCGATAGGAGCCGTAGCAGGTAAGATGCGCCATGGTCTCCAGGCCGTGCTCCTTTTTCAGCCGGGTGACGATCTCCAGCGTGTCCCCCTTGGTGCTTCCGCCAGCCCCATAGGTGACCGAGGCGAACAGGGGATTCAGCTGCGACAGCCTTCCGGCTGTCTTAAAAAAGGCGGGCCATTCGGACTTCTCCTTGGGTGGGAAGAATTCCAAGGAGAGGAACTGCTCCCCGTTAGCTATCTTGTCGACAATTTTCATGCAATCTCCGGCAGGTTTGGTGCCTTACGCTGTGTGAACTGAAAAAAGCCACCTTGCCATATTACCCGACGAAAATAAACTTTTTTGTCAATTTTCCGCGGCCCCGGCCGGTATTGCCGTCCGCGCTGGCCTGATGATTCTGGTAACGGATCGCGTGCCCCATCCCCACCCTGTCCCTCCCCTTGACTCATCAGCCGTAGCTTTAGCAAAGGCTGAAGGAGGAGGAGCCCCGGCGTCCCCTCCACTGCCACCAAGGGAATGAGAGGTAGAGGTAGGGTGGGCCGTGCCCACCACAACCGCATCCTGATGGTGGGCACGGCCCACCCTACATGATTCACGGAATCACCGCTTAACTTAATAGCAGTGCCCCCCGGCCCCTCCCATCAGCCTTCGCCAAGGCTACGGCTGACAAGTCAAGGGAGGGGGGAGTTTTCAACCAGCGGAAGATTGGTAACTTAATGGCAGTGGGCGTCCGCTCCCCTTCAAGGGGACAGGGTGGGGATGGGGTGCCAAAGGTCGACAAAGCGGCGGACAAAGCTCGCTTCAACCGGTTTGGCCCGGAAAAAACCTCGAAAAATCAAAGAGGCGCGTAAAAATGCATTGCCGGGCGATGCATAAGAATGCTATAAACGTAGGGTTCATGAACCACAGGACTGACCTGTGGTTTTTTAATTTCGCAAAAGGGAGCAAGCAAGATGATCAGCGCATCAAACGTCACCCTCGCCTACGGCAAGAGGGTCCTCTTCAAGGACGTCAACATAAAGTTCATACCGGGGAACTGCTACGGCCTTATCGGCGCCAACGGCGCGGGTAAATCGACTTTCCTCAAGATCCTCTCCGGCGAGATCGAGGCGGACAAGGGCGACATCTCGGCAGGCAAGGGAAGGATCGCGGTCCTGAAGCAGGACCAGTTCGCCTACGACGACCAGACCGTCTTCAACACGGTCATCATGGGCCACAAAAAGCTCTATAAAGTGATGGCCGAGCGGGAGGCGATCTATGCCAAGCCGGAGTTCAGCGAGGAGGACGGTATCCGTTCCGCCGAACTGGAGGCGGACTTTGCCGAGATGAACGGCTACGAGGTCGAATCGGAGGCGGCGGTCCTTTTGAACGGCCTCGGCATCCCAGAGGAGATGCGCGGCAAACTGATGAAGGAGCTGGAGGGTGGCGACAAGGTGCGCGTGCTCCTGGCCCAGGCGCTTTTCGGCAACCCGGACGTGCTCCTGCTGGATGAGCCTACCAACCACCTGGATCTCAAATCGATCTCCTGGCTGGAGGATTTCCTGTACCGCTTCCAGAACACGGTCGTCGTGGTCTCCCATGACCGTCACTTCCTAAACCAGGTCTGCACCCACATAGCGGACATCGACTTCAGCCGGATCCAGGTCTACGTCGGCAACTACGACTTCTGGTACCAGGCGAGCCAGTTGCACCTGAAGCAGCGCCAGGACGACAACCGCAAGACCACCGACAAGGCCGAAGAGTTGAAGGCGTTCATCCAGCGCTTCAGCTCCAACGCGTCCAAGGCGAAGCAGGCGACCTCCAGGAAGAAGCTCCTGGAGAAGCTCACCATAGAGGACATGCCGACCTCCTCCAGGAAATACCCCTACGTGGTCTTCAAGCCGGACCGCCCTTGCGGCGACATCATCCTCGAGGTGAAGGGGCTTTCCAAGAGCATCGACGGGGTCCAGATCTTCAAGGATCTCGACCTGATGGTCAGGAAGGGGGACAAGATCGCCTTCGTGGGGAGCAACACCCTGGCGAAGACCACCCTGTTCCAGATCCTGGAAGGGGAGTTGGAGCCGGACGAGGGGAGCTTCCGCTGGGGGATCACCATCACCCACGCCTATTTCCCCAAGGAGAACGCCGACTACTTCAAGAACGACCTGAACCTGATCGAGTGGCTCGGGCAGTACTCGCCGCCGACCGAAGGGGAGAGTTTCGCCCGCGGCTTCCTGGGAAGGATGCTCTTTTCCGGAGAAGAAGCGACCAAGAAGACCAGCGTCCTCTCCGGAGGGGAGCGGGTGCGCTGCATGCTCTCCAAGTGCATGCTGGCGGCGGCCAACGCTCTGATCCTGGACGAGCCGACCAACCACCTGGACCTGGAGTCGATCACCGCCCTGAACAACGGGCTCATGTCGTACACCGAGGTGATCCTCTTCTCCTCCCACGACCACCAGTTCGTCTCCACCGTCGCCAACAGGATCATCGAGATCACCCCGAACGGGTTCATCGACCGGATGATGAACTTCGACGACTACCTGGAGGACGCAGAGGTGACGGCTGCCCGCGACGCCCTTTGCAACGGGCATGCGGAGCTGACTCTGTAGCATTCGGGATCGGCTGTACCGGTATTAGGGTTATTGCGCAAATAAGAAAAGAAAGGGGGCACCTGTGAAAGGAGCCCCCTTTTTTTGCGACCGTTTTCCCGTATCCTCATCCCCTCGCCCTCCGGGAGAGGGGCAGGGGTCACTGCCATTAAGTTAAGCGGTGATTCCGTGAATCATGTAGGGTGGGCCTTGCCCACCATCAGGATGCGGTTGTGATGGGCACGGCCCACCCTACCTCTCATTCCCTTAACTTAAACCGATTAGCGCTGATCTTCAGTATCAATGCCGATGACCAAAGCCTGTTGCGCGAAGAACGCGAGGAGGCGCGAAGAACGCAAGGAAAAACAAGTCCTGGGGCTAAACCAAAATGCCTGTACCTTGCGTTCTTCGCGCGACGCAGTTCTTCGCGTCCTTTGCGTAAACAGCTTTTACACTGAAGATTGGCGCTAATCGGGTAAATTAATGGCAGTGGGGGCAGGGGTGAGGGGAGCGCCCAGGCGATAGGCACCTTGACATGTCGCAGAGATCGTATATATCTTTAGGCAGCTTAGAAATCGCCAATAAATCTTGCTTCCCATCTGGCTGCAGTCGAGCAGATCAACTCAAAAATTTGAGTGAAGGAGGTACCGATGCGAAAGATAAAACCGACGCTGCGAAAGATAAAACGTGAGTACAGACAATTGGCTAACACACCAGCCAAGTTCCTCGGGTTCACCCAAAAAGTGAAGCAGAGCCTGACCGACAACCCGAACTACCCCAGTTCGACCTGGGGGGCCAAAACCGACCTGTGGCAGCAGTATATCGAGGCAGTCGACCGCCTTGGTGTAGCCTGCCATGTGGCCAGTGGCGGCGATCGCAACCTGATTCGCGATCGCGACAAGCTGATCGAAGAGATGTGTGTGATGCTGGATGAGATCGCCTCCCTTCTAGAAGCTGCGTCCGTACGGAATCCCGACGCGCTTTTCACCACGGGATTCAATGTCACCCAGGAACGCAGAGCTAGCAACAGGACGAGGCTACCGCTTGCAGCTCCTACGGATTTCGCCGTCGTCAACACCGGAGAGCGAGGCAAGGCGGTGGCCAGCGCCAGGACGCAGCCGGGCGCGTTTAACCACGAGATGCACATCAACTGGAAGAATCCATCGGAGGAGGGAGACTGGTTCCACAAGTCGATCTTCACCGATAGCACCGAGATGGTAATGGAGAATCTCGAACTTGGGAATATCTTCTTCAGAATGAGGCACCATGGCCCCGATGGCCCCGGTCCCTGGTCCCCTACCGTAAGCACAACGATCACCTGATCGGCGGTTACTAATTAGTCCCCAACCCGCTGGAGGCACGTTTAGTCGGAGAGGAACTTTACCTACCTGCAACGCTCCTGATACCTCGATCCCCCCTTTGACAAAGGGGGGACAGCCCCATCCACATCTCAAATCCCCGTCGTATTGGGCACGCTTTCACCTCCCCCCATCCGAATCTCCCTTCTAGATCCACTTTGTCAGATTACAGCACGGCGCCGTAATCCTCCCATCCCCCTCCCAGCCTCAACCGTTTTAATTTTCAGACCCGCGACTTTGTTTTCCATAACCGCGGCTCTGTTCTTCAGTACGGCGGCTCTGATCTTCAGTACCACGACTCTTATCTCCAGTACCACGACTCTGATCTTCAGAGCCACGATTCTGATCTTAAGAGCCACGACTCTGATCTTAAGAGCCACTACTCTGATCTTAAGAACCGCGACTCTGATCTTAAGAGCCGCGACTCTGATCTTAAGAGCCACTACTCTGATCTTAAGAGCCGCGACTCTGATCTTAAGAGCCGCGACATTGAGCGTCAGAGCCACGACTCTGTTCTTAAGAGCCGCGACATTGAGCGTCAGAGCCGCGACTTGGAGCGTCATAACCGCGATGTTGGCCGTAATAGTCGGGAGAGTGAGCTTCATAAGCGAGAGGGTGAGCTTCTGATCGGAAGGTGGGGAGTTGTTCGGCAGGTTTGCATTTAATGAAGCGAGGATTGAGCTGTAGTCTCTTTTCAAGTCAGAAGTCCAAGGGGCTTTTCGGCTCTTTGATCGTTCTGACTGGAACGCAGTTGGTGTAGATCATGGTGGTCTTCAGGCTTGCGTGACCCTGTCCCACTCAGGCGAATCGGATTTTAACGTATAGCCTGCCTCTGAATAATGAGAAAAGCGGCGGGGCATCGTAGGATGCAGCTGTCGGCAGGGAGGGAGCGCAGCACTCTCGGGGCGCGTCACGCTGCCAGCGGGGGGAACCGTCCCGTCGCCGTTGAGGCAGGAGCCCTCCCCCTTGAGCATTTGAAAGTAAAGGGATACTGCGTTGGCCGCATGTTGGCGCTGGGGGAGCGGCAGGTTGTCGGAGGCCAGTTCTTTCATGAAGTGGCGCATGCGTTCGGCGTCGCGCTGGTATTGCGCTGCCCCGGCAGAGGTCTCAAGGAAGCGCAGCAGGCATTTCTGGTACTCCTCATGGTGTTCACCTGCGACATTTCGTTTACAAAGGTACTTGGCGTACCGTAGGGAAAGTTCGACTGGTTCCGAAGGCATGGCTATTCCCCTTTGACTTAGAGTATGAGTCGTAATATAGTGCGCACTTATTGGAAAAAGTTTACAACGAGGTGCCCTCGATTCAACCTGTTCCGGAAAAGCGGCGTGGGTCCAGGAGTTGGATATCCTACCCGAATGTCATGTTATGCAGGAAGAGGTATATCACCCCGTTTTGAAGGTTATACCGGAAGGGGTGTATCCGCCCGAATGGAACATTATTCTGATTGAAAAGGTCAATAAAGTCAGTCAAGGGTGCGGAAATAAATAAGAATATGGAAGCTTGTATAACAACCAAATCGGCGGGATGAACAGATCCAGTCATCAACGAGTTGGTCGCAATAATAGACTGAGGAGCCACTTCGTATGGACAATCTCAAAACAAAGCGATTTTCTGTAGCCCTCTCCTTCCCCGGTGAATACCGCACCTTTGTCGAAAAAATAGCCGACAACCTCGCCGCCACTGTCAGGAAGGAGCGCATTCTTTACGATAAGTATTGGGAAGCCGAATTTGCCTGCGTTGACCTTGATACCTATCTTCCCAATCTGTATCGCAATGAATCTGAATTGGTCGTTATTTTTCTATGTCCGGAGTACAAGGAAAAGCGTTGGTGCAATTTGGAATCACGGTTCATAAAGCAACTTATTGCGACCCCCGAGAAACATAAGATTATGCTGGTTGCTTTCGGTGAGCCGGGTGACTTGGCAGACATCGGCATTCTTCCTGGAGATGGGTATATTGACATAGACTCTCGACAACCCGAGGAAATCGCTAAACTTATCCTGCAACGCCACGCGATCAATCATCCACCCCCCTGTTTATCCATTGATGCGCTTTCAAAAGAACATCACATCCATGAGCGAGGGGCAGAACAAGAACCATTCCAAGTTTGGGAAAATAGAGCAATGGTTTCGCTGGGACCAATCAGCGATAAAGCACACTGCTACTTTCAATGCCCGTTTTGTTACGTGAACTCTTCATATTTATCATTTCAACGCAAGACAATTATTGAGATCATCGATTGGCTCAGTCTTTATAGTGGTCGATATGATATTGTATATATTAGCGGAGATACAGATTCTTTTGCTGGTAGTCCGAAACGCCAAGAGATGGCCGTAGAACTTGTAGAGGCAATTTCCAATAATTTTCATGTTGAGATAATGATCACCACACGTGCCGTGATACAGAAAAGCCACATTAGAAGACTGCAGAATGTTTCGGACAAACTGCGGGCAAAAGGCCTTAACTTTTTCGCCTGTGTCAGTATCACTCAGTTTACTCACGAATACCTAGAACCAAAACCTATTCCGTCGGTAGTAGATCGAATTAGCCAGTTAGCAGAATTTAAAAAAGCTGGAATGATAACAGTACTGGCAATGAGGCCTTTCCTGCCGATAGTCCCAGTAAGCGATTATATTGAAATATTAGATCGTTGCAAGGAGTACGTAGACATTGTGCTAGGTAAAGCTTGGTATGCCGATGATGCTGGAAAAATGGATTCCGCTATCATGGGTGCTAATATCCGTGAGTACGCGTTTAACTTGGAGCGAATGGACTTCGACACCAACAAAGCTATGTGGAAAGTCTTTGCACCTCAGGACGTTGAGGCTAAGGTTGAAGACATGTGTGATCAGATAGGTATTCCATTCTTTATGCGGAGTCGGCCTGCGATCGACTGGGCACGAGCCAATTCGAAGAAAAATCAACCTCCCCGAGTCATAGGGATCGGCGCACTGAATGTAAACTTCACCCCAAAAGCCCGCAAATGGGGATCTAATAAGTTTGAGGAAGGTGACGAGAAAGAGGTCCTCGGGAATAAGTTGTGGTCCCATGTGGAAAGCTCGTTTGGCCCGAAGTTTTTTGATTATTATGAAGTATTTCTAGGAGGAGGGGCGTATCACGCGATCGAATGCCTTAGCGAATTGGATCAACTTCATCGGGGAGCGGGGACCAGCAACTGGCAACTGGAGTATGTAGGCGTTGCTGGGCGTAAGATAGAAAAATATACCGAAGTGAATTATGAGCACCCCCCCTTTGATATTATAGAAAGGCTTGGAGAACGACGAATTAACTGCAAGTTTGTAAAACGCTCGGAAAGCAAGCCTGGAATCACCTTAAATAAGTGGTCTGGGTCGACTAAAACACCTGCGAAGTCAGGGAGAACTAATCAGACAGCACCATGTTCGAATAACGAGTTGGCAGCCTATCTCAAAAACCAAGACCAAAACATGCTCGTTAGGCACTTGGCAACATCTGATTGGATTCATGTTAGCTCTTTGTTTAGTCACGAGGCGATGAGTGTCATTGCTAAGTTGCTTACAGCAGCCAAGCAGACCAATCAAGCCCTCAAGATAAGCTGGGACGTTGGAGTGCTTAATTCTGAATTGTGTAAACGGCGCCCTATTTTGCATAAGCTTCTGCATTCAACAGACTTTGTTCTGCTCAGCCCGCAGGAACTTCGTACTCTAGCTGGCATCTCACCTTCTGAAAAGGTCGAGAACCAGGAGGCAGCTAAGAAGCTTTACAAAGACATATATGCCAATTCAAATTTTGCTCTAGTTGTTCAAGATGTTTCTTGCGAAAAGGTCGAATTTTACTGGAGGTATAAAGAATCTATTGTTAGCCAAAAGGTTGTTTGTAATTGCCCGCATGGTGAAGATCGTCAGATGAATGTGACGGCAGCTAGTGCTTATCTAGCTGCCGGACTCATTGACTCTCAAATTCGTCCCGATTTGGGATTCAACATGCGACCTTCCGTAGAATATGGAATGAATTTGGTATGGGCGAAGCTTATTAGCATTACACCCATAGAAAGAGGTAATAGACTTAGGCAAGCTAGAGACAATTTCGTTATTGGAATTGAAACCTCAATATAAAAAACATATCGACAATAACATCCACGAATATCATAGCTGTCGATGGGTTATAAAAATACAATAAAAAACACACTTTTATGCTGAGTATTTTATCCTTGATTTCATCAAACTAGGAGATGGTGCTATGAGTTTAGCTCTAGAACCTTTAAGTTTATGTAGAAGTATAGCTAGTAATGAGTTTTACCGCTCACTTAACCATTTCCGCGGTAAAGTTGTTACGGAGTTGATGTTTCGAGATTTTTGGCTAGATGGCATAAGAACGGCTACCGCAATTTTCCAAAATGGTTGGTACAGTCCTCCTGAACTTGGGTGTGCAATATTATTCGCGACTGGGACAAATTATCAGCGAGTAGATTTCGTCTCACTCAGAACTCCGGAAAGTTGGCCATCAAACTGTGAGCTTGATTGGGAGAACGGACTAGTTTACGTATTTTGTTCACCAGTAGATCGTAGATTAGGAGAAATAGCCGATTTCACTGCCTTTCATTATCTGGGAAATGATCGGGCGGTTACTGAACACATTGCCGAGTGTCGGTCAGTTCACGCTAAAATACTGTCTAAACTTCAACCAGGCATGACATCCTTGCAATTTCATGCAGAATGCAACACAATTGTCAATTGTTCAAATCTATATATAGAAGGACATAGCAATACAGATCCGGCCAAAATAAATTTTGGTCATTCGTTCACGACACTACCCGTTAATAGATTAACGGGACCGGATTTGTTAACAGAAGAAGACATTAATTACTTATCAATCTCGCGACGCTTCATCAATGCGATAGATGATTGGCGTCTTGCGGATGTACGATGCTTCTCGGTTGAGCCTCGGCTCAGATCTCGTTCAAAATCATTTTTACCTCAGGTCTCCCTTCACACGATTGCCAGCTTACAGGGAGGGATAGTCCGCACCCAGAGTGACACCAAAAATATTTTTCCATTCGAATAAACGGCGGATATAAGCCGAAGCGGACATTCTTGATTAGTTGACTAAAAGATGGTAAATGACCGAAATCACATAACCTCAATTGACCACAAAACTCGCCTAGGCTGAGAATGCCGAGTTCAAGGCAGTTCGTGAAAGTAGGTGAAAGCGGACTAACTAATTCGATGAAAGAGGATTGAGGGCGAAGCGAGCAAAACGAGAAAAGGAAAGACGAATGCCAACAAAACGCCTAGACCGGTCAAGCCGGTCAGGCGAGCGTTGACCGAATAGAATCACCATTCCAGAGAGAGAGGCAAGGGCCATATGGAAAACTCTAATGATCAGGAAATGCGCTACTTCCCAAAAGACAGTCTTCGACTTAATGAAGACATCCGGGGGGCAAGACAATGGGCTGTATCACTTGACCAGACAATGCTCACATATTTCGAGGTTGAACCAAACTGCAGATTCGAGAGCCACATACATGAGAGTGAGCAAATCACTATGGTTCTTGACGGAATTCTCTATTTTGAGCAGGGAGAAAAGATAGTAGGTGTGAAGGCAGGAGAGGCTATCGCAATTCCGTCAAATGCTCCACATGCGGTATTTACAGGCGAAGCCTCCGTAAGGGCTGTCGATGCGTGGTCGCCGGTTATGGCCAAATATAAGAAAGCAAACGGATAATTTTTGCAATAGTTTTTTGTTGAGACAAGGGAAAACTTATGTCTTTCAGCCTTGAAAAAGTTGTGCCGTGGGGGCGGACTTTCGATGAGTACGTCGCGATGTTCTCGCTCGAAAGCGATGATCTCAGCCAAAGAATCCTTGGTTGTGGCGACGGACCTGCATGTTTTAATGCTACACTCACCAGTCGCGGCGGCGCGGTCATTTCCATCGACCCGCTCTATCAGTTCACGGAACAGGAAATCGCAGGACGCATAGACGAGACACACGAACTAGTCATGGAGCAGACGCGACAGAATGCCGACGAATTCGTCTGGTCCCACTTTCGTTCAATTGAAGAACTTGGGCACGTTCGCATGGGCGCAATGCATGGTTTTCTGGCTGACTATCCGCAGGGAAAAAGCGCAGGCAGGTATATCAGCGGGGAGTTGCCTAAGCTTCCCTGCCGAAATGATGAGTTTGATCTTGCGCTCTGCTCGCACTTCCTGTTCCTCTACAGCAGTCACTACGACTGCGAGTTCCATTTGCAGTCCCTGCGGGAGCTTTGCCGTGTCGCCCGTGAGGTGCGGGTGTTCCCGGTAATGGAGCTCGGTTCAGTAAGGTCCCGGCATATCGCTGCCGTGGTATCGGAACTCTCTGCCGAGGGTTATAAAGCAAGCATCGAGCATGTCTCCTATGAGTTTCAGAAGGATGGCAACGAAATGCTCAGGTTGATGAGGCCTGTTGGCGAGCCATAGAAGTGGCAAAGGTCCAATCTCAAAAAGCAGGAAAAGAACTAGGGTTCCAACAAGGCTTACGACCCGCCCGAAAATACTGGCGGGTTAAAGCCGAGAAGATGAAATACCGGGGGGGGACAACGGGGACGCCCATGCAAGCATGCGTAACTCAGGTACCAATTTCGTGTCAAATCGCAGTGTTAACTAGGTTACGCATGGTTGCATGGGCGTCCCGCTGGCTAGCTTTTAAAAGGCACCTCCCGGCATAGTTAGAATGTGAGGCCGTGTGTGGAAACGGTCACTGCATCAAAGCGAGGGAAAGGAACAGGAGATGGAAACTTCGGTGGGCGTGGGCTTCAGTGTTCACAAAAATCCGGCTGAAGCCGGGAAAGAGGCGGCTCTCAAGGCTCTCCAGCAGGGCGGCATCACTAAACCGGACCTCGTGTTCGTCTTCGCCACGGTGGGCTATAACCAGCAAGTCCTCATCGAGGCGATCAGGGAAGCAACCTCCGGGGCTCCCTTGAGCGGCTGTTCCGGCGAGGGGATCATCACGCAGGGAATGGTTGTCGAGACCAATTTTGGCGTCTGTGTGATGGCGATAGCGTCGGATGAACTGAGGTTCGCCAACGTCCGCGTCAAAGAGATTACCCGTGGAGCGGATATGGCGGGCGAACGCCTGGCGGCGGAGGTCCAGCCCTTGCTGGCCCTTGACACTGTCGCCTGCTTCTTGTTCGCCGATGGTCTGGTGTTCGATTTCGACCCGTTCCGGCGGGCCTTCGAAAAATCCCTTCGGCGCGACAAACCGCTTCCCCTTTTCGGCGGGTTAGCCGGGGACAACTGGGCGGGACGGAAGACATACCAGTATCATGATGACGAGATATTTTCCCAGGGCATCTCCTGTGTTGTCATGTCCGGCAAGGGAAATGTGGCCTGGGGCGTCAGCCACGGCTGCGTCCCCACCGGTTTAAAGCGCACCATCACCCGGAGTAAGGGCAACATCATCTACGAAATCGACGGGATCCCGGCGCTGGAAGCCCTCAATGACTATATCGAGGAGGGCATGGAGATCCGGTGGAACAAGAGGATGCTAAACGTCTGCCTGGGATTCAAAACGCCGGAACATATCAAGCAGGAGTACGGAGACTTCTTCGTCCGCTACATGATGAACAAGGATGACCAAGATGGCCATGTGACTATCCAATCCGATGTAAAGAACGGCACGGAGTTCTGGATCGCGCGCCGCGACAAGGACCTCATTCGGGACGGCCTGCAAGTGATCTCGCGCCAAATAAAGGAGAAGATGGGCAATCAAAGGCCCAAGTTCATTCTCCACTTCGAATGCATGGGGAGGGGAAAGGTTGTCTTCAGGGAGCAGGAGAAGATCGAGCTGCTGAGATCCCTCCAGGACGATATCGGTGCGGACCTGCCGTGGATCGGTTTCTACACCTACGGCGAAATCGGGCCTATCTCCAGTTACAATAGCATTCACAATTTCACGGCCATGGTGGCTGCCGTCTATTGACTGGAAAGCGGCAGGGGGACATTCTCTGGAGGCTGGAGGGCCGTTGGTAAGTTGTTGAGAGGTCTACACGGGGGTCAAGGTCTACACGGGGGTCAGGTCTGCGGGGGTCAAGGTCTACACGGGGGTCAGGTCTGCACCTTGACAGGTCTACACGGGGGTCGGTCTACACGGGGGTCAGGTCTGCACCTTGACACACACCTTCCCTCGGGGTTGCGAATTAAGTCCGGAGAGAGTTTATTTCGAATTTCCGACAGTCTGGAGGGTCACCCATTAAACGAATAGAGTCAACGGCAAAAACTTCCCCATGCACAGAAAAGAACAGAATTTTTCCGGCCCCGTATTCAACAGTTACGGATATCCGTTACCATTGCCGAGATTTCTTTCTTT
>Ga0209212_1001390_pt1 | contig 39611 bp, 28 predicted proteins | sample RifGroC2_FD_183996 | JGI IMG/M metagenome (GOLD analysis project Ga0209212, IMG submission 183996) | Groundwater microbial communities from Rifle, Colorado, USA - Groundwater C2 (SPAdes) (version 2) | ecosystem: Environmental > Aquatic > Deep subsurface > Groundwater | place: Rifle, Colorado... | reverse complement strand
AAGCGCATGAAGATGGTCGGGACCGTCGAAATACCGCAGGAGGCGTTCATGTCGCTTCTGCAGATAGGCGAAGAAGAGTAAAAACAGTTGATAGAGAACAGAGAATAGAGAATAGAGAATAGAGAATAGAGAACAGTTAAGGTATGTTGAAAATAATATAATAAATTATTGATATAATTCACTTAGATTGATTTTGGGGGTAAATTATGGATGGTCAGGATAGAGTCGTAGTCTGCGTCATAGGCGTCAACCGCGTGGGCATCGTTTCGAAAGTTTCCACGGTGGTGTCGGAATTGAACGCCAGCATTCTGGATATTTCTCAAACGCTCATTGGCGATCTTTTTTCGATGATCATGATCATCGACGTCGCAAAATCGAATCTCGAATTTAAATTCCTTCGCGAAAAGCTCGAAACGGCGGGAAATGAAATGGGAGTAAAAGCCATTGTTCTTCACGAGAACACTTTCCGCTATATGCACAGGGTTTGATCCGCGACGAAATCGCTCCCGCCGCTTTCCGCACGGTCAAAATTTAATAAAAATAAATTGATTTGTTGGAATTTTTCTGATAAAATTATTCCGTTAATGTTTAAAGTCCGTTGTAACAATAAATAAATAACTGCGGCGGATAAAATCAGGTTCTAAGCGCCAATAATATATTTTTATTTTCATAAATACCTTATTTTTTGCCAGAGGTTAATATGCGCGATAGTATATCGTATTTTTTTTATTATGTAATACAGGCGGCGCTTTTTTATGAACAGTAACGAAATTTCCATGGATGAAAACAGGGCCGATAAAGCCTGCAAACTTTTAAATGACTCGATCTCCCTTCTTATTCAGGCCGATAAGGCCGGCGGCTATAACGCGCTGATCACGGATATAAAATCAAACGTTAGCGAAGTGTTAAAACTTTCAGAGGCGCGGTCCGAAACCGAAATGGTGTCGGTGTGCCTCAATTCAGCGAATTCGATATTGCTCGAAACCGATCTCGAAGTTGTTTCGGTTTTATTTGAACTTCTGGAAACCTCTCTGGCTAAGGCGCTCGAGCATTTCGATGGTCTGCGTGTGAACGACGCTCCGGTGAAACCCGCAGCCAACATTTATTCCGAAAAAGATTTCGATAAAAAGGCGGACGAATTTTTGAACGTTCCCTTTGATAACGCGGCCGAGCAGAAAAGCGCTCCCGCAAAATCCGGCGGCTCAGGCAAAACAGAAGTTCCGCCCGCGGAAACCCGCCCGGTCCCGACAGACCCCGCCGGGATCATTAAAGAACTGGAATTCATATCGAATTCGCTCATGCAGACCGATTCGGACGACATAAAAACCTTTATAGAGCTGAAAAAATCGATCGCGGAAATAGCGAAAAACTGTACGGACGACATAGCGGCCTCGGTCCTCGAAGCCGCCTGCGACCAGCTGAACGAAATTATTACCAGTCCCGTTGAAGACGCGCTGCAGATAGTCAATGTAGCGAGCGCCATGGTCGAATCGTGCGTGACCCACCTCGAAGGTCTGCTGCAGGCGGCCGCCGCCAGGACGAAGGGCGCCTCACAGAAAAAAACGCTTCCTCCCGCCGCGCCGGAAGCGCCGAAGGCCGAAAAGATCGAAGCGGTAACGGAAGCGCCCCCGGCCGCCGCGGAATTACCGCCCGCCATCGACGTAAGTTTCGATTTCGACGCGGCGAGCATCGACCGCGAAATGTTCCTTACATTTGTCGACGAATGCCTCGAGCACATCCAGGCGTCTGAAGAGGCCCTGCTGAACCTCGAGAACAACGTCGAGGACGGCTCGTCCATAAACACCGTTTTCAGGGCTTTCCATACTGTGAAAGGCTCTTCGTCGTTCCTCGGGCTCGCGGGCGTTTCAGAACTCGCGCACCACGCCGAATCGCTTCTGGTCAAAATAAGGGACAAAGAAATTCAATTCAATAAAGAATTCGCCGATATCTGCCTCAGGTCGGTGGACGTGCTTAAAACCCTCATCAACTCGCTTAAATCGGGCGACTATAAAAAACCCGATAATTATGACGACCTGCTGAGGCTTTTGATGAGCCCCGAACTTAAAAAGGGAATAGTTCCCGCCGGCGCGCTCAAAAAAACGGTCCGAGAAACCGCTCCTGCCGCTCCGAAACCGGCTCCCGCAGTCAAAAATGCGGAGGAACCGGTTCAGGCGATCACGGGCCCTGCTTCGCCTCCGGCGGCGAAGGACGAAGCTCCCGCAAAAATTTCCGCCGCGGCGAAGGAAGTTAAACGCGCGCAGACGGCTTCGGACGAGGAAGAATCGACCGTGCGCGTCAAGATCGCGCGAATCGATAAACTCATCGACATGGTCGGTGAACTCGTTATTTCGCACTCGATGGTGGCCCAGGACGAGTTGATGATGAACGGCGCAAACCACCTTCTCGTAAAAAAAGTAATGCATTCCGGAAAGATAATACGCGAACTGCAGGATCTCAGCATGACCATGCGAATGATCCCTTTCAGGGCCACTTTTCAAAAAATGGCCCGTGTCGCGCGCGATATATCGGGTAAAAACGGCAAGATCATAGATTTTATAACATCAGGCAAAGAAACAGAGGTCGACCGGAACCTCGTCGACATAATAAACGACGCGCTTATGCATATGGTAAGAAACTCGGTCGATCACGGCGTCGAACTGCCCGAAGAACGCGTCAAGGCCGGCAAGCCTGAAAAAGGCACCGTGCTTCTTTCGGCGTTCCACTCAGGCGGCAACGTCGTCATAGAGGTCAAGGACGACGGCAAGGGTCTCGACCGGGCGAAGATAGTTAAAAAAGCCGTTGAGAAAGGGCTTATTAAATCCGACGAAGGGATGAACGATTCCGAAGTATTCAACATGGTTTTCCTGCCGGGTTTTTCGACGGCCGACCAGATCACCGACGTCTCCGGCCGCGGCGTGGGAATGGACGTGGTCAAAACTTCCATAGAATCGCTTCGCGGGCGCATTGAAATTTCTTCGCAGCCGGGCCGTGGTTGCAGTTTTTCTATAAAAGTCCCGCTGACGCTTGCCGTTACCGACGGAATGCTCGTCAGGGTTGGTTCGCAGCGCTATATCATTCCCACCGCCAGCATATACCTGACCTTCCGCCCGAAGATCGAGGACATATTCACCATGGCGGGTCGCGGCGAGGTGGTCATGCTGCACGGCGTGATGATACCTATTTTCAGGCTGCATAAAATATTCAACATCGATAAAGCCGTTGAAAATCCATGGGAATCTTTATTCGTGGTCATAGACGACGGCGACAGCAAGCATTGCGCCGTGCTCGTCGACGAGCTTCTGGGCCAGCAGCAGATAGTCGCGAAACCGCTCGGCGTCGCTCTCGGAAAGATCGAGGGCGTTTCCGGAGGCGCCATACTAGGCGACGGCAAAGTCGGGCTTATCCTCGATACGAAAGAGCTCGTCAGCATAGCGCGCCAGAAAGATCCGGTCGAGGCGAAACGGATAGCCTGACCGCGCCGATTGTAAAATAAAATTTTGTTATAAAGTAAAAATTTATTATGGACCTTAATTTTTTATCAGAAAGGATGAAATCCATATGGGCGAAGAAATGCACAGGGGCGTCGGATCGAACGTCAACCCGGTATCGGTTAAAAAGATCGATGGCGGCAAGTTTCTCACTTTTTATCTCGGAAAAGAGGAATACGGAATTCAGATCCTCAAAGTGCAGGAAATAATAGGCATAATGGAGATCACGCCGGTCCCGCGCACTCCCGATTTTATAAAAGGCGTAATCAATCTTCGCGGTCACATAATTCCGGTGATCTATCTCAGGGCCAAATTCGGCATGCCCGAGATCGATAACACCGAACAGACCTGCATCATAGTCGTTAAAACCCGAAATCTCATCATGGGCCTCATAGTGGACAGGGTGTGCGAGGTTTCAGATATAGCCACCGGCGATATCGACGAAGCCCCCTCATTCGGCACCTTTGTTAACACCGAATATATCCTCGGCATAGGAAAATGCGCCAGCAAGGTCAAACTGTTGCTCGACATAGACCGCGTCATAACCGCTCAGGAATATGACGGGATGTCGCAAATCATGGAAAGTATAAATTAATAAAAAATACGGAGGCTATTATGGAAATCCTGAAAACCAAATTGATGCAGCTGTGCGTCTTTATGATATTCTTTCCTCTGCTGGTCACGGCCGCGGCGCTTCATTTCGCCGGCGCGCTGAACACGACCATCGTGATGGCGTCCCTCGGCGGCGGGATAATAGCGCTGGCGGGCGCCCTGCTCGCGACCGAAAAAATGTCCGCTTCGGCGGGCAAAATCAACGCGTCGCTCGAACGCCTCTCGAAGGGCGAAGCCCTCCAGCCGGTCGAGCTCGCCAAAGGCGACTGCTTTTATTCTCTCGCGGAAAACATGAATCAATTCAACCGCAGGTGCACTAACTTTAAAATGGACATGGATACCGTCTCCACAGCGCTTGCCGGCGGGGAATTTTCTTTCAGCGTTAATCCGAACGACCATGAAGGCTTTTACCGCCAGGTGCTTGAAAAACTCGTCGACGCGGCGAAAAAGGTCGGCGAACCTCTCGCCGCAGTTAACTGCGTTATCGACAAGATAAGCAAAGGCGATATCACCGGCGAACGGGTGAGCGTCGAAGCCAGAGGGCAGTTTCTGGCGCTTAAAAACAATACTAATTCGCTTATAGGCATCATAGACAATCTTCTCAACGAAGTAAAAACCGTATGCATCGCCACCATATTCGAAGGCAAGTTCGACAAGCGCGCGAACGCGGCTCTGTTCCAGGGCCGCTGGGCGAAACTGGCGTCGGGCATAAATGACATAGTCAATTCGCTCGCCATGCCGCTCAAAATGGCTGCCGATTACATAACCCAGATTGGAAGCGGCAGGATACCGCCGATCATAACCGAGGAATACAAGGGCGATTTCAACATCATAAAGAACTCTTTCAACAACTGCATTAATAATCTAAATAACCTGATCACCGAAGTGGAGGCGCTGACGCACGCGGCCTCCGACGGAAAACTCAAAGTGCGCGGCAATTCCGAAAAATACGAGGGTGTTTACAAGGAGATCATTCTCGAGATCAACAGCACGCTCGACGCCATCGTCGGGCCTCTCAACTCCGCCGCCGACTACATCGCCAAAATAAGCAAAGGCGAGGTTTCCGAAGTTATAACCGCCGAATACAAGGGCGATTTCAACGACATCAAGCACAATCTCAATAACCTCATCACTACCGTCGATACGATGCTCAACGAGATCAAAACGATCTGCATCGCCGTCATATTCGAAGGTAAACTCGATAAACGCACCGGCGTTTCGCAGTTCCAGGGCCGCTGGGCGAAACTGGCGTCGGGCATAAACGATATAGTCAATTCGCTGGTAAACCCGCTCAAGGTCTCCTCGAATTATCTTGTAAAGATAAGCCAGGGCGAGATCCCCGCTAAAATAACCGAAGAATACAAGGGCGATTTCAACGAGATTAAAACCAGCATCAATACGTGTCTCGATACTCTGACATCGCTTATAATCGCCGACGGCGGCGCAGCGCTTCAGGCCGCGGCCGAAAAAGATCTCACCGCCCGCGTCAAAAAGAACTACAACGGCCTGTACGACAAGATGAAGGACAATATCAACGCTCTCATCGAAAACCTCGAGGAAATGTTCAAACAGATAGCCGGCAACGCCGAAAATGTTTCGTCGTCGTCCAGCCAGATAAGCAAAGGCTCTCAGGCGCTCGCGCAGGGCGCTTCAGAGCAGGCCAGCGCGCTCGAAGAGGTTTCCAGCAGCCTCCACCAGATGAACTCGATGGCCAAGCAGAACGCGGCGAACGCCAAGGAAGGTCAGAACCTCACCATAAGCGCCCGCACGAGCACCGAGCGCGGCGTGGACAGCATGAAAAAAATGTCGGTTGCCATCAATCTTATTAAAGATTCGTCGAATAACACGGCGAAGATTTTAAAGACCATCGACGAGATCGCTTTTCAGACAAATCTGCTGGCTCTGAACGCCGCGGTTGAGGCCGCGCGCGCGGGCGATGCGGGCAAGGGCTTCGCGGTCGTCGCGGACGAGGTCAGAAACCTCGCCATGAGAAGCGCGGAAGCCGCTAAAAATACGGCGCGCATGATCGAAGAGTCGGTCAAGCACGCCAACAACGGAGTTCATATCAACGAGGAGGTCATGAAGAACCTCGATGAGATCAACGGCCAGGTAAGAAAAGTCAACGAATTCATGTCAGAGATCTCCGCGGCTTCCGAGCAGCAGAGCGAAGGCATAAACCAGATCAACAGCGCCGTAGCGCAGATGAACCAGGTGACCCAGCAGAACGCGGCTTATTCGGAAGAATCGGCGAGCGCTTCGCAGGAGCTCACCTACCAGGCCGACCAGATGAAGAACATGATCATGCAGTTCAAACTCAGCAGCGTTAAATCCAGGACCATGGCCGGCGGTTTCGATATGGGCCAGGCGCCGGCCATGACCGGGCGCCATCAGGCGGCTCAGCCGCACCGGAAAATGGATTTCGCCGAGTTCGAGAACCATCCTCCGGCGGCTAAGGGCCCCGAAAACGACCCGAAAAAGGTCATACCGTTCGACGAAGACAGCAGTGTACTTCAGGAATTTTAGATAAGTTCAGGATTTTATATGGAATACATTTCAGCGAAATTAAGCGACGTCGAATTCGACAGCATATCCGGCCTGATATATTCCCTGTGCGGAATAAGCCTCGGCGCCGGAAAGAAAGAGCTCGTTACGGCCAGGCTTGCAAAAAGGCTCAACGAACTCAGGCTGCCGAACTTCAACAGCTACATGAAGCACGTCCAGAACGATGCGAACGGCTATGAGCTGCTCCAGCTGATAGACGTCATAACCACCAACGTGACCAGCTTTTTTCGGGAAATGAACCATTTCGACTATATAAAGGACCACGTTCTGCCCGACTATAAAGGCAGGGCGGACAGGATAAAAATATGGAGCGCCGGATGTTCCTCGGGTGAAGAGCCCTATTCGATAGCAGTTTTATTGTTCGAAGAGCTGGGCAATCTTATGCTGCGCGACGTCAGGATACTGGCCACCGACATTTCGACGCAGATCCTGTCGAGGGCCAGGGAGGCGGTTTACGACAAACAACTCGTGGAAGGCGTGCCCAAAGTGCTTCTCACCAAGTATTTCGACTGCATCACCTCGAGAAACGATTTCAACGAGCCCGTTTATCAATATAAGATCAAAAACGAGGTGCGCAATCTGGTCCGTTTCGCCAGGCTCAATCTAATGGAAGAATGGCCCATGAAAGGTCCTTTTAAAATGATATTCTGCCGCAACGTTATGATATATTTCGACAAGCAGACGCAGGAAAAACTGGTGGGCAAGTATTATAACCTTCTTGAAACCGGCGGGCTTTTATTCATAGGGCATTCCGAAAATCTGGCTTCGGTTTCACATTCGTTCAAATATATCCAGCCGGGAGTGTATTTGAAATGCTGAAGATTGTTGGCATGGCCGATATGAAAGTCTCGGGCGCTGACGGCGATATCCTCGTGACTTATGCGCTTGGAAGCTGTGTAGGGCTTACCATTTACGACAGGGTGGCCGGCGTCGGCGGCATGCTGCACGCTATGATGCCTGATTCCAGCATAGACCCGAACAAGTCGAAGGAAAACCCGTTTATGTTCATCGATACCGGCTTGATCAAACTTATAGACGGATGCGTCAGGATGGGAGCGAAAAAAGAGCGCCTTGAAATAAAGGCGGCCGGCTGCTCCGCGCTCAAGACCAGCGGTTTTTTTAAAATAGGCTACAGAAATTTCAACAGCCTCACCAGCGCTTTAAGCGGTCTTAACCTGGCGCTTCAGGCGTACGATGTCGGAGGGAAGAGCTCACGGACGATGAGATTGATGATATCTGACGGCGAAGTGCTAGTGGAAGACGGCGGTAAAAAAATAAAACTATAAAATACGGGAGAATTATTTTGATCAAAGTATTGATAGTGGACGATTCCGCGGTGGTCAGGAAGGTCCTGACCGAAGAACTATCCAAATTCAGCGATATAACGGTCGTAGGAAGCGCGCCCGATGCATATGTCGCGCGCGAAAAGATAGTCAAACTAATGCCCGACGTTATAACGCTCGACATAGAAATGCCCCGTATGGACGGCCTCACTTTCCTGGAAAAACTCATGAAACATTTTCCGATACCTGTCGTGATCGTAAGTTCGCTCGCGCCCAGAAACAGTGATAACGCGATCAAAGCCATGGCGCTGGGCGCCGTGGAGATCGTCAACAAGACCGGATCGCAGTATTCTCTTCCGGACGTTGCCGGAAACCTGGTGCGTGCTATAAGAACCGCCGCGGGTGCGAAGGTTTTCACGCGCAAAGCCTCACTAAAGCCGGCGGCCGGCAAAGAGCCTTTCCCTCTTAAACCGGTTTCCGACGAATTTAAGGAATTCAAACTTCAGACCACTCACAGAATTATAGCTATCGGAGCGTCCACGGGCGGAACTCAGGCCACAGAGACGGTCTTAAAGTCGCTCGGTCCCGACTCTCCCGGTATCGTTATAGTGCAGCACATGCCGGAAGGCTTCACCAGCTTTTACGCCAAAAGGCTGAACGACGTTTGCGCGATCGAGGTCAGGGAGGCAAAGGACGAAGATTACCTGGTTCCGGGCGTAGCGCTGCTCGCGCCTGGAGGAAAGCATCTGCTGCTGCAAAAAAGCGGCGCGCGCTATTTCGTAAAGATCAAGGACGGCCCTCAGGTGCATCACCAAAAGCCAAGCGTAGACGTACTTTTTCAATCGGCCGCAAGGTCGGCAGGCAGGAACGCCGTGGGCGTGATTCTCACCGGAATGGGCTCGGACGGAGCCGCAGGTCTTCTCGAAATGAAAAAATGCGGCGCTCATACCATCGCCCAGGACGAGAAAACATGCGTGGTGTTCGGCATGCCTAAAGAGGCCATCTGCATGGGCGCGGTGGAGGAAGTCCTGCCGCTCGAAGATATAGCCGGCGCTATGGTCAAAGCCGCCATGAAATAAAACGCTCTGAAGAATATGCTTTGACACTTCGCCCGAAATGTGATAAAATCTTCATGATATGAATGACGGCGCATTACCTGATCTGGCCGCTAGGCTCGAAAATATAAGATATCTGGCTCTCGACATGGACGGCACTCTGCTGCCCGACGATAAGAACATACCCGATTTTACATACGGCGTGTTGTGCGAGGCGCGCGCGGCGGGCTACAAGCTCTGCATCTGTTCGGGGCGCTCGTTCGCCGGAGTTCACAAGTACGAGAGGCTCCGTGATATCATAAGCTATTACGTGTGTTTCGAGGGCGGTTATATTATGGACAACACCGACCCTTCCAATCCGTCGCTGATACACAGCCGCTGTATTTCTCCCGGCGAGGCCGCCGTCATTGCCGGTTTCTGCAAAACGAGCGGCGCCATGCTCGCGTTTCTTACCAACAAAGAAGGCTTCTGCCTGAACTGCGACGACGACATCTTCAAAAGCGTCAAAATATGGGGCGCCGTCCCGCGCGTCACGGACTACGATGAACTCGGAACGCTTCTGTCGTCCGGGGACGTATATATAGCCCTGATATACGGAGATCGCGGCCAGGTAGATTTCGTCTGGGACAATTTTTCAAAGGCGACCGATACCCGCTTTGACGTTATCAACACATACCTCGATTTCAAAGACCTTCATCACCTGGTTTTAAAAGCGCCCGGCACGAATAAATGGAACGGCATCGCGCGCGTTCTCGAATTGAACGGCGTGGACGCAGAAAACCTTATCGCCTTCGGCGACTGGCACAACGATTTCGAGATGATAAAGAACGCCGGTGTGGGCGTGGCGATGAAAAACGCGGAAGCGGCGATAATAGAAGCGGCGCTCGTTATTACAAGCCACGACAACAACGAGGAAGGCGTGGCGAGATTCATCAGGGAAAAACTTCTAAAAATAGTGGTTTGAAAAGGCCGGAAGCGCTCCGGCAAATTTGATTCATTGAACGGAATGGTTGAAGATGAAGATACTTGTCACCGGCGCGGCCGGATTTATAGGGTTTCACCTCGTTAAAAGGCTCGCCGGCAGGGGAGACGAGGTTTACGGGTTCGACAATGTCAACGATTATTACGATCCGGAGCTTAAATACGCCCGTCTCGCCGAAACCGGCGTCGAAAAAAGCGCCGTCGAATACGGTCGCGAAGCGGAAAGCTCCGTTTTTCCGAATTACAGATTTATAAAATTAAACCTCGAAGACCGCGAGGGGATCGCGGAATTGTTTAAAAAAGAAAAGTTCGACGCCGTGTGCAACCTCGCGGCGCAGGCGGGCGTACGGTATTCTCTTGTAAATCCATACGCCTACATCGATTCAAATATATCAGGTTTTACTAATATACTCGAGGCCTCTCGCCATAACGCCGTGGGGCATCTTGTTTATGCGTCCAGTTCGTCGGTGTACGGGCTTAATGAACGTATGCCTTTTTCCGCGCGCGATAACGTCGATCATCCGGTATCGCTTTACGCGGCGAGTAAAAAATCCAACGAACTGATGGCCCATGCTTACAGCCATTTATTTAAACTTCCCGTGACGGGCCTGCGGTTTTTCACTGTTTACGGGCCTTTCGGACGGCCGGACATGGCGCTTTTTATTTTCACGCGCGCCATTATTGAAAACAGGCCGATCGACGTTTATAATTTCGGCGATATGAAGCGCGATTTCACTTATATCGACGATATCGTCGAAGGCGTCGTAAGGGTCATAGACCGGCCTGCGGCGGGCAATCCCGAATGGAGCGGCGTGTCTCCCGACCCGGAAACAAGCGCTGCGCCTTATAAAATTTACAACATAGGAAACAACAGTCCCGTCAAACTGCTTGATTTTATAGAATCTATAGAAGAAGCTCTAGGAAAAAAAGCCGTTAAAAACCTTCTTGAAATGCAGCCGGGTGACGTTCATGCGACATGGGCCGATTCGGGCGGTCTCGCGCGCGACTTCGATTACAGGCCCGCGACTGGCGTTAAAGACGGAGTGAAAAAATTCATAGACTGGTATATTAAATTTTACGGAGTGATCTTATGAAAAATAAAGCGGTGAAAAACGGCGGGATAAAAATAGGCGTCATAGGGCTCGGATATGTGGGCCTGCCGCTTGCCGTCGAGTTCGGAAAGGTATACGGCGTCACCGGCTTCGACATCAGCGAAAGCCGCGTCGCGGAATTAAAAAAAGGCGTGGACAGGACGCTCGAAGTGGATGCGGCGAACCTCGAAAGTTCCGTGCTTTTGAAATTCACCACCAGGTCCGCCGATCTGGCGGACTGCAATTACTATATAGTGACTGTGCCGACGCCGGTGAACGAACATAAGATCCCCGACCTGGGGCCGCTTTTAAAAGCGTGCGAAACTGTCGGGCGCGTCCTTTCGAAAGGCGATATAGTGATATTCGAATCCACCGTATATCCGGGCGCCACCGAAGAAGACTGCGTGCCGGTGCTCGAAAAAAGTTCGGGACTCAAATTCAACCGCGATTTTTACTGCGGCTACAGCCCCGAAAGGATAAACCCCGGCGACAAGCGTCACACTCTGGTGAAGATAAAAAAGGTCACCTCCGGTTCCACGCCGGCGGCCGCAGAAAAGGTCGACGCGCTCTACAGGTCCATAATCGTCGCGGGCACGCACCTGGCGCCTTCGATAAAGGTCGCGGAGGCCGCGAAGGTCATCGAGAACTCCCAGCGCGACATAAACATAGCCTTCATAAACGAGCTCGCTAAAATATTCCATAAAATGAATATAGACACCGGCGACGTGCTGGCCGCCGCCGCCACCAAGTGGAACTTCCTGCCGTTCAGGCCGGGCCTCGTCGGCGGCCACTGCATAGGCGTCGACCCGTATTACCTCACCTACAAGGCGCAGAGCCTGGGCTACATTCCCGAAATAATACTCGCCGGGCGCAGGCTGAACGACAATATGGGCGGCTATGTCGCGGGCCATATAATAAAACTGATGATCAAAAAAGGCATTCTGATAAATAAATCGAAGGTACTGGTCCTTGGAGTCACGTTCAAAGAAAACTGCCCGGATATCCGCAACTCCCGCGTGGTCGACATCATAAACGAACTGAAGGAATTCGGCGCGGACATGGACGTATACGATCCGTGGGCGCGCTCGGACGAAGTGCGCGCGGAATATAAGATCAGCATGATAAAAGATATCAGGAACCGCAAATATGACGCGATAGTTCTCGCGGTGGCGCACGACGCATTCCGAAGCATCGACATCGCGTCGCTAAAAAAGAAAAAATCCGTCGTTTACGACGTCAAGGGTTTCTTTGAGTTCGCCACGGACGGGAGGCTATGATCTTATGAAAGCTATAATACTCGCCGGCGGCGCCGGTACAAGGCTCCATCCGATCACCAGGGCAGTCTCCAAGCAGCTGCTTCCGGTTTACGATAAGCCCATGATTTATTATCCGCTGTCGGTGGTTATGCTTGCAGGCATAAGGGAAGTGCTGCTGATATCTACGCCGTACGACCTTCCTAAATTCAGGGACCTTTTAGGCGACGGCCGCCGGTTCGGCATTACGATAGAATATGCGGAGCAGGCCGCGCCGAACGGCATCGCCGAGGCTTTCATAATAGGCGAAAAATTTATCGGCAATGGCAGTGTCTGCCTTATACTCGGCGATAATATATTTTACGGCCTCTCTTTCAGCGAAACGCTGAAAAGAGCTGCAGCTCTCGAAAAAGGCGCGGTAGTTTTCGGCTATTATGTAAAGGACCCGCAACGATACGGCGTAGTCGACTTCGATGAAAATTGCCGGGTGCTTTCCATTGAGGAAAAGCCGAAATCCCCTAAATCGCATTACGCCGTTACCGGTCTTTATTTCTACGACAATCAGGTCGCCGGGATCGCTAAAAATATAAAACCATCAGCCAGAGGCGAGCTGGAGATAACCGACGTCAACAAAGCCTATCTCGAGCGCGGCGAGCTTACGCTCGAACTTATGGGGCGCGGTATGGCATGGCTCGATACCGGCACTCACGAGAGCCTTCTCGAGGCGAGCGTTTTCATTCAGACCATCGAGCACAGGCAGGGCCTTAAAATCGCCTGCCTTGAGGAGATCGCTTACGACAAAGGGTATATTTCCAGGCAGGACCTTTTGAATTACGCGCGGGAACTTAAAAATAACCAGTATGGCGCCTACCTCTCGGAGATCGCCGAAATGAAAGGCCCGCGAAGCGCGGCCTGCGCCTCCCGCGCCGGCCGGGACGATAAATTGTAATTGACATTTACCGAATAATATAATAAAATAATACCCATGATACAACCTTTAAATGGCAACGTCAGGGTCAACCGTTTCACGGACAACCGGTTAATACTGGTTTTGCTGCTCGTGGTGCTTCTGCTGCTCACGGTGATAGTCGACGACAAATTCGACAGGCCCAAGGTGGTCCAGTTTTACGACGGGCTTAAAACGCATATAATAAAGACCTACGAAAACGACGTCGATTCATTTTTAAGAAGCCAGAACATTTCCCTGGCCAAAAGCGATATTCTTTTAAATTCACTTTCGGAGCCGCTGCGCGACTCTATGGAGATACGCCTTATAAAAGTCAGCGAAGAAATCGTCATCGAGGAGGAGGCCGTCAACTGCCGTCAGGTGATGAGGCTTTCCGAAACGCTTCCGCCGCCGGAGGCGTACGAGTTAAGGCCCGGTAAAAACGGCGTAAAGAAAAATTATTATAAGCTCACTTATCAGAACTCGGTGCAGAAATCAAGGCAGCTTCTCGGCGATGTCGTAAGCGAAAAGCCCGTCGACAGAATAATCCTCTGCGGGCGAGAGGCGTTCCGTTCGAGCGCCGAATCGCTCGACTGCCGGCCGATGTCGTTCAACGTGACGGTGGCCGCCGACGCGGGCGGGCGCTGGACGGAAGAACTTAAAACCAACGGCGCGATGCTGGGCATCGCCATGGTCTCGTCTAAGTTCCTGCAGGAAGGCTCCATCGTCGAGCTCGAAGGCTACGGAAAGTTCATAGTCAAAAACGACGAGCAGAAGATGTCCCCGGCGCCGGAGAACGTGGCCGGCTCGCAGGCCTCGGGCGGCTCCAATATCCGCATAATCCTTCCGCGCGAAATTTCGAAAAACTTCAGCGCGCGAAAAAGAAACGTAAAGTTAAAATTGATATAGACATATCATAAAATTTGAATGCAGGTGAAAAAATGCCAGTAAAAAAAAGCGTGAAAGCTCCTCTGAAAAGTAAGCCTTCGGCGCAGGTCTCCCCGGCGCAGCCGGATAAAAAAATATCGAATCCGGGCGAGCTGTTCAATCTTATCAAATATCTCGAAACCGAAAAAGTGGATGAATTCGAATACAGCGAACAGGATTTTTCGGTCAGCCTTAAAAGGACATTGAAAAGCGACATGTCCGACAATTCAGCCGCCGCGAACGCCGCGCTTGTCAACATGCTTCTTGCGAGCCGTCAGGCAGCTTCGTCCTTTTCCTCCGGCGGCTCCGAAGAGCCCTCCGGGGAGCCTGAAAAAGGCTGCGGAAAGGCTCCGGCTCCGGCCGCCGAAGACGAGTCGAAATTCAAATTTATAGAATCGCCTATCACGGGCACTTTTTACCGCGCTCCTTCGCCGACCTCGGCTCCTTACGCCGAAAACGGCCAGCGCGTAAATAAAGGCCAGGTCGTCTGCATCGTTGAGGCCATGAAGCTCATGAACGAGATCAAATCCGAGCACGACGGCGTTATAGAAAGGATCTGCGTCGAAAACGGCACGCTGGTCCAGGCGAAACAGAGGTTGTTCTATCTTCTGCACGAATAGCAGGAGGCCGGTCTCGCCCGATTATTGTCCGGGGGGCCGCGTTTTCGGGATAAAGCCTTCAGGACTTTTATTCACATTTTACATTTGATCGTCAATCGATCATATTTTAGTTTTTAAGGAGTACTTTTATGTCCGATCATGATTTCGATGTCATCGTATTAGGCGGCGGCCCCGGCGGCTACGCCGCGGCGATCAGGGCGGCGCGCCTTGGAATGAAAACCGCAGTGGTAGAGGCGGACAGCCTTGGCGGAACCTGCCTGAACCGCGGCTGCATACCGACGAAAGCCCTTCTGGCTTCGGCGCACGCCTATCACGAGGTTAAAAAAGCCCACGAGTTCGGCGTGGAGTGCGAAAAAGCCTCTTTCAGCCTTGAAAAAATAATGAAACGCAAGGACGATATAGTCTCGAAACTTCGCGACGGGATCGCCCAGCTTATAAAGGCCAATAAAGTCACGCTCATAAACGGTTTCGGCAGGATCGCCGGCGAACGCCGCCTCACGGTGGACGCCGCCGGAAATTATTCCTTCAAAAAACTCATAATCGCAACCGGTTCCAGGCCTCTGAACCTTCCGCTGATGCCCGCGAATTCGCCGTATATGATCAATTCCGATCAGGCGCTCAAACTTTCGAAGCTCCCTAAAAAGCTGCTGGTGATAGGCGGCGGAGTTATCGGCGTGGAGATGGCCAACTTTTTTGCGTTCCTCGGCGTAGCGGTCACGGTCGTGGAATTGATGCCGCAGTTGATTCCGGCGGAAGATTCTTCTCTGGGAAAGCGTCTGGCGTCTATTTTCAAAAAATACGGCATAACCGTGAAGACAGGTAAAAAAGTATCCGAAATTAAGGAAGACAGGCAGCAGTCATGCGTAGCCGTCAAATTCGAAGGAGAGGACGCTCCGGCGTCTTTCGATCTCGTACTTCAGGCCGTCGGCCGCACACGCGTTATAAGCGATATCGGCCTGGACGGCGCATCGGTCAAAACCGACGGCAAAAAAATAATAGTCGACGAATATTTCAGAACGTCGAACCCCGATATTTTCGCCATAGGCGACTGCGCCTCCGATGTAATGCTCGCTCATCTGGCGTCGCATCAAGCCGTCGCGGCCGCTTTCAACGCGACGCGCGCGGAAGGCGAAGCGATGCACGGCCTTTCGGCGCCGGTCCCTTCCTGCATATACACTATTCCTGAGATCGCCTCCTGCGGCCTCACTCCCGACAGAGCGAAAAAAGCCGGGATAGAACTGGTTTCAGGCAAGTACATGTTCAACTCCCTCGGCCGCGCCATGTGCATGCAGGCCAACGAGGGCTTCGCGGAGATCTTCGCCGACGCGAAAACCGGGGGGATAATGGGCGCCAATATTATGGGGCCCTCGGCGACCGAACTCATATGCTGCGTTCAGGCGGCCATGGCGTCAGGTCTTAGCGCGAAGGAATTCACCGAAAAGATGATATTCGCCCATCCGACGCTTTCCGAAGCTATGGGCGAGGCTTTCGCGGATATTTCGAAAGAGGCGATACACGTACCGCCGGCTTTGCGTTGAGGTTAGTGAAAAATGCCTACACTTTTCGCCAGATACCGTAAATATTTAGGACATAAGCAACAGCTCCCCTACCATGGATTGTACGAGGGCAACACTCCGCTGGTACGCTCGAAAGCCATATGCGACGAGCTCGGCGAAAATATAAACCTTTTTTTCAAGCAGGAAAACGTCAATCCTTCGTATTCGTTCAAGGACCGCGGAGTATCCAACGCAGTTGCGGCCGCCCGCTATAACGCCAGGCCCGGCATAGTCTGCTGCAGCGCCGGTAATCTGGGCGTTTCATGCGCCATGTACGCGGCGCGCTCGAATATCAAGGCGGTCGTGCTGATACCGAAACTATTCGCCAACGAGGAAAAAATAAAACGCATCCAGATGTACGGCGCGAGCGTCATAATACTTGACGGCGACGTTGATTCGGGTATTAAGATGGCTTACGAATTTTCCGATAAATACAAATTCGACGTGGTGTCGCATAAAAACGAGTTTTACTGCGCGGGCCTCAAAACAATGGCTTTTGAAATATGCGACCAGCTGGGCCGGGCGCCGGACATTTTCTGCGCCGGGGTCGGCTCGGGTGCGCTGCTCGGTTACGCCTGGAAAGGCTTTAAGCAATATTATGCTGAGGGCAAAATAGACAGTCTTCCGGTTATGATAGGAATAGAGGCATCGGCGGTCGCGGGCCCGGCCCGGTACTCTTCAGGGCAGGGCTTCGCCGGCACTTCGATATTGAACGAGGTCAGCATATCCAGGGATGAGAACTCGGTCATCGACGAGGCTATCATAGCGCGCGACGAGTCTTCTGGATATATCAGCGCGGTCAACGACGAACAGGCCATATCGCTTTATCAGTTGATGACTAAAAAAGAGGCGCTTATAGCCGATATTTCATCGTGCGTTTCCGTCGCGGGTCTGTATAAACTCAAGTCCGACGGCGTCGACTTCGACAATCAGCTTATAATCGCCGTCATTTCCGGCGCGTCCGACTCGTCCGAAATAATGTACACCGAACCGCATTCCCTCAGCCGCATCAAGGTAATTAAGCCTTCGCTGGGCGATCTCGAAAGCGAGCTGGTATTATGAGCAAAAAAGTCAAGGTCCGCGTTCCGGCCACTATCACCGATATCGGCCCCGGGTTTAATTCGCTCAGCCTCGCCGTAGGCCTGTATAACTATATAACGATCGAGGAGACGACGAAACCCGGATTTTTCGTCACCAATCTTAACGAGGCGGTGAAACTGCCTTCCGACGAGAACAACGCGATCGTGAGCGTCGTCAAAGACTTTCTGATCGGAAAACTTAATTATAAGTTAAAACACGGCGGAATCCACATAACCAACGATTTCCACGTGCCTTTGAACCGCGGGCTCAATTCGCTTGCGGTGGCCGTCGTCGGCGCTCTCATCGCGTCTTCGGTCTTCGCCGACGCTGAAATTTATTCGGAAGAACTTCTGAGCCTGATGAGATGCTACCAGAGCAGTCCTCAAAACTTCGCGGCGACCGTCATCGGCGGGTTCGTGATCACCAGCCCGGTCGACGAGTCCTTCGTCGCGCACCGCATAGAGTTTCCGGAACATTTGAAAATGACGCTTATTATCCCCGAATACGACATAAGCGTTGGCGATCCGAGCCGGCTTATGGCCCACAAGATATCTATGAAGGACGCCGTGTTCAACATTTCACGCGCGGCGCTGCTGATATCGGCGCTGTGCCAGAAAAACTTCAAACTTTTAAACCTTGCCATGGAAGATAAGCTCCATCAGCCTTTTTTGCGGCGCAAAATTCCCGGGGCCGAAGAAATATCGATTATAGCCAAGACGTGCGATAACCTCGGCATCACCATGTGCGGCAACGGCGCCACCATACTGATCTTTCACACGCAGTCCTGCGACACGGTCATCAAGAGGATCGAAAGGGCCTACATGGCTCATAAGATAAAGTCCCGGGCCGTCACCGTCGAACTCGACGACAGGGGCGGCGGGCTTTTTGACGAGTGAACAACGCTTCATTTATTGTGGAGAGTTGAGAACGGAGAGTGGAGAGTTGAGGATTTTTTTGAAAATATAAAGTTTTAGTTTGGGCATGTATCATTTAATCTAAATCAAGTGAGGAGTATCCGATATGAAAAAAAAGGTCGCATCGGGCCTTAAAAAGAAACTTAACGTCGCGGTAGTAGGTGCTACGGGCCTCGTCGGGGGCGCGTTCTTAAAACTGATCGAAAGGCGCGGATTTCAGTTCGACAATCTGCATCTGTTCGCATCCGAGCGTTCGAAGAACGTCAAAATGAAATTCATGGGCGAGACTTTTATCGTCGACGACGTTAAAAATTATAAAAAGCACGATTACGACGTCGCGTTTTTTTCCGCCGGCACGCAGGTGTCGCTCGATTACGCGCCTAAATTCGCCGAGCACGGCGCCCTCGTGGTGGATAATTCCGCGGCGTTCCGCATGGACGAAAACGTTCCGCTGGTCGTGCCCGAGGTCAATTTCGAAGACGCGCTCGATAACGACGGCATAATAGCCAACCCGAACTGCTCGACCATCCAGATGCTTCTGGCCCTGTGGCCGCTGCACAAGGTCTGCGAGATAAAGCGCGTGGTCGTGACCACGTTCCAGTCGGTTTCCGGCACCGGGACGCCGGCGATAGAGGAACTGCGCCGCCAGTCGGCCGAAGTGATAGAGCTCGGCATAGAAGAATCTTACAGGCACGCTCTGGCGAAAGAGGCATACCCTCACCAGATAGCCTTCAACTGCCTGCCGCATATCGATAAATTCGAAGACGACGGCTACACCAAAGAAGAACATAAAATGATAAACGAGACCCGCAAGATCTTTCACGAGCCGAAATTCAGGATGACGGCCACTACCGTGAGAGTGCCGGTTTTCAGGGGCCATTCGGAAGCGGTAAACATCGAGTTCAAAAAGGCGATCTCGCCCGATGAGGCCATGGCTATTTTAAAATACGCGCCCGGTGTCACTGTGATTGACGACGTCTCGAACAACGAATACCCCATGCCTATATTCTGTGAGTGGCGTGATGACGTTTTCATCGGCAGGATACGCGCCGATAAATCGGTCAGATACGGCCTGGATATGTGGGTTGTCGCCGATAATATACTCAAGGGCGCGGCGCTCAACGGTATCCAGATAGTCGAACGATATTTCGGCATGGAGCCGTCTTTGAAGGCGGAAACTAAATATAAGAAATAATATTTATAGTAAGCGAAATAGTTAGTTTACATCAGCAAGGCTGGTAATAAATAAACGACACGATAAAAATCATATATGAAAAAGGTGATATAAATGTCCAGGGAGAATATTTCGGAGGAATTCAATTTCAAGGTCATCGACAAGAAATGGCGCAAGTTCTGGGAAGACAATAAGATCTATAAAGTGGACGTCAACGCGGACAAACCAAAATATTACTGTCTGGACATGTTCCCGTACCCGTCGGGCGCGGGGCTTCATGTTGGCCACTGGCGCGGTTACGTCATATCCGATGTGTGCTCGCGCCTTAAGCTGATGCAGGGTTACAACGTAATGCACCCCATGGGCTGGGATTCCTTCGGTCTTCCGGCCGAAAATGACGCCATCAAGCTCGAGATCCATCCGAGCGTGCTCACGAAGGAAAGAATAGATAATTTCAGGCGTCAGCTTAAAGAGATCGGCGCCGTTTACGACTGGGACCTCGAATTCGCCACTTCGGACGCCGATTACTATAAATGGACGCAGTGGATATTCGTTAAACTGTATAAGGCGGGCCTTGCTTACCGCAAAATGATGCCCATCAATTTCTGCCCGTCGTGCAAGACCGGCCTCGCCAACGAAGAAGTCACCGGCGGCGAATGCGAACGCTGCGGCTCGGCCGTCGAAAAGCGAGACATGTACCAGTGGATGCTCAGGATCACCAAATACGCCGACAGGCTCGCCGACGACCTGGACAAGGTCGACTGGCCCGAAAGCGTAAAATCTCTGCAGCGCAACTGGATAGGCCGTTCCTACGGCGCGAAGATAGATTTCACGCTCGCATCCGGCGGCGAAAAGATAACTGTTTTTACGACGCGCCCCGACACGCTTTTCGGCGCCACCTACATGGTGCTCGCGCCCGAACATCAGCTCGTATCGAAGATAACCGCACCCGAAAAAATGGACGAGGTCAAAAAATATATAGAAACCGCGTCGAACAAGAGCGAGATCGACCGCATGGCCGAAAATCGCAAAAAAGACGGCGTGTTCACCGGCGCGTACGCGCTCAATCCCCTCAGCGGCGAAAAAATACCTGTATGGATATCCGATTACGTGCTCGCGCACTACGGAACCGGAGCGATAATGTGCGTTCCGGGCCATGACACGCGCGATTTCGAATTCGCCAGAACTTTCGGAATAGACATCAGGCGCGTCATAGCGAAATCGCTCGACGGCATAGCCGATCCGGCGAAAGTTTCATCTGAAGGGCTCGACGAGGCTTTCACGGAGACCGGCTTTATGGTCAACTCAGGCCCCTACAGCGGAATGGACACCGAAACCGGCAAGACGAAGGTCATCGAAGAACTCAAAAAACGCGGCATAGGCGATCAGTCGATCAACTATAAGCTTCGCGACTGGATATTCGCCCGCCAGCGCTACTGGGGCGAACCCATTCCCATAATCTACTGCGATAAATGCGGCGAGGTGCCGGTGCCGGAAGAAGAACTCCCGGTAAGGCTGCCCCACGTCGAAAAATACAAGCCGACGGGCACGGGCCAGTCTCCGCTGGCCGCCATAGCCGATTTCGTCAACTGCAAGTGTCCGAAATGCGGCGCCGCGGCGAAGCGTGAAACCGACACGATGCCTCAGTGGGCCGGCTCTTCCTGGTATTTTTTGAGATACCCGAACCCGAAGCTCGATACGGCCCCCTTCTCGGACGAGATCATGAAAAAATGGATGCCGGTCGATCTTTACATCGGCGGCATCGAGCACGCCACGCTGCATCTTTTATACGCGCGCTTTTTCATAAAGGCGCTCTATGACATGGGACATCTTCCCTTCGACGAGCCGTTCACGAAGCTGTTCAACCAGGGCATTATCTACCGCAACGGCTCCAAGATGAGCAAGAGTCGCGGAAACGTGGTCAACCCCGACGAGATCGTCGAGAAGTTCGGATCTGATTGCCTCAGGATGTTCGAACTGTTCATAGGGCCGCCCGATATCATGTGCGAGTGGAAGGACGACGGCATAATCGGCGTCAGCAAATTCATCAAGCGCTTTTATAAGATAGCCGTCCACAATATTGGAAATAAAGGCTACCAGGAGCCCGTCGAACTTCTTCGCGCGCGCCACAGATTCATCAAGACCGCGAGCGAAAGGATCAACGCCTTCCAGTTCAACACATTTATCAGCGCCTGCATGGAATTTTCGAACGCGCTCTCCGATTACGACAAATGCTCGGCCGAAACCGTGAAGGCTATGACGGTAATGCTTTCACCCATGGCCCCGCACGTCTGTGAAGAGATATGGAGCCTGCTCGGAAACGATAAATCGATATTTTTAAGCGGCAAATGGCCTGAATTCGATCCCGCGCTCGCCGCCCTCGACGAGATAAGCATTCCTGTTCAGATAAACGGAAAGCTCCGCGGCACCATCAACGCCCCGAAAGGCGCAGAAGAACAGGCGGTTAAAGACCTGATAGCGAAGAACGAATTCATAGTCAAAAACCTCGAAGGTAAACAGGTGGTCAAATTCGTTTTCGTGAAAGATAAAATAGTCAACTACGTGGTGAAATAAAAAAATCAAAAGTATATTCATTTTATTTAATATTATCGCGCTTTACGCTTTATTGATTTGCTGCCCGCGCGCATTGTCGGCGGCGGAGGTGGAACGCCCGTTTCCGTCCGCTCCTTATTTCTCGCCCGTACCTTCCGGCTCGTTCGACGATGCGCTGATATCGGTGCTCATCGATAAAAAAAAATACCTGTCCGAGATCAGGATCATTCCCGGCGGGTCTTTCAGTGATACCGAAACAGCCTCCGGAAAGGTATTCCGATATTCCACGGCGGTGTTCTCCGGGCGCGAGAAAAATTCCAGATTCGATTTTCCCGGAGAGCTCGAGCTCGTAAGCTCCGGCGGCTGGCACTATCTTATAAACCGCGTCGCGGTCAAAGATTATATAGCCTGCGTTCTGATCTCCGAAATGGAAAGCGAAGAGCCCGAACTCGTCCGCGCCCTGACCGTGCTTATCAGAACGCTTGTTTTTAAGGAAATTTCAGATAAAAACGCCAACCCCGCACGCGCCCGACACCCTCACGAAAACTATCTGATCTGCGCGCGCACCCACTGCGCCAGCTACAGGGGCGTCGTTTCGCGTGCCCGCTATTTAAAAGCGTTGAGGTCCGTGAACTCCGCGGCAAGCGAGGTGCTCTTCTACGGCGGCCGTCCCGTCCAGTGTCTTTATTCGTCTTCCTGCGGCGGCAGGGTGAAAAAAGCCTCCGACGTTTACCCCGGCGCCGCCTCCGAGGTTTATTTCGAAGAAAAAGAATGCCCCTGCCGCTCGTCCGTCAGGAGCTGGAAAAGCGTTTACCGCCGAAAAGCTCTCGGCCGTGTGCTTGGATTCGGTGTCGAAAGCGTCGAAGCGGCCTCTAAACCTTTCCGCGTAGTATTTAACGGGAAGGTAAGGCATACTTTCGACGAATTCATATCCGATATCGAAAAAAGCGGTCTGCCGAGGCTCAAAAGCCCGGATTTCAATGTCTCCTACGATGATAAGAGCGATTCTTTCGTATTCGAAGGCGTCGGGCTCGGCCATGGTGTGGGATTGTGCATAGCCGGCGCGCGCTCGATGGCGGCCGCGGGAAACGGATATAAAAAAATTCTGAATTATTATTATAAATCTTGTATTTTAAAGCCGGTTGATTTATAATATAATCGGTCTGATTTCACATCGAGAAAGGATAAATAAGGACGATTTATGAAAAAAACTGTATATTACAAAAAAAAAATATTGAAAGCGGCGTTTTTTATTTTTTGCTTCTTCGCGGCGGCTTTCGCGTGCCCGACCTTTGCGGCTGATAACGCTCCGGCGGCTAAAGTTTCCCCGGCGGCGGCGTCCACCGAGCGAAATAAAAGCGAACGGCTCGTGCTTACCGGCGTCGTGGAAAGCGTTTTGGCCCCGGTCAATCCGCGCGAAACACTTATGACGGTCGATTGCGGCGATTCAACGGCTGTGGAGCTGATCCTCGCGCCGTCGACGCGCTATTATCCTTACGATTACTATCCGTGCGCCGGAGATAAGATAAGGGTCAACTACGTCGTTCTCGGAATATTCAAAAAATATGTTATAGCTTACGGCGTTTCGCTTATCGAAGAATTTTCGGGCATATCTAAAGACAGTTTAAAACATTGAAAAAATAGATTTTTAAAGGGGAAACCATGTCCGATCTGTATTTAGGCAAGTTAATAAAATCCGGAAAATCCACTTCTGAAAGATATTGTCTCAACAAACTCGATCTTACGACGCACGTTTTCATATGCGGCTCCACCGGCGCCGGAAAAACGGTTCTCGGCAAGTGTATTATAGAAGAGGCGCTTCGCAATCAGATACCGGCCGTCGTGATAGATCTCAAAGGCGATCTCAGCTCGCTTAAAGTTCCGCTGTACGACCTTTCGGAAAACGAAGTGGCCGATTTCATCGAAGGCAATTCCGAGGCCGACCAGAAGGAAAAGATCCGCAAGAACCTTGCCGAATTCAAGCAGATGCTCGCCGGAAGCGGGCTAGAGATCAAAGACGTGCAGAATTTCCGCAACGGCACCAATATAAAGATATTTACGCCCAAAAGCCGCGTTTACGATCAGTTCTCTATCTCGTTTCTGACTTCTCCGCCGGATAATTTCGACGAACTTATGAGAAACGAGCCGGAGACGGTTTTAAACCACATAGCCAACCAGGCGTCGGTCATATTCAAAAGAATGTTCGGCGAGTCTGCCATGACGTCTCTGAGCGAGGAAAAGACCCTCATGGAATGCGCCATAATGCATCTGTACAAGATCGGCGCCGAGCTCGAGGGCAGGACCGGCGTGGTCAATCTGATAAAAACCATATATGATGTGCCTTTCGAACGTATCGGCATGCTCAAGGTCCGTGAGTTCATCTCCGACGAGCGCAAAATGACCCTCATAAGAAGGCTCAACACGCTGCTGGTGGGCGCCGATTCCCTCTGGTACGACGGCGAATCCATCGATTCCATTATACAATCGCTGGTTAAAACCGAAAAAAGCCCCGGCGATAAAACCAATCTTTATATCTTCAATCTGTCGATGCTCGATAATTTCGACGACCGCAACCTGGTGCTCGCCAATATAGCCGTGACGCTGTTCAACCGCATGAGAAAACTCGGCGACTCGCGCGAGCCGCGCGCTCTGTTTTATATAGACGAGATCGGCGGCGGAAAACTATCTTTTTTTCCGGACGATCCCATTCAGAACGAAAGCAAAAGCTCCATAAACATGCTTTTAAGGCAGGGCCGCGCTTTCGGGCTCGGCTGCGTGCTGGCCACTCAGAACCCCGGCGATATCGACTACCGCGGGCTGACCAACTGTCACACCTGGTTCGTCGGAAAGCTTCTGACGAAAGCCGACCGCGACAAGGTCATGCAGGGCATTTCCGCCTCCGCCTACTTTCTCGAAAGTTATGAATCTTTCGTTAAAATGGCGGGCACCGGCGATTTCATAATCAAGGCGAAAGACGGTACCGTCAGCGCTTTCAAGGAACGCTGGCTTCTGAGCTTCCACAAGGTGCTGACCTATAACGACCTGGTAAATCTAAAAAAGACGCTTCTATTCGCCGACGATATCATGGTCGGCTCCGACCTGCTCGCCAAAAAGGAATACGCGGCCGCCATACCTTATTTCAGCAGCGTCCTTTTGAAGGAGCCCGATTCACAGAAGGCTATGGGCCTCATGGGCGAGTGTCATTTCGCGCTCGGCGCCCACAAGGATGCGGCCGCTTTCTTCGAGCGCGTCATCAAGTCGAAGCAGAACGAATACGGTCAGGCGCGGGCCTATTACTTTATGGGCGAGATAGCCTCCGCCGCCGGCCACGCCGAAAAGGCCCTCGAACTTTTCCAGCGCTCCGTAAAATGCGACGCCGAATACGCCGATTCATATTTCAGCGCCGCCGCTATACATCATAAAAACCAGAAGAACGCCGAGGCGCTCCAGAACATTCAAAAATACGTAGTATTGAGGCCGGCGGCCGCCGCGGGCTATCATCTGATGGCCCTGGTTTACATGGCGCTTCAGGATTACCTCGCCTCCGACAATTCCATTAAAAAGGCGCTGGCATTCCTGAAAGACGCGTCGCGGAGGTATCCGTATAAATTTTTAGAAGCCAGGATTAACTATTACCTCGGCCAGAACGCCCACAGCCTCGAGCTTATAGACGAGGCGAAAGCCGTCGCCTCGCAGTCCGGGATACCGTCGTACGAATGCGACTATCTCGCATCCATGATATATATGCGCTTCAAGGAATACGACCGGGCGGTCTCGAGCCTCGAAACAGTCATAGCGGCCAGCCCTCGCGACGAAGAGGCACTGGCATCGCTCGCCGATCTTTATTATCAGATCAGCAACGCCGAAAAGCTCTCTGAAACTCTCAAGCGGCTGGAAAAGATCAATCCCTCCAACGCTTCAATATACGCATATAACGCCCGCCTTCTTCTCGATTCAGGCAGAAAAGAGGACGCGTTGAAACTGATATCCTCGCAGCCTGAAGGCCTCGCGGGGGCCGACAAACTCCTGGCCGTAAAGGGCATGATATACAACGCTCTGGGTAAAAAAGACGAGGCGCTGGCGGCTTTCGGCCGCGCGGTCGAATTCAATCCCCGCTCGCTCGACGCGCTTTACATGCTTTCGAAAAATTACGAGACCGATAAGGAATATGAAAAGCAGCGCGATGTGCTTTTGAAGGCGATAGACTGCCAGGCCGAGGAGAAGTTTTATTACGATCTCGGACTGTGTTACGAAAAACTGAACCAGTATCAGCAGGCGATCGAATCATTCAGCCGCCTTTATCTGAGCGTGCTTTCCGACCCCGAAATAAACCTGAAAAAGGCCGAATGGTACGTCAAACTGAACAATATCGCCAAAGCGCACGAGTGCGCCGATCTTTTCATCAAGGCGCGCCCCCGCGTCATAGACGGTTATATAGTCAAAGGCGAGACCTTCACTCTCGAAAAAAAATACGAAGAGGCCATAGAAGAGTATTACAAAGCGGAGAAGATATCTTCCGACGATCCGCGGCTCTGGCTGGCAAGGGCTTTCACCTACAATGAAATGGGCGATTATGTCAAGTCGGACGACTGCAAGAATATGGCCATGTCTAAAAAATAGCCGGGCTTAATTTTTGTCCGGAGGATTTTTATAATATTGAATTTTATTATTTTTTGACCGTAAGGAAGTGTGTACGTTAAATGTCTGATAAATTTTTAAATATAGCGGCCCGGTCCGGCAGGGGCTCCGTAGTGCCGCAAAGATCCCTTTCGATAAGATTTTTTCTCATTCTGCTCGCCGCCCTTTTATGCTCTTATCCTGCCGGTTACGGGTACGCAGAAACCAGGCCCGCGTCCACGGCCGAGGTCGACATAAAGGCGAGCGTGAAAAAATTTTACACTTCCTCGCTTTCCAAGGAAAAACGCGAAAAGTTCAAAAAGATAATATCCGATTACCGCAGGGACAAAAAGAAAGCGGGCCCCGCCTATTCGCTTTTCGTTATAGGCCTGGTAAGGGAGCTCGCCGAAGATTACAAATCCGCCGCAGACGTATATGAAAAACTGATAAAAACCTACGGCAAAACCAAATACGCCAACCTTTCGAAGGAACGCATATCAGAGTGCCTTCTGGCCATGGGCGAGCGCGACCGGGCCGTCGAGAATTACCAGCAATATTACAAGTGGCGCATATCAGAAGGAAAGCGCGAACAGATCTTGTTCAAGATCGCCGAAATATACAACCAGACGCTCACTACGCTCGAAAAAATAACGCAGGCTTATAAGATGGCCGCCGATCGCTATGAATACAGCAAGAACGAGACTGTCGAATATCTCGTAGGCTATTTCAAGGGCTTCCATCTTCTCGACGCGCACCTTGCCACGCTCTACTACAGGCGCGTTTTAAAGGAATATCCCGACGGCCTTTATAAATTCGACGCGCTGCTGAACATGTCGCTGGTATTCGCTTACGACCTCTCGGATATCGAAACCGCGAAAATCATGCTGATCAGGCTTATGGAAGAAAAATCCGAGTATGCCGACGAGGAGGAGATCGAGAAGGTCCGCCGCCGGGCCGCTCTTATTTACGGACTCCTTTCGCAGTTCCATTCGCCCGAGATCGCGGGCGCCGAGGCCGCCGGATCTTACATGAAGGTCCTGGGCGGCTCTATAAGCGACGCCGAAGCTTCCATGGCGTCTTATTACCTTGGATACTACTACGAGCATCTTCCGGAGACGCAGAGGCTGCTCAATAAAGACAACTCGGCCTCGAAATACGTCTTCAATAAAAAGTCGCGGGCCGAAAACTACCTGTCCGAGCTCAAGAGCGAAGGCCGGCAGAATTCCGTGCATAAGGCTATTTCGGCGTATATGCTCGGCTACAGGATAAAAAAAGACGATTTTTACGCCGAGGAAAGCGCTTTCCGCGCCGCGCTTATGCTTATCAATTATTACGGCGACACGGTATCCTGCGATCTCATCGCGCAAGACGTCCTCAAAAAGATAAAGGAGCCCAGGCGCGACGACGATTTTAAAGACCTGGCCCACAAGAGAATGCCCGGCGTTTTCGATAAAAGTTACTCCGCCCTCTTCGCCAAGGAAAAGAAACTTTACGAAAGCAGCGAGTTCAAAAAAGCTATCCAGACGCACGAGCAGATAATCGAAAAATCGCAGAAAGGCCCCGAGGCAGAATTTTCGATGTACACTATAGCCAGGATCTGCGAAGAAGACCTCAAGGATTACGAAAAGGCCGTTAACGCCTACAAGCGTTTTATCAACGAATTTCCCGATTCTCCGCGGGCGGACAAGGCGACCTATCAGATCGCGCAGATATACGAAACCGCGCTTATCGAATATAACGAGGCTGTCCGCTATTACAAAAAACTTATAGAAGAGGGCCGAGACCAGTTGTGGGTGTATCAGGCGGGCGTCGATCTCGCCGAATTATATTCGCAGCCGGTATTCAAAAAAGGCGGCGAGGCGGTCAAAATATACCTCGACCTGCTGAAAAAGGTCCCCATGCGAGAGGACGAAGTGCTTTTCAAACTCGCGGAGGCGTACGAGAAGAACCCTAAGGACGCTCCGAAGGCGGTAGAAGCGTGCGAGAAGATCATAAAAAAATACCCGGGCTCAATCTATTTCGACGGCGCGCTCGACAGGGAGCTGGGGGTCCATTACAAGGAAAATCTCAGCGAGATAAGCAAAAAGGTCATACTCGCCAAGGAAAAGAAAGAGGGGAACCTGAAGGCTGTACTCGAGGAGAAACTCGAAAAGGAAATATTCATAAAAAGTTATAAGGACGCGCTTGCGACGATCGACGAGCTGAAAAAGATCGCCGCGGACACGAAGGAGACGGTGCTTCTGGAGAAAAGGGCCGTCGAGATACAGATCGAAGGAATGGGCGAGGTCGAAAAAGGCATCAAAGCGCTGCGCGAACTCGAAAAAAAGACGGACGACGAGGCCGCCCGCTCCGAAGTGCTTTTCCTGCTGGCAAAAACCATGGCCGCCCGCGAGAAAGATTACAAAAACGCCGCCGACATATACGAACAGATAATCAACATGAAGGATCTTCATTCAAGAACTCAGATGATGGCTCTTTTCGAAGCCGGCCTTCTGTACGCGGTCAACCTCAAATATTACGAGGACGCCTTCAGGTGCTACAGCATGATAATGTCGAAATACGAAACGGAGGCCAGGGCCGAGAAACTCGACGCGAAGATAGCGAACCTGCTGAATATCGACCTCAACGTTCTTCAGAACTATCTGAGGGCGATAGAGACCGAGTCCGCAAAGGATAATAAAAAAAAGAAAGAAGGCGCGGCCGCGGCCGAAGGCACATCCGAAGCGTCCATTGAAAAAGCCTCCGCCGCGGAAGGCACTAAAGAAAACGGCCTTCTGGACGGACTGTACGATTACTCCGAAAAGGTATTCGGCGCGATCAAGGGGAACGCCTCTTCCGAAAACACCGGCGAGCTCACTGCCGGGGACCTTATAGACGACGCCGGTTTCGGCCTGAAACGCGAAGCGCCCGCCGCCGAAGACGTTTCCTGGTTCCGCAAGCCGGCTAAGCCGCTGGAGTATTCGTGGTTTCAAAAGCCCGTCGATCTCAGCGATATCGGCATCGGCGCGCCCGGCTGGTTCAAGAAAGGCGGCATCACCCTGCGCAGGCCGAAATCGGCCATAGATGAAGAGACTTATAAACTGAGACGCGAAATGGCTCTTCCGCCGGTAAAATCATCCAAAACGAATAAATATTTAAGTTATATCGAGGCTAACCCCGGTTCGCCGAAACTGCCCATAGTCATGCTTCTTCTGGCCAATTCCTACGAGGAGTCCGCCGATTTTGAAAAGGCGGTCGAAACCTACAGGGATATCATCGACAATCATTCGCAGTACCCGAAGGTCGTCTTCAGCGCATACGAAAGGCAGAGCGCCATAATGGCGAAGGAGTTCAGGCAGTACGAGCGCGCCCTCTTCCTGGTCAGGCAGATGCAGGAAAAGTTCCCGCAGTTCTTCAACGCCGCGGACGAACTCATCCTTAAGGTCTCGAACTATAAAAAAATAGCCGAAAACGATAAATATATCAGCGAGAACATAGGCGATGAAAAATCGCTCGAGCTGATGCACGAAAATGCTAAAATATACGAGGAAAAATTCAAGGACTACGCCGGCGCGATAGCTTATCTGAACAAATGTTCTTCTTACGTTTCCGGCGATACCGACGAGATCGATTATAAACTCGAGGCCGTCAGGATATGCGAGGAGAAAACATTCGATTACGGCCTGGCCTATGAAGAACTCAACGATATTCTAGAACGCTTTCCGTCGTGCCCGCAGGAAGGCGATATCATGTACAGGGCCGCGGGACTTCTTATAAACGAACTCAAGCAGCCGCACAAAGGCATAAAACTGCTCGAGAACTACGGGGAAAAGCACAAGGAAGATAAAAATTACAAGGACGCGATGCTTTTGCTTCAGTCGGCCTACGGCGAAAAACAGATCGCGGAAAAGGTCGAAACGATCAAAAAACTCAGGGAGGTCGTGCCGGAACTTAAACTATCGGACGAAACCACGAAAGAGTTCAAGCGCATCGAGGTCGAAAAAAAAGTCGCGGACCTTCTGCAGATAATTGAAACCACGCCCGACGAGCCGGGCAATTATCACTATCTTTATTATGCAGCGAGAATGTACGAGCGCGACGCCGAAGAGTACGAAAAGGCCTCGATATATTACCGCAGGATGATCGAAACGAAGGTGCCTGACGACGTGCTGATAAAAGGTATAACGTCTCTGGGCGCCATATTCGAAACAAAGATCAACAAGCCGAAGAAAGCCATCGAGCTCTACCGCGAATTCATAGTCAAAAACCAGCCCGACGACGTCGACTTTCTGGCCTACCTGCAGTTTAAAATAGGCGAGTGCTACGAACTTCTCAGAAAGCGCGAAGAGGCGGTCGACGCGTACAGGAAAGTAAAGTTTTACTTTCCCATATCGCGCTGGGCGAAAACGGGAGAAGACCGCGTGGCGCAGATACTGGCGTCCCCCGATAAATTCGTGACCATTCATGAGGTCGGCCTCGACGAGGACGAGCTGCTCGAAGAAAAGAAGAAAGCGGAGCTCGCGAAGGGCACTTTCGAGGTCGCGCTGGAAACCGGCGAAATATCGCTTTCGTCGGCCGAAATAGAGATCGCCGCCGAGCAGGACCCTGAAATAAAGATAGAAAAACTCGAGGCGCTCATTAATACGATGCCTGAAAAAGACCCGAAACTCGCGGGCTACCTGATAGAACTTTCGAAGGTGTGCGAGCAGACGAAAAAGCTCGACAAGGCCGCGGAAGCGCTAAAGCGTGTTATAGATAACTTTCCGAAGTATCCGCGCTATTACGACGTGGCGCTTAAACTTGCGGAAATGTACAGAATGGCCAACAATATAGACGAGGCGATCCGCTACTACCTTCAGATAGTTCAGCAGTCGCCGCAGTATGATAAAACCGAGTACGTTCGCTACACGCTCGGCACGCTTTATATTCAAAAACAGGAATATATATACGCGCTGGAGGTTTTCAGGGAACTCATCGACCGCTACCAGGATTCGCTGTACGCCAAGAAGGCTCAGTACGAAAAGGGCCTGGTCAACGAGCGCTACATGAAAGATTACGACGCGGCGATACAGGATTTCGAAAATATGGTCAACCGATATTTCGACCACGAGAACGCCGCTGACGCCCAGATCGAAATAGGCTGGATCTACGAGAACGCAAAGCACGACCTCGCGCAGGCGAAAGCGGCCTATCAGAAGGCGCTGGACCGATTCCCCAACACGCCGAGGCGCCGCGAGGTCATCGAGTCCATCGAAAGAATAGACGCGAAGATGCCCAGGTAATAGACTTTAATACAAAAAGCCCTGTCCCGTCGCCGGGGCCGGGCTTTTTTTGCGTTACTCAGATTGACCGTTCCTTGAATCTTTTTATTTTGACAAATCGGAAGATTATGTGATATAATACTTTTCACTATTTAACAGTTTGGATGTAAATAATGAAACTGATATTGGACGCCGAACCGAAAAACAGCCGGGGTGAAGCGATACCATTGCTGGTAGGTGATTTCGTGTCCGTGAATTTTATAGGCCCGGACCAGGTCTGCGCGCTGACCTTCAAGATCGTAGAAAAGAGAATGGACGGCCAGATCACCCTGATGCTCAGAGACGCCGGCAGAAGCGAAGAGCATCCGCGGCGGCAGCATTTCAGGCTGTCGACCATAGACGACATGTGCGAGGATCCCGAGGCCGCCAGGGCCGCCGGAAAGATCAAAGCGTTCGTCAGGGAGGCAGGAAACCCTGAAAAACTATATACGACGAAAACGCTTAACATCTCGGGCGGCGGGATGCTTTTCGCGTTCTACGACGACATGCCGCACCTTAATTCGATATTCGATATCGAAATAAATATCGGCGGCGCCCGCGTTTTTCCGGTCAAGGGAAAGCTCGCGCGCATCGAGAGAAAATTATATGAAAACGAAATGGTTTTCATGGTGGGCGTTATCTTTCTGGAGATCGACGAAGCCGACCGCGAGGCCATAATCAATTTCGTTTTCGACGAAGGTAAAAAATCGGAGCCGGCCGCGGATTGATCCCGCGGGGGCCGCGCCCGGCTGAATAAACGAGACGTCTGGATCTGAATATATGCTTTCTAAATGGCTGATAAGCGGCCTGGGTATCAAAAGATGGATATTTCTGCTGAGCGTGAGCGTTTTTATGCTCGGCGCCTGCTTCGTGCGTATCTACGGCGGGGCCGGAGGAGACGGAATCGAATATTACGCGGCCGTGGCGGTTTTTCTGACACTGACGGCGGTCGCGCTGGCGAAGATAACCCTGTTCGTTGAAAAAATAATAAAGATAGCCCAGAGCGGCCACCTGGACGACTATTTCGACGGGATAAAAATTAAAAGACGCCCGCCCGAGCCGCCGGCCATTGTAATGATTGGCGGAGGAACGGGATTGTCGACTATGCTCAGAGGCATCCGCGAATACAGCGGCAACTCGAAGAACCTGGTCGCCATTGTGACGGTCGCCGACGACGGCGGATCTTCCGGCAGGCTGCGTGAAGAGATGAACATACTTCCGCCCGGCGATATCCGCAACTGCCTCATAGCTCTTTCGACCGAAGAACCTCTGCTGACGAAACTTTTTCAATACAGGTTCAAGGACAGCACCAGGCTTTCGGGCCATTCCTTTGGAAATTTGTTCATTGCCGCCCTCACCGACGTTACCGGCGATTTTTTAAAGGCGGTCAAGGAATCGTCTAAAATACTAGCTGTTTCAGGCAAGGTGCTGCCGTCGACAGACGTAGCTCTCAGCCTCAGGGCGGTCTACGAGGACGGAAGCGTCGTTAACGGCGAGTCGCAGATAGCCTATAACGCCATGAATAAAAAGATCAGCCGGATCGAAATAGAGCCTGAAGACGCAAGGGCGCTGCCTGAAGCGGTCGCAGAAATCGAAAAGGCACGCGTTATAATTATAGGCCCTGGTTCGCTGTATACGAGCCTGATGCCTAACCTTATGATAGAAGACATCAGAAACGCCGTGAAAAAATCCGGCGCACTCAAGGTGTATATTTGCAACGTCATGACGCAGCCGGGCGAAACCGACAACTACAGCGCATGCGACCACCTTAAGGCGATAACGTCGATACTGGGAGAACGCTCCATCGACTATATAGTGGTTTCGGACGTCACCAACGCTTCGGAAGAGCTTCTGGCGAAGTACAAAGCCGCCAGGGCCGAGCCGGTCAGAATAGATATCGAAAAAATAGCGGCCCTCGGGGTCAGGGTCGTCAGGGCCGATCTTTCGGCGGCAAGCGATTTTTTAAGGCACGATCCCGATAAACTGGCGAGGTGCGTGCTGGATATAGTTAAAAATAAAGCCTGACGGTTTTAAATTTTTAATTTGTTAGCCGGCCGCCGGAAAGTGTAATTAAGAAAAATAAATAAAAAAAGAAAAAAGCGCTATGAAAAACGAAAACGCCACAAACAAATACGATATAACCCGATACGACTTCGTCCTCGACGATTCGAAAATAGCCGTTAAACCCTATCTTAAAAGGGACGAAGCGCGGCTGCTGGTTTTCGACAGGGCGAAATGCGCCATGTCTTCGAAAAATTTCGGCGATATTATCGATTACTTCAATTCGGGCGATATGCTTATACTCAACGAGACGAAGGTTTTTAAAGCAAGACTTTACGGCACCAAGAACGAAAGCGGCGCCCGCGTGGAGCTGCTTCTGCTTAAGCGGACCGGCGAAAACCGTTTCAGCGCCCTGGTCAAGCCTTCCAGGCGCATTAAAACCGGCGTAAGGCTCGCCATCGACGGAGGCCTGCTCGAGGCTGAAGCGGTCGGGCGCGCGGACGCCGACGGCGCGTGGGTCTTCGAGTTCGAAAAAAAGGAACTTAAGAACCGCGATATTTTCGAACTCGTCGACATGTGCGGGCACGTCCCTCTTCCGCCTTATATAATAAAGAATAAGCCCGTCAAAACGGCCCGCGGCCAGGCTTATGAAGACGACCAGATCGACCGCGAAGGTTATCAGACGGTGTACGCGAAAGAGCATGGATCTGTTGCCGCTCCTACGGCCGGTTTTCACTTTACTCCGGAGCTTCTCGAAAAACTCGCGAGTAAAGGCGTGCTGATTGAAAAGATCATCCTGCACGTGGGCCTGGGCACTTTCAAGCTGGTCGAAAAAGACGATATACGCGATCACACAATGCACAAGGAAGTTATAAAGATCGATAAGGAAGCATACGCCAGGATCATCGGTTTTATCAGGAATAAAAACGAAAAAAAACTTTTCTGCTGCGGAACGACGTCGGTACGAACGATCGAAAGTATCGACAGGGTGGCTTTAGACGCGCCCGGCGGATCTTACTGCGCGGAAACGGATCTTTTTATTTACGACGGATATAATTTTAAAAACGCCGACGCTATCATAACGAATTTCCATCTTCCCCGGTCCACGCTTCTGATGATGGTTTCGGCGTTCATGGGCAACGATAAAATGAAAATGGCCTACGATTACGCCATTAATAACGATTTTATGTTTTACAGTTACGGCGACGCGATGCTGATAATATGAGCCGCGCGGCGGATTAACTTTTGAAAGTAAAGGGGCGGGCGATGAAGATAAACGGGTTACGGCTTAAAAATTCTCGAAACGAAGCTTTTTCTCTTATAGAGCTGCTTGTGGCGCTCATTATTCTCGGAGTGCTGACCAACTTCGCCGCATTCTACTATTCGGACATGAGAAGTTCCGCGGCTGGCACCAAAGTAAAAGCCGACCTGATGGAAATAAAGAAAGCGATTTCTAATTTCATGTCCGACGAATATAACGTGACTAACGCCCGTCCGGCAAACCTGTCCGAGCTCGTCGAAAAGACTTGCCGCGCGAAGGCTATATTAGACGCAGCCGACAAGACGCTGAAAACCTATCCTATGTCGGCCGACATCGAGTACATAATGCAGAACGAATACGCGGATAAGGCGGGCTGTAAAACAGGCGAGGTCGACCTGAAGCGTTTTTATCTCGAAAAAATTCCGCTGTGCCCCTGGGGCGAAGCTTATTACGCCGATCTGTACTATGTGTGCGCCAGAAACCCGGATACCGGTTATATCGCCCGCGAGCCTTACCTTAATCCCTCAATGGATAAATTTTATAACGGCGTGCCGGCCCCGACGTTTTACAAAACGTTCAAAAGCGCCGGTGCGACCCTGAGCGGAAGCGCCGGCCAGATCGTAATGTCCTCATCTGACGCCACCAACAAAAATTCAGTGGACGCCATGTTTTTGTCCAACATCGAAGCTATAACCACGCTGCCGCTTCCCGACAGGAAGGTCACCTTCGAGTTCTCATTCAAATACAGCCAGAAAACCGTCGACGATCCGGTACTGAACGCGGCCGAAAGCCGCATCCTTGAGACCGCTTCCGGCGAAACATATGTTCCGTGCGCTAACGGCATACTCTATTTTTTCAAGGACCCGCCGGCCGCCGGCGGCGAGGCCGCTGTAATGGCCAAGTCGGGGTTCGGCCTGAAATTTTCGGCCGTCGACTGGGAACTGTACGAATGCCCGGGCGGCGCCGCGGCGCAGAAACTGGCCGCCGGCGGCTGGGAACAGGCGGCACTTCACAGCGTCAAATTTGTTTTTACGCTGGCGACGAAGATCGACTGCTATATAGACGGCGATCTGAAAGCCACCGCGGCTTACTCTACCGCTTCGCCCGTGTCGAAGGTGTATTTCGCGGTTTCTCCGGATTTTTTCACTTCGCTTAAAATGCCGCCTCCGCCTTACCCGCCGATCCCGGTTTTAGCCGACTGCGAACTGAAACTTCATCACGTAACTATCAATAAAATAGATTTTTCGAAGCATTATATCGCTAAAATACCTTCGAAATAGTTTGAAACTGATACATTAATCGAAACGCTCGTCCGCGTTAAGGGGGAAGTAAATATATGGGCTGGTTTTCCAAATTGCTGGTTCCCGACCGTGAAAAGTCGAAAGTGCCGCAGGGATTATGGGAAAAATGCCCCGGCTGCCAGCGGGTTATCTATAAAAAAGATCTCGAGAAAAATTTATGGGTTTGCGCCCAGTGCGGATATCATTTCAAGATATCGGCCAGGGACCGTATAGATTCGCTGGTCGAACCGGGTTCTTTCAAGGAGATGAACTCAAATATAGGTTCGCTCGATCCTCTCGAGTTCACCGACACGGAAAAATATTGTGACAGGTATAAAAAAGCCCGCGACAAGTCTAAAATGAACGACGCGTGCCTGACCGGGACCGCTATGTTAGGTAAAAACAAGGCTGCCATAGCGGTCATGGATTTTTTCTTCATGGGCGGTTCCATGGGCGCGGCGCTCGGCGAAAAAATAACGCTCATGACCGAGTTCGCCACAGAAAACAGGCTGCCGCTAATAATCGTTTCGACATCCGGCGGCGCGCGCATGCAGGAAGGTATTTTTTCGCTCATGCAGATGGCGAAGACCTCGGCCGCTCTTGCACGTCACGCGAAAGCCGGCCTCATGTTCATATCGGTGCTCGTCGATCCGACGACCGGAGGCGTTACCGCGAGTTATTCGATGCTCGGCGACATTATCATAGCCGAACCGAACGCGCTGATATGCTTCGCCGGGCCTCGCGTTATAGAACAGACCATCAGGCAGAAACTGCCGGAAGGTTTTCAGCGCTCGGAGTTCCTGCTTAAGCACGGCATAATAGACATGGTCGTGCCCAGATCTGAAATGCACGATAAACTCGAGTTTATACTTGATTTTATCAATTCCGGCGAAAGGGCGGTCGAGTAAGAAATGACTGAAACTTTACAGGCAAATTTGATATCACTTGAAGAAAAACTGAACGAAATAGATTCGCAGATAAGCAAATTCAAGCAGATAAGCGCCGACGAGGGCATCAAGCTCAACGAGGTCGTCGAGATCCTCGAGCGCCGGAAATTGCAGCTGCTGGACGAACTGGACGCGTGGCAGAAAACGCTTATAGCCCGCCATAAAGACAGGCCGCTCGCCTGCGATTATATAAACGGCATATTTACGAATTTCACGCCCATGTGCGGCGACCGGCACATTATGGACGACCATGCGATCGTGGCCGGAATGGCATATCTCGAGGGGCGTCCCGTCGTGATCGTGGCCCAGGACAAAGGCCGCACCACCGAGGAAAAAGTCTTGCGCAATTTCGGCATGCCTCATCCCGAAGGCTACCGTAAAGCCCTGCGCGTGATGAAATTCGCCGAAAAATTCAACCGCCCGATAATCACGTTCATTGACACTCCGGGCGCGTATCCCGGCATCGAGGCGGAAGAGCGCGGGCAGGCTCTCGCCATAGCTGAAAATCTCCGTGAAATGTCGCAGCTCGCGGTTCCGATAATCGCGGTGGTGATAGGCGAAGGCGGGTCGGGCGGCGCGCTGGCTCTGTCGATCGCCGACAGGATATTGATGCTTAAATATTCCATTTATTCGGTCATTTCGCCCGAAGGCTGCGCGTCGATACTGTTCAGGGATGCAGGCAAGGCACCGCTGGCCGCGGCCGCTCTCAAACTGACGGCTGACGATCTTTACGGGTTCGCGATAATCGATCAGATAATAAACGAGCCCGCCGGCGGGTCGCACCGCGATCCGAAAAGCACTATAGAAAATGTAAAAGCCGCGTTGATAAGCAATTTAGATGATTTGTGCAGGGTGGATAAAAACGAGCTTCTTAACGGTCGATATAAAAAATTCCGCAATATGGGAGTTTTTTGTTCATTCGACAATTGAAAAGCGGAAATCCGTTTTTATATGCGTGAAGATGAAAATAACGTATTAACATAATAAAAATTTTGCCGATTAAAAAAATATGAAAAAAAATAAATCAGACAAAAAATCAGGACCGAAGCCCGACAGAAAGTTTTTTAAGCAGCCGGCCAAAAGTGTGAAATCTTTTCCTGTGGCGAAAAGCGGGCATGCTAAAACCGCCTCGCCCGCCAGGAGCGAAGCGAAGAAAACCGCGGTCAAAAAAAGCGCGGCGCAGAGCAAGGTTTTAAAGGCTAAAGCGGAAGAAGTAAAGGCGAAAAAAAACGCCGCGTCTGAAAAAACTCCCGTTAAAACCGCAGTGTTAAAAACTTCCGCGTTGAAAGTCCGTCCATCGCGGGTCCAAACATCCCCGGCGGCGGTCGGTCCGGTAAAGGTTAAAACCGCTAAAACCGCGGCTAAAGAGAAAAAACTCTCGAAAGCGCAAAACGCGGACCGCGAACGCTTCGCTGAATTTATTTCGCTGGCGCAGGAAAAAGGCGTCATCAGCCACAGGTACGTCAAGGATTTTTTCCCTGAAACCCTGGTCGATGTTAAAGCCTTTAAGCGCGTTCTAAGAAAGATAAAACAGTCGGGCATCGAGGTCATCAACGAGAATGCCTCCGAATCCGGTTCTGATTTACGCCTTGATTTTGACGATATGGTGAAGTTGTATCTAAAAGATATAGCTCCGCTCAGCCTTCTGAAACAGGACCAGGAGCAGAAGCTCGCGATTCTGATAGAGGACGGCGACAGGGATGCGCGCTCCAAACTTATACAGGCCAACCTCAGGCTCGTGGTGTCGATCGCGAAAAAATACACGAACCGCGGGATATTATTTCTGGATCTTATCCAGGAAGGCAACATAGGCCTTATCAAATCTATCGAAAAATTCGAATATAAGCTCGGTTTTAAATTTTCCACTTATGCGACATGGTGGATAAAGCAGGCGATAACCCGCGCCATAGCTGACCAGTCCCGCCTGATAAGAATGCCCGTCCACATAGTGGAACTCATCAATAAATTCAAGAAAATTTCGCGACGCCTTTTCAGCAAGCTTGGCCGCGAGCCTAAGGCCGAAGAGCTGGCCGTCGAAATGGAATGCGATCCGCATAAGATCCTCGAGATCAAAGAATTGATGCTCGATCCGCTTTCGCTCGACATGAGCGTCGGCGACGAAGAATCGACC
>Ga0209212_1001389_pt1 | contig 39623 bp, 52 predicted proteins | sample RifGroC2_FD_183996 | JGI IMG/M metagenome (GOLD analysis project Ga0209212, IMG submission 183996) | Groundwater microbial communities from Rifle, Colorado, USA - Groundwater C2 (SPAdes) (version 2) | ecosystem: Environmental > Aquatic > Deep subsurface > Groundwater | place: Rifle, Colorado... | reverse complement strand
AGCGAAAGATTTTTGTAGATAAGCTATTATGTTAGCCATGTTACATCAAGTAACATGAATGCCGGCATTCAACTACTTTGAATTTTCTATAAACTTAGAAGTAACTATTTTATATTCGGAGGTACTATTAACTTATATTATCCAGAATCTCATGAGCATCAATATTGCTTAAGCTTTCTTTTATTTTTTCCCAGTCTTTGCCGAATTTTGTTGAGAATAATGTTAACAGCATGTCTTTTTCCTGGTTGGATATTCTTGCGTTTTTATCAGCTTCTATAAGCCCATAAGGATAGCCGATGAAAACAGGGTCTTTGCAGTTATTTGCTATTAGGCTTATTACTTCGTTAATGCATTGTTTTTGCTCTTTATAGAGCTCAAACCTGAATATGTATTTTGATTTCTCATGCAGCTTTACAAAAGCCATTTCTGCTTTATGCCCATTGCTTTTTATTTCGGCTATAGGATGATAAAGCCATTTTCCCTGTATGTTAAATTTACTTAATGCATTTGCTATTGAATTTCCCTTGTCTGTCATTAAGGTAGTTGTTTTGCTTAATCCACATATTATTATACCATTATTTTTTGCTTTCTCATATAATTTTTCAAAATATTTTTTTTCATTTGTAAATGTGCATTGTAAAGATCCGTCCAATATTATTATATCATTTTTATTTAATAAATCAATAATAGTTAATGCAGCCTTTAATTCAGAAAATCTTCTTATAATATTAGACATATTTGAAATGCTTGCCCTTGCAATGCCTTGCTTTATTGTTTCGTCAAATGAGCTTAATAATAAATCATTTTTATCCGGAAGCACATTACTATTTTCAATAAATTCTACATCATAAAATAATTCATTGTCAATATCTTTAGCATATGCAAATGCATAGAAATCTTGTTTTTTTGCATTGATTCTTCTGTTGTTTTGGTATATTGTATAATAAACTCTTATCAAGCTTAATGAGAAATTTGACGAGCTTATTATTTCTGAAGAACCAGCGTCAATAAAGGCAATTTTTTGATTATTATCTATTTCATTAATTTCATGAAAATTATTTTTATCAAAATTGAATGGCTTGTAATTTGGATCAGAGAATTGTATATGATTATCATTAATATTATAAATATTGCTTTTTACTAGGTTTATGATTTGGTCGTAGATTTGGTGCATTTTGGATAAGGGTATAATTTGTAATATAAAAATGTATAGTGCTGGGGATACTGTATACTTATCGGCACCTATTAACTAAAATATCATTTTTGCGATAGTATAAACCCAATCCATTGAGTAAACTACTGCGGGCTAAAGCCCACAGCGTTTAGTTAAAGGCAGTTAGAATCTTCTGGTTCTCAATTTGAGTGTATTCTTCATAAGTGTATTTTTTCCAGTGCTTCTTCTGCCCTTCTGTTACATACCACTGCATGCTTTCCTTTGTTACTGCACCAACGCTTCTGTAGAAGTGCCCTTCCGACCAAAATTTCTTGCCCCAGAGCTTGTCATGGAACATGTACCAATGTCCCTTGCGCATCATGTAGCTGCTAAATCCCTTTATGGATTGCACAAGCTTTATCTCGCTAACATGCCTTACGTTTGATACGAACATGTGCATGTGGTCTGGCCCGTATCCATATCCTGTCAGAATCACCTTATGCTGTTTTAGCTTTTCAGCCATGTAAGCTAAGGTTAGCTCCGCAACCATTGGATCGCGGAAGATATCGCGCCTGTAGGCAGGCGTCAATTGTAGATGGTAGTTGCTCTCGCCAACAGCATGAGAGCTAGCTATAAGTTCTGTTTTCATATAGAACACCTCGCAAAGTTTTTATATTTGCGCGGTATAGCTAACGCTAAACAGAATTGTTGGTCAGTGCGTCGGCTACGCCACGCACTTTATTTTTTATTTTTCTTATAGAAATAGTTTATTGATTTGGCTCGCTTTATAATGTGAAATTCATCTGCGGACTAAAGTCCGCGAGGTCTCTTTCACAAGCGAGCCCTAGAATAATTTATATTTCTAAATATTCTCATAGGAATATTACTGTCAGCAGATTATTTAAATAAGGTGCAACAACATATTACAATAAAAATGAAACAGGAGGCAGCGGAAATCAAGGATTTCTAGCCTCCTCGTAAAAACTCGGAGGCAGCGAAAAACACTTTGTGTTTTTCTGGTCTCCTCGTAAAAACTCGGAGGCGATAAAACTAATTGATTTTGAAACTATAAATCTTGATGATAAAATGGAAGAATTCAGGGACAAGTAAAATCAAAAAAACGCGCGTTATTTTTTACATAATATAATCAGTATTGTCCCTGTCTATTCCAGAAACAAATTCTATGCTCAAATCTTCTGGCGGCTCAAAATTGTCCTCAAAAGTCATGTTAGGAATAAATTTTTCCAAATCAAAAGCCATTTGTGTTGCCACATGATTTTTTCCAAAATGCTTTTGAGTAATTTCATAAACAATCTGTCTTACCTGGACTTCTTCTACGATTCCAAGGCTATGCACATATTCATGCAGTAAAACATGGAAAAGGTACGGGTTGTATAAACTAGGGCTTGCATTTTTTATTTTATTTAACGGCCTTTTGTTTATGACAATGGTATTTGCATCAAATGAATAAAATGCGCCCAAGTAATCATTTCCATATGCTCCCAAGTCGCTTAAGCCTAGAAGCAGCCCAGCCTGGTCAGTGCCGAGGCAGTTTTTTACTGCATTCTTCACTAAGTGGAATATATCTGCAAAGTTTTTTGCCTTTTCCAGAGATTTTTTGTAATCCACAACAAGGTGTATGATGCAATAGTATTTATATTTTTACTTTAATGCAGCATTTTAGCATTAAAACCTCAAAAAGTTTAAATACATCATTAATGACAGCACTCTAAAATGGTAATTAAAAAAATAAAAGAAGCGATAGAAAAAATAAGGCAGAGAATAGCAAATGAAAATGATGAGCAGAATAGGCTTGCGAGCTACAGGGAAAGCGGGCAGATGCAGAAGGCTGAGCAGATAAAAAAAGAAGCTGACAGGCTGGCGCATCTAAAGCAATACAAAAGCGCTATTGAAGAATATAACAAGGCTTTGGAGATTTATCCAATCAATGATACCGAGCAGATATTCAAAAAACCTGCTGAGTTCCTTTTCAAGGTTTATTACAACATAGCTGCATCTTATTCTTTTTTGAACAAGTTTAGCGAGGCAATAGACTACTTTGACAAGGCTTTGAAAATAGAGAATATAGATGATGAAAATATTGTAAAAGCCTGGATGAGCAAGGGGAACTGCTACTACAAGATAAAGCAGCTTGTAAAGGGAGATAATGAAGGGGCTTATAGAATAAGGATGGAATCTGAGTTTGATGTTGATGAGAAAACATCAGAAACTTTCCAAAAAATTGATGAAAAAGATGGCCTGCTTAAGTTAGCTTGCGAGTGCTTTACAAAAACAATTGAATTAGAGAGGCATAATGCAGATGCGTGGTATAAAAAAGGCCACATGGAGTTCCTGATGGGGCTTGTAAAGGATGCGATGCTGTCTTTTGACAGGGTATTTGAAATACAAAAGGACTATGAAAACAAGGAAGGCATAGGGCTTTTTGAGGACATAAGGATGGAGAAGGGCATTAAGGCAGAGCATTCAATAATCCTTGACACTGAGATAAAGAAATTCAAGACAAAAACAGGGCATTACGTCAGCAATAAAGCAGAAAAAATGATTGCAGACTTTTTATTTGAAAATAATTTGGTATTCCAGTATAATATGGCTGTTTCATGGGCAGACAAGGACGATTTCAAGGCAAATTTTTTTATTCCTAAACTTGAGCTGTATCTGGAGCATTTTAAGTTTGACAAAGTCAAGGATTACCAGAAGCTTATGAAATTGAAAATAAAGCAGTATGAGAAAAACAAGAAGAAGCTGGTATATACTGCCTCCCAGGATGAGGGGAATATAGAGGAAGTTTTGAAAATAAAGCTAAAACCCTATATTGTGTTGTAAAAATGAAAACAAAAGGTTTCAAAGGCAAGAGGCTTTACAGAAGCAAAAATAATAAGATAGTAGCAGGAGTTTGTGCAGGTATAGGGGAATATTTTGAAGTAGACCCGGTATTGATAAGGCTCTTGTGGGTTATATTTGTCCTAATGGGCGGATCTGGAATTTTGGCTTACATAATTGCATGGATTATTATTCCGGAAGAGAAATAAAAAAACAAAAGTTATGGATTAAAAACCAATTCCTTAACATCATCTTCTGCAGGAATTAAAGCTGCTTTTAGTATGACTTCTGCAACCTGCTCAGGCTTAAGAAGGCTTTTTCTTTGAGGATCATTTTTTGGCAAGTAATAATCATGTATAGGCGTGTCAGTTTTTCCAGGGTAGACAGCTACTACAGAAATTCCTTTGCTTTTTAAATCCTCATGAACTGCATTTGATAATCCAGCTTGGCCATACTTTGAAGCAGCATACGCAACCCTTCCGGATTTTGTGTTTTTTACAGTGCTTGTGATTATATTCACTATGTTTCCAGATTTTTCCTTGAGCATGTAAGGAACGATTTCCTTTATTGTATTAAAAGAGCCAGTTAAATTAAACATAACCTGCTCGTCAAAGTCCTCATAAGTTACATCTTCTATAGAGCCCCATCTTGCTATCCCTGCATTATTTACAAGAATATCAATTTTTTTATATTTTTTTATTATATTTTCTATTGTTTTTTTGGTTTGTTTTCTATTGGTTATATCCATTGAAAAAGAGTCTGCTTTTCCATTGCTGTTTTCAATTCCTTTTTGGACTTCCCTTAATTTATCAATATGCCTCGCTGTCAGAATTACCAAAGCCCCTTCTTTTGCAAACAATTTAGCTGTTTCTTTCCCAATGCCTGAGCTTGCGCCTGTTATTAGCGCGATTTTGTTTTTTAGGTGCATTTTCAATAATTATTTTTAATTACTTATGAAATCCTAATCTTTCAAATTCTATAGCAGTTTGATAAATAAATGCTGCTGCATTTCCCCATACAATAAACAGCCATAAAGGAATGTTTAAAAAATTTGTAAAAGAATAGCTCCATACATTGTAGCTTATTGCAATCATTTCAGCAAAACTTCCCCATATTGCTCCAAACAAAAATATTAAAAGGGTAATTCTTGATTTCCATTTAGCCAAGCCAATTATACCGACAAAACCAACAAGGATTGTTGCCATAATAATATTCCTATAAAAAATAATTGGGAACAACACAGTCAATAATGCAAATACCACATTAAAGATAATGTTTTTCCATTCCTTCTTTATTTTTTTTATTTCCCCAGTCATTTTAATATACAATTGATTTAATCTAATTTTATACCAGTAAAATCCCTTTTAACTGTTTCTTTTTTTTCTTCCGAATCTTTTTTTACAATCTCTTCAAAATCAGGGATTTTCACTGGAATAGCGAATTTTGAAAAATTAGAGCTTATCAAGGCTTCTCCAATATCTAAAGATGCTATGGTTCTGTCATCATCGCTTAAGTCTTGAGAAGCAGACTCTATTATAGCAGTCCTTTCTGGCTTCATTTCAATGCCCAAAATTATTTTTGTATTTATATTTGCTAAAATTTCTCGGGGTATTAGAGATGGCAATTGGGTAATTGCAGTTAACCCTACTTTAAATTTTCTTCCCTCTCTTGCAATAGTTGAAAATATATTTGGCCCGTGCTCTAAAGCTTCCTTGCCTAAAACTCTTGGGGCTTCTTCCAAAACAACAGAAATAACAGGCTTGTCTTTTAAGCTGCCATCCATCTTATAGTATTTATACTTGTTGAAAACTTCTGTTGTGATTAGGCTTCCAACTAAAATTTCAACAGAACCTGAAAAGCTGGAAGTGTCTATTATTACAGTTTTTCCGTCTTCAAGCTCTTTTGCAATATCATTTACTGTATGGATTCCAGCGTTAAAATCAAAAATTCCTTTTGTAATTATACCTTCTCCATGGATTTCCAAATCCAACAAGTAAAGCAATCTTCTCTTAACAACAGAAATTGTCTGCTCAATAAAGCTAACTCCTTCTATTTTTCTTTCAAACAGCATATTTTTTATCCAATCTGCCCCAAAATATTTGTAATACAGTATTAAGGCTTGCTGCTGGGCATCAGAAAAATCCACTACGCCATCAAAGTGATGCGGCTTAATAGCCTGCAGATTAATTTTAAGCGTTTTTGCGCCTGCTGGAGGGTTTTTAGGAGTATAATAAACAACCCTGTCATTTAAATTATGGTCTTTGAGCCCTAATTTATTCCTTCCATAATATTCGTCATGCGGGTCAAGAACTAAAATTCCGCAATAATTTTCCCAAACCAGATTCCACAATACATTTGCTATTAAATTGCTTTTGCCTCTTCCAGTTGTTCCTGCAATCAAAATATGGTGGCTTAAGACTTTATCTCCTTCAAGGAAAATTGGAACATCCAGCATTTTGCTACCAGACCTTAAATTGCCTATAAATAAAGGATTTCTGGGTTTTGTCAGGAATGATAAATCATCTTTTGTTATTTCCCGCACTTCTGAGAAAAAAGAAGGCATTAATTTGCTTACAAACGCTTTATTATCTTTTATTGTAACAAGATTTTTTAATCCTGCAAGCATGTAATTCCTTAGGTTTTTGTCATAGAATTCAGTATCAGTATTTTCCTCCAAGCTTAATCCTGAAATTAACTCTAAATTCTGCTGGCTTATTTGAGAGCCGTATATTAAGTCAAAAACCTGCATCAATATTTTATTATTGCCAGATTCTGAAATTAATAATTCCCCTAATTCCAGATTTTGGCCAGCTTTCTGCCTTACAAGTATTTTTCCAAATTCACCGCTTATTACCTGGCCTTTTATTATTGGAACCACCCAGAATAGGATACTTGATAGTTTTATTTAAAGGTTTTTATAACAGAATTGCATATCGGAGAAAAATGTTGCATAACGTCGGATTCCTGTTATGCTCTCCGTTAGGACGAAATTTTAATGCAACGGTGCTGAAGGCAAAAATTTTGAGTTGCGAGTCCGCTGAAAATTTGTTATTGCCGTAGTTGAAATTCTTAATTTCAAACTGGAAACCGTAAGATTTATAAATATGCGTGAATTATAATTCACATATGGAAGAAAAATGCCATTTATTTTTTGAAATGTTAGGAACTAGGTTAAAAATAGATATAATAACAAAACTGAAAGGGAAGTCATTAAGTGTAAACGAAGTATCAAAACAACTTGGTCAAGAAAGAAGCAAAATTTCACATGCGCTAAAATCACTATTAGAATGCAGTTTTGTTAAAGTTAAAAAGGATGGTAGGAAAAGAGTTTATTCCTTGAATACGGATACTATTCTACCTCTATTGGATCTTGTAGAGAAGCATGTTAAAAAATATTGCAAGGTTTGTAGAAAACAAAAGTGAATAAGATGAGATTATTAATTATTAAAAACATTGAATGTGAAGGTCCTGGCTTAATTGAAGACATTTTAATGGAGCATAAAGCCAATTATGATGTTATGTTGGCTAATGGTAGGCTGAAATACCCTAATCTTAGGAAATATGATAGGTTTATTGTTTTGGGAGGTCCGCAAAGCGCAAATGATAAAACAAGCATGATAAAAAAAGAATTGGATTTTATTAAGAAGATTATAAAGCTAAACAAGCCTTATCTTGGAATTTGCCTTGGAGCGCAATTGCTTGCAAAATCTTTAGGTGCTGAGGTTAAAATAAATAAAGCGAAGGAGTTAGGAAACTATACTATTAAGCTAACCAGAGAAGGACAGGCTGATGCATTGTTTAACGGTCTTTCAACTAAACTAAACGTATTTCAATGGCACGGTGAAACATTTGACATTCCTCGAGATGCTGTAAAGTTGGCATACTGCAGAAGCTGTGCCAACCAGGCTTTCAAGTATAAAAATAGCTATGGGATCCAATTCCATTTGGAAATTACACCAGAAATGCTGAAAACATGGCTTCAAATTCCGGAATACAGAGTCGAGTTAAATCATCAAGGGCTACATGTTTTTGAGATTGCTCAAGACTTTGCTAAGAATTACAGCAGCTACAGGAAAAACTGCAGAATTTTGATAAATAATTATTTGAACAGCGCAGAAAATGAACTTGCGAGTTAATCTGGAGGTGGTTAAAATATTGCAAACAAAGAACAAGATTGACAAAAATATGACTCTGGGAGAGGTTGTTTCAAAATTCCCAGGCTCAGCAGAGATAATGATGAAATATGGATTGCATTGCATAGGTTGCCATGTTGCTGTATGGGAAACATTAGAGCAGGGAGCAATGGCTCATGGAATAGATGGTAAAAAGTTGGATGATATGTTAAAAGAATTAAACAACTTAAAAGGTAGGGGATAAAAAATGAGAGAAGCAACTAAAACTCTGGATTTAAGGAATATGCTGCCATTTGAAAGGCATTCTAAGATATTTGAGATGTGGAATAGTCTTGAAGAAGGAGAAACGCTTAAAATAATCAATGACCATGAGCCAAAGCCATTGTATTACCAGTTTGAAGCTGAGCATAAAGGGCAATTTGAATGGAATTATGAAAAACAAGGTCCAGAAGATTGGATTTTTACAATAAAGAAGATCTTAGATAAAGCTGGCAGAAAGCAGGAGATAAAGAGCTTGATAAAGCAGCTTAAGACAGAGAAAGATGCTAGCAGACTAAAAGAAAAAGCAAAAGATATACTAAAGAATGTCTCACCAACTGACCTTGGGCTTATAGAACAGGAGATAATTGAAGAAGGCGCAACACGCAAAGAAATGCGAAAATTATGTGATGTTCATCTAGAGGTTATGAAAGAAAGTATGGGAAAAACAAAAATGAATCTGAAGCCCGGTCATCCGGTACATACCCTGATGGAAGAGCATAAAATGATTCTTGATTTTATTGACAAACTTAAGAAAACTACTGATAAGATTGGGTCTGCTAAAGATTTTAATGAAGTTCCTGATGAATTGCAAATATTAGAGCATATTGCAGAGCATCTTGTAGAAGCTGACAAACACCATCAGAGAGAAGAAGAAGCTTTGTTTCCTATGCTTGAGAAATTTGGGGTCACAGAGCCTCCAGAAATTATGAGAGAGGAGCATGAAGAACTGAAGCCAAAGAAAAATGAGCTGTATAAAACTGCAAGAAGATATAAAGAGATGTTATACTCGGATTTCATAAGAAAAATAAGAGAGTTTGCAGAATATCTGGTAAAAAAACTTCCAGACCACATCTACAAGGAAGATAATATTCTTTATCCTATGGCTGTTCAAGTCATACCAGCAAAAGAATGGATAGAAATAAAGGAAAAATGCGATAAAATCGGTTACTGCTGTTTTACGCCAAAATTCTGAGGTGAAAAATGCCAATAAAGATAAAATTCAATAAAGAAGTGTGCATAGGCTGTGGCTCCTGCGCATCTGTTTGCAGTAATTGGATTATAGAGGGAGACAAAGCCAAGCCAAAAAAAGTAGAAATTTCTGAAAGTGAATTAAAGGGCAACAAAGAGGCAGAAGATATTTGCCCTGTTGGCGCTATTAAAATAGCAGATGGTTGATGATGATAAACAAAAATCCAACTGATATCTTAAGAAAAGAACACGAAAAAGTTTTGGAAATACTTGATAAGCTAGAAGAAGGCATGGAAACTAAAGATAGAAAATCAATGGCAAAGGATATTGCAGTGTTAGAGAAAGAATTTGACAAACATTCGCTAAACAAAGAAGAGAAGGCATTATTCCCAGAGTTGGAAAAATTCATTCCAAGAGATGGCGGTCCAACTGGAGTAATGATTATGGAGCATAAAGAGCTGGTCGAGCTTATAGAAAGTTTCAAAGAAAATTTGAAAACCACGGAATTCAAGAAGCTGAACGAAATTGGAAATAATATACTCTATATTCTTCGGCCTCATATAGACAAGGAAAACAATATGTTGTTTATGATGGCTGACATGCACCTTGGTGACAAACAGAAAAAGGCAATATTAGAGAAATTCAAGAAGTTTGATTCAGCGAGGAACGATTAAAAATGCCGTCAATTGAGAAACACGTCAAGCTGAGCTTAGAAAGAACAGGGAGAGAGTATAAAGAAATTCACGAGTGGATGGATGAAGAATACAGAAAACCTAATATTTATCCGAGAAGGCATGATATTACAAATATTCCAATTCTTTTACCTGTTGTTGAAAGAAATTTTGGAAAAGAAGGAGTAAAAGAATATTTATACCATATAAGGGATGATTATGAAAACAATGCTCTGTTAAGGTTTCTTAGGAAATTAAAAAAGGCAAAGTTTTGGTAAAATATGATAAAGACAAAAAGAGTGTATGAAAAGCCTGAAAAAAGCGATGGCATAAGAATTCTTATAGACAGATTGTGGCCAAGAGGGTTATCAAAAGAAAAGGCAAAAATTGATAGATGGTTAAAAGAGATAACACCAAACAATGAACTGCGAAAATGGTTCTCTCACGACATTAAAAAATGGGTAGAATTCCAAAGGAGGTATAAAGAGGAAATTAAAGGCAAAGCTGTTTTAATGGACGAGATTAAAAAATTGGAGAAGATGAATAAAATTGTTACACTGCTGTTTTCTGCAAAAGATATTTTGCATAATAATGCTGTTGTCTTAAAGGTTTATTTGACAAGATAATGTTTTTATTTAAAGCAGACAAATGTCCAAAAAAACTTGGCAGCCCTTTTAATAAAATTTACACAGCAATTGCATTTAATAGTGGTTATGCAATGTTTTTGAGATTCGGAGATACTGAGCCTATAACAAAAACCTTTAAAAATTAAGAAGATATTCTTTTACTGGGCTAGGCTGGTGTACTGGTCCTACACTGTTACTCTAAACGGACCTCATGAGAGAGCCGAAGCCTGGGAAGAGGCATTAGTTTAGCTTAGCGGTCTTGGTTTCGACTGTGAGGTTCTGTCCTTTTGGGCCGTATCTTTTGGAAACGGGTCAGGATGGGAACATAGCAGCCATAACCTTTTGGTATGGTGCTTAAAGGGTAGCGGAACTGAGGAAAAGCCAAGGTTAGCTGCTTTGCTTTATTAGTGTCCATTTCCAGGCGCGCCCGCTTTATTTTTTCAATTAAAGCGTATAAAACATTAACTTACTTTGCAATAATTTTCTGGAATGTATCTTCTGCTATATTTCCGCCACTAAGAATAACTAAAACTGTTAAATGTTCTTTATTTTCAAGCCCAAGTGTTTTATAGTCTAAGTGAGGGACACCTGCAAGAGCAGCAGCTGCAGCACCTTCGATGCGATCCAAAGGTCTACCGTGAGAATAAGTTTGTTGGCTTCCAGGAAGAGTTCTTTGTGGGTATTTAGGCGAGTATCGTTCTACTGCAGAAAATTCTTTACCATGAACTTTTGGATGATAATGAAACTTACGAATAGTTTGTAATATTTCTTCTTCTTCAACACAAAGAACATCATCAACAAATTCCTTTACAAGATACAACATCTCCTCGGAAGCTTTTTTTACTGCAATTCCATCTGCAATTGTTTTTCCTTCTTTAAAACTTGGTAAAAGTTGTCCTGCATGGTAAGAACGATACATAGCATCAGCTAATTCTGATTGTACACCAACAACTTTAATATCGGAATCAAGTAACTTATTAAGGTAACGAGCCGTAACCCCTAAACCACTCACTAAGCCTCCCCCACCAAGACTTGCAACAACAACATCAGGAACTGAAAAATATTCTTTAGGGTTAAGCGATCTTTCTTCTCTACGTAATATACGCAAAGCTACACGATCATCAATTCCTCTAGCATTAGTCACTACATACTCCACCAGAATAGAGCCTTGGCCTCTTATTATCTCTTTATTTTGATAAGGAGGTACAAAGACACGTTTGTGTTGGCCTTGTCCTAAACGAGTTCCATTAGTTTCAACTTTATACCCAAGTGCACTTTCTAATGTTTCATCAAAATCTCTACCAGTTTTTACAATACTAATCAATCCATCTGGAGCAGCTTTGATAGCATCTTCAATTCGTCTTATTTTTGGTTCCGGAGTGTCAACAGGCATAAATATCTTTGCTGGGATTTTCCATCTACTTGCAGCTAACGCAACACCTTGTGCATGATTGCCAGCAGAAGCAGTAACTATCTCAAGATTGCTAAGGTCTTGGCCTTGACCTAACAAAGAACGTGCAGTTTGAGAAACTGCAATCTCAGCGCCACGTACCTTAAATGTGTGCATAGAATTGACATGTTCACATTTGACAAGCACATCTATAGTTCTTCCACCAGATTGTAAAGTCTGATAATAAACAACAGGTGTACTGTCAAATATTTCACGTAAATGTGCATATGCGGATAAAACTTCCTTTCCATCAAAACGTAATTCCATAATATATCTCTAAAAGCTAACGCAAATCTCTTTAAAAATCTTTCCTAAGAAATAGTAACAAAATATAAAGAAAAAAAGAAATAAAGAATTTACTTAACAGTAACTTTTACACCCATGCCGTATGCTACAGCCCAAACATCATATTCTCCAGCTTGGGCAAATTCTTGCTCGTATTTATCTCCTGGCTTAACGACTGGCGTGTTTATAATCCCTGACGTACCTTTTATTGCTATTACACTTTTGAGCTTTCCTTCATTAAAAAAGGTTATTGATCCACCAGCGTTAATAGTAACTTCTTCTGGGTCATATTGCCCAACGCCCAATATTTTTACTTCATTCCCTGTAGCAGCTTCTGGAGCCTTTTCTTCCTCTACTGGCACTCCAACAGCAGCTCCAGTTTCAGGTGCTTCAGCTTCAGGTTGCACTTCTGGTTCAACAGTAGGCGTAGTCACTACTGGTGGCTGTTCAACAGTAGCACATGCGCTTACAAGCACCATCAAAACAAGAACTATTGCATAAAATAATTTCATTATCAAACACCTCCTCATTTTTATTAATTTTTAATCGTATATTCTGTACTTTTCTTTTAACTATAGCAAATGACACAAATTTTTATACATAGATATGTCATTTGCTTATTACGAACGGACAACTATTTGTATAAAAACTATTGTCCGTGAGTATAGTTTAAATATTTTTGCCTTTTTCCGGGTTGTTGCGAAATTCTTGCTAGTGCTTGTGCGGAGCCTTAGCATTGCCTCTCAACTTCGCAAAGCGTTGCTCAGGTCGCCTATCTCAATCCTGTGGAACTGTCGAAAGGCTTTGCCTTTCTTCCAGATTAGCCTTCGGTAATCTTTCTGCATTGGCAATTTACGCACAAGCACCTATTTTCGCAACAACCCTGTTCTTTCAAGCTGCAAAACCTTTTTTACAGCTTCTATAGCAACTTCCATTTGTTTTTTATTAGGCTCTTTAGTTGTTATTTTCTGCATAAACAGCCCAGGCCATATAAATATTTTTATGACTTTATTTTTTTCGTATTTTGCGCTGAACTTCAAAAATTCATAGGAAAGCCCTGCAATAAGCGGAAGAAATGATATTCTTATTAAAAACAAAATAATCTTTCTTGGAAAAACATGCATGTTAGCAAGCGCTGGAAATAAATGCAAAACTATCGGAGTTAATATAGAAAAAACAAGTATGCTGACAACCAAAACAATCATAATAAATGCAGTTCCGCATCTTGGATGCAAGGTGCTGTATTTTTTTATGTTTTTTACATCTAATTTTTCACCATTTTCATAGCAATGCACAGCCTTATGCTCTGCGCCATGGTATCGGAATAAAATTTTTACATCTTTCATCAAGGAAATAACATAGATATACAACAAAAATATGCCAATTCTTATGGCACCATCTATCAAATTAAAAAATAGGGGTTGGCTTTCCTCTTTAAAGCCAACTATCAATGTCAGAAAATAAGGCAAAGCCATAAATAGCAATACGGCAATAACTATAGCGAACAATATTGTAAAAGCTGTTTCCCATTTGCTTATTTTTTCCTCTTTTCCAGCGTCTAGCTGCTGCTCTGCTGACCACATTAATGCTCTCATGCCAACAACAAGCATATCAATAAGATTAAAAAATCCCCTAACAACAGGAAGTTTGTAGAAACCTTTTCTTTGCTTTATCTTTTCCTTGTTTGTTATTATTTTGTTGTTTTGTCTTACAGCAACAACATTATAATTAGGGCTTCTAATCATTATTCCCTCTATTACTGCTTGGCCTCCAATGTTAAGTTTTTTGGGCATTTTTTAGTCAGGATTAATTTTCATTTGAATTAATATGCTTAAAAAGATTGATACTCAATTTCCCCAATCCTAAAGAAATTCTTTGTAACTCCTACAGCTTTATTTTCATCAAAATTTTTGCAAGTGTAAATAACAATCGATAGGAATTTAGCATTAGTCCAGGCGCCCAGATAAATTCCGGAATCAATCAATGGAACAAAAGCATCATAGCCTTGATTTATTCCTTTCCCTTCACCTTGAGGAGAAAATATTATTGGTTCTCCATAAACTCTCAGATTTAAAGATTCTGTTACTTTTTTGAAATAGCTTTTAATGGCTTCTTTATCCACATTAATTGCATAATAGCCTTCAATCAGTAATCTCTGCCTTGTTATATCTGGTGCTAAATTTTTCATATTAGTCTCTCAAGATAATAGGGCTGTATTTATATTTATTGCAAAACCAGAGCAAAAACTTAATAAGCTGATAAATTTTGCTTCTTTAATATGAAATGCCCTTACTGCAATTATGAGGAAACGCAGGTAATTGACTCAAGAGATACTGAGAATTTAGAAGCTACCAGAAGGAGAAGGGAATGCACAAAATGCAATAAGCGCTTTACAACTTATGAAAGATTAGAAGAGGCTGATATTGTTGTTGTAAAAAAAGAAGGCAAAAGGGAAAGGTTTGAGAGGCAGAAAGTCATTAATGGCATATTAAAGGCATGCGAGAAAAGGCCTATAAGCCTTGAAAAAATTGAAAAGCTTGTTGATGAAGTTGAATCTGATTTAAGAAAAAGGGATTCTGTAGAAGTTGACAGCAAGATAATTGGTAATTTAGTGATGAAAAAGCTCAAATCTCTTGATAAAGTTGCTTACATAAGGTTTGCTTCTGTTTATCTTGAATTTGAGGATTTAACAAGATTTGAAGAAGAATTGGATAAATTGCAGAAAAAATAAAATCTTGGGAAAATTTAAAATAAAAACTTGCAATGGCTAAAACTATCATAAAACTGGAGCTTTTGGCGCCAGCTAAAGACTTAAATTCTGCCAAAATAGCTGTTTTGGCTGGAGCAGACGCTGTTTATATTGGCGGCCCAAAATTCAGCGCGAGGTTTGCTGCTGGCAATTCCTGGCAAGATATTGAAGATATAATTATGTTCGCCCATCAATATTACGTTAAAGTTTACCTGCCAATTAATACTATTTTCTTTGACAATGAAACTGTGTCTGTTAAAGAAATGATTGATAAGGCTTACGAAATAGGCGTTGATGCTTTGATAATCCAAGATATGGGCATCATGGAAATGGATTTACCCCCTATGCCGATTTTTGCAAGCACTCAAAATTATAATTACGATATTCAGCAGATAAAGTTCTTGGAAAAATCCGGTTTTTCAAGGGTGATTTTAGCGAGAGAATGCGACCTTGAGCGGATAAAGAAAATTAAAAAAGAAACTAAGATAGAATTAGAGTCTTTTGTGCACGGCGCTTTATGCGTTTCTTTTTCAGGGAGATGTTATTTTAGTGAGGCATTGTACCAAAGAAGCGCAAATAGGGGGCAATGCATGCAAGCCTGCCGCTTGCTGTTTTCACTTATTGACGCTGACAGCAAGGAGTTAGTCCAGGACAAGTTCTTGCTCTCATTGAAGGATTTGAACCTTTCTGCATCTTTGAAAGATTTAATTGATGCAGGCGTTACCTCTTTTAAGATAGAGGGGAGACTGAAGAACGAAATTTATGTTGGCAATGTCGTGGCTAAATACCGCCATGAATTGGACAAGCTCATTAACGCTAATCCTCAGAAATATCAAAAGGCATCTTCTGGGAAAATTGATCTGGATTTTGAGCCTGATTTGGACAGGACGTTTAGCAGAGGATACACAAATTATTTTTTATATAGCCGGCAAAAAGACATAATTTCCTTAGACAGCCAGAAATCTTTGGGTAAATTCATGGGCAAAGTCGTTAATATTGGCAAGGATTATTTCACCCTGGATCGCAAAACTGATTTAAAGAATGCCGACGGTTTATGCTGGTTCGATCAAAACAGCAAATTGATAGGCACAATCATTAATCTAGTTGATGACGGAAAGATTTATCCCAACAAGTGGTTTCCGCTCAAGCCTGGAACAGATATTTACAGAAACCTAGATAGAGCTTTTGAAAAGAAGGTTTCTCATGGAGCCAAACGCTCTGTGGCAGTGGATTTTACAGTGAAGGAAACGAAGAATGGCTTAAGCGTTGAGGCGAAAGACGAAGACAGCAATATAGTTGAGGTTGAATTTACAACCGAAAAGAAGCTGGCTCAAAAGCCAGAGCTTGTCCAAGCCAATTGGCGCCAACAATTTTCTAAATTGGGCGAAACTATTTTTTATGCCAGAAAATTTACTTTTAATCTCAAGAAACTATATTTTACACCGTTATCAGCCTTAAATGCTTGGAGGAGAGAAGTGATAGCTAAGCTCGGGCAAAAAAGGCTGGAAAATTACCCCAAGGTTAAGGTGGAGCACCAAAAGACGGATCATCCTTATTCCTGCAAGGAAATTGATTATTCTTTCAATGTTGCTAATTCTTTAGCGCGGAAATTTTACGAAAGGCACGAAGCCAGAATTTTGGAAAGCTCTTTCGAGCAGCAGAAAGATGTCAGGGGCAAGAAGCTGATGACGACGAAGCATTGTTTAAAGCATTTCTTAGGAGCATGCATAAAAGATGTTGGGAAAAACAAGGCAGTTTTCAAAGAGCCTTTATTTTTAGTTTATGATGGAAAAAAATACCGCTTAAGGTTTGACTGCGCCAAATGCCAGATGGAAATCTATAACCATGATTAAGATTAGGGAGGTTGGCTCCATTCATTTTGGAGATTGCCAGACATTAAGTTTATTTTTTTCAAAAGCTTATTAAATATTACAAATTTCTACTATAATTATGATAATCGGGCTTACAGGAAAAAACGCATCAGGCAAAGGAGAGGTGGCAAATTACCTGAAAGCAAAAGGGTTTGTTTACTATTCTCATTCCGATATTATAAGAGAAGAGGCTACAAAAAGGGGCTTGGAGCATACAAGGGATAATTTAATCGCATTGGGCAATGAGCTAAGGGAAAAATTTGGCTCAAGCTATTTAGCGCAGCAAATTAATAATAAAATTAAGGAACAATTGGAAAAATCCAATGCGAAAAATCCAATAAAAAATCCCAATATTAAAAAAAACAATGATTTGATTAGTAATAATATAAACAAAAATGAAATTAAAAATATTAAAAAAAATAATGAAGCTAATTTTGTTGTAGACAGCATAAGGAGCCCTTATGAAGCCAAAGAATTGATGAAAAACAAAAATTTCACTTTAGTTGGCATTGATGCTCCAATTGAACTAAGGTTCAAAAGGCTTCTTGAAAGAAATCGTGTTGGAGATGCAAAAACATTAAAAGAGTTTAAAGAGCAAGAGCAAAGGGAAAATTTAAAAAGCAATACAAACCAACAGCTTGATGCAACGTTTAAGTTGTCTAATAAAATAATATTAAATGATGGAACTTTAGAACAGTTGCACAAGAAAATTGATGATTTGCTTAGGGAGTTAGAATGATAAGAGTAAGCTGGGAAGAATACTTTATGAATATTGCAAAGCAGGTTGCTAGCAGAAGCACTTGCGACAGAAAGCATGTAGGCGCTGTTATTGCCAGGGACAAAACAATTCTATCCACAGGCTATAATGGAAGCATAAGGGGAATGCCGCATTGCGATGAAGTGGGCCACTTAATGGAAAATGATCATTGTGTTGCTACAATACATGCAGAAGCAAACGCAGTTTTGCAGGCAGCTAAAAACGGCGTTATGATTAACAATTCTGAAATTTACATAACCGCAAGCCCCTGCTGGACATGCTTCAAGATGTTGGCTAATGCAGGAATAAAAAAAATATATTACGGAGAGTTCTACAGGGACGAAAGAATATTTGATGTAGCTAAAAAGCTGGAAATAGAACTGACACATATAAAAGTTGACCAGAGCAAGTTATAACGTACAATATGTGGTTATGCTGTAACTTCTATCTTTTTAGAGCGTTTCTTTAGGTCTTCTATCAGTAATCTGTCATCTATCTCTATCAGTTTTTTTATTTTGAAGCTTTCTTTATTCAATTTGTACAGCTTCGCTTTTCCAATCACTCTTGTATGCACGATTATCTTGTTTTTTATTAAGCTGTCCCATACGCTATATAGGGTAGTTCTTCCAATTCTTGCATTTTTCGCCATATCTGTTATAGAAAAATCCAGGTCTCTCTCTGTTAGTAAGTAATCTAACACTCTTATAGTAGGGGAATCTCCCATAAATTCGATGAATAATGATTTGTCAGAAATCGAAGATTTCTGAACACTCAAAAATTTCTTTGAAATTTTTGTTGTTTCTTCCATTTGAATCACGCAGTAAATAGTACATTACAACTCATATTTAAATGTTACTATTTTGGAACAATATTGTACTAAAAAATGCACAATAATTTATATACCTAATATTTTTCTGTTATAATGTGGAATCTACTAAAGAAGAGGTAAAAAAGAGGATTATAATTAGGCTTGTTAGATGGAGAAAATGGGGTGGCTCGCATACTGAAAACATCATTGGCGGATTACCTTCACATCTCAAAGGAGCAAAGGTTACTAAACAAGCTTTAAAGGAATTGGAAAGAGATGAATGGCTGCTTCCAGCAAAGAAAACAGGAGAGATTCATTATTCCTTAAATCCTGAAAAAACAGATGAAATTCTTCAATTTTATGAGAAATATTGTAATAAGTAGTCACACTTTCTCGTTGATAAGAGGCGGCAAAAATTCTTATAACAACTCCTTACACAGCCTTTTTAACCCTTCTTTCATACTCATGATGATGCTCTACTTTTTGAATTTCATGAATAACTTTGAGCATTGATAAAGCTGATAGCACGAGAATCATGGTATCTTCAACATCATACGGCAGGCCTATGCTGAGAATAGATATCCCTCTTTTAAGCTGCACATAAGAAAAAACAGCAATTAAGAAAAAAACAAGTAGCAAGGAAAACAAGATGATAACAGCTTTCTTCCTGTAAGTATGCATTATTATCCCTCTTTAAGCTTTATAGCCCCGCTTTTGCCAAAAGTTTTAAAGCTCTTAATCAGATGCATTTTTTTGCTTACACTATGCGTTAGTCTTTCAAATTCCCCAACTGTGAATTCTATTATGCCAGAAGAATCCTTATTTTTAAAGCCTATTGCAATTGATTCATTTTCCGGGTGCAGAAAATCCTCATTAATCATAACCTCTTTAATGTCAACAAAATTTTCCAGTCTTACAAACCCCCCAGAATTTATATACCGCGTTTTGATTCTCATACAAACCACCCACATAACAAAAAGGCAGCGTAATATTTAAGTGTTTCTATTTAGGAATGGTAATATTTTAAAATTAACTCAACAAATGCGGAGCGAAGGTAAGCACTAGCCCAAGAATTAACAGAATTATTCCACCTATTAACTTGCAGTATTTGGCATATTTAGTGCCTAAAGTGGTATTTACAGCGAATGCCGCTAATCCAAAAATAATAAGGTCATCAAGCATAAAGAAGAAGTCATAAAGCAAGATATAACCATAATACCCTGATGTGGATAAATTGCTTATTGAAAGCACATAGGTAAATATCGCTGGAATTGCTGATGAGCATACAAATTCTATTGAGTTAACCACAAATGCCAAACCAATAATTCCCAATATTGTTGATATTGTTATGGGAGAATGAGCTATTCTTTCAATACGGCTCATAGTTTTTTGTTTAGACTCTATATCACCAACTTTACATACTTCCTGGTCTTTTGTTTTAACATAATCTTTTATGCCAGCTGCACCAGCATATAATGCTCCTAAGCCAATAATTATTGTTAGCGGCCTGAAAAATCCTACAAGCAGAAACACATTCAGCCATGCAGTCATGAACAAGAAGTATAAAATTCCTGAAGCAAGGACAAAAGAGCCAACTATCAGCCAAATTTTTTTCCTGTCTCCAATTGCAACTACTAATGATATTAAATAAACCAATACCCACATCGCGCACGGGTTAAAGCCGTCAACCAAGCCAAGAATCATAGCAAGCATTGGCAAAGAATAATCTAAAGCATTAATTTTTCCCAAAAAGGGTATGTCTATAGTATTTTTCTGCTCATATTTTTGAATTTCATTAGTTGTTTTGGCTTTACCTGCAGCATATGCCTCTAAAGCAGATTCTATTTGCTTTCCTGAAGTTTCTTCTGTATCAAAGCCGATAAAATGAGTATCTCCGAAAAAAGTTGCAGGAACGCCTAAATTTGCTCTTGGTATATTTCTTTTTTCTGCAAATTCAAAAAGCAAATTCTGCTCATTGGAGTTGGTTATGTCATGATAAATAAAATTTACTTGCGGAAATTTATCCATTAATTTTTCATTAAAAGGCTTTTGCGCTTTGCAATGAGGGCATGCTGGATGGAAAAAGAAATCAACTACAAGGCCGTCTGAGGATGTTTGTTCTATAGGTCCTGTACCCCTGAAAAACAGAAACAATCCTATAACAATAAGTGCAAGCAGCAAATATCTTTTGAACTTATCACCATATATCTTCTTAGCCCACTTAAATCCTTTTGGCATGCAATTAGGCCAAATTATCTAATATAAATAAGTTTTGGAAGATAGTGGCTGCGTTCAAAATCTCCTACTTCGCTTACCAAAACCCTATACTTGCGTATAGGAACTTGGTAAGCTCCGTCTGGCCATGCCTTGATTTACTGCGTAAATCAATGCAAATCAAGGCACAGACGTAGATTTTGAACACAGCCAGAATACAATAAATAACTGCCTACTTGCTATGTTTTTTCTTATAATTCTCGATAGCTTTTTTTAATGCCGCTGTTCCCAAGACAGAGCAATGAAACTTGATTTGCGGCAAATCGTCAAGCTGATTAATAACATCCTTGAATGTTATTTTTAATGCTTCATCCAATGTTTTTCCTACAGCAAGCTCGCACATTGCATCTGAAGAGGCTATTGCAGCTATGCAGCCATAAGTCTGGAATTTAATGTCTTTAATTATACCATTTTTTACTTTTATGAACATTTTCATTACATCCCCGCATCTTGCATTGCCGACTTCTCCAACACCATCCGCATTTTTGATTTCTCCTGCAAATTTTGGCTCTCTGAAATGTTTTATTGTTTTTTCTGTATACATTTTTATCCCTTCCACAACGGAGACATTTTTCTTAGGTTTTTAACTATTCCCGGCAATACTTTTAAAACATGCTCAATTTCTTTTTCTGTGTTAAACCTGCTTAGTGTAAGCCTTAAGCTTCCAATTGCCTTTAAAACATAACTTGGCTCTAGGCTTTTTTCAGAGCAGGCAGAGCCAGTTGAAGAGCAAATCCCTTCCATATCTAAATATCCAATAAGCCCTTCTCCTTCAATTCCCTTAAAAGAAAAATTTGCATTATTGCATAGCCTTTTATCTCCTTTAGGCCCATTAAGTTTTGTATAGGGTATTTTAAGAGCTCCTTCAATTAATTTGTCTCTTAATTCTGTTATGCGCTTTATGTGCTTTTTATCAGCTAATTTTACAGCTTCTGCAAAGCCAACGATACCCGAGATATTCTCAGTGCTTGCTCTTAGCTTAAACTCGTGATCGCCACCATGAAGCAAAGGGATTATTTTTGTCCCTTTCCTCACATATAATGCACCAACGCCTTTTGGACCGTGAATTTTGTGGCTGTTTATAGTAACAAGGTCAAGATTTTGTTTTTCCACATCAATTTCTGTTTTTGTATAGCTTTGGCATGCATCTGTATGGAAATAAACATTGTGTTTTTTGCATACCTTGCCTAATTCCTCTAAATTTTGTATTGTCCCTATTTCGCTGTTGCCATGCATTATGGACACAAGAATTGTTTCGTTTGTAATGGCATCTTCTAATTTTTTAACATCAACAAAACCATCTTTGTTTACTGAAAGGCAAGTTATATTAAATCCTTGGCTCTCTAACCATTTACAAGGGTTTAAAATAGCCTTATGCTCTATTTTTGTCGTTATTATATGGTTGCCTTTTTCTTTTCCTGCAAAAGCAACACCTTTAATTGCTGAATTATCAGATTCTGTGCCACCAGAAGTAAATATTATCTCATCAGGTTTTGCATTTATAGATTCTGCAATTATCTTTCTCGCTTTGTCCAGAGCATTTTTTGCATTGACACCTAATACATGAAGTGAAGAAGCATTTCCGTATTCCTTGTCAAAATAGGGCAGCATCGCCTTAATGACCTCAGGATCAACTTTTGTTGATGCTCCATTATCCAGATAAATTTCTTTTGCTCTCATTTTTTGCAGCAGCTTCCAGAACAGTTTTTTATAACATGCTTCTCAACTAATTTTAATATAGGAATAGCAGTATCCTTGTTTAGCGAATAAATTCTTTCCTTCCCATCTTTTTTAACCTCCAGAATATTGCAGTCAGTTAATTTTTTTAGATTGTGGGATACTGCGCTTTGCTCTTCACCAATATTTTTGGCAATAGTGCTTACATTTAACGGCCCGCACCTTAATGCCATAATTATATCTAGCTTGCTCTTATTGGCGAAATTCACAAAGAAAGTTTCGTATGACTTGCATTTCATATGAATTGACATTCATATGTTATATATAAAGTTTGCGGTTTGATAGCAATATAAACCTTTAAAAACCATATCACATTCCTTTTTCTCATGAAAATAAATGTATTTTACGACAGGGAAAATAAGGAAAAAACAATAGAGCTGGCTAATAATTCATCAGTAAAAGACTTGTTGGCAAAAATGAAAATAAATCCAGTTACAGTAATAGTAAGCAAACATGATAATATTATCCCAGAAGATGAAAAACTGAAAGACAAAGATAATATTAGGTTAATTTCTGTTATATCTGGTGGTTAAATGAACTGCTGCAAAAATTTTCCAATTATTGTATTGAGTGGAAATGAAAAATTATGCAAAAAGCACTTTATAGAGTATTTTGAAAACAAAGTACTCAAAACTATAAGGCAGTTTGATTTAATCGGAAAAAAAGAAAATTTAGGCATAGCAATTTCTGGAGGAAAAGATTCCTTGACATTGCTTTATATTCTTAACAAGTTATCAAAACAAAACCAAAAAATAAAGCTTACTGCAATACTAATTGACGAAGGAATAAAAGGCTACAGGCCAAATACAATTAAAACAGCAAAAAAATTCTGCAGCAAAAATAAAATCAAATTAAATATTTACTCTTATGAAAAGGAATTTGGAATGCCATTGGATAAAATGCTTAAAGTCCTAGATGTAAAGCCATGCACTTTATGCGGTATTTTTCGCAGATATTTATTAAATAAAAAATCAAAAGAATTAAACTTTACAAAACTTGCTACTGGCCACAATTTAGATGACGAATGCCAGAGCATCTTAATGAATCAATTCAAAAATAATATTCGCTTAAGCGCAAGATTAGGGCCAAAAGCAGGGATAAAAGAGAATAAAGGAATGGTTCAAAGAATCAAGCCATTGTATCTATGCTCAGAAAAGGAAGTGACAACTTACGCATTTATTAATAAGCTGTTAGACAATTTAACAGAATGCCCTTATGTTTCAGAAAGCTATCGCGCGCAGGTAAGGGACATATTAAACGATTTTGAAGCGAAGTTTACTGGAACAAAAAATTCAATTGCAAATTCTTTTTTACAAATTCTGCCTGATTTAAAGATTAGGTTTAAGGATGATGATGAGGTTAGTTATTGCAAAAAATGTAAAGAGCCTGCTGCAAAAGATATATGCAATGCTTGTAAGTTTGTTGAGAAGTTAAAAAGTTAATTTAGTCCCATTTCTGATAATCCTTGATAGCATCCATAAACTCAGTTTTGTCAAAATCAGGCCATAATTTGTTGGTAAAGTAAATTTTTGTATTTACCGAGTCCCAAAGCAAAAATCCAGATGTTTCTTTCCTTGTTCCATTCTTTATCATTAATCCAGGAGGCAGAAAATAAGATGTATAGAGGCTTTCCTTAATTGAGTCTTTATCTATAAGCTCAGGATCTAACTTTCCAGCTTTTATCTGCATTCCAAGAAACTTAAAAGCGTCAACAATCTCTTCTTGGCCATTATAATTTATGCAGAAATTTACAAAAAAACTGTCATAGTCTTTTGTTTCTCCTATTGCCCTTTTTATAGAGTCAACAACCTTGCCAGGAAGATGGTACCATTTTCCTAAAACAAAAATCTTTATCTTATTTTTATTCACAAATTCGTTGTTTGCAAGATCATTGAGCATACTTACAATTGCATCCAGAAGATAAGGGTAGCTTTCATTTTCTTTGTCAGCATTCTCATCCAAAATGTAAAAGCTAAGAATAGGTATTTTAAGCCTTATTTGCAGCTTAATAGTATTCTTTAATATCAAAAAGCTTCTTTTGTAGGCATCTTTATATGGCGTATTGTTTTTCAAAGCCCATTTTTCAATGCCGTCAGTAGTAATAGCAATATGCCTAGGCATGCTTATTTTTAAAACATACTTTTCCTTTTTTATCATGCCCCTTATCTTTTCCAGCATTATTAATGAACCAATAGCATATATTATCAAAAATATTTATAAAGGTTGTCGTTTTAAGCGTCAAAATGATGTTTAGCAGTTTTATTTATTATATCGGAAATATTCCCCTGGCTATTCTTATTCCTTATTTTATTGGATTTCTTGTTTTGTTAATAGGCTCATATACCGATATAAGGACAAGAGAGGTTCCAGACTGGGTGAATTTTGGATTGATAGGAATGGGTTTTGGGATAAATATCCTTTTTTCAATTATTTATTTAAAAATAAGTTTCATAATAAGCAGCATAATCGGCTTTGCAGCTTTTTTTATCCTAGCATGGATAATGTTCTATACAGGCCAATGGGGAGGGGGAGATAGCAAGATTCTTATGGGTTTGGGAGCCATAATAGGAATAGATATTTTTTCCAAGCAATTTTTTCTTTTGGGTTTTTTAATTAACGCCTTGCTTATAGGAGCTTTGTATGGGCTTTTGTGGAGCATTTTTTCAATTTTCAGAAACAAGAAGAAATTCTATAAATTTTTTAAAAAATCTATGCTTAATAAAAAAGTTATATTAGCAAAAAAAATTGCTTTGGTCTTATTTATAGTTTTAATTATACTGGCTTTTATTGCTGATGATAAATTTGTCAAATTAATGTTATTTTACCTTGCAGCTATATCTATTCTTACATTCTATATTTGGATTGCAATAAAAGCAGTTGAAAGCGCATGCATGCTAAAATACGTTAAGCCCCAGCAGCTTACAGAAGGAGACTGGATTGCCAAAGACATTAAAATAGATGGAGAATACATAACAGGCCCAAAAGACCTTGGCATTGAGAAAAAGAAAATCAGCAAGCTAATAGCATTATACAAAAAAGGAAAAGTCAAAAAGATATTAATCAAAGAAGGAATTCCTTTTGTGCCAAGCTTTTTTGTTGCCTATATCATTACTTTAATTTTTGGCAATTTGGTGTTTTTGATAGTTTGATTATACTTGGTAAAATGGAAAATGATTTTTATTTTGACACTTCAATTTGGATAGATATTTATGAGAAAAGAGGCTACAATGGAGAAGTTGCTAAGAAACTGATGGAAAAAGTTATCAAAGAAGATTCTGTTATTGTTTATTCAGACTTAGTAGTCAAGGAATTCAAGAGAATAGGTTACAGCGAGCATGAAATAAATGTTATCTTGTCTATTGCTAAGCCTGGCCATATTAGGAGAATCCACCTTACAAAAGGACAGTTGATTGAAGCTAAGCAATTATTCAAACAACGAGATGTACCATTAGGAGACATATTTCATGCTATATTGGCAAGAGACCATGAAGCACAATTAGTTTCCAGAGACAGAGATTTTGAAAAAATAAAAGATATAACTGAAGCAAAACTTCCAGAAGATTTAATTTAACTCTACACCAAGCTCTTTGGCAATATCTCTTGCTGCTTCTTCTCTAGCTTTCTTTAATTGTGCATCTGTTGTTTTTCTTTTTGAAGCACCGTATGCTTTCTCTAGCCTAAATAATGCCTCTTCTTTTTCTAAATCTTTTATCTTATCTCTTATTGCTTCCCTAATGAACTCTGTTTTAGTTGTATACCTATGCTTCTTCATGGTCTTTTCTATGTCCTGCAAAAATGTGTCTTCTAATTTCAAACTTACTGCTTCCATCGTATTACTAAATAATACCAGGTAGTATATAAATATTTCGGTGTTTTGATTATTTGATTTTTATTCTATACTTGCAGACAAAAGTTTTTGTATAGATATATCATTTGTTATAAATAAAACAAAGAAATTTAAGCAGAATTATGTTTCTTTGTAGTATGGGGGTAGATATTAAGGTACTAGAGGAACTTGTACAAGAACGATTAGAAGGTGGCTTAATTATGGCGATAGGAAAAGCCCTCGAATCATATTCGAATAAGACAATGGCTGATTTATATCCTTTAGGTAAACTATCTGAAGATGAAAGTAAATATTTAAGAGGTGTATCTAGATTTGGATACGAGATGAAAACAGCCGCTAATTATAAGCCTACTTCTGAAGAAACATATAAATTTTATTATGGGAGTGTGGAGCAAACAATTAGGGATTTTAGAGCAGGGCTAGCTGACTATTCTAACAAAATAAAGGAAAAATATCCAGACTTAGCAGAATTTGTAGGCTCATGCATTTCTCGAATATACAATAACCCAGATGTTAAAGAACTTATTGCAACAGCGATAAGCCTTAATCGCAGACTAGATGAAAAGGTACAATCTATAGAAGACTCTGAAGAGAATAATAGCGTGCCAGACATACTATTAGATGGTTTTGAAGTAATTGGCCGTATTTTGGATCCGCTTAACCAGCAAGGGTTTCCAGCAGGGGTTCTTGATGGTGACGAGTCTCCTAAAAACGTTAGTTACATTACTGATACCTATAACAGGATACGTATTTTAGGGGAATCCCTAATTTCCGATCCAAGCGGACTAGCCACTAGCAGCTTAATTTTTAAGTATTATTCTGAAAGAGAGTTTACCAATCCACAATTTATGCAAGGACTAAATGATGCCGAACTGGCTTTTACAGCGCTTATGAATAAATATTCACCAATAAATAAATATTCGCCACACAATATAAATTTTATGGGCATTATAAAATCAATTTATGCTAAAATAACTTCTAGACATTAAGGTATCCTTCTCATCTGCCTCATAAAATAATTATCTTCATCATCTGCTATAAGCTCTGTTGCTGCTTTTTCATGAGTTGTTATTTTTGGCTTCTGTGTTTTTTCAATCTTCTCTATTCCAGCTCCTTTAATGCTTTCTTTTAGCTTAAGCTCAACAGTAGACATTTCTTCTTCTGTCAGCTGCCTTGTCTTCCATTGCAAGTTAACACCGTCATTTTCTTTTCTTGGCATAACATTAATCATGAAATGGGCTACTGTCTGGCCAGCTGGAACACCATTTGCAACAAAAATATTTGTTCCCGGGGCTTTTAAATTTTCAAATATAGCGCTTGAGATTTTATTTGCAACTGTAAAAAGGATTGCAAGCTCATCGTCAGGCACTTGCTCAATGATTGGATAATGGTTTTTTGGAATTACAAAGCAATGTCCTGGATTAGAGCCATTTATATCTAGGATAGCTAATGTTAAGTCATCTTCATAAATCTTATACGATGGGACCCTATTTGCCACAATTTGGCATAACAAGCAGCTTTCTCTTGCTTTTTCCACCATTTTACTTTACTCCCAGCACTTTTGCTATGTCATCAAGGTTGATGTTTTCTCTGATTTCTCTTTTCTTTTGCTCTTTGGCTTCTTCCTTAGCCTTTTGATTTTTAACTTCTCTTTTTGTTTTGCTTTTAGCTTTAATTGATTCTTTATTCTCCTCGAACTCTGCTTCTACAACCCTTTTTCCTTTTGGGGTAATAGAAACAGGAGAAATCTTTCCTTTTGCTTCCTCTGCTTTGGTGCCTAGGCTTTTAGACAACATTGTTCTTATGTTCTGCAGCTCTTCTTCTGAAATGTTTTTCTGGGGAATCTGAAACTCTATGCCGTCATTTTCTTTTCTGGGTATTAAATGCGCCATAAAATGCTGGGCTCTTTGCCCCGCAGCAACGCCATTTGCCACTATAATATTTGATCCCTGCACTTCTAAAGCCCTTAATGAAGCATTGGACAATGCCTTGGCAACCATGAAAATATGCCCTATTTCATCATCTGGCATTTGCGGCATTATAGAATAATGCTCCTTAGGCATAATAAGCATATGGCCCGGGTTAGCGGGATTAACATCAAGAATTGCAATTGCATCCCCATCTTCATATACCTTTTTGGATTGAACCTTTCCGGAAATAATCTGGCAGAAGATGCATTGCTTTTTCTGGAACTCCTTAAGCTCCTCAGGAGACATATTCTTAATCTTTTCCTGCAGAGCCTTGATTTGCTCTTGGCTTAGTTGTTCTGGCATATTCTTTTATTTAGATCGGGGTTTTATAAACATTGTTGTTTTTTAGAACATTTTATATTTTTAGAAAAGTTTTTATTTAAACTAATAAGATATAGTTATTTAATGAAAAAAAGAGGGAAAAACAAAGCTCAAGCAGCATTAGACTTCTTAATGACCTATGGCTGGGCTATAATGGTTGTTCTAGTAGTTATAGGAGCATTGTCTTATTTTGGGCTTCTAAGCCCGGATAAGTTTATCCCAAGAAAATGCTCTTTAGAGCCAGGAATTTCATGCACAGATTTCAGAATAAATGGTGATTCTGCGACTTTAGTTATAAAAAATACAAGGGGAGAAAATATTGACATTTCCGAGATTAGGGTAGGCAACTGCAGCGGAGCAAATTACGGCATTTTAAAAGATGGAGAGCAAGGCATATTTGTAGTTGGCGGCTGTGATAATACCGGAAACAATAAATTCAGCGGAGATATAGACATAACTTATGCCGGAGAAAGCGGGCTGTCGCGCATGAATAAAGGATCTATTTTTGGCGAAGTTGAAAATGGCTTGGGCATTCCAGATGAAGAAGAGCAGGGAGTTCTCCCGCCAGTAGAAGGAGAAGAGGCTATTCCTCCACCCCAAGAGTATGTAAGAGTTGTGCTAACAGATGTTACCCTGGTGCATAATTGCGGCAGTAATAGCTGCATTCAGGGAGAAAGAATATCAGTAAATGCAAATTATGGCGGTAAAGGATATCCTTTGCATACATACATCCAGGTAGACATGAGCAGTAATGATGGAACATGCAAGCTTAAGTACACTCTTGGCCAAGGTGTAGATATGAAGGGAGTTTATGCAGAATGCTCCAAGCCCAATGTTTGCGGAACATGGACCGTCCCATCAGTGCCTGATGAGTGCTTTGGTAAGACTGTAAATATAGATGTTGCAGCCTTGTATGAAGGAGGATACTCTGGAAAAGGCGTATGGAGAGATGACACAACAGATATTGGTGACACAACTAGCGGCTCATTCAGATTTTCAACACCTTGTACCCTAACAGGTGTTTCTATTGCTCCAAATTGCGGTGCAGAAGGCTGCAAAAAAGGAGATACAATATCAGTAAATGCAGTTTATTCCGGTGATGACTGCCCGTCAACTGCATACATACAGGTTGATGCTGATGATAGCAGCAATTGCATGCTTGGGTATAATGGAGGAGATATGAAAGGAATATATGCAACATGCTCTGCATCCGGCAATTGCGGAACATGGGCTATACCGGAAATAGCTGATGACTGTTTTGATAAAAATGTTTATGCGCGCAGCGCATCCTTATTTGAAAACGGATATCCTGGCGCAGGAATACTTAAGGATGATACAAATGATGCTGGAGATTCTATAAGCGGCTCATTAAAATTTTCAATTCCATGCTTCCTAAGGGGTGTTTCTATTACTCCAAATTGCGGCAGTAGCTGCGGCCAAGGAAATACAGTATCAATTAATGCAGCCTATGATGGCGACAAGTGCCCGTCAACTGCGTACATACAGGTAGACATGAGCAATATTGATGATACATGCAAGCTTGAATATGTTACTGGGCCAAATGTTGATATAAAAGGAGCATATGCAACATGCTCTGCATCCGGCAATTGCGGAACATGGACAGTTCCATCATTAGCTAATGACTGCTTTGGCGAGACTGTAAATATAGATGGCGCAGCCCTGTATAAAAACGGCTATCCTGATACCGGAACATGGATGGATGACACAACAGATATTGGTGACACAACTAGCGGCTCATTCACCTTTACCCCATGGCTAGCTGGCTGGAGCTACAGAAAGCCGATAACAATAACAGGCTCTGCTCCTGCTGATTACCAAGTTCTTGTTACAACTAACACACAAGAATTAATACCATCCAAGATGAAATCAGACTGCAGCGATATAAGGCTTACAAAATCGGATGCAAAAACATTACTGCCTTACTGGATAGAATCAGGATGCGGAACATCTTCAACAAAGATATGGGTTAATGTCAACTTTATTCCGCAGACTATCTACATGTATTACGGAAATTCTACTGTTGCTTCTGCAAGCTCGAAAGATTTAGTTTTTTCCAGCGGCTCATTTACAGATACTTTTACTGATCAGACTAAAATAAATACTGTAGATTCTTCAAATATTGTGGTGAGTGGCGGAGAGGTTAAAATATCTGAGACAACTTCTCAGTTGACTCAGACTTCAGATGTTGATTTTAACACAGGTACTTTAGACAAATTAGAAGTTAATGCTACAGGTCAGAAAGCTGGTTTGGTATTACAAAGAAACTCTGCAAGTGGCGCATGGAGCAACGAAAGATTAGTTTATGATCAGAATGTTCTTTATAGAGGCGGTCTCTCTATTGCTATAGATTCAAACTCTTATCCTCATCTTGACTATGGGTATGGATATTCAAGCTTTTCAATGATGTACAAATACTGGGACGGTAGTCAATGGAATACTCAAACAGTAACTTCGGGAATGAGTTATATTGAAAGTGGTCAAGACAGTCTTGATTTAGATTCTAATAATTATGCTCACATTGTCTATTACCACGGAACTAAACAGAAAATTGAATATGCCCATTGGACTGGCAGCAGTTGGGCAATATACACTACAAGTTTACCTAGGGGAGGTGCTGGTATTGTTGTAGACTCAAATAATTACCCTCATATTACGGGAAAGGGACAATACCTTAAATGGACTGGTTCTTCATGGCAAACTTATTCCACACCTGGAGGGGTTTATGCTACAGCCATAGATTCTCAAAATCATCCCCACATATTATATAAAAGTGGCTATGACTTTTATTATGCCAGATGGACAGGTTCAGCATGGGGAGACACACGGCTAATATGTAATGCTGGAGGAGATTGGTCAAAATGTGCCTATGGAACACTTGATGTGGATCATAATGATAAACCTCATGTAACATGGTCTAATGATGGATATAGTGTCCGTTACTCTACTAATTCAGGGGGTAGTTGGATTGATGAAACAGTTTCATCTAGTAGGTGCGGATTGATGGATACCTCGGTAGCAGTTGATTCAAAAAATATACCCCATATAATTTTTGCTGAGGATTGCAATCCTTACGTTGTGAGTTATTTTTCTCGCCAAGGTACAGGAAGCTGGTCAAAAGTAGATATATGGACACTTTCTAAGACTGCTTATAATAATCCTTTAGTAAGTTTGGCAATAGATAAAAATGATTTTGCTCACACTATTTGGAAAGTTGGGCGTCCCCGCAGCGGAGCTGACTCGGGAAATAATGAGTTATGGTATGCCCACTACTTTGTCCCATATTATTCGGCAGGAATTTATACGTCAAAATCTTTTGATACAAGCCAGCAGTCTAAGTTCAATTATATCTCCTGGTCAGCGTCTATACTTACCGGAACCAGTGTGAAATTTCAAATAGCTACAAATAATGATGGCACTACCTGGAATTTTGTAGGCCCGGACGGAACTGCTGGAAGCTATTATACAACTTCTGGACAAACTGTATGGTCCGGCCATAATGGAAATAGATATATGAAATACAAAGCTTATCTCTCAACCACAGATAGCTCAAAAACTCCAACTTTATCTGATATAACAATTAATTATGGCTATTACAACACTCCTGCAAGCTTAATTTCAGTTGCTATTCCACAAGATACTTCTACAAGGCTTTTAGAAGGAAAGCAATTTTCTTGGAATGATAACGAGCCAGTAAATACGGATGTGAGATATAAGATGCAGTATAATAACGGCGGTACTTGGTCATTAATTCCTGATTCTGTTTTGCCCGGCAATGCTGCTGGATTTGATGATTCACCAAAAGACATTTCTTCTGTTAAATCAAATTACGGCCAAATTAGATTGAATGCTGACCTTTCAACTTCAGATACATCAGTTACCCCTAAGGTTCAGGATTGGAATGCAGATTATTATTACCGCAAATATATTTCACCTGAGCCTTCTGCAAATATAGGTGTAGAGGAATCATCACAATAAATTAGGATGTTGTTTGTGTTTTTATTGTTTCAATATTTATTAGAAAACCTTAAATAAACCTTTTCATAATTATTCTATTAATGGCAACATTAGTTCTGGATTTGAAAAAATCAATAGAAGAGAATGCATCTGATTATTTTGAGAAAGCCAAGAAGATAAAGAAAAAGATAAAGGGCGCAGAAGAAGCGCTGCAGCAAAGCCTGAAAAAATTAAAAGTTTTAGAGGCAAAAAAAGAAAAATTGTTTGCGGAAGATGAGCAAAAAAGCAAAGCAAAAGAAAGGGAAAAAGAATGGTATGAAAAATTTCGCTGGTTCATAAGCTCTGATGGATTTCTTGTTGTAGGGGGAAGAGATGCAACTTCCAATGAGATTGTAGTCAAAAAGCATACTGATGCTGATGATTTGGTATTGCATACGGATATGGCAGGAAGCCCTTTCTTTGTGATTAAATCAGAAGGCAGGAAAATTCCAGAATCCACAATTAGGGAAACTGCTGATGCAGTCTGCACATTCTCAAGAGCATGGAAATTGGGCTTGCAGACATCAGATGTTTTTTATGTTGCTCCAGATCAGGTAAGCAAAAAAACAAAAGCTGGAGAATATATGGGAAAAGGCGCTTTTATGATCTATGGAAAGACTAACTACATAGAAAATAATGTAAATTTAGCCATAGGAATAACAAAAGAAAATGCAATTATGTCCGGGCCTTTAGAAGCAATAAAAAAGAACTGCGAAAAATATGTTGCCTTAAAGCAGGGAAATGAAAAAGTAAGCAGCATTGCAAAGAGGATAAGGCATAAATTAGGGACTAATTCAGGTTTAGATGAAATAATAAGGGCTTTGCCTGCCGGGAATTTTGAAATTAAGAAATAACATTCTGTAAAAAACTTAAAAATGGCTCAAATTGAAACTTTCAAATGCCTTCAATGCGGAAGTTGCTGCAGCCATATAAGGGGCATGATGCCTACCGAGGATAAGGAATTTATAGGAAAGATGGCTTATGGAAAGCTGCCTTTAGTGCAGTTGGTTCCGATAGAGAAAATGTCTTTTCCTTTATGGGATTGGGAAGCTAAGCGGTTTAAAAAGTGGCAGCAGGAAGCAAATATAGACGCAAAAATAAAACCTTCACGGGCAATTTTGGATTTAAACACAAACAAAGCAATAATTGTAACTTATTTTATGGACTCTGATGCATGCCCTTTTCTTAAAGGCGGTAAATGCCTTATTTATGGCACAAAAAGAGCATATATATGCAGATTATTTCCCTTCAATAGAGGCCCATTTCTAGAAACCGGAGAAAAGCCAAAAAAAGAAAATATGTTTGGAACATGCTGTGGAATGAAAGCCTTAATGCCTTCAATACCTGAAAATTACAACAATATGGTAACATTTCTTTCAAAAGCATTTCCCGATGGTTCTTTCGAAAATGCTGTCCAATTTGATTTTGTAACCGAATATGTCAATAAAACAGTAATAGACTTAATGAAAAAGAAGCTTTTAAGGCCTGCGATGAACTACCCATATGATTTCTTTCTTAAGAGGTTTCAAAATACTGAAAAGATCAATTTTACTGATTTCCTTGAGCAATCAGGATATATAGAGAGCAAAGAAGAGCTGATAAAGCAGTTTGACGAAAATATTGATGCTAAAAAACAAATTAATGAGTTTTTGCAGCAAATATGATTATTCGTCAATAAAATATCAAAATTTATAAATGAACTGTAATAATTAGGGTATAAACATGATAACAATAGAAGAAATGAAGCAGTTGGAAGAAAGTTGCGGCACTCCAAAAATTGTTTTAATGGAGAATGCAGGCAAAGCTGTATACAAAATTTTAAAGGAAAAATTTGACTTAAAGGACAAAAGAATTCTTGTTGTTGCCTACCATGGAAACAATGGCGGTGATGGTTTTGTCGCTGCAAGGCATTTATGCAATGTTGCAGAAGTTGATGTTATTTTTGTAGGAGATGAAGCAAAGTTAAAGGAAGAGGCTTTAGTTAATTTCAAAAAAATAGAGAACAACGAAAAGCTGCAAATGCTGTCATTGGAAGCAGTTGATTTTTCTGATTACGACATAATAATTGATGCTATTTTTGGCACTGGGATCAAAGGGGAAATAGAAGACCCACTGGCTACTTTAATAAAGAATCTTGGAAAAGCAAAAGCCCATAAAGTGTCTATTGACGTCCCTTCTGGAATCAACCCTGACACTGGAGAAAAAGCAAATGTATTTTTTGAGCCGGATTTAATAATAACAATGCACGGCATGAAAAAAGGCCTTGAAGATTATAAGGATAAGATTGTGGTTGCTGATATTGGCATAAAAAAGTAGATTATCGCAATTTAATTATTTATGATGCCCAAGATAAGAAAAAAATATTTGTACTACATTCTGATTGTTTTTATTGTAGCAGTTACTACATTTATATTTCTTTACAAAAATAATAAAAATGAAATTTATGTTGATGAAAAAGGGATGCTTGTATTATCAAATTTAAATCCAGCCACTTACAAAACTTTTCCTTACAAATCAAATGAGAATTATACAATAAGCAAAGTAGTTTACAATAGTTTGGGAAAAGATATTTATGGATTTATTGCAGAGCCAGCAGGTAGAAAAATTTCTGCCGGAGTTGTATTGCTTCCAGGAGCAGGCGTAGACAAAAAGAGCGAGCTTGAACTTGCAAAACAAATAGCTGCGCAGGGCTATAGTGTTATTACAATAGACCAAAGGGGAATTGGTGAAACAAATGGAGATGTTCCTTCGTTGGAAGAAGATTTTAATTCCTACATTAAAGGAGATATTGCAATTCAGCATTTAATGATTTTAGACGCATTAAGCGCAGCAGATATTTTAAGAAAGGAAAAAAAGGAAAATGATAAAATAATAATGATGGGAGAAAGCCTTGGAGGAAGAATTGCGCTAATCTCAGCAGCAATCGACAAAAAAATAAATGGCGTTATTGCCATAAGTTCTGCAGGATTTCATTATGGAAATGGCAATGATGAAAAATCAAAGTTTATAAAATCTTTTGATCCAGATAATTATATAGCAGAGATATATCCGAGGAAACTGGTGATGATACATAATTCCTATGACAAAAATGTGCCTTTTGAGTCTGCTTTAGCCACATTTGAAAGGGCAAAAGAGCCGAAAGAATTTATATTGATTAATGACACAAAATGCAATCACGGGTTTTGTGATTCAATGTTTCAAGATATAAATTCAAGCCTTGCAAGCATGATAAGATGATTTATATAAAAACAATAATCTTTAATACTAAAATACCAATTATAAAATAAAATGCAATACATCTCAAAAAAAGATATAGTTCTTCCAAAAAGAAAAGCAACTAGCAAAAAAGGTGATAATGGCCGTGTTCTAGCTATTGGAGGCTCTAAAGATTATGTTGGAGCAATTGCGCTTGCTGGACTAGCAGCTTTAAGGTCTGGCGTAGATTGGGTTACTGTTGCAGTTCCGGAAAAAGTCGGCTGGGCAATCAATGCTTTAAGCCCGGACTTAGTTGTAAAGAAGTACAAGGGAGATGATTTTTGCGCTGCAAGGGCAAAAGACATTCTTAACTTTGAAAAAAACTTCGATGTGGTTTTGATTGGCAATGGAATTGGAATGCATGCAAGGGCTTTTGTAAGGAAATATGTCGAAGAGAGTAAAAAGCAATTAGTTTTGGATGCCGATGGAATCAAGCACAGCGACGCTTCAATAATAAAAAACTCAATAATAACGCCGCACATTAAAGAGTTAGAGATATTTATGAATAATTCAAAAATAGATAAAGAGACAATAAAAAAAATAATCAATGAAAAAGATGTCCAGAAAAGGGCATTATTGATAAAAAATGCATTTGGCTCCAATATTAAAAATCCCAATACGGAAAAGACCAATAAGAAAAATACCAATGAAAATAAAATCAATGAGAAACCAAAAAATAAAGAAATAATAAAAAACAATAATTTTTTTGAAAAAAACAACGTAATATTATTAAAAGGTCCAATTGACACAATAATCTCAAAAGATAAAATATTTTTTGTCAAAGGCGGAAATCCGGGAATGGCAAAAGCTGGGACAGGAGATGTTCTTGCGGGGTTATGCGCCGGATTTTTGGCGCAAAGCAAAGACTTATTGCAAAGCGCGATAAATGCATCTTATATCAACAAGCAGATAGGTGATATTCTATTAACAAAGAAAAAGGGGTTTACTTATCTTGCGAGTGATATGGTTGAGGAGATTGAAAGGGTTTTGAAACAGAAAGATTTATAAATATCTATAGCTATCTATAAGCATACTTATAGGTAAGGTGATTAAGATGAAGTTGACAACTATTCAATTGGATGAGGGAACAAAGGATAAGCTGGAAAACAGGAAAATGCACCCAAGGGAGAGTTACGATTCTGTACTTAAAAGAATATTGGAGAATGAAAGGCTTCCTTCTATGGAAGAGATGTTCCAGCAGTCGGATAAAATAAGGCAAAAGAAAAAATATACAACTAATGAGATAATAGAAATCAGCCATGGGTTAAGGGCAAAATGATGAATCCATTTCTCGATGCAAATGTTATAATAAAGGCATTTACAGAAAATAATGACAAGGAAAAATGCAGAAGGATGCTATATGAAGAATTTGTTACTAATACCCTATGCTTAATCGAGGCCCAGCATGGGATATCTGTAATTAAAAATGACAAAATATTTGCTTCTGACTGCATTAAGTCTATCTTTAAGAGAAATGTGCCTATAGTTCCGATTGATAAGAATCTTCTGTTTGAGAGCTTTAAAAGAATTGAAAAATATGAGCTAAGCCTATTTGACCTAATTAACTATGTTACGGCTTTGATTAACAATTGCTCAGAATTTGTTTCGTATGACAAGCATTTTGATGGCTTGGAAATAAAGAGAGTGGAGCCTTAAAAGAAAAGGGGGTTTATTTATCTTGCGAGCGATATGGTGAGGGAGATTAAAAGTGTTTTAAGAGCATAAATATTTTTGATGCGCACAATTTATTTCTTTGCCTTAACCGCATTATGGTATGTCTCGTATGCTGACATAAAATTTTCCAGCTTTGTTGTCATATCAAGCAATGCTTTTCCTGCATCTTCTGGTACTCCTGGTGCTTTCATTGCCTTCATGTCAAGCGTAATATTCTTTCTACTAATGTTAAAATCACCATTTCCATTTATTGCACCATTTATTTCAGCATAGCCTATAGCGGCCTTGTCGCCGTCTCTTGCATAGTTAGTCATTACTACTATTCTTGGGCCTGGCAAATAAACTCTCATGCTTGGATGGTCCACCCTAAGCCTTGCTAATTCATTACTCATAACCTCCTTGTATTCATTAGCTGGCTCAGCTAAAAACTTATCACGCGCAGTTTCATCATCAAAACGACGTGCTATATACCACCAAATACTGCCTTCAAATTTTTTCATGTCTCCATTAGCGGCTTGCCAGTCTCTCTTTAATATTTGGCAAAGAAGATTGTCAGTTTCCGGATCCTTATCCCATACCGCAACTTGGTAGCAAAGATCTATAAACGCTGGATTTCTCTGCAGCTTGTGCCAGTATTCCCTCCCAGGCTTGTCAGGCGTTTGAACAGTATGCAGTAGCTGTAACAAATCTATTTGATACCCAACAGTTTGCATATCTTTTGGCGCTATTTTAAATCCAACAGTTTGCCCATCTTCCGGATTTAATCTTCCTTTAACAATATCTTCGTACTTAATTGCCTGCATTACCCTATCAATATACCTTCCATCCTTGGCTAGCGGAGAATTACGCATTGGAATATTAACCATCATTCCTACAAATTCGCTGGCGGTCCCTTTATTTCCGCTTCTGGTTTTTGTAAAATATATACCCCTGTCGAGAATTATTTCAATAGCAGCTTCCTCAAAAAATGAAATTCTATCAAGAACTGGCTTTAGCTTTTGTTTTTCAACACCCCCTAAATTAGCAATTCCGACAAGAGTTTTGTATAAACCGGGGAATCCATCCCCCCACATCCCATACTTACTATCTATTAAAAAGTATGGATCTTCATTTTCTACAAGTTCAGCTAAAATAAAGCCTTTTACCTTTTGCGCAGAATCAAGATCTTTGTACGCCCTAAGCATATGCCGGTTTACAATAAACTCATCGGTTTGCCAAACAAAATTTCCTATATCCTTTTGGGCTGTCATCCTTTGAATAAGCCCGTCCAAACCCCCCTCATTCATTTTGCAATAGAAATTCAATCCAATTTATAAATATTACTACGCTGGAATGAAAAATCGGCTATCAAATTTAATCCAAAAACCATTGCATTATTGGTAAACTCTGGGCCTTTTGTCTACTTTTGCAACAAGCACAACATTATCTTTTTCTTTTAACTTGTATAATGCCCTATAGTCTCCAATCCTGAGCCTGAAAACTTTATCATTGCTTTCTCTGGTAATAAATTTAGCATCGCTTGGAACAGGGTTTTCAGAAAGAATCTTTAACCTCCCTTTTATCCTCTCGCTCAAATTTTTGTCAAGCTTATCCAGAAACTTAGAAGCTTTTTGGGACAGCTCTACAGAATATACTATAGCTTCACCGTTCTGCCTTTTTTATAATCTTCTTCTGCTTCCCCTAATGCTTCTATATCCTCATCAGTCAGTACGCTATCTACATCAGCTATACGCCTTTTTATATAGTCCAATTCAGATTTGATTTCATCAAGCCTTTCTATTATAACTTTTGTTTCGCTTACCATGACATAAAATAAGGATTACTAATATATAAATATAGCGGCGGTTTAGTTACGGACATAAATAACGCATAAAATTCTGCATAAAAATATGGTTTGCCCAAAAGGATTCTAATGCCTCTTGCATATCATCTATACTCTCAAAATACTGTGATTTTG
>Ga0209212_1001388_pt1 | contig 39626 bp, 42 predicted proteins | sample RifGroC2_FD_183996 | JGI IMG/M metagenome (GOLD analysis project Ga0209212, IMG submission 183996) | Groundwater microbial communities from Rifle, Colorado, USA - Groundwater C2 (SPAdes) (version 2) | ecosystem: Environmental > Aquatic > Deep subsurface > Groundwater | place: Rifle, Colorado... | reverse complement strand
CGAGGTCGTGCTGGGGCCGGAAGATGGCCTGCCACGCACGTCCGCAATCCGCTGCGATTTTCTCACGTTGATGTTTAAGAGTAAGCTCACCCACTTTGTCTCCACCTTGTCGGCGACCAAGCTCGCCGAACTTAACCGTGCCCTCGCTCACGCTCTCGAACTCCCGCTAGGATCGGGGTCAATCGTCCCTTCGCGCTGACAATTGTCACTTGATTACCTTGTCCGCCCGCATCTCCATTTTGGATTTTCGATTTTGGCTGCTGCGCCTCGGCTAGATGGATGGTAGCGAGAATCAAGGCAACCACTAGGAAGACGAGGATTTTTTTATTCACAGACCTTCTCCCAGCCAAAGAGCTACAATCCGGAAACACAAGCCTTGACTTAAAAACAGCAAAGGGCCTATAGTAAAAAAAAGTAAAAGCCGTTGGACCCAAAGAGAAATAATCATGGATAAAGACGACCTCTGGATTGTAGAACATTTCAGCGAGCTTGTGACGAAACATGCCGGGAAATATGTCGCCGTCGTGAATGAGACGTTGGTCGCTGTTGGCAATTCTGGTAAAGAGGTCGAGGCCAAGGCCCGCGAACTTGAACCTAATAAGATGCCATCTGTGCTTCGTGTCCCGCGCGAACAGGATATGGCGTGCCTCTTATAGAATTCCCTTACACGCTTCATAAGGGCTACCTGCTGCCAATAATCCCCATCTCTATTAATTCCCATAAGGTCTGGGTTTTTGTTGATTCGGGAGCAACCTTTAGTATCTTGAGCGTAGATGACGCAGAGCGCATTGGAATAAACTGGGAAAGCGGTAGGCCGCAGATGATCGTAGTTGGCGACGGAAGTTTTATTCCTACTTTCATTCATGATCTCCCAATCCAAATCGGGGCCACTCAAATTACCGCTCCCATTGGCTTTTCTGAGCGCCTTGGAGTTGGGTTTAACCTTCTCGGACGCACCGGAGTCTTCGATCAATTTCAGGTTTGCTTCAACGATCGAGCCCGCAGAGTGACTTTTCAACCAATCTCGCCCGACAACGTCTGATCGTTCGACTGCCCTCGACCCTGAGTGCTCGGACCGAAGGGAGCTCACGACGAAGTCGAAAATTTTTTGGCCTCACTCAAAAGCGGACCTCTTGTATTCCGTGCGCATCTCGGACTGAAGCCGCCCCAGGCGGTAGCTCCTCCTCCGTTCTAAAAAAGGCCTTCCCTTTCCAGCTTGCGTACGATCCGGTCGTCAATGATATCTTCTGCTTTGAGGCGGCGGATCTTTTCGTTGGTCTTCCCTAGCAAACTGATCACATTGCGTAACCCTTCAACGGTGGGATAGATGCGCCGATCATAGAGACCCTTTATCATCTCGTAGCCTACCTCCGCCTCTTCGATCTTGCGCAGTCTGAGCCCCCTTGCCAGGCTTTGCATCACCGCGGCTTTGTTTACTGGATCCTGTATAAAGGAGATCGTTTCCACAATCGCGCGCATGGTCCTCTCGGCGATATCAGGCGATCGATCCACGAAGCTCCGCCGCGCCATAACTCCCAGACTCTGATAGGGAATGTCTAGTTTTGCAAGATCATCCAGGATGCGAAAGCCCTGGCGTTCCATGTTGCTGCCAAAGGTATAGCCCAGGTAGGAGCCATCGATGATGCCCGAGGCAAGGGCCTGGGCCAGGACAGATTGATCCCCTATCACTCTGAACCTGATGTTATCCCTCTCGGGACTGAGGCCCCAGTGTTCAAAGGCCAGCATGGTAAACATCCATATCCCACCACCTACACTCTGCACGCCAATGTTTTTGCCCTTGAGGTCCGAGGGACTCTTGATATGTGGAGCTACCACAAAATAACCGTCCAGCTTGTTGATGAGTCCGGCAATAAAAGCGATATCCAGGCCCCCGCCCATGGCGCCGATGGTTGCTCCGTTTGCTGAGCCCACGTGAAATTGAGACTCTCCAGCGCTCAAGGCCGTAACACCAAGCTGGCCGCTGCGGACAAAAACCTCCTGGCCGTCGAGACCGTGTTTTTGGAAAAAGCCGCGATCTTTGCCGACGAACAAGATTCCGGTTCTCTCGTTCAAACCGGCAAAGCTAAAAACTATCCTGGGCGGAGCAGAGGCCGCGATGGCCGAAAAGGCAGCCGGGGCAATGAGGATCGAGGATACGAACAGCGTCAAGATCAGAACCGACCGAAGCCTCATACACCCCCTCCTTTTTCTCGTTACCATAATTTTCTAATCCCCAATTTTTTCTCTATCTCGAACTCAGCGAGATCGAGAAGCTAAGACAATCACGTCAAGGACTTTTTATATTCTGTCCGCATCTCTGACTGAAGCCTACCAAGGCGGTAAGTTTTCCAGTCGATGAACCTGGCATATTCCGCCAGGGTAGGGTGAACCTCGCGGATCTTGCGCCACATCTCCTGCACGATAAAGCGGTAGGCCGGATGGCCCTGGGGCATGGTGCGCAACTCGCCGATGAACACCGCCTCGCGCAGATTCATCTTCATGTGCCAGCGGATCTTATAAGCGAACGGGACGACATACTGGGCCTCGAGGGGAAGATCGCGGTATATTTTCTCATAGACCTCGGCAGCCTTTTCCATGCAGCGATGGAAATCCGGCTTGAAGCCGGCCGCTTCGATTTCCGGCGGAGTATCATAGCCGTGCGCGGTGGTGAAGTCCTGTCGCTCCTGGGTGAGGATCCGATGGCGGTGAAGATCGCGGTAAAGCCCAAGATTGCCGAGGATATCGAAGGTATAGTAAACCTGCTCGAAGGCGCGTCCGGGCTTGTCCCTTCTACCACGTCGCCGCTTCAGATATTCATCTAGCAGCCGTTTTCTCTCACCAGGTCCCATCCGGGCGACAAGCCTTCTTAATTCCGCCAAGGAATGGCGCGAATGCGGATAGAGAATTGCCGCGACGACCTTTTCCTCGGCCTCTCCGTCATACTCCACTAAAGTGACCGGACCGCCCGCCTTCACCGGCGGTTCCGTCACGAGTTGTCCGCTCAGAGCACGGGTAGCCCGATAGCTTTCGGCCAGGTAGTCGCTGAACTGAGCCCGCTTAACAAACGAGGGGATGAGATGGTTCAACTCCCGGTGGATCGCAGCGGCCAGCTCTCCGGCCTCAGTCAACTCGTGGGAATAGAGCTTGGTAAGGAGGTACTCGAAGGCCTGGCCGACCCCAAAAAAACCCGCATTGGTAAGAGTCGCGGCGGGGAGATAACCGCGCAGCACATCGCAGGCATGGGCCCTGACGGTCGAGAGGTACGCCCCCTCGGCCCATTTTTTGAGTTTCTCGTCCCTCTCGGCCTCCTGATAGCTCACGGCCTTACCCGTTTGCGGATTTCTTATCTCGATCTTCTGAATCGGGAGGGATCTCTTCACAAACTCGATCACAGGGTCGATCTGGCGCGAGTAGGTTTCAAAGAGGAGATTCAGCAGCTCGAGATAAGCCGCCCGATGCGGGGAGGCCATGATCTTGGGCTCCCGGTAGAAAGCATAGTTTCCGCTTTCGTCTTTTTGGTCGAAGCGGACATAGCGCGTTGACTTTTCCAGCGGGGCAATGCCGATCCGCGCATCCTCCAAGATATTTGCAGCTACATTGGAAATCCTCTCGCAGGCGATGTGGGCAGCGCCCAATTGGGCCACCGAGTCATCGCCGTAGCCCACGAGCACTCGTTCATAAAAGGCGCGAGCCTTTTTCAACGCCGCGCTGTCGTCACTTGCCAAGGCCTGCCCGCCGAGCAGGTCCTTCAGCGCCAGCTCGGGATCGCCGAGAAATTCATCTAAGAATGTCCGGCGCAGACTCTTGGCCGAGCGGCTGTAGCGCGAAAATAGCGCCCCGGCCACCTCCTGGGGGAGTTTGAGGCCAAAGACGGGCTCATCGAGATTGGTAAAAAATGGTGTGAGGTTTTTTTCCTCAGCTGGGGTGAACTGCTCGCTCATGGACAGAAACTACTCCCCGTATCTCCGTGGGCGATTCTATTCGTTTCTGCTGCAATAACAAGAGAAAAATTTTGGGGTGGAAGGGCGAGAACTCAGCGCGCAAATTGTCGGTATTAGCCCCCCTGGTTTTGCTTCATTTGTGCCCGCTCCGAGTAGGAGGAAGCGACGAACAAGACCACGATGGCCAGCCCGCTCAGGGCATAGACTGCGAAGGGCACCATCGAGCCGGCTTCCGCGATGGTTTCTCCCCAGTAGACTAAGAATGCCAAATAGTAGGCAAATAAGTAGGTAATCAGCAGGCAGAGTTTAGTCCGCTGGAAGAGCAAACAGGGAAGCATGAAGGCGATATAAAGAAAAACCTGCCAAATGGATATCAAATGATTGGGCAGCCCTAAATTTAATAGCGTATCAACATCTAACATAGAGCTCCTCTCTCGGCAGTCGACGAATCAGCAAGCCGCCGCCTAAGGCTTCTTCTCCTTCGAGATCTCAACCACCACGAAGTCGAAACCCCGCGGGCTCAGTCTGAAGCGAACCACGTCGCCGGTTTTTAACCCCTGTAAACTTTCGGCCGACTCCACATCGTAATCCATTGTCATTGCCGGCAGCAGAGTTTCAATCTCTCCGTGTTGCAGCGTGATCCGCTTTTCCTCCTGATCCAAGTATAAGATGGCGCCGCTCCCCTCATAGGTCCGACCACTATCTGCCGGGGTCACCCCTCTTAAGTAGGGCAAAAAAATGGCCAGGAACACCAGCAAGGTTGTTGCCGCTAAGACGACCTCCTCTTTGCCGAATTCGTAATTCCTCGGGCGTAAAGTCCCTCCCCGATACTTTTCCCAAAAAGTGGTCAAAAAAGAATAGACCAACGCCAGTCCGGCCAGGCCGATGAAGTACGGTCTATAGATCGCCAGACTGGCGAGAGCCCCCAGAGCGGCAACGCCCGAACCGGCTGCCAGCAGGGGGGCAATTCAACAGACCGAGGCAAACACAGCCGAAAAAATGGCCCCTGCCTTGTCTATCCACTCAAGCATACTGTCTCTCCAAAGAGCTGCCATCTACCCTACTGGGTGGGCATCAGCAGTATCACATCATCGGAGTCATACTGATTTCTGCAACATTGATTCGGTCCAAAAGAACCGATCGCGGCATACTTTACCCCCTTGACGTAGTAATCGGGATCAAAGAAGTAGTTCGATCCCCAGGGATCTTTGGGAACGGATTGCATATAAGGCCCGCGCCAGTTTGGAAATCCACCGTTAGTCTTGACCAGCCCAGCTTCGTCTTTGCTCAAATCCCAGATCTCCTTATCCGCTGTAACGCCAACATTCTGAGGGCCAGGCCACTTTTCGGTGTCGTTGGCAAGCTGCTCGATTGCAAGCTGGATGGTGTGAAGATAGGATTTGGCTTGGGCGATCTTGGCTTTGTCCCTGAAGTTGATATATGCGGGAATGGCGATGGCGGCGAGAATACCGATAATCGCGACGTTTACAATCAGCTCGAGTAATGTGAAGCCGCCGCTGTATTTAGGGCTCATAGTTTTGCCAGCTTTCTTAGTCTTATTAAAGGTACCTTTTACACGTAAATTCGATGAATTTACAAGAGCTCAAGGCCCCAAAGGCGTTAACGATTTCAGGATCTTTATAGCCCTTATTCCAGGAACCCACTGGCCCCGCATAACCGATCAACTAGCGGACGAAGGGGAAATGAGGTCGTGGAGGAAAGCCGGAGGAAAGGTGCAAGCAAAAACGGACGATAGACCAGGGCGCCGATGATCCTGTTAGCTCTTTGACGAAAATAAAAGGCCTTCTGGCAGAGACGCAAGTAGCACGCGAGCTGTTCGGCGGATCCGTTCCCTCGCTTAAATGCGAGGTCCATCACCTCGGCGGCCAAGCTTCCGCTCCTCAAGGCAAAATAGACTCCTTCACCGGTGACGGGTTCGCTGACGCGGGCCGCGTCCCCAACCAGAAGATAACCGTCTCCATAAGAGCGCCGAGGCGGGAGATGGACGGGATAGGTGGAGCGGAGCTTGCCCACGATCTCGCTTCCCTTTAGAGACTCTCTCAGAGAGATATTCTTATACAAATGATTTTCCAACAAAGCCGCCAGGGAGATCCCTTTTTTTGTCGGGTGGCTATTCTCCACTACAAAACAAAGATTCGCGCTCTCCCCACCCAGACCCACAAGCCCCGCGTAACCTCCGGGAAAGCAATGAATCTGAACACTCCCTTTCACTCCTCTGGCGCCCCTCAGGTGCGTTTGGAAGGCCACGTACTTGTCTGCTTTGCCGGGCAGAGCCAGACCCAGGCGATGCGCCACCCAGGAATTACGGCCATCGGCTCCAATCAAGAAAGTAGACGACACACTCTCCCCTGGAGACTGATCACCCAAACTTAAGGACCAACCCCCCACCTCTTTTGCCAGGGAGCCGACCTTGCAACCCTGCTTGACTTGAACCCCCTCTCTCTGCGCTGACCTGAGCAGGAGATCGTCTAAAGAAGAACGGCGCAGCCCCAGGCCGAAAAGAGTTCGCCCGTTGCGGGAAGGAAAGCTAATGGCCGCCTCCGCGCCGGAAAATGTTGAGATGCGGAAAGCCGTGACCTTTTCATGTTCCAACGAGAGGATCTCGCCGACCACGCCCAACCGCTCAAGCAGCGGCCAATTGGCGGGATTCAAAAAATCGCCACAGAGCTTCTCGCGCGGGAAAATCGCTCGCTCCAGCAAGATGACCGAATAGCCCTTTCGCGCTAGAGAAATGGCTGCGGAGGAACCAGCCGGGCCGGCGCCAACAATAGCAACGTCAAACCGCTCCATGTCGTTCCTCCAAGGAAAAAAAAGCAAAAACGCGAAACGGGAAAAGGGAAAGGAGACTAAACTCCCCAATCTCTACCTGCTTAAAGAGGTTCCGCCACTCGCCCAGGGTAAAAGCCCGCCGGATCGAGAGCGGCGCATCCCTGCGGGTCATCTCGTTACCGGTAAAGAGAAGCGTGATCAGGCGGATCGCAAAATAGGCCAATGGGTGGCGAATAAGGTCGCTAACCAGGAGGCCTCTTCGGGCCATGCGGGACCATGCCCTTAGAAGGACAATGATTTCCCGTTCGGAAAAGTGGTGCAGGAGCTGCGAGGCGAGGACAAAATCAAAGGAGGCAGAGGCGAAGGGCAGGTGACGAGCGTCCCCACGCACAATGGAGATCTCGGGGAGATCTTTCGTCAGACGCCGTGCCACCCCTGCAGTAACCGGATCGGGCTCCAGGGCTACAATGTTTACGGAGATCCCGCGGGCTCTGGCCCACCGCACTACGGCCCGAGGAATATCCCCGCTTCCGGTTCCGACATCAAGGAGAGTGAAGCGAGCGTTTTCTTTCTCATTAATGAGACGATCTAAATTCCCAAGCACACCCCGGTATCCCCCAAGCGTTCGATTGAGCAACCTCAAGTTGGTCAGATCCTCCTCCAGGAGACCAGCAGGATTCCCCGGAAGATCCATCATCTCCTTTTCCCGGCTTCTCTTCATTTGCCGTTCGACGGCGAGCTCCCCTCGGCCTGAGCTCGGGACGAAGGCACGGCCGAGCCGTTGCCCCGGGCAACCACCAGCGCCGAGTTCTTTGATCCAAAACCGATGCAATTGCACAGCGCCATCTCCACCTCCCTGGAGATTCCCCGATTGGGGATGTAGTTGAGGTCACATCGGGGATCGGGTTCCTCGTAATTGATCGTGGGCGGAAGGAAACTCTCCCTCATGGCGAGGAGGGCCGTCACCACCCCGGCCGCTCCCGAGGCTCCCTGGGGGTGGCCGATCATCGATTTGATGGAGCTCATGGGGATATCGTACGACCTTGGCCCAAAACAGAGGCGGATTGCCTGACTTTCCGTTTGGTCGTTGAGGACCGTGGAGGTGCCGTGCAGCGCTACGTAGCCCACCTCATCCTTGGCCAGCCCGGCATCTTCAATCGCCCGCGTCATCGCCCGGGCCGGCTCCTCCCCGTTCGGGTCCAGCCGCACCATGTGGTAAGCATCGCAGGTGGAGGCGTAGCCGAGAATCTCTCCGTAGATCGTCGCGCCCCGTTCAAGCGCCCTCTCCCTCTCCTCGAGGACTAGTATCCAGGCCCCTTCGCCCAGGACAAAGCCGTCGCGCAGGCGATCGAAGGGACGCGAGGCGCGCCGGGGATCGCTGTTGTGCGACGATGAGACCGCGCGCATGATGCAAAAGCCCTGCATAATGGCCGGCGTGATCGTCGCGTCCGCTCCTCCGGTGATGAGATGGTCTGCGAGGCCAAAGCGAATCAGATTGAAAGCGTAGCCGATAGCGTCCGTGGAGCTGGTGCAGCCGGTGGAAAGGACGTGGCTTGGTCCCTTCAGGTCGAAGCACAGAGAGATCTCGCTGGATAGCGCTCCGATCGTGGAACTGGATATGTTATAGGCGCTGACTTTCCGCAGTTGATCATTAAAGTAGAGCCGGTACTGCTCCTCTACGAAGTCAGGCATGCCGCCGCCGCTGCCGAGAATCACTCCCCAGGAGCGTTTCTCTTCCAGGGTCATCGTCTCCGCCTGAACTCCGGCCGATTGAAGCGCTTCCTTTGTCGCCGCAATGGCCAATGTTACGGCCCTGCCAACGCGTTTAAGCTCTTTGGGTGGAAGAATCTCCTCCGGCCTAAAATCTCTAACTTGTCCCGCTATCCGGCAGGAGAGCGGTTGAGGATCGAAGAGCGAGATCGTATCCACGCCGCTGATGCCGCTTCGAGTTGCCTGCCAAAAGCCCTCTGTGCCTGCGCCGTTCGGGCTGATCACACCCATCCCGCTAACTACTACTCTTCGCCGCAGCCCTTTTTCATTGTCCAGCTTCATCTTGACAGTTCGGTCAGGAAATAGTTTGATCTCAACCAGCATAGCACTCGAGACCCCTTCAGTTAAGACACACCTTAGGAGGAGACATCGGCATGAAGCTTGTTATCACGGGCGGGACCGGCTTTATAGGTTCGGCCCTGTGCGCTCGATTATTGGAACTTGGCCACTCCCTTATCCTTTTTACTCGCGCGCCGGCGCCGGCTGCCGCCTCAGCCGACAAAAAATGGCTGACCTGGAAGCCGGGATCTTCCGGGAGCTGGGAGCAGGCCATTGAGGGCGTGGATGGCGTGATCAACCTGGCAGGCGAGCCCATTGCCAGGAGATGGACGGAGAAGCAAAAAGAAAAAATCGCCTCAAGCCGGATCGACACAACCCGCGCCCTGGTGACAACCATCGCGAAAGCCAAGGAGAAGCCGAAATTTCTCATCAACGCCTCGGCGGTCGGTTACTACGGCCCGCGCGGCAATGAAACGTTCACCGAGGAGGCGGGTCCAGGGAGCGATTTTCTTTCACGGGTCTGCAGCGCGTGGGAAAATGAGGCCAAGCGGGCCGAGGACTACGGCGCGCGCGTTATCACGCTGCGCACCGGGATCGTCTTGGGGAAAGGTGGCGGGGCCCTGGCCAGGATGCTCCTTCCGTTCAAGCTTTTTGTCGGCGGACCCCTTGGCAGCGGGGCGCAGTGGATGTCCTGGATTCAACTGGAGGATGTGATCGGCCTGATCCTCTTCTTGCTCGAGCATCCGGATGCCCGAGGGGCTATCAATGTCACCGCTCCAAATTCGGTGACCATGAATGAATTCTGCAAGAGCCTCGGAGACGTTTTAAACCGGCCTTCCTGGGCGCCGGTGCCAACATTCGCTCTACGCCTACTCCTGGGGGAAATGGCGGATATGCTCCTTACCGGCCAGCGGGTCTTGCCGGCCCAGGCGCAGAAGCTGGGCTATACCTTCAAATATCCCACCCTCCGCGAGGCGCTTGAGGCCCTTTCCCTCTAGAGACTATCTATTAGAGTAGTGAGTCATAAATCTCTTTACTTTGATTGTCATTCTGAGCGAAGCGAAGAATCTCGCCTTTTTAAATACATGAGACCCTTCACTTCGTTCAGGGTGACACGTAAAAAACCTTTTTCAGCATCCTGCTAATGTAAAGAAGCGTTGGACTCACCACACTAGAGTCAGCTCACTTTATGGGCGCCGCCATCGGCGTCCGTCGCTTTCGATCAAGGCATCGGCCTCCTCAGGTCCCCAGGTGCCGGCCTCGTAGTTGGAAAAGTTCGGCAGTGTTGACTCCCATCTTCTTAGCAGCGGGGTGATCAGAGACCAAGCCAATTCCACCCAGTCATGCCGGGTGAACAGGGTTGAATCTCCCCGGATACAATCTATCAGGAGCGTTTCGTATGCGTCCGGGGGAGATAACCCAAAGGCAGCTTGATAATTAAAGTCCAGGCTAAGCGAGCTTACGCAAATATCAGGGCCGGGCGACTTGACTTCAAAGGTGAGCGCAATTCCCTCATCAGGTTGGATGCGCAGTCTCAGGACATTCGGGCTCACTTGCTCGACCGGGCACGCATTAAACAATAAGAGCGGCGGCCGCCTAAACTGGATGGCAATCTCTGTTACCCTCTCAGGCAGCCGCTTCCCGGAGCGCAGGTAAAAGGGGACACCTTCCCAGCGCCAGTTATCTATGAAGAATTTGACAGCAGCGTAGGTCTCTGTCGTCGAATCCGGCGCAACCCCCGGCTCTTCGCGGTAGGCCCTCACCTTTTGGCCGCCGAGGAGGCCTTGACCGTACTGGCCGCGCACGGCAACCTGAGCCATCTCCTGGCTCGCAACAAAACGAACCGAACGGAGCACCTTAACCTTTTCATCCCGCACCGCATCGCCCGCGAATGATATCGGGGGCTCCATCGCCGTCAAGCAAAGGAGCTGGAGCAGGTGATTCTGAAACATGTCCCGCATCGCCCCCGCTTTTTCGTAATACCCTCCCCGCCCCTCGACGCCTACGATTTCGGCGGCCGTAATCTGCACATGATCGACGTAGCGCCGGTTCCAAATAGGCTCAAAGACCGCATTGCCGAAGCGAAAGACCAAAATGTTCTGCACGGTCTCTTTGCCCAGGTAGTGATCAATCCGATAGACCTGCTCCTCGTCGAACACCTCGTGCAGCTCGCGGCTCAATGCCCGCGCGCTCTCCAGGTCGCTGCCAAATGGCTTTTCAATAACGATCCGAGTCCAGCCGGCGTCCCGCGCCCCTTTACCCGCCAGGCCCGCAGCCGCAATCTGCTGAATCACAGGGGCATACAAATCGGGCGGGGTCGCGAGGTAAAAGATTTTATTCCCACGGTTGGAACGTTCACGGTCGATCTTAGCCAGAAATTCCTTGAGTCGCAGGTACCCTTTGGATTCCTCGTAGTCGCCGGCGAGATAATAGAGACCCTGCGCAAAACTCCCCCACGCAGGCTCGCTCTCTACCCCAGGGCGCGAGAATTCTTTAACGGCATCGCGCATCTTGCGGCGAAATTCTTCATCGCCCATCTCGCTTCGGCCATAGCCTAACAGTGAAAATCCAGCGGGCAATCGCTGCTCCACCGACAAGTTGTACAAAGCGGGAATGAGCTTACGCCTGGTCAGATCGCCCGAAGCGCCGAAGATGACCATCGTGCAAGAGTCGGCATTTTCCCTGGCACCCGATTGAGCTGGGGACAACGTTATTCCTCCTTCTTGAGTGGGTGGCCGCCAAATTCGTGCCGCATCATGGCAAGCAGTTTATCCGCAAAAGAGTCTTCATCCCGGGAGCGGAGCCGCTGCAGGAGTGAGAGCGTAATCACCGGCGCCGACACAGCCAGGTCGACCGCTTCGAAAACCATCCAGCGCCCCTCGCCGGAATCCGCCACATTGGGCATAATCCCATGCAGGTCCGGGTTTTCGGCTAAAGCCTTGGCGATTAGATCCAACAGCCACGAGCGGACGACGCTCCCACTGCGCCAGATTTCGGCAACCTGGCAGAGGTCCAACTTGAATTCAGTCTTGCGTTCCATGAGAGCGAATCCTTCGGCAAAGGCCTGCATGAGCCCGTATTCGATGCCGTTATGGATCATCTTGACGAAGTGGCCCGCGCCGCTTGGTCCAACGCGTCCCCAACCTTTATCCGGCCCGGGAGCCAGAGTCTGAAAGATAGGCTTAAGCCGGTCGATCACTTCCGAGTCGCCCCCAATCATCAAGCTGTACCCTTCCGAGAGCCCCCATATCCCCCCGCTGGTCCCCACATCCACAAAGTAAAGTCCCTTTTCTTTAAGCATTGCCGCCCGGCGCAAGGTATCCTTGTAGTAGCTGTTGCCGCCATCCACAATCACATCATCAGGCTTCAAGCGAGGTATCAGTGACTGGATCGTCTGGTCCACCGGGTCGCCTGAAGGAACCATCAGCCATACCACCCGGGGCGGGGCCAACTGTTCGGCCAGCAGAGCCAGGGAATCAACCCCCACAGCACTCTTCTCGGCCACTTGCCGGATGGCCTCAGGATTCCGGTCGTAACATACCACCCTGTGGCCGCCTCGTAAGAGGCGCTCCGTCATGTTCGCGCCCATGCGCCCCAAGCCGATCATTCCGATCTTCATGTGACCAACCTCCTTGGCTCAGTAAATCACCCTCATCCCTCTTGATGCAGTGTTCGACGGAAGCGCACGCGATACTCCGGCAGTTCTTCAGCCTAGAGCCTTTAGCACAAACTTTAGTCCCTTAGACGTATCCTCCCCCAGTCGGATACGCAGTACGCGACGCCCCCGCTGTTTAAGCGCCTGGTAATCGCCCAGGGCCTGGGCATGAATCAAAGAACCAAAGGTATAGTTGGTCTCGGGGACCGCCAGGTCGTCCGCCGGCTCATCGACAAGCTGCAAGATAAGGCACGTATTAGGTCCCCCTTTGTGGAGCTGGCCCGTTGAATGGAGAAAGCGCGGACCGTAGCCAAGCGTCGTTGCCAGATGCATGCGGTCTCCCAGAGCGACACGGACCGCCTGAAGGAGGGCTGTGGTCTCAGGCGTCGGCCTAAGGTACGCCTGCACGGCTGCGTAGTCGCCCGCCTGTGCCTTTGCCAACCAGTCGGAGAGGAGCTGCCGCAGGGCCTGGTGATTTGCGCCAGCCACTTCTTCGCCCCGATTTTTAGCTGCTGTCTTTCCTCTGCCCTTTTTATCCATCGCCTTACTCGCCAGCTCCTTCGCGAGTTGTACATCCGGTTGATTAAAGGGATGGATGCCCATGACTACGCCGGCAGCGGCTACCGCAACCTCCCAGCGAAAAAACTCCTGAGCGAGATCGGCCTTTTCCTTGAGACGAATGTGGATCACCGGGTGACCGGCAGCTTCAAGCGCTGTAATCTTCTCACCCAGCCCTTGGTTGTCGTCTCCTTCCATCAGCAAGCAGGCGAAGAGTCGATCCGCGCCGTAGAACTCGGGCGACCGAGGGAGCTCGTCAATAACGGGGACAATGCCTTTGCCCTCTTTTCCCGTGCTCTCGGCGACGAGCTGCTCGATCCAAGCCGGAAAGGCCTCCAGCGACGACGAGGCAACGAAGGTAAGCTTGTCCCGACCGGACAACGCCAGTTCCCCCAACGCTGCCCCGAGAGCCAGGCCGGGATTATCCGCTTCAGGCACGCAAAAGGCTGAGGCTTCAACCATAGTACAAGCCCGATCCAACAGCCGTCCTACATCCAGGCCAATAAGCGCGGCCGGGACAAGGCCAAAAAAAGTCAGGGCCGAATAGCGCCCTCCCACATCCGGCGTCGCCTTAAAAATCGACCGAAAATCCCTTTCACATGCCAGCTTTTCGAGCGGCGTGCCCGGATCAGTCACGGCGACAAAGTGGCGCCCTGGTTGATAGGTCACGTGACAAACCTTCTCCCAGAAGTAGCGGAAGAAAGAAAGCATCTCTGTGGTTGTGCCTGACTTACTGGATACCAAAAACAACGTGCGGCGGAGGTCCACCTGCGCCTCAATGGCCTTCACAGCAGCGGGGTGAGTGCTATCAAGCACAATGAGTTCGGGGTAGCCCCGCCGGTTGCCGAATGTCCGCTGGAAAACCTCCGGTGCCAGGCTGGAACCGCCCATCCCCAGAAGGACACCATGACGTATTTCATCCGTCTTCGCCTCCTCTGCGAATGCCCTAAGCCTTTCGCTCTCCTCTTGCATTGCTTCGGGCAGCGTCAGCCAGCCCAAACGGTCGCTAATTTCAGGTACAGCTTTGGGAAACCACAGAGTCGGGTCTTTGCGCCAAAGTCTACAGGCAAACTCGTCCTCCTGCCATGTGCGCAACCGTTCTTTTACCCGACCCTCATACTTTCCCAGGGTCAGACGCTGCCGATTCACTTTTCCGGCAAGAATGTTTTTCCGTTTCTCCTCCATGGACTGGCCGAAGCCCGGTAATTCCTTCAGCGGGTTCATCATTTTTCCCTTCTCACGAAAATAGCCATAAAGACAACTCGGCAATGACTTTCTAAGACTGAACGGCCACCTCATAGTCGCGTCCTTCCCAGCGCCTGCTCCCTGTCCAGAAGAAGGTAAAACGAATCGGAGCATGTGGGGTTTCGGCCACCGGGATATCCACAAACTCAATCCCAAGGGATGTGGGGAAGGACAGCGTATCCTCCACGGTCTGCCAATCATTACCCGACCAGTGAAGCCGAAAAGGGGCCGGCGCCATAATACGCAGGGTAGTGCGCTTCTTCACCGTGCACACCTGCCGGTTGGGCTTCCATATCTCCAGAGGTTTGCAGCTCTTGCTGTTTTTGATGTAGCGGTTTGCAACCTCCGGGATAAGGTCGAAAACCTGCCCGTCGTATACCGAGCGAAGGAGCTTGATGTACTCAGCATGGGCCCACATGAGCGGCATGGCCGATCCGGTGGGTCTTCCCAAGCGTATGTAGACTTTGGGACAATTCGCTTCATCCCAGATCTGCTCTGGCAGCATACCAGTGCCGGAGGAAAAGCCTTCCATCGCCAGGATGAACGATTTTACATTCTGTCCGGCAGCCAGCTCATAGTGACCCCGCTCCCCGGTCAGGAGCGGCCAGGCTCGCCCTTTCCCCCATCCATCGAACGATCCGCCGTCCTCACGTTGCCCATAACCATCATGATTGTAGCGACGCCAGCACGGGCCAAAGGGCGTTTCCACCTTGAGAACACCATCCACGACGCGCAGGGAATCCACGATGAGCGAGTCGGCGGGTCGACGAATTCCGTATCGCACGAGTTCGAGGAAACCTGCGTCGACGATTTCCTTAGCCGGGAATTCCGTCTGAGCTTTCGGCGGCCGGTTGGAAATGGTGAGGTCTCCGTGGTTGGGGTCCTCATCGGGGCATGGGTTATAGACGTCCACCGGATGAATCCTGATAAAGTGCCGTTGAATTTCAGGAACCAACGTTCCCTCGGTGGTGACCGTCCAGGCTTCAACGTGGCATTCGAGGAAATCGGCGTATCCTTCGAGAAACTCAGCCGTGGCGCTGTCTCTACGCTCGCGCGCAAAAGAAGCGGCGCAGATGAGCGCTGCGATGTTCGATGCCAGCGTGGAAGGCGAGTACCCGCTGGCTTCCTCCCAACGCTCCTGCTGGGTGGCGGGACCGTGGCGGATGAGGTAGCTCGCGGCCCGCATCACCATCGAGTAAGGATCGAAGTCTCGAAGGGCGTTTTCACGGCGTAGGCGCCAGGCAAGTAAAATGGGGAATGCCACTTCGTCAAGCTGGATGCCGCGCCAGTACGGCTCTCCATTGATCCAGAAGTTTTGCGGGAAACCTCCATCCCCCTGCTGGCTTGCGGCAAGATAGATGAGCCCGCGAAAGGCAGTCTCGGTATTTCCCGCGGCAAGCAGACCCATGGCGCTGTTGACCATGTCTCGAGTCCAGACCAGGTGGTATCCCCCCATATCTTCGTCGCCCTTCGCCTCTCCCCAAGGAATGGAGAGCGAGGCGATGAGAGCGCCCGGGTAGGTCTTATCCTCGTGGGCGAGCAACAGACTAAAGCTTCCATGATACAGGTGCCCCCTGTCGCTCGATACCTTCTCCAGAGGTAGGATTTTCTTGCAGGGGCGGTTCCATTGTTCTCGGTACCGTTTCCGCTGCTCTCTAAAAGGGATTCCGAGCGCTTGAAAGAGCGTCGTCGCTGCGTTGTGGAGGCTCTCCCCCAAGGCTAGTCCCACCGTGAACTCCTTACGATTCTTCAAGTCTAGTTCTCCGGTGAGCGCCACGTTGCCATCGAGCGCGCAGTCGAACTCCCAATCCATTTGAAAGTTATCCGCAAGGTCTGTCCACCCATCGCTCCGACCCACGTAACCGCAGGAAAGGCGGGCAAATGGAGCTGTGGCCGCCAGCGCCAGCCAGGTCCCGCGTTTCTCGGCAGCAAGAATCTGTCGGCCCGCAACTTCTACCACATAAGCATTGTTACCCCGGCCCCCTACTTCGATGTGGGGAGCGCACAGAATATAGAGCCGGAGCCGCAATAAAAAATGTTGATCACCGGCGAGGCGGGTGCGCTGAAGCACACAAGAGAGGTGCGGGTCAGTGAGGATATCTTTGACAATGGTGTAGCGCCCCTCCGGGTCGGTATTAGTTATTCGATATTCCAAGGCATGACGGGACAGACGTTCCACCTTGGTTAGCAGGTGCCGCTTCTCCTCGTGAAAAAAACTCTCCCTATCGGTGACCAAGAATTGCAGGTCGCGGATTTGCGGCCGGTCTATGGTCGGATAATAGACCTCCGTAACGATGCCGTTCCAGAGCGTGAACCAGATCCGGCTGGGGGCCGCGTACGCCGTCCCTACCCCGTCTTTGCCTCCATGGGTCCACCGGGGCTCAATGCCCGGCTGCCCGAAGGCCTCTCTTTGGCCACGGAAACTTTCCATGTTCGATACTTCTTTTTCCTATGGGTTCAAAGGCAAGTACACAACCTTTTACGCTGTTTGTCGAGAGGCAAAGCCCTGCGAGCCCTTCTTCTCCAGGTATCTGCTGTTCCGATGGACTGATCCTGCCTTCAAAGAGGCGCTATGGAGGTCTGTATCGCCAAAGGGCGGGAACTAAAGAAGATGTGAGGGAGTTAACGTATTCAAAGGAGGGTTTATGGTGAAAAAGCTCAGCACCCTGCGTGACTTTTCTTATCCTTAGGCGCTGAAAAAATCCCTTAAATTCTTCAGGGAACTTTCTCGCTGAGGGAAAAGTTATACGTAGAGAAATCCGCTCAACAAGAAGGAGATGCCATTATGTTTAGAAAGGTTGACCCTATTAGCGTCCTGAAGGCTGGGATTTTGGGGACTGTTGTTATGACGATTATCATGTACGGCCTCCCTCCTCTGATGGGCCTTCCTCCTATGGATGTCATGGCCGCTCTAGGATCGGTTTTTCCCTTTAAGATTTCTCCTTACATTTTCGGCTCTTTCATTCATCTCTTTAATGGCATTGCCCTCGCATTTGTCTTTGTCCTCTTTTTCCACTCTTGGCTTCCGGGCCCAAACTGGCTGAGGGGTGCACTCTTTTCTCTACTTCCTTGGCTTTTTGCCATTACATTGCTTGGCCCCTCACTCCAGTTAGCTTCCCAGGTTTTCGGAACTTCCTCTTCTGGGGCAGCAAACCCTTGCGCGGTGGCTAACCCTTGTGCGCCGAAAGCAGAAAACCCTTGTGCACCAGTCAATCCTTGCGCAGCTAAAGCCCCGGTAAATCCCTGTGCACCACAGACAGCCAATCCGTGCGCTGCAAAACCGGTTAATCCCTGCGCGACTAAGAATCCTTGTGCGGCTAAGGCCCCAGCAGCGAATCCTTGCGCTCCAAAGGCAGCCAATCCATGTGCCACTACAGCTTCTAATCCATGCGCCCCGGGCGCTGCTTCCAAGGGAGGTATCCCACCTCAAGTCCTCAGCCTCGTGGTTCACCTGATCTATGGAGGAGTTGTAGGCGCTTTCTATCGACCCCGCGCCGCATAGTCCATTTGGTAGGCGGGCCTGCGTTCTTAGTTCTGGTTTAAGTGGCTGTGCAGCATGGGCGGGCTGATCGGAGGGCCTCCGGCATCTATATCGCGTTCCTGGTTAATCTTTTCGCCTTGGCGCTGCTCTCTTATCTTCCTGTAAACCTCTTTCAGCTCTCCTTCAGCTTCATCCTCTTTGATAACCTTGATCCATGGCATCTTGCTCTCCTCCATTGACGCTATCGCTGACCCCTCGCTATTTTTCCGCCTGCGCCTGCTTTTCCCGTCTTGGAGTTATTGCGGCTGACCTAGGAGGGGTCTCAGTGATTTCATATTTGCAGCTTCTCTTTTCGGGAAGCTCTTGTAGCTTTTTGACAATGCCTTCTGCTTCCTCAGTTGAGTAAAAGAGTCCAATGGTACTCACTTCACCATTGGGGCGGAGTTCATTCACATAGAGTTTTTTCACCGAACCGCTACCAGGATTTCGGCGTCTTGTAGCCGACCTGCTTTCGCTCCTTCATAAACGTTTTGTAAGTTTCCGGATGGGACTTCACGTTATAGGGGCAGACGTCGACGCACAGGTGACAGTATTCATCGCGCAGCCGCGAATAGGGATAACACTTCTCCAGATCGATGAGCCAGCGCTTGATGCCGTGTGTCATAACGTGGTCCTTGGGAATCGCGTCGCCCGGACAGTTGAGCATGCAGACATTGCAGTTCATGCAGAAGTCCTGGACGCCGAACTCGCGAGGCTTATCCTCGGCGAGGGGCAGATCGGTGGTGACGAAGCCGGGGCGAAAACTGGCGCCGTATTTTTCGTTGATCAGGCTGCCGTGGCGCCCGAGCTCCCCGAAGCCCACTTGGTAAAAAATGGGAATGGCCTGGACAGCGCTCCCGCCGTTGTGGTGAGCCAACGCCGGATAGCCGAGATTGCGCACGTACGTAGCAAGCTCGGTTGCGATCTCTGTGCACTTCGCATAGGTTCGCATCGCTTCTTCTTCCACGGCATTGGCTCCGTGGATTACTTTTTCGTAATCCTCCGCCACGCACGCGACGATGACGTACTCGTGGGGCACATCCTCGCCGAGGTCGATCATGTGCGGCTGCAGCCGGCAGATACCCACCATATTGGCTCCCAGTTCAATGGCTTTGGTTTTGATCTGCTTTGCCATCTCCACAGGATCTGTTACTTCGACTCGCTGCGGGTTGACTGGACCGTCACGAAATTTTGACAGCTCCGCCCAGCGATCGCGGTACGCATTTATCTTCGGCGTCGCCGCCGTGTAATGCTGCGCGGTCTCCAGCCCCATGGCATAGACCATCGAGGCCAAGACAGGATCGGCCATCCCTTGCTCACGTCTCGGAGTTGTTCCCCGCATCAAACCCTCCGGCCGCTTTACCAATTCTACTAATACAAACGAAATAAACAGAGTGACATTGAATAGAATGAGATTCTTCGCTCGCGCTCAGAATCACGCTCTTTTTGTCATGCTGAACGCAGTGAAGCATCTCACACTGGATCGATGATAATGTAATATGACTTAATGCGTTTGTATTAGATCAGTCAAGGAAAGAATGTCAAATAACCATCAAACCACGGGTGCCTGAGAGTTAATTTTAAGATCCTGTGATCTGAGGGTCCACAATTACCTCCGCTTTTTCTACCTGACTAGCGGCCGAAGCTGGGGTTCACCCTACAATAACTGTTTTCCTACCATCAGAGACTCCACGTAATCCTTGCGCAGATTCTTATAATCCTCCGTAAGTTCGACGCCCAAGGCGTCAGCCATGCGGGTAATAAAATTTCTATAGGAAGTTACTGCGGCGATATCGAGAATATCCCTGTCGCTCCATCCCGCCTGCCGCAGCCGCTCGATATTTTTCTCACTCACTTGATTGGGATGAAGGGTTATCTGCTCGGCATACTCCAGCATGGCCGCATCTTTCTCATCCAGACCCGCATTGCGGTAGTCATGCGCGATTTTCATGACCAGGTCATAATCACCGCCCACCTCTTTACGGAGAAACTCTCCGTGAGCGACGGTTCAATAACTGCACTTGAGTAGGGAACCGACCAGGACGGAGATCATCTCCTCGCGCTTGACCCCCAAACTGGAACCGCCGAACTGAATGGCGCGGGAAAACCTCTGCTGAGCTTCCAGAAGATCAGGACGCAAGCTGAAGAGCTTGGCAATGTTGGAAACTTTCCCCGAGTGGTGATCCTTTCTTCCCTCGTAGAGCTCCTTGATCTTACCGCTAGCCTCGGACTCATCGATGGTCTTGATGTACGCCATTTTGAGGACCCTCCCCACGTGAAGGTTGCTTTTGGCCTATGACGCTTACTCCTTTAGCCGATCCATGGGTTTCATACAAGCGATATTCCGAGGGAAAATAGGAAAGGAAGGGGGTGGAAGTCAGGCGGAACTTCTCACCCGACTTCCAACAGAAATGGGCCCGTCTGCTACTTCTTTGCCGCGCAGGGATTCTTGGCCGCACACGGATTGGCAGCGCAGGGGTTTTCCGCCTTTTTTGTCTCTTTGGCAGTCTTACCCTTTACGGGTTTTTTCTCCGATTGCGCTGCGCAAGGATTTTTTGCGGCGCACGGATTCTTGGCGGCGCACGGGTTCGCCTGGGCAAAGCTTAAGCCGGGTGCAAACAAGAACACCATAGCCACTAGGGCCAGGATAAAACGCACAAACTTTTTTCTCATAAAAGCCCTCCTTTTTTACCGCAAATTGCGGTTTAGATGTAAATAAAACCAAATTGGGAGGGTAAAAGTTCCCGATATTCTAAAAACGAATCGAATTCACCCTTCCCCTCAACGGTGAAGTCCCTGCACTCGAACTGCCAGGGCCAGGCCCAGTAGAATACTAGCCGTAGCCACCAGGCTGTTTAGAGAGAGGATGGAAAGACCGGTCAATGCATTACCGATGTTGCACCCACCCGCCAGGGTTCCGCCAAATCCCATGAGCAAGCCTCCCAGAAATCGACGAGGAAGTTCAGGAGCCTCTGGCAACTGCCAGCGGGCGGTGCCTATTGAGCCTGCGCTTAGCCACGATCCAAAAGGAACACCGAGAAGCATGAACGCTCCCCAGGTCATCGGATGGTCAGCTGAGTCCACAAACACCCCAAAAAGCGTCCGGCTAGGCCCTGTCATGGACAATCCCCAGTGCCATCCAGCCGGTGCCCCGGCAATCCAAGCCAACGTTCCTAAAGCCCCAAGCGTTAGTCCTGTGCGGTACCAAGGCCAGCTCTCTAATGTAACGGCGGGTCTTGGAAGGGCCCACAACAGAAACCCGACTAAGAAAACGCCCGCTGCAATAACCCAGACTTGGCTCACACCCAAGAGCGTGGGAAGTGAAGCTGCACCTGGAAGAGACAACACCGGCCGGCTAAGCTGCAAGGTAAGGAAACGGAGAAGACCCTCTGATGCGAGGAGCCCCCCGATGGCAAATCCAAATACCGCGGTCCCAGCGCCAAGATTCCCGGTCCCGACCCGGGACCAGATGGAAGTCGCTCAGCCCTTGGCCCATACCATTCCGAAGCCAAATATGAGCCCGCCCACCGTAGCAGCCAACCAGGTCAATGGAGGAACTGGAACGACGAGGAGCCGGGCCTCTGCCAGGGTATTCACGAAAAGCAGGTGACATCCCAAAGCTAACAGATAGGCAAGAAACGATGAGGATCGCTCACCCCGAAGAATTTGGCGAAAGGCGCTGTGCATGCAAAAACCGCCTCGGTGAATCACTAGGCCGAGAGGAATCCCGACTAACAGACCCAGGCTGGCCGTGAGAAGCATAGATCCTTACTTCCTCTTCAGCAGCTCCTCCAGCTGCTTTTGATCAAACCCGACCACAACTTCGCCGTCGATAAGAGTCACCGGCGTCGTCCTGTAACCAAGGCGCTCCAGCTCTGCAAGGGCTTTCTCATCGGTTGAGACATCCCATTCTGTGAATGGCACCCTCTTTTGCGAAAGAAACTCTTTCACTCTGTTGCAGAACATTCAGCCGGGCTGGCTATAGACAACAACTTTCTTCTCCATAAGCAGTCCTCCGCTCAACTTGATCAATTGCAGCAATTTCCTCTGAGACTCAAAAGATAAAGTTTATCATGGACTTAGTGCCTATCATAACGGACGAGTCTATATCTCCTCCAAGAGAGTCAAGGATTAGCGGCGCGTGGATTGTTAAATTTTCATTTTGCCTTTGGGGCGCAAGGATTAAACTGCGCAGATGCAGAATTGGGCAGAGCTAAAAAGAGAAGGGCCAAAAAAATAGTATTACAGGGTCGAAAACTTAGAGCATTTGTGTTTCTCATAAAACCTCCCTAGAAAAGCTCTTATTGGGGGCTTTGCATTGTTAACCTCTTATGGGGCATAAAAGTTCCGCTGATTTCGTTCCAACTGGAACTTTTTTGACCCACCGCCTTTCTATAGGATAAAGCCGTGGGAAAAAAGGGGAGAAGGTTGCGCTTTCGTTCTTGGCAACAAACGTTTCTATGGGGGGGTGGACTTGTGGGGCTTCTTGTCCTGCTTTTTCTCATTGCCCGGTTTCTCCCCCTAACCAGCCACAGGGACGATCAGGCTCCCCGCGTTGCGTCATCTGATCAAGAGGTGGAGGAATTTTTTAAAGACTATTGGCGCAGGCCCATACCCCTTCAAGGGACGCCACCACCCGGCTTCACGGAAAAAGAGGCCTCGCTCAGGCCCGAGGCTTGCGGCAGCTGCCATCCCCGGCAGTATGCGGACTGGAAGGAGAGCCTCCACAGCAGGGCGATGGGGCCAGGACCCTGGGGACAGATTATCGATCTCGCCCAAACCAGCCCTGACGAGGCGAGTTTGTGCATGACCTGCCATGCGCCTTTGAGCGAGCAATCCACTCTTCTCGCCAAGACAACGGAGCGTAATGAAACAGCCTACGAGAAAAATGCCCACTTCGACTCTGAGTTGCAATTGCAGGGAATTACCTGCGCCGCTTGCCACGTGCGGCAGCATCGACGCTTTGGTCCGCCCAAAGGCGAAGAAAGCTCTGCTCCCAAATATCCGGCTGGCACGCCTGACCACGCGGGCGTTCAGCGCACGCCCTACTTCGAGAAGGCAGAATTCTGTAAAGGCTGTCACCAGTTCGATCCGGAAAATTCCCTGCTGGTCAACGGCAAGCCGTTACAGGATACCTTTAGGGAGTGGCAAAACAGCATTTGGGGAAAAGGAGAGGCGAGCTGCCAGGAGTGCCATATGCCCCAGAGGCGCCATCTCTGGAAGGGAATCCACGACCGTGAGTGGGTAAAGGGCGGAGTCCGGATCGAGGCTCAGATTCAGACAGAGTCCTCCAGGCCAGGGGATGCCCTGGAGCTGACGCTGGAGGTAGTCAATGCGGCCGTGGGCCACAAATTCCCCACTTATACAACCCCGAAGATTTTCGTCCGTGCGGCACTCCTGGATGGGAGCGGAAAAACGTTGCCCGGAACAGAGCAGGAGAAGATTATCGGCTGGGACGCCCGCTTCGAGGATGGCAAGTGGAAGGAGTATTTCGACACGCGCATCCCGCCGGGCGGGCAATTGCAGGAAACTTTTCGCTGGAAGCTGCCGCCTGAGGTGAAGAAGATCAGGGCATGGGTCGAAGTCCACCCTGACCATTTTTACCATGTCCACTTCTACCCTGCCTTCCTAAAAAACCAGGAGTTAAGTTCACAGGCCAGAAAGCTGATAGAAAAGGCCCTCCAGGATTCCGGCCGCTCCGCCTACACCCTGTTTGACAAGATCCTGCTGTTACCCGAATCCTAAGGGCTCAAAGCCGCGCCCTTTCGGGAACCCTGAAGAGGCCAAGACCGTTTTATTAATTGGACAGCGGGCTTCCTCTTCGTTAAAATGGCCGCGTGGTGCGCGAGGGAAGAGCTCAGCCGGAAGGGAGAGAGGCATTTCTCCAGGAGTTCATGACGTACATGGACCATCTCTACAGGATGGCCTTTCACCTGGCAAAGGAAAGGGACGAGGCCCAAGATATCGTTCAAGAGACCTGCGTTCGGGCGCTCGCCGCCTACGAGCAGTTCACTCCCGGAACCAACATGAAGGCGTGGTTGACCAAGATCCTGTACAATTTTTTTTTCGACCATTTCCACCAGAAGAAGAGGTGGATTTCGGTGGAAGACCGAACCGGCGAAGGGGACGAGGGGTCAGATTACTGGGACAGAGTGCCCGCGCAAAATCCCGGGCCGGAAAGCCATATTTTACTCAAGGAGCGAAGCGCCAAAATTACCGACGCCTTAAGAAAGATCCCCGGGGAATTCCGCGCGCCTATTCTCCTGGTGGACATGGGAGACTTTTCTTACGCGGAGGCGGCCGAGATACTTTCCTGTCCTGTCGGCACGGTCCGTTCCCGGCTCTCGCGCGGGAGAAGGCTCCTGGCCAACCATCTCAAGGGATACATCGGCGCCCCTGAGAAGGGAGCCGCAGAAAAATGAACTGCGAAGAAGCACAGGAGCTGATCACCGCCCTGATCGACGATGAGCTGTCAGAGTGGGAGAGCGCCTCTATAAAAAGCCATCTCGAGCAGTGTGTGCGGTGCCAGGCTATGCACCAGCAGGAGCGGGCTTTGAAAGCGGAAGTCCGCATGGCCGCCGCCAGCGTCACCGCGCCGGCCGATCTCAGGAAAAAAATCCTCTTGGGCCTGGGGAGCGCGCCTGAGCAGGGCGGAGTTTCCAAAGAACGGGAGGGACCAGGCTGGTTGTCCCAACTGGCTTTGCGGCCTGTTTTTGTTTTCGCGCTCCTCCTTCTCTTGCTCCTCCCTGCGGTCTACTTAATGCGGCCGAAGGAGCTATCCATCCCGCTATTCGCGCTGGAAAGCCATCAAAAAATCGTGGAGCGATCTCTTGCATATGTAGCGGAGGAAAACGAGGAAAAGCTTAAAGCGGAGCTGCTCCGGTCGGTTGAGGGACGCTTCGCCCCTATGGGATATGACCTGTCGATGATGGGTCTTCGGCCAGTCGGGGGGACAGTACAGGAGATTAGCGGTCGAAAAATCCTGGTGACCCTCTATGAAGGGACAGCCCCCTCCCTCACCTGTTACACTTTCCTCGGTACGGAAGGGGACGTCCCAAAAGAAGCCGCTCTCTTTACCGATCCAGAAAAAAGAATCGATTTCTATACCTTCTCTCGCGGCGGAGTGAACGGCGTCATGCACCGCGAAGGCAAGGTGATCTGCATCCTGGTTTCCAAGCTTCCCATGCCAGAGCTCCTCGCCTTAGCGCGCTCTAAGGCTCAACCAACCCCCCCCCCACTTTAGGGCTTGACAAGTGATGGGGCTTTTACTAGAAATAACAGCAATAAAAAATGCCTCTCTTTGGCCAATTTCCCCCGATTGGCGCATTGGAAAAAAGAGGGGTAAATACAAATCAAGGATAGGGGTGAAGAAAAGGAGAGTAGTTATGAGAAGCAAGTGGTTTCTGTGGGTGGTAGCGATCCTGATAGGGAGCGCTTTGGCCTTTGCTCCGATGGTCTCCGCTGCAGAGAAGGAAAAAAAGGTTGAGAAGAAAGCTGCTGCCGGCGAGATGAAAGAGGAGAAGAAAGACGAGAAGAAGGCCGAAAAGAAGGACGAGAAGAAGGCCGTGAAGAAAGACTCGAAGAAGGCCGAAAAGAAGGACTCGAAGAAGGCCGAAAAGAAAGACGATAAAAAAGAAGAGAAGAAGTAAGAATTCTTTTAACCTCTTAAGCTATCTTAGCTCTTGCCAATATGGTCGGGCAGGATTCTCTTCCCTGCCCGACCGACCTTTTCTGTAGGTATCACGTTTACCTATCGCTCGATTTTCGCTGTTTATTTCCCTTCCGCACATCAACAAACATCCCGCAATAAACCGCCAGTAGAGCTATGTATTTGCTCACCATGAACCAAGGCGCAGCCCAAATGGATAAACGGCAAAAATCAAAAATCACTTCGGCTTAACCGCCTGGTCATCAATGATGAGCCCGGCAACCTTTGCCAACACAGAGATTTGGTCTTCACTCTGGCGCAATATCCCGACTTGTTCTACACTAGACGATGATCGGGCAGCTCTTTATCCCCTAAAGCTGCTGATCGGAGCGGGAACCTGAAATGACGAAAAGACAGCAGAAGCTGGTTATCAAAGGGATAGTCCTCGTCGTTCTCATTGCTCTTATCTTTTTGCTCAGCCACTATGGTCCGCAACCCTTTGGCGTGCTGGAGCCGTTATGGAACGGGGAAGAGGCGCCTTCAAGAAAAGCGCGTCTCGTTCGCTTTCTCATGTCGCTGGGCCCCTATTCCTCCGCCGTCTTTATCTTGTTGCAGGCGCTCCAGGTAGTCGCTTCACCGATACCGGGTGAGCTTACTGGGGTCGTCGGCGGTTACATATACGGCAAGTTTTTCGGTTTTTTCCTTTCGACCCTGGGACTCACCCTGGGTTCTTGGATAGCGTTTGAGGTTGCCCACGGTTTGGGAAGACCTTTCGTGGAGAAATTTGTCAGGAAGGAAATCCTGGAAAAATTTGATTTCGTCACCAGCAATACGGGAACTCTGGTTTGCTTTTTGCTCTTCCTCCTCCCCGGTTTCCCCAAAGATTATCTGTGCTATCTTCTCGGTTTAAGCCGGATGAGCATGGGTACCTTCATGATCGTATCCACCATTGGCCGGATGCCGGGGACCTATTTTCTTACTATCCAGGGAGCCAGTCTTAGGAGCCAAGAATACTTTACCGCGGTCATCTTCGCGTTGATCTCTGCGGCGATCATCTTTCTCGCCTATCTTTATCGAGTCTCCCTTTTCCACTGGCTAAAACACAAAAAGGGAGATTTCCGCTCCCCGGGCTAGAGGCTGAGGCTGCGAGTCAGCAGATAGAAGGCCGGCGCCGCAACGATCCGGTACCAGGCGAACGGGGCCAAGCTCCAGCGGCTCAGAATGCGGATAAACGTGGCAATCGCCATAAGCGCCACCACGAAGGAAACAACAAATCCTACGGCAAACTGCGCTACTTCATCGGCGCTAAAACTGCCTCCCATTTGCAAGAGCTCGAAGCCTGTGGCGGCGAGCATAACCGGCACTGCAATCAGAAACGAGAACTCAGCAGCCCCTCTGCGGTCAAGCCCAAGAAGGAGCCCGCCGACAATGGTCGCCCCCGAGCGGGAGATCCCCGGCCACAAGGCAAGCGTCTGAAAAAGCCCTATCCCCAGAGCTTGTCCCACAGTGAGGTCGTCCAGGGAGCGTAACGTCCGCCGGGAGATGACCCTCTCCGCAACCAAGATCCCGACTCCCCCTACTGCCAGCGCCCAACTCACTGCGACAGGAGTGAAGAGATGGGACTTGATGAAGTGATGGGCAATGGTGCCGACGATCAGGGCTGGAGCTGTAGCCAAAGCAATGCGCCAAACGCCGGGCCAGCCCGCCAAGGCGGAGCCGGGAACGAAACCTTCCTTGCCGGGCAACAGCCCCAGAAACCTGTTGCGATAAAGCACTAAGACAGACAAGATGGCGCCGAGCTGGATGGCCACTTCGAATGTCGCGGCCTTGTCACCGACAAATCCAAGAAGGTCGCCTACTACGATGAGATGTCCGGTTGAGGAAACCGGGATGAACTCTGTGAGCCCCTCCACAATTCCCAGGATGATGGCGATACCCCAAACTTCCAAGTTTTCTCCACCGACGAAAGGATGTTTTCGAATCTCCCTGGACTATCCGAGGCTACTGCGGGTTTTCCATTTTTCCCTGGCGAGCTTGGCGATCCCTGGAAGGAGCGAGAGGAATATCACAACGGCAATGACGATATGAATTTGCTCCTGGATGTTGGGAACCATCCTGCCGAGAAAGTAGCCGACAAAAGTCATGCTCATGACCCAGAAGATGCCGCCAAAAACGTTGTAGGCAATGAAGCGCCTGTACTTCATTTTTCCCACACCAGCCACAACCGGAGCGAAAGTTCTTATGATAGGGATAAAGCGGGCGATGAAAATGGTGAACCCACCATACTGATCATAAAATTCCTTGGCGGTAATGAGATGCTTGCGATGGAAGAAAAGCGAGTTTTCGCGGGTAAAAATCATAGGCCCGCTCTTGAAACCGATGCCGTAGCCAACCGTGTCGCCGAGGATAGCGGCCAGACTGAGCACAACGTTGAGAGTCCACAGATCCAGATCTCCGGTGGCCGCAAAAATCCCTGCGGTGACCAACAGCGAATCACCGGGAAGAAAAAAGCCAACGAAAAGTCCGGTCTCGGTGAAGACAATTGCCGTCAAGGCCGCCAGGCCTCCAACCCGGACCAGGGACTCCACGTCATAAATCCGATGAAACCAATCCCAGAGAAATTCCATAGCGCTTTTTCCGTTCCCGCCGCTGCCTCCAGGGCCGAATTTCGCCAACTTTGCGGCAACTTCTCTCAGCGTGCCAACACCCTACACCGTCTGCCTAAACAAGTCAAAAACAGGGGTACATTGACAACCCTGGGACGCAGGGGTAGAAAAGGCGAGGAGGAACTCTTATGTTTGGAAGCCTCGGTATGCCGGAGTTACTTGTTATTTTTGCAGTTGCACTGCTCGTTTTCGGCCCCAGGAAGCTTCCCGATGTCGGCCGATCTATCGGTGAAGCTATCCGGGGCTTCAAAAAGGCCATGAACGAGCCCGAAAGCTCGCCTCTCGAAGAGCCGAGGAAAGAAACCAAAGCTGAAAAACCTTCCGATCCAGGCTCCAAACCGACGCCTTAGACGGCTTTGGCTTGCCCGCCGCTGCCCCGGTACCCCGGCCCCGCACATTCCTACCCAACATCCACTTTGGAATTGACTCGAGTGGCAAAACAAGAAGCTCTGAAAAGGTCACTTCTTCTCCTTACGCTGCTGGCAGGACTCTTGGCAACCAGTCCGGCGAGCGGCCAGGTGGTGGCGCGCTTCTTTTACGACGAGAAAGGAAACGTAGTTCGCCAGGAGAGGGATACCAATGGCGACGGGAAGATGGACCGCTGGATCTATTACGACAGCGAGGGGAAAATCGAACGGGTTGAACAGGATGAGGACTTCGACGGCAAGCCTGATCTATGGCTTTATTACGAAAAGGGGAAACTGCAGAGAGAAAACGTTTCCAGCAAGCGCCATGGCCACATCGACCTTTGGTATTTTTTTGACTCCCAGGGACAGGTAGAGCGCAAGGAGCAGGATACCAATGGTGACGGGAAGCCGGATCTTTGGGTTTTTTATGAGAATAACCAGCCGGTCCGTAATGAGGAGGACCGCAATTTTGATGGCAAGGTAGACCGCGCCGCCACCCTTCAAGGAGGAAAGATCAGCCGGGTGGAGGAAAGCGCCAACGGCAATGGGAAAATGGATAGTTTCTCCTATTTCCAAAACGGGCAGTTGGTTAGGAAAGAAATCGACCGTAAACATGCGGGACGGATAGACCTCTGGGGCTACTACCGGGAGGGGCGCCTGGTCAGGCAGGAGGAGGATCTTAACGGCGATGGGAAGGCCGATCGAGTGCTTTATTTCCAGGGCGAGGAGCTCGTGCGCAGGGAAGAAGACTCGCGTGGCAAAGGACGAATCGATCTGATCGAGTTCTTCTCTCAGGGGAAGCTGGCCAGGCGGTTGATGGATAGCAAAGGAGAGGGCAAGTTTGATAGTCTTTATGTTTTTAAAGATGGCAAGCTTGTGCGCGAGGAAAGGGACACGGACGGTGACGGTGTCTTCGACCTCCGAATATTTTTCGACGAAAACGGGCAGGAATTGCGGCAGGAGGCGGACACGAACAGGGACCGGCGCGTGGATGTCTGGGTAACCTATAGAGACGGTAAGCGTTCCCTACAGGAAGAGGACCTCAATTTCAACGGCAGAATCGACGCGCGCTATTTTTTTAAGGACGGTGAAGTGGTAAAACAAGAACAGGTAGCTGAGGCCGGGCCCGGCAGCCCGGCGCTGCCCTTCGCTTCAATCGAAGATGAACTCCGCGGCGCGGCGACTGGGGTCATGCCGGAGGAAAAGAAGATCGATACCACGGCGGCCAAAGAGCAGGAAGCAGTTAAGCAGTGAGATGAGTAAGCTGAGCCTAGCATTGCTTTTATTTCTCCTCCTCGCGGGTTGTGATCCTGTACCCGTACAGTACCCTCCAGGGACGTCTCCCTACCCTTCAACTTACCCGGCGACGCCGGGGTCTTCTGCTCCGGCCGGTTCTCCTCCGCAGGCCCCGTATCCTCAGCCTCAAGCAAGTTCACCGCAGCGCGGGCAATACGTCTGGGAGAGGATGATGGATGGTGTGGCGATGGGAGGCTCCATTGCCGGCCCCTACGGGGCAGCAGCAGGCCTGGTTCTCGGGGCATTCTACGGACTTGCCACCGCCGATTCCCATTACCAGCAGATCAACGCCCAGATCCAGACAGAACAGGCGAAAGACAAGGAACTCGAAGCTCAGATCGAGCACGAAATAGAACGCCAGCGGGAGCTGGAGGCTCAATTGAGCAAAACGGGAAATCCTCTCGAGACAAAAAAGCGCGAGGAGCCCCAAATCGCCCAAAGAGATACCAGGGAGACGAAAAGCGAGACAAGAGTCGACAACAAGAAAGAAGAGCCTGCCACGGTGGCATCTCTTAGCAAGAAGGATCTCGCTCCAAACCCGGCGCACAGCCCTTTCAAGAATGTCGAGGTCAAGGACGCCAATGGAGATGGGATACCGGATCTATGGATTTATTATAATCCCCTAAAGCCCGGCGAGATCATTCGCCAGGAGGAGGATACGGACGGGGATGCGAGGGTCGATACCTGGAGTTATTTCAACAATGGAAAACTGGTACGGCGCGAGGTGGATACCAAGAAAACCGGCAGGGCGGATACCGTTTACGCCTACGATAACGAGAGAATGGCCCGCGAAGAGCGAGATGAGAACGGCGATGGGCAGACGAGCTTTCGCGCCTATTACCAGAACGGCCGCCCGGCTAAAGTGGAGAAAGATCTCAACAATGATGGAAAAATGGATCTCTGGATCTATTATGATGCCACTAAAGACGGAGAAGTGGTGTTAAGGGAAGAAAGGGACTTGAATGAGGATGGAGGTGTGGACCTATGGTCCTACTATGAGGAAGGCCGGCTCGTTAGGCGCGATGTGAGCGCCGTCGGGCTGGAGATCCTCTCGAAGCAGGAGGAGATTCCCTCTTTCCGCGTCGATCCCCAGGCAATTCGCCATCCGGACAGTTAGATATGGCTAACGAAGCATCAGAGAGTTGGGGTAAACTGGCGCTCTATTCGCTTGTCAAAAACCCTTTTTTGCTTCCCTCCGCCGCTCTCCACCTTCTCCTGTTTTACCTTTTGACCTTGGTAGTCTTATCGGTGAATCCTGATGAGAACATTATTTCCGTGCCGATAAAACTGATAGAACTGGGAGAAGGGAGATCCAGGGATAAGAGCATAGGTCCTGACCGCGGTCCCGGGGGTCCCCGTAGTCTGCCAAAACTTGGTTCTCCAGAGATCCCTCGCCAACGCACAGGGAAACTCGACGCCGGATCGTTGGAGAACACAACCCCCAGCAACGAATCCACGCCGGCTCCAGAAAATGTCTCTCCCCCTCTTCCAAAGCCCAAGCTCTTGGCCGAGGTGGGCCGTCCGCGACCTGCCGCAATAAAAGAGAGTTCGCCGGACTCTCTGGTCCAGCTTCCGACCAAGGATACCGCCAATTTCGCCGCCCCCCTTAACCCGGAATCAAACCAAAAAAGCATTGCGGCCATCAAAGGCAAAGGCGCAGGAGAGGGGATCCGCGCCCTCAGCGAGGGCATTCAGGTCCCAGGCGCGCTTAAAGGGGCAGGTAGCGCCAGCGGGCCTTACGGCGTGCCGGGAGGAATCAGGGAAGGCAAGGGGACAAGCGGAGGTGGAACCGGCAGCGGCATTGGAGGAGGCAGCTCTTCGGGCCTGAGGGGGACATTGAGCGGAGATTATGGCCAGTATCTCAAACTGATTGAGAAACGAGTTTTTTCGGTCTGGAAGTATCCCGATGGCGCCTCCGGCGTACAGAAAGTCAGTGTTCGCTTCACTTTGGACAGAGCGGGAAAACTCAACCAAGTAGAGGTCTTGGACTCCACCGATCCCAGGATCAACAGCAGCGCCCTTGAGGCGATGAAAAAGGCTTCTCCATTTCCTCCCATTCCGGAAAGCCTGAAGGAACTCGCGGGCGAATCGCTAATTATTCGTTTCACCGTCGATATCCGCGTCAAAGGATAAAAACCCAAGAGCTTGCCTGGGGATCTCCACCTGTTGATTAAATATTCCCTTCAGGTAATCTTCTTCTAGCCGTCGGAAAGGATACTGCTTATGCAACAAGGGTTGGACCTGCTTCAAATCATCCATAAAGGGGCCATTGCCACCTATCCGCTCATTGTCATGTCTGTGATCAGTGTCGCAGTCGTGTTCGAACGGTTCTGGTCCCTAAAAAATATCGGCTCCGTGACCCTCAGACTTACCGAGGCGATCATGGAACCGCTCAGCAAAGGCCAAAAAGAACTGGCTCTCGCGATGTGCAAACAGAATTCCCAGTGCCCGGCGGCGCGGATATTTATGAACGTGATCACCAGGTGCGGCGGCGTGAGTTTCGAAACGGTGAGCGCTTTTGCCGCAGAGGCGATGTTTGAGGAAACGCAAAAGCTGAGAAAGCACCTCTGGATCTTGGGAACGGTCGCCAGCAGTGCCCCGTTTATCGGTTTGCTAGGCACCGTTATCGGGATTATCAAGTCCTTCGAAAATATGGCCATAGTAGGAACAGGCGGTTTTACCGTGGTAGCCGCAGGGATCTCGGAGGCCCTTGTGGCCACGGCTTTGGGATTGGGAGTAGCCATCATTGCCCTGATCTTCTACAACTACTTCCAGACCCGCATCGGAAACCTGAACGGTCTGTTTCGCATCCAGGTCGCGAATATCCTTCAGAAGATCAACCAGTAAGGAGAAACCCATGGCCATGACCGGTCTTGCCCGCGAAGAAAACTCCGACATTGTAGCGGAGATCAACATCACCCCCCTGACCGACATCTTTTTGGTCTTGCTGATCATTTTTATGATCACCAGTTCAGCAATCGTGGAATCCGGCGGCAAGGTCAACCTGCCTTCAGCGGTGAAAACCCAGTCCGAACCCAGAGGAACTACCGTGACGATCACTCCCCGCCATGAAATCTATGTCAACCAGAAAAAGGTCACCGAGGCCAGCCTGGAAAACTCCCTGCGAGAGGTGCTCAATACCAGCCCGGATAAGATCGTGATTTTGCGGGGTGATAGAGAGGTCCTCTTCGGAGAAGCGGTCCGGGTTCTCTCTATCGTGAAGAAGGCAGGAGCCTCAGAGATCGCGATAGCCGCCGAAGTGGAGAAAAAGGGGAATTGAAAAACCTACCTGGGTGGACCCTCGCTTTTCGGAGGGGGTTCTTGGGAGCGCCTCAGACTATCCTCCCTCCTGCGCTCAATCTCTTTTTGGATCTCTTCCTTGCCTTTGCCCAGCCGTTCCACTTCCAGCCTGAGGCTCTTTTCATTCTCGAAAAACACTTCCAACTCAAGAGAACGCTGATCTCCGCGGTCATAATAAACGGATATGGAGTCTCGTCCGCTAACGCCGTCGCTGGCACGAGCCAATACCTGAATCCGATTGAGCCCATCGGCCATCGGAAGTACGGCAGAGAAAAAGCCATCGGCAGCCAGGCGCAGATGGGAAGCCTTTTGGCCGGTTGTCAAATTGACTGCCTCGACGAAATCCACTCCTACCACGGAGACATTCTCCAAAACGCTTAAGATATCTGCCGCTCGAGCAACCGGGGTAAATATCCCGCCACTTTCCTTGGCAATTCCGACCGCAGCTGCGGGGTAAGAGAGGGCCTCTTCACCAAGAGCAAAGACATGGACCTTGATTCCTGCTTTTCCGGAGATGCGGGCGGCATTGACTGCTAAATTGGTATCCTCGGGGGTAAGCCTTTTTCCCCCGCCAATGGGTAAAGTAGGGAAGCCATCGGTCAGAAGAAATTGCACTCTCACCGCATCGTCTCTCCGCTCGCTCAGTCCTAATCCCGCCAGCTCCTTGATAGCCAGACGAATCCCTGCAACCATATTGGTCCCGCCATAAGGACCCGCCATCAGGATCCCCTCCAAGGCCTGCTTCACCTGCTGAAAATCGTGGGTCAGAGGCTGAAGCAGTCTCGCCTCTTCGCCAAACGTGATCAATCCAACACGGGTTATCTGCGGGTTGAGCTGGGAGAGAAGCCGACGGGTGGCGACAACTTCAGCCGCCAGGATGGAATTCCTTAAATTCCTTATGGGCGGCGCGCCCATCCCAAAACCGCCACCGAAGACTCTGATCTGAGGTCTCCCGAACCCCGAGGGGTCGGCCGGAATAGACAGGTCGGCGGAATCGCCAAAGTCCACCCCCGCGTAATGGGCCGTGCTTCCCGACACATCAACGACAAAGAAGATATCCACATTGGGAGTGCGTGTCCCCTGCGTCGAGACCTTGCCGCTGACAAGCACGCTGTTCTGGTCCTGCACGATGCGGGAGCCGTCCTTGGGGGATTGAATCTGCACGCTGGGCTCCACAGCCCAGGATCCGTGAGGGCATAAGAAAAGCCAAGAAAGGGGAAACCAGAAGAGAAAATTCCTGCGACCAGTGCGGCTCATAAATTGCCAGCGACCAAGACAAGTAAAAAAAACCGATAACACGATTCCCAGAAGCTGTAAACGGCCTGGAAAAAGCCGGTTGATCGGAAAAATCCTAAATGGTATTATATACTAATGAATGGCCTAAAGCATCTGCTCTTTTTAGCCCTGGCATTCCTTCTTTGCCTCGCAGGGCCTCTCTTTGCCGAGTACACCCTGGTGCTCAAAAACGGTCGGCGCATCACCGTCCAGAGCTATCGGGAAGAGGGCGGGATGATCAAGTTCCCTGGTCTGGGAGGCGAGATCGGCATCAAGCGCGACCAAATCCAGTCCATCCTCAAGGCGGGAGAGCCTGAGACGCGAGGCATGTCTCTTTTGGGCACAGAGAGACCTTCCGTCGTTCCCCCCACAACGGCCCGAGAGGAGAAGATCGAGGCTGGCCGCGCTCCTGTGGAAGAAGCCAAGCCCGGCCAGGCCCAGGAGAAGGCTCTCAGCCCCGAGGAGAAGCTGGCAGAGGAAAGAGCCAAAGAAGAAAAGGAATATCAAAACAAAGTCAGACAGCTCACGGATCAGATCAAGGCCGCCAGGGATCGCTTTTCTCTTGCCACAAGAGGAAGCACTGGCCCTGAGCCGACGCTCCTCAACAGCGAGGAAGCTATTAAAGCGCGAACCGATGACTTGATCTCAAGATTACGCGACACTCAGCATAATCCGTCAGGGCCGAGCGATGCCGGCGGAATAAAACTCTCGACGCCCTCGACCTTTTCCGGGGTCCCCTCGGCCAACATCGAGCACCGCGCGGGAGGGATCCCGCCGCAAGTGGACGTGCCGCTCCCCGGCTATACCGGTAAAGAAAAAGAGCTCAGTGACATAAGAAATCTGCTCAATCAACTGCAGAAGGAAAGGGAGAGATTGATTGAGCAGATGAAACAGAAAAATTTTGATACCGGCTCTCTCTTCCTGGAATAGGTTCTCCCCACCGTCCCCACCCAAAGCCTTCAGTCATCAGCAGTCAGCGCTCGAGCTCTAGAACTCTTTAGCCGATGGCTGATAGCCGACCGCTGAATGCTTTTTAAAGGAAATTCCTATCATTCATTTTTCAGCTCACATCAGGCCTGAGACAAGGTTTTGTCAAGCGGTCCGTGAAGACTCCTTACTTCCCCAAAAGTTTTTTCATCCGTTCAATGACCTCTGGCGGCTGGACAATAACTTCTTTTGCTAAGGCCTCCATCTCTTCACCGCCGACCGGATTGAGCTCCCAGCTCCTTTTCTTCACCTCGGCCAGGAACTCGGCATCTTTGACCGTCATGACGAAGGCCTCACGAAGAGTCTTAACACGGTCTTCAGGAATACCTGGGGTACCCACTATGGGCCGACCGAGGGCGCCGGCAGCCAGAACTACCGTAGCTAATCGCCTGCTCCCCTCGGGCGTTTTATAGTGATCCATCAGCTCGTAAATCGTGGGAACGTCGGGCAACTTAGGATCGCGATTACGGCCGGTTTGAATGAGCACGCGAACGAATCCTGTTTTGCGCCAGGTATGGAAAGGTTCGCGAGCAAAGAAGGACTCGATCGTGAAGGCGCGGCATTGCACCTCCCCCTTCTCCACTGCGAGATCAATAGCCACGCCGCCCGGATAACCAGTGACAATATTAAACTTTGCTCCCAGAGTCTCCTCGAAAAGCTTAGGCATATAATAAGTCGTTGCACCAGTTCCACTGGAGCCGCACTTGGGTGGCACCGTGGCTTTACGGATATCTTCAATGGTCTTATATGGGGCATCGGAGCGCATATACAACTGATACTCGCCTCGTACCGGAGAGCCGATCCAGGTAAACTTCGCCCAGTCAAATTGGACCTCCTTGCGTCCCACGAGCTGATCGAAATAGAGAGCCGGCATGGGCGTTGCGAGGGTCAAGCCATCCGGCTTTCCTACGCTATAAACATAGTTGGTCGCGATCATGGAGGCGGCGCCTGGCATGTTTTGCACGATCATATTAGGGTTTCCAGGAATGTGCTTGCCCATATGCTGGGCGATAAGACGCGCCCAAAGATCATAGAGATCTCCGGCGGGGTGACCAACCACAATCCGGATCGTCTTGCCCTTGTAAAAATCATGCGTGGCTGCATATGCCGTCATGGTGACAAAGGCGGGTACAGCCAGAAGCACTAACGTGAACAGCGCCTTTTTCATGGTCTTGTCCTCCTTTACAAAACAAAAGGCCAGCTTCTCCCCTGCGGGATGAGCCGGCCTGCCTTAAGAGATTACCTTTCGAGGTGAGCCGTTCGGCTGAGCGCTCACGACGAAGCCTCAAGGTCGAACCTTAGATCCATCCCGCAGCCAAGTTATTTGAAAGTCTCCTTACTCCAATTGGGGTTAGATGTCCATCTCTACCCGAAAGCCGGCCTCACGTTGACATAAGACCACGTTATCGGATAGTGTCCGGCCAAAAAGAGGGTTAGCGGGCCAGTCTGCTCTGCGTAATGGGCGCCAGGAGCCGGAGAAGACGGGCTGGCAAGGGCGGTCGGTGGGTAATTGGAGTCCTCGGCGGCTGAGCCCAAAAGACAAATTTTATCATTGAAGGAGGGGACGATGAAGCGGAAATGCTGTTTAAGTTATTGTCCAATGGTCACGGCCATCTTGCTTACGGTTTTTGCCTTCTATGGTTTTGCTGCCGAAGCGCCGTTTTACAAAGGGAAGACCCTGAACATCGTAGTTAATTATGCCGTAGGCGGGCCGACAGATATTGAAGCACGTCTTGTTGGGCGCCATCTCGCCAAACATGTTCCAGGTCAGCCCGTAATTGTAGTCAACAACATGGCAGGTGCTGGGGGTATCGTTGGACACAACTACCTAGGAGAGGTGGCTAAGGCTGATGGCCTGACTATGGGCTATTTTACTAGCCAATTTTTAAGTGTCCTGGTAGCCGATCCGACGTTGAGAGTCGATTTGTCAAAGCTAGTATACATCGCAAGCGTTGAGGGGGTGGCTGTAGCCTACATTCGGAGGGATACGCCACCCGGGATAAAAGAGCCCAGGGATGTTGTCAAAGCACAGCGCTTTAAAGCGGGAGGCCTTAGCATCACAAGTGCTAAAGATGCGCGGTTTCGGCTGCAGCTCGATCTTCTTGGTGTCCCCTATCAATACGTGACCGGGTACAACTCCAATTCGGTTGCGCGTCTGGCAGTGGAGCGAAACGAGATCCAATTTTTCACCGAGGGTACGCCGGGATACCGTGCCATGGTAGAGCCTAACATGGTGAAGGCCGGTGTGGTGATTCCGCTTTACCACGATGAGCTTGTCAGCGCAGAGGGAGAGATGAAGCCGAGTCCAGAGGTCCCAGATATTCTGACCTTTGCTCAACTGTACGAGCAGATTAATGGACGGCTCCCTTCTGGGATCTTATGGGAAGCATTGAAAATCATTAACATGACGCAGCTTATGCAACGCTTGGCGGCGCTTCCACCAGGATCGCCGCCGGAAGCTATTACAGCGCTTCAGCAGGCGTTTGCTGCTATGGTCAAGGACCCCGAATTTGTCCAAGACTTCAAGAAAGTTACCCAGTCCGCTCCTAGATATCAAATCGCGCCAGAAGGAGAAAAGCTTGTAAAAAGGCTTATGCAGGCGCCGGCGGAGCTAAAGAATGCGATCCGGAAATATACAGAACCGAAAAATTAGGAGGAAGTTTCTATCATTTTCAAGGAGGATGGTCATGAAGATACGAGTGAAGAATCATATTTATGTCTTGGCGATCTCCCTTCTTTTTGGAGCTGTGTTCGCTCACTCCGGGGCTATGGCGGCAGACAAGTTGGTTGTTCTCTATTCGGCCCGCTCGATGTCTCAATCCATGCCCTGGATCGCACAAGCGGCCGGTCTCTTAAAAAAGTACGACCTCGATATGGAGCTGGTTTATGTAGGAGGGGGCCCGCGGGCGGCTGCAGCGACAATTGCCGGGGATACTGATGTCACGGTGGTGGGAGGGGTGTCGATTGTCCGACCCTTTGTGCAGGGAAACAAAGATCTGGCATTCATAGGCTCTGTAAAAAACATCCTGACGCATAGCATTTTTGCCAAGCCGGACATCAAGAAACCTGAGAACCTAAGGAAGAAAAGGATCGGCGTCACACAAATCGGCAGTAACCCGCATTACTTTGCGGTTCAAGCGCTGCGTCATTTTGGGGTCGAAGCGAGAGAGGTTGCCTTCATCCAGACCGGAGGCACGGCTGAGACGCTTGCCGCGTTGGTTTCCGAAGCTATTGACGCCGCTGTATTGCTCCCGCCGATAGATGCCCAAGCGATTGATTTAGGCTATCACTACGTTATCAATGGTCCTGAACTCCGTATCCCCTATGCTGCCACAACCCTGGTCACACGCCGGGCCACAATCGCCAAGCGTCAACAGGTTTTAAGCCGGTTCATGCGCGTGATGGCGGAAGCAGGGATGATTCTGCATACCGATAGGGAGTTCACTTATAAGGTTTTAGGTAAGCAGTTACGCCTGACCGACAGGAAGATCCTGGACGCCGCCTACAATGCGGAGATCAAAGCTCTCGAGCCCAGACTGGTATTCAAGCCCGAAGCGCTTCAGGCGATTCTTGACGAGGTCGCGGAGATAGACTCGCGTGCCAAAAAAGTAAAGCCCCAGGAGCTCGTTGATACCCGTTATCTCGACGAGATGGAAAAGAGCGGCTTCTTCGACCAGCTTTGGTCAGGCAAGCGATAGGACATTCTTAAAGCCTCAAGGGGAAGAGGCGGTTACCTGGAAGCCGGAGAAAGCGGACCGACGCCGGGCTGTCGGCGGTGATTTTGAGTTCTGGGCAGCTGACCTCTGAAAACAAATTCCTATCATTAAGGTTTTTCCATGAGTTGCAGAATTTGGAAAAGGCTTATTCCTTTTTCTCATTTTGGGGAAAAAGGGACCTTTTCATGAATGATAAAGCGCAGAAACAGAACCAACAGTAGCGGCATGTTATTTGCGTAGATCTGTAGATCTTTAGACTAACCGGAGATTTTGCCATTCGTTACACGCTCGACAAGATCTCACGGGCTGCTTGAGAAAAAAGCAAGGAGGGGAAAATGGCGGCACGCATAGATGAGTTTTTGATTGGGGTCAAACCGCAGCGGGAGTGGGGATGGTTAGTGATCAGCTATCTCTTTTTGGGAGGGGCAGGCGCCGGGCTTTTTTTAATTTCTCTCTACCTTGATCATGCGTGGGCAGGATTGCTCGGGCTTTTAGTATTGATGTTGGGCACGCTGCTGCTTCTTTTAGATCTGGGACGGCCGGAGCGTTTTTGGCGCGCCTTTTTTCGTCCTT
>Ga0209212_1001387_pt1 | contig 39639 bp, 32 predicted proteins | sample RifGroC2_FD_183996 | JGI IMG/M metagenome (GOLD analysis project Ga0209212, IMG submission 183996) | Groundwater microbial communities from Rifle, Colorado, USA - Groundwater C2 (SPAdes) (version 2) | ecosystem: Environmental > Aquatic > Deep subsurface > Groundwater | place: Rifle, Colorado... | reverse complement strand
TCAACCTGCTGGCGTGGACCATTATGCAAAATGGAATTGGCCAGCCCAAAAAGGCCGCCTCCGGGACCTATGCCTTTTATAAGTGTGCCTTCTGTAAATTGCCGGCATCTTTCAACTTTAAATTTGCTGTCGCCGTCCATCTTATCTACCACAGGCATATTCAACTGTCCGCTTTTTTCTTCGAGCGTCATCCGCGAAAGCAGGTCATCTACTCGTTGTTCGATGAGCAAGGAGGCATCCTGATAGGGTAATTTCCTGCTTTTATCTTGTAAATTTTGTGCGTGACATGAAAAGATGATAACGAAAAACAATAAATAACTCAACATTAGGGATTTATAGAATATAATCTTCATAAGTCATTATTTAGTTTCATTCAAATGTTCTAGTGTTATAAATAAGAATAAAGAATTGTATAGTTGTCAGTAGTTTAAACCAACAACTATACAATTTCAAATAGGCATGATATTTTACCAACCCGGGTTATTGGTGTTGATTGCAGAATTCTGGTCTATTTCACTCTGAGGTAACGGGAATATAGGATACCTTGTCAGATCTCCAACAGGGCTGTCGTATTTCATGCTTGAACTTTCCGGTAGATAATCGGAGTAAAAATTTCTTTTCACTTTCTTGCCATTACCGAACACTTCAGCTATTGTTTTCCACCTGATCAGGTCGAATATCCTAAGTCCCTCCATAGCCAGTTCTACCCTGCGTTCATGCCTAACTATATCAATCAGGTTCCCATCGGCGGTAGTTTTGGGTGGCATATTTACCGAAGCCCTTGAACGAACCTTGTTCACCCAAGTTAAAGCCTCCGCTTTTCCCTGTTCTGCCAGTGCTTCAGCTAAAATCAAATATAGTTCTGCCATTCTCATTGCAGGAATGTCCATCCCATCCCTTCTTACATCTGCTAAATCCTTTACAGGATTGGTCATTTTCCTGACATTTAACCCTGTAAGTGACCAACGGTAATCATATTCAACCATATCCCCTGTTTTATAAACGACATTCCAAGTAACTTTTTTCCCAGCTTCATTATATTTTTCGTGCTTGTATGGAACGTCATTTGTACCCGGATAAATTTCATATGGATAACCGGGGGAATACAAAGTAAACTCCCTCCTTGGGTCGCCAGATTCAAATGCATCGTACAGGTCCCTTTGGGGAACGGCATATCCCCAACCATCGCCGTTTATTGCTATCCTGAGAGGTACAGGAAGATCACGGCATAGCCGTTGAACAGTCATATTTTGTCCATATTTCGGATCGTCCTCAACAAAACTCCAGTAAAACAACAATTCAGGATTTCCTTCATCAGACCAAATTGATAAATAATCATCCATTAATTTGTGCCCCGAATTTTCAGCAACCTGAATGGCTTCTCGAGCAGCAGCTTCAGCCTTTGCCCAATCATTCATTATCAAATAGGTTTTTGCCAGGTAGGCACCGGCGGCGGCCTTAACAGGAGTCCCTTTTAGAGTCTGTGTTTCCGGCAGGTAATCTTTGGCATACGTAAAGTCTTCAACAATTTGTTTAAACACATCTGCTTGTGGGGAGCGAGGAGTGTTAAATTCATCAAAATCAGACGCTGTCGTTGTCAACAAGGGCAAATCCCCGTAAAACATTGTCAGCCACAGGTAGGAATAAGCTCTCATAAACTTTGCTTCAGCAATATAAGGAGCCTGTTGCTCCGAGGTAAAGCTAAGATCAGAAGAAGTCGGGATATGTTCGATGGCAAAATTCGCCGCGTTGATACTCCTGTATGGATATGTCCACCATGCACTGATAACTCCATTGGTTGGAGTAAAATCCCACTGTTCCATCGCAACGTGAATGGCTGCATTCACGCGCCTGTAACTGTCATCAGTCATTGCATCCAGCATTATGGTCATTTCTTTAAAAAGCATATTATCATTTGGCCAACACCAATCGTCATAACAGGCATTGACTGCCAACCGTGCGGATGTGGCATCAACAAAGAAATTTTCTGGATTTGGAGTTGCCTTGGGGTACCGATCAAGAAAATCACTTTGATCGCAGGCACCTAACAGGATTAAAACTCCTGCAACCAGTATTACTATTATATTTTTCATACTTATTTTTGTTTTAATTATTTAAAATGTTGCTTTAATTCCAAATGTCCAGGTTCTCGGCTGAGGGACACCAGTCAGTGGATCGGAAGTAGTGTCGACCTCAGGGCCATCGTATTTGGTAAATGTGTAAGCATTCTGGACACTTGCATATACTCCACAAGTACTCATTCCTATGAAGTTGCAATATTTTTTTGTGAGATTGTAATTCAGGTTGACGTTCTTTACCCGGAGATAAGAAGCATCGGCAAGCCAAAACTCAGATAATTCACCATTTTTACCGGTACCACTTTTGGATAACCTTGGCCAGGTACCAGTGGGGTTATTGTTAGCATCATACCTGTTTAAAATACGGGCATCCTCATTCTGTGCCCACGACGTCATCAGTTTAATCGACTGGTTGGGACTGGTCGAACTAGTTGGACCGTAGTTCAGGTCAATTCCTTGAACTCCCTGGAGTTGCAATTGTAGACTCCAGTTTTTATAACTAACAGTACCAAAAGCACTGTAAATCAAGTTTGGATATCGGTCACCAATGATAGTACGATCTGCGGCATCAACTTTCCCATCTGGTTTTCCGGTCAGGTTGCCTTCTGCATCATAGCCATCAATATCAAGCAAATGGATGTCTCCAACTTGTTTCAACTTGAATGATCCAGCCTGATAAATTGACAATTGGCTTTCATCACGAATTATTCCATCATCTTTGTACCCAAAATATGACCGTACAGGGTATCCTTCTACAAGACCAGATGTCCGTAAGTCACGTCCTTCAAGATCGATGACCTTGTTATTAACGTGAGTTAGGTTAGCACTTATATCATACGACCAACCCGAATTGTTTGACTTCCGGTATCCCAGTTCAACTTCATAACCGGTATTCCGTACCAATCCAGCATTGATACGAGGGCTTTCCGACAAACCATTTGAAGGTGCAATTGGTTGAGAAAATAACAGGTTCTTTGTGTCTTCGTTAAAATAGGTGATATTCGAATAAAGTCTGTTTTTGAACATGGTTACGTCAAGACCAATGTTCTTCTTCAAAACCGATTCCCAGGTCAGGTCAGTATTTACTGCCGATGTAAGTGTGTACCCCAAGGCTCCTGTTTCATCTAAAACGATTTTTTTTTGGGCTAAAGCGGAAATGGTTGCATATTCATCAAGACTTAACACGTTTCCTAGCGTACCGTAACTAGCCCTCAATTTTACGTCATCAATGAAACTCAATCCCTTTATGAAGTTTTCTTCACTCAACCTCCATGCTGCAGATATAGAAGGGAAAGTACCATACTGCTGATTTTTTGCCAAACGCGATGTGCCGTCCCGCCGGATTGTGGCAGTAATCAAATATTTATTTTTAAATGCATAATTCAACCTGCTAAAAACAGAGATAAAAGACCAGTCAGTAAAACCATTACTATTTAATTGAGAAGCTGGGTCTCCCGCATCAAGATACTGAATAGAATTATTAGGAGTCCCTGTCCGTTGACCTGATAGGTCTTCATATTTACTTTCTTCAAGAGAATATCCTAATAGTAACTTAATATCGTGATTTTTAATATTGGCATGGTAATTTGCCAAAAAATCACTGATCCAGTGTATAGTCTGTGCGTATCCTTTAGAAACCGTATTTATATTAGTCCCTTCCCATCCGGATTTTGGATCAACTCCCGGACTAAAGTTAGTTGAATAAGAATTAGCATAATCCATGCTACCCCGAGCTGTCAATTCAAGACCTTTCATTGGAGTTATTGTAAGGTATAGATTGCCCTGCAGCCCTTTCCTGTTCATATTGTTGACCGTTTCTTTGGCCATCCAAATTGGATTAACATGAATGTGCTCAAGGTTTGTGTTATATATTATTCCATAATTCCCATCGTCTTCGTAACCTTTTGTTAAAGGAGACTTACGTAAAGCTAAACGATATGCGTTCCCATTTCCTTCAGTTGTGGTTGCGAAAATATTAAGTGAGTTGCCGAATTTTATCCAGTTCTGAATTTTATGATCTGAGTTGAAGCTTAAAGTATATTTTTTGAACCCTGTTTCAATCACCATCCCTTTTTGATCGAGATAACCAGCGGAAACATAGTAATTTGACTTTTCAGAACCACCTTCAACCGATAAATCATAATTCTGAATAATTCCGGTTTGCATCATTAAATCTTTCCAGTTGGTATCTACACCTTGATAATGCGCCAATATTTGATCATTCCATGGGATGTCCATCCCGGCATTTTGATATGCTTCTGTCCATAGCTCAAGCCATTGATTGGCATTTAAAAGATTTATCTTCAGATTACTTTCCGATTGAACCCCATAATATGCATTAAGAGATATCCGTGGTGCCCCCTTGTTCGTTCCTCGTTTGGTTGTGACCAAAACAACACCGTTGGCAGCTCTTGCTCCATAAATAGCTGCTGCTGATGCATCTTTTAGGATAGAAACGGATTCAATATTGATTGGATTGATATTGTCTATTCCTGCAGTTATTACTCCATCCACCACATAAATTGGCGAATTAGAGCCGTTAATCGATTGAACCCCCCGAATTAACACACTTGCACTAGCCCCAGGCAGACCTGAACTCGTAGTAATCTGAATACCGGAAGCCCTTCCTTGGAGTGCCTGTAATGGATTTGTTGCGGGCACTTTGTCTAGTCCGTCAATTGAAACAGTTGACACAGAGCCAGTTAAATCTTTCTTGGTTGTGGTTCCATAGCCTATGGCAACAACTTCATCAAGACCGATTGTCTCTTCTTCCAAAACAACATTAATAACATCCTTGCCTGTAACAGATACTTCCAGTGTTTTCATCCCTACAAACGAAAACTGCAAAATTGCATTTGTTGGAACTTTTGCATTAGTATATTTTCCATCCATATCCGTGATAACACCCATTGTAGTACCTTTTACCACTATTGAAACACCAGGTAAGGGAGCACCGGATGAATCAGTTACTTTACCGGAGATAGATTTTTGCTGTTCGGAAATAGAAGATTCATTAGATGATGACAATACTATTTGTCGATCAATAATGGTATAATGAATATCTCCACTCGAAAAAAGCTTGTCTAATAACTCGTTAATTTCTGCATTATTGATATCTACAGAGTAGCTTTTGTCAACATCAATTTTAGTCTTGTTATAAGCAAAACGGTATTTTGTTTGATCCTCAATCCGCATCATAATATCTTCAAGTTTCATTTCCTTTACAGAAAGTGAAATTTTAGAGTTCTGTGATTTTGAATCCAATGCATATGATTGTATTATACAAACTAATGATAAGACGATAACTATTCGCATAACCAAAAACGTTTTTTTTAGAGCATGATATTGCCATGCTCCATACTTGTGATTTTTTTTCATAAATTTGACAATTAGTAATGTTAAAAATTCCATTAGACTTTACTGATTAGCGGGACGGCATTGCACTGCTTTCCCGCTTTTTTGTATGCACATTTACATCATAGGCTATTTGTTTTTGAGTATTATTTTTGTCTTTGAGTAACTATCATTATTCATGATTTTTCTTTTTTCGATTTGATAATTCACTGGGATTATCATGGTTAGAAGTTTTAATGCCTCTTCAAGAGTTTCGTCTTCCAGAACTAACCTTACCTTTTGGTTATCAATCTTTTCTGTTTTCAATTCAAATTCCACATTATAGAATCTACCGAATTTAATACAGGTTTCTTCCAATGAAACATCAAGAAGGATCAACTTTCCATCTTTCCATGCCACATAATCAAGAGCATTGACGTTTGATTTTTCCATCGAATTATTTTCTGAGTGATATATAACACGTTCATTTGGAAGCATTTCGCCAACCTTTTGATCTTGCAGGTTTAATCTCACACTGCCTTGTTCAAGAATTACTTCACAGGAGTTATCTATGGAATAAGAAGAAACATTAAATCTTGTACCAAGTACCTCTATATTAAGTTTTGAAGGGGTTCTGACAATGAAGGGTTGCTTTGGATTATGAGTAACATTAAAAAATGCAAGACCATTAAGGTCAATTATACGCTGGTTGCTACTGTCAACGTGGTACCTTAGTTCTGAGTTGTACCCTAACCAACCTTCAGTTCCGTCAGGAAGTTTAAACTGGTTTCGAAAACCGCTACGAGAAATAAATTCAACTTGCTGGATACTTGCCTTTCCACTGCCATTATTTGCAAAATAGATACATGTTGCAATTAATAATCCAACAATCAGTATAGCAGCGATCTGAGAAATTCGGAGGAAAAGGCTTTTACCTTGTGGAACTGAATCTTTCCAGTTGTTAATGGTATAATAGAGTTTGTAAAAAACAGGATCAAGACTTGGACAGTTATCTGGATCGGGTACAAATTGTTCCCATGTTTCTTGAATAACAAGCCTGGCTTCTTCATTGAGATTACTATCTTCGAAGTATCTCTCAAGATTCTTTTGATCGAGAAGGCTGAACTTCTGACTGAAGACCTTATCAATATGATTCCTGTTAATTGCCATTTTTGGTATCCTTTTAAAGTAATATCAACTGACTTTAAAAACGTACCTCTCTAAACGGAACTTTTTTTATTTTTTAATCTGAATCTTGACCTGTAAGCAAATAGAAAAGCAAAAGACTTGCTATGTGGTTTTCCTCTTTAATTTTACTGATAATATATTTTCGAGCTACTGACAACTGATTTTTCACAAATTGTTCACTCAATCCAAGCTTTTCAGCTATTTCATGATTCTTTAATTCTCCTTTGTAACTAAGATTGAAGATTTCTTTTCTTCTGGTAGGCAATAAATCAATTACACTATTAATCTTTTGAACAATCTGCATGTAATCCACTTGATCCTCCCCTTTAGAGGAATCAACAATATTTTCTTCAGCAAAAATCTGGATGTATTTCTCTTCTCTACTTTTTTTTAAGAATCTTTGACGAATATTATTATATGCAATTGTAAATAAATAAGACTTAAAAGATGTGTTTGTCTTCAAAGAGCGCCTGTTTTGCCATATTTTCAGAAAAACCTCGTTTAGTAAATCTTCAGCATCTTCCTTCTCCCGCAAATACTTCAATGAGAATTGATACACCCGGACACCATATTTTTCAAAGAGCAATTTAAATGCATCTTTGTTCCCATTCCGCAGTTGGGCAATCAGACCATTGTCAATATCGTCAATTTTAAAATTCAATTTGTTCAGACTATAGTTAGCTTCAGATCAACTCAAATAGGCAATAAGGTTCAAAAGTAAAAAATTCTCAATAACAAGACTATAATATTGAAAAATAGCATAGAGAAAAAGATTCAAAAATAAAGAATCCACCCTCTAAGAAGGTGGACTTAAAATTGCCCATATAAGGGGCTGAACTCGAGCCTTTGTTGCTCTTCTAATCGTTCTTGCTCTTCTTGATATTTGACGTATTTTTTGATTTTATCTTGGTCAAGACCAATGGTGTCAACACAATATCCCCTCGCCCAAAAATGATTCCCCAATAGGGTTTCTTTTTTAACTGAGGATAACTTTTGAAGATTTTGACCGCGGTTTTCCCTTTCAAAATCCCCATAAGTTCTGATATAGATATTTTGGGTGGAATACTCACAATCAAGTGAATGTGATCAGAAACTGTTTAAAATTTATTTTTGAATTCGGTTAAGCATTAATTTTATCATTGCAAATTGAATCATAGCCTCGCTTGTATCTGTTAGATATTCAAAATCTTTACTAAGTCTTCTATAGTTTTCAAACCAAGCAAACGTTCTTTCAATAACCCATCTTCTGGGTATAACAACAAATTGACTTGAATGGTCTGATCGTAAGACAATTTCAAGTATCCAGCCGAATGCCGTTCTGGTTTTCTCGATGAGTTCTCCAGGATATCCGCCATCAGCCACGATCTTGACTAATCTTTTGAACCGGCCCTTCAACATGGCAATCACGTCAGTTGCACCTTTGCTGTCATGCACGTTTGCAGCATGTACAACAACGGCAAGGAGCAAACCCATGGTATCAGTAACTATATGGCGTTTGCGTCCATTGATCTTTTTGCCTCCGTCAATTCCCCGGCTTTCACCTCCCAGTCTGGTTGTTTTAACAGACTGGCTATCAATGAGGGCCAAACTTGGAGAGATTTCTCTCCCTGCTTTTGTGCGAATTTCGTCACGTAACAATTCGTGAATTTGTTCGATGACTCCGGTGTTCTTCCATTTGGTGAAATAGTAATAGACTAATTCCCATTTTGGAAAACAGCGTGGCAACATACGCCATTGGCAACCTGTTTTAAGCAGGTGAAAGATGGCATTGAAAATCTCTCGCAAAGAATGTTTTCTTTTGTGATTGTCACTTAAAATGCCCTTAAATAGCATCCATTGGCTATCGGAAAGGTTGGTCGAATAGTGTTTTATATGTTCTTAACATTTTGGAAACCATTAAGTTAATGAAACTTATTAAATTAAACAACTGATAATCAATGTATTATCTTATTATTTTATAAATTTAAACAGTCTCTCAATTTGAACATTCATTTCTATCATTTCACAGGATTTCCACTCCAATAACATTTGAATATCTTTTGACAACAATTCTTTGACTAAGCCTTCGAGAATGCGGAATCGATATTTCGGTGTCCAAACGATATGGTAAGTACATCGATAAATAACGTGACTTAATTTCTTAATTTACTCATGTCACGAATTTAATAATTTTCAGGCAAAGCCAATTTATCCATGACCACCACCAAAGGAGGTGGTTTTAACAATTATAATAAAATCTGAAAATGACTTTTTAAGGATTTACTAAATAAGTCAACACCTTACAGTGAAGACCTTGAAAGAAGTTCTTCCAATTATTGTTCATTTTCTATTGTTCACGGATCTGTTATCATGGATTAATTTCTCCTGTTCTTAAAATGACATTTTTATAAATCTCGACTGCTTCTACTATTTTATTGATATAACAAAACTCATCGGTCTGGTGTGCCATTTCTGGCTGACCAGGCCCCAAAATAATGGTTGGAACGCCATTATATATTTGTTGCAAGACAGCCCCGTCAGTCATATACGACAGCGACTTGTGGAGAACATTTTTGTCAGGCCTAACTCCGCAAACAGAGTACACCAATTGAACAAACAAAGATGATTCTAAGGAGCTTACCGGCTGGAGATCAACAAGTTTCTCAATTGTTACTTCTTTACCAAGTTCCTTAGTAAGCCGTTCAAGGACTCCTGAATGGGTAATTTTTTCCGTTGATCGTATATCAATAGTAAACTCCGCATGGTCGGGAACTGAATTCAGGTTTTTCCCGCCATTGACCAAACCCACATTGATGGTCGGAAATCCATGCAACGGGTCACGATCTGCATGAAAATGAAAATTTTCTATTTTGGTTATTGCCCTTGCTACTTTATAAATTGCATTATCACCAAACTCGGGCATGGAAGAGTGAACCGTTTTTCCGGAAGCCAAAACTTTCAGGTACAATGCTCCTTTGTGCCCGATTGCAGGAACATTGGAAGTAGGTTCTCCAACTATGATCGCACTTGCCTTACCTAGATCATAACCTGTTTCAGCCAAATGCCTTGCCCCGCAACATCCGGGTTCTTCCGCTGCAGTGAAAATAAGGCGAACTCCTCCAGTGGGAATAGATTTTTTTAAAACTTGCTGGGCTGCGCATATCATGGCTGCGACCCCGCCTTTCATATCACTTGAGCCCCGTCCGTAGATTTTGCCTTCTTTTATTGTTCCTGAAAACGAATCTTCGTTCCATCGTTTAGCCCCCAAGGGTACCGTATCGAAATGACCAGTCAAAACTATCGGAGGAGTGAGGCTGTCAAGTCCCTTTTCAGCAATTAAAGTTAAACGGTTCTTTGCCAATTGATGATAATCGACTGTAAAACCGTTCACAGACAACAGCTTGCCAACAAACCTTGCGATATCTTCCTCATTTCCCTCCGGATTAACGGTATTAAACGAAATGAGTTTTTGTGTCAGAGAAATAACATCTTCAAAAATCATAATTATTTTTATCTTATTTTACTTATTATCTGGTTGCTATTTGAATAAGTAATTCGACCTTATGCAACCAGACATTCTGTTTTTTTATATTCGGATGTTTTAGGCAAAAATGAGACGATGATTGCACCTATAAGAGCTAAACATAACAGTATTGTAAATCCGATAGCATAGCTTTTGATTGCATCGTTGTATAAAGTCCCAACCAGCATTGGGAAAATTGATTCTGCAACACGATCGGCATTTCTTAAATCCTGATTGACTAAATTCGTATTCTTATACTCAAAAATATTTCATATTGGCATTTTTTGCTGCGATCACCCAATATCATATAATGGACCACATTATTTCATCTGTTGTGCCAATAAGGTCATTGTGTTCTTTCTCAGAAACGGATATTCCCAATAACCGGAATATTTTCCTTTCACTAGCCACATGAATGGGTCCACTAATATTATTCCATCCATATCAAAAAAGCGTATTGTCTCATTATTTAAAGTCCATTTAATAAAGAGTATTAAACATTTGCAAAATCCATCATTACTGTAGTTTTTTGGAAGCCTTTAGTCCGTACGGCAAGATAAATAATACCTATAAGCATCCATCCCCCGCCGATAATAAAGGTTTTTACAGGAAGGTTCAGCCAAATGATCAGGCAGATCACGAAACCGACAGCCGGAGGAAGGAAATCCAGCAGGAACCCTTTTACGGTCTTTACTTTTGCTTTGAAAAAGTATTCACGTATGGATGCGATGTTTACTCCCATGAAAGCGAAGAAAGCGCCAAAATTGATCAGACGGGCACACTCTTCGTAATTTAGCACTGCCGCGCCAATCAATGCCAGCACTCCAATTAAAAGTACATTGTACGTGGGCACAGCGTTTTTTTCACCCAAATGCCCAAACATCTTTTTTGGGATCACACTGTCTCGCCCCATTCCAAAAAGCAATCGGGCCGCACCCAGTTGCCCGGTTATACCTGAACCGATGCTTCCCGCCAAAAGGATAATAGAAAGGGAAGAATCCAACAGATTGCCACCAACGCGGTTAGCAACCGACATGATGGCTGTATCCAAAGCATTGTTTCGTGCTGCTCCATCAGTTATACCACTTGTAAACGAAGCCCAATCGGGCCATGAAACCTGGGCCAGGTAAACTTGGGCGCCACTCCAAAGGCCGGTTATCAAACAGGTCATTACGGCAGCAATCAATACATTCCGTCTGGGATTCTTCACCTCTTCCGAAAGTGTTGTCAATCCGTCGAACCCGATGTAAGTTAATGCAGCTAAAGCAGTTGCAGAACCGATAGATCCAAGTGAAAATGATTCTTGGTTATAAAATGGTTGGGACGAAAACAATCCACCAAAGCCTTCTTTTAAAAATACATATCGGATAGCAGCCGCCATAAAATAAAATACAACCACGCTCATGATCACCATCAAAATCCAATTGGCCCTTGAGGCTACCTTTATTCCCCGAAGGTTGATCATAGTAAAAAGCCCTGTAAAAAAGAGTATCCAAAAATAATATGGGATGATTGGCAACAAATGGCTTGCAGCAATACTGGTAAAGATAACACACAGAATAGGGATAAACATATAATCCATGAACATTGACCAACCTGCAATAAAACCCAGATATGGATTAATCCCTTTGCCTACATATGTATAAGCCGACCCTGCCTCAGGGTAGCGATTTGCCATCCTTCCGTAACTGATGGCCGTAAATATCATAGCCACCATTGCCACAAGGATGGTTGTAACCGCATGGCCCTGAGAAATATTATTGGCATGACCAAACAAGGGCAATGCAGCAACTGGCTGTATCAGGATAATTCCATAGATAATCAGGTCACTCAGTGATAGTACGCGCTTTAGTTTCACTTCTGACGTATTGTTTGCAACGCTCATTTGCTTCTTCTCCTTTATATCAGATTATTTCACATCTACCCAGGAACGTGTTTCTACTGAATGTTCAACGGCTTCAAGTACTTCCTGACATTTCACGCCATCTTCAAAGCTGGGATTAAACGATGTATTTTCAACAATTGAACGGACAAATTCAGCTACTTCAATAACAAATGAATCGGCATAACCAATGCCATGCCCCTGTGGCCACCAGCCACCTTTGTAAGGATGAACATCGTGAGTGGCATTGATTTTACGGAATCCTGCTTCCTGCGGCGATTGTGTGTTATCGTAAAAAAGCAGATAGTTTTGATCTTCAAAATTCCAGAATATGGAACCTTTCTCTCCGTTAATCTCGATAGTATTGTAGTTTTTGCGTCCGGTAGCGAGGCGTGTTGATTCGAAACATCCAGTTGCACCCCCTTCAAAATTAACAAGAAATTGAGAAACATCATCCACAGTTACCGTTCCTTTTGGCCCATCTGGATTATTACTATCTATTGGGCGTTCCTTGATTAAGGTTTGCATATTACCTGTCACTTCTTTGAAATTTAACCCAGTAATAAAACGTGTGGCATCAACCGAATGGGCACTCAAATCACCTAAAGGACCCGATCCTGCAATTTTTTTATCGAACCGCCAAACCATACCAAAATTCGGATCGGTTATCCAATCCTGAGCGTAACGCACAAACACATGATAAATCCGCCCGATCCGCCCTTCCTGGACCAATTGCCGGGCAAGGGACAGTGACGGTGTAAAGCGGTAGGAATAACCACAACAATGTTTGACATCTGCTTTTTTAACAGCATCAAGCATTTCCCGTGCATCTGCCAAATTATTTGCCAATGGTTTTTCACATAGAACATGCTTGCCGTTTTTGGCAGCTTCAATGGCAATTTCTTTGTGCAGGTAGTTTGGTGCTGCTATGCTGATTAAATCTATATCATCGCGTTCAACCACCTTCCGCCAGTCCGTTTCAACCTCTTGCCAACCATATTTGTCGGCAAACGCCCTTAAATTTTCAAGACTGTCATTGGCACATAGGCATTTCATTGTAATTGTAGCGGGAATGTTGGCCCACATAGCGGCATTGCGGAATGCATTTGAATGTGCAATCCCCATAAATTGATGCCCTATCAGCGCCACCCTTATTTCTTTTTTTGACATAAAATTTCAGATCTTATTGTTTAACTTTCTATTTGCATGCTTCAATAAATTGCTTTGCTGCTGCTTCAATTTCAGCATCGGTCGAGTTGATGTTGATTCCCCAGCCTGCCCCAAGCCCCCCGTCTACCACGCCAATGCTGATATTCATTGCGCGGCTTAAAATATCTTCAGTTCTTGGATAAGAACCTTTGGTATGCGGTTGACCAACTTCTTTCAGATGTTTTAATACATGCTCCATGTTTGCATATACGTGCCATCCACTCTGGTCGATGGTTTTTGATCCCAATGCTTTTGAAACTTTCACAGCTTGTTCCCTGGTATCGAAAATAATCGTACAAAGAGTAGCAGCATCGCCCCCATCTGGGTCATTCAGCACTCTGAATTTAAACCCTTTGGCTTCTGAAATAAGACTTTTTAATTTGCTTCTTTTTTCACGAAGGGTTTTTACAATTTTTTCGAGTTTTTTTAATTGGGCAAGTCCAACAGCACCCGTAATTTCATTCATCCTAAAGTTAAGCCCCAGGATACTGCGTGCTCCAACCTCAACTCCGAAGCGGTTCGGTTTATGCCCTTGGTCATGTGCACTAAAAGCTGTTTCATACAATTTTTCGTTGTTTGTAGCCACCAATCCACCATCGCCACTGTTGATTGTTTTAAAAACATTGAGAGAGAACGCTCCGATGTTCCCAATCGTACCCACTTTCTTCCCTCTATAAGAAGCACCCGCAGCCTGGCAACAGTCTTCAAGCACCAGAAGATTGTGTTTTTTTGCGATAACCATGATTTTATCCATGTCACATGGGTTTCCTAGCATGTGCACGGGAACGATGGCTTTTGTACGAGATGTAATCCGGTGTTCAATATCCTCAGGGTCTAACGAAAGGCTTTCGTCAATTTCAGCCAAAACCGGGACTAATCCCACAAAAATACATGCTGAATACGTAGCAATAAAAGTGTAGGCAGGGACTATCACCTCATCTCCGGGTTTAAGACCTAATGCAATCAACGAAACAAGCAATGACGATGTTCCTGATGATGTTGCCAATGCATGTTTTGCACCGCAGTATTGGGCAAATTCTGTTTCCAATGTCGAAACTTTGTGCAGAAATTTTGGATCATTTTCATTCCCGTAACGGAAAAGATATCCACTCTGCATAACTTCCATTACTGCGGCTATTTCTTCATTTCCAAACCAATAAGCACCTGGACCTGGCATAATAAACTCCTTTTTTAATTAATAATCGTTTTTGATTTATAAATTCAAAAAACTACAGATCATTCCTGCTTTATTTTTTTAACGCAAAGGATTTTATCAATCCTTTTTCACATGACAGGAAGATTTAGCAAAATCTTTCACATGACAATATTAAGCTACTACCAGGGCTGTATCAATGTCAGAAAACGCAAATGGCATATCCAAATAGGCAATTGTGCAAATAATATTTACAAATCTAGATCACGAGTTAATTATTCCATTATCTTGCAATTACAATCTATTTATCGGATTTAAATCCTGTCCTTCAAATTAGAGTCAGTTGCGTTAAAAAAATTGTGTAATGGAAGTATATAAAGAAGAATTATTAATAGAGGTAGATGAAATAAAGAAGATGATGGATTTGTTGTCAAGCCTGTTTTCTATACGTACTTCTTTTATTTATGCCATTGACGATGATAAATACACTAATGAAATTGCAGGCAATAATGGTGACTACCAAAACTTTTGCAAACTCATTCAACTCGAATTGAAACACAAATGCGTTGCCTGCGACCGTGATAAATTTAAAGAAGCGAATAAAAAAAAGGAACCGATTCTATACCAATGCTACAATGGCTTATATGAAATGTTCCTTCCCTTGTTCATTGAAAATTCATTGGCCGGATATTTACATTTTGGACAGGTACGCTCGGAGCATGATTTTCAGACCATTGCAACTGGGTGTTCATTATATGAACATTCAATGATTGACGAACTCAAAAGGAGTTATAATTCCATGAACATCATTGAAAAGGAAAAACTTGTCCTTATATCCGAACTGTTTCAAAAATTTGCTGATATTATTCTAAAAAATAAACTGATTGAACTCAGAAAAGCCAATCCGGAATATTACCTAAGGAAATATATTGAAGAAAACCTTGATAAACCCATTGATGTAAAAACTGCCGCTGAATTTATCGGACGGAGCCCGTCCTTTGTCACCCATAATTTCAAGGAAAAGTACAACAAAACTTTCCATGAATACCTCAGTCAAAAACGGGTGGAACATTCAAAAATACTCCTGCGAAAATATTCCATAGTTGAAACATTTCAATTATGTGGATTTAAAAATCGCTATCATTTCAGTAAAGTATTCAAAAAAGCAGAAGATATCACACCTCGCGAATATCAAATGGCTGAAGGAAAAGAATAACATCGCAAAAATAATAGAATTCCAAATTCCCTTTGATTTGCCAAATGGATTTCCAAAGAAAATATTGTGGTAATAATGCTTTTGCACTGACGTTTCTACCTTTTAATTTCCCTATTTATCCATCTTCAATTCCATTTTATTGTAGATAAACTTTTCATCAGGCATCCTTCCTTCCAGTATATCAAGTACCGCCTGTGCAGCGCCCAGTGCAATTCGCACATTTGATTCCCATGTGGAACCTGCACAGTGTGGTGACAGGATTACATTGTCCAGAAACATCAGAGGATGGTTTTCTGGCAGAGGTTCTTCCCTGAACACATCAAGGGCAGCTCCTTTTATTTGGGTGCTTTCCAAAGCATGAATCAACGCTGACTCGTCAATAACCTCTCCCCTGGAGGTATTTACCAAAAATGCCGCCTGTTTCATCATTCCCAATAATTCTTTGCTGACCAGCCCTTTTGTCTGGGGCAAATTCGGAACGTGGATTGTGATAAAATCAGCTTTACAGAACAATTCTTCCAGTGCTGCAGTAAAGGTTACCTTGAGCTCATTTTTATCTACCACATAGGGATCGTAAGCCAATATGTTCATTCCCAATCCATCCCTGCATTTTTTTGCTACCAGTCGCCCAATCCCTCCCATTCCAATCACACCCAACGTTTTTCCTTCCACTTCTGCCAGGTCGGGAGAAAACCGTTCAGACCAATTTCCTGCTTTGACCGCATGGTGCATATGTACAATTTTTTTGGCCAGCGCCATAATCAGAGCAATGGTATGCTCTGCCACTGTCAGGTCGTTCATTCCCGGGAAATTGCAAACCAGGATGCCTTTCTCTGATGCAGCCTGTATGTCCACATTATCAACGCCAACCCCTGTTCGGGCAATCACTTTCAGTTTTTGTGCACTGGCAATTACTTCGGCATCAAACCGAGTGGTTGCCCTAAGGATTACCCCCTCCACATCCTGTACGAGCTTTATAGCTGTCTCCTTTCCGGTATCCAGGGCAATGATGATTTCCGCTTTTCCTTCGAGCAGCTTTTTGCCCAGAGGATTTATATCTTCCGAAAGCAATACTTTTGGTTTCATTTTAAGTTTGTTTAAGGTTGGCTAACTGTTCTTCTATCAGCATGATAGTAGTATGATCAAGTTCTGCATAACCAAGTTCCATGGCTGCCTCCATTTGCTGTGCAACCAGAGACGTCGCATACAAAGGAACCCCAGCATTTCTTCCTGCTTCAAGAGCTGCTTTTATATCTTTGAGATGAAGTTTCAACTTGAAGGCTGGCTGTTCGAATGTACGGTCTATAATTTTTTGCCCGTGAAGTTCCAACACCCGACTGTTTGCTAATCCTCCCATCATGGCCTCGCGCACTTTCCGGATGTCAAGCCCTGATTTGTATGCTAAGGCAAATGCTTCAACTACTGCCTGCAAGTGAACTCCGATCAGTATTTGGTTACAAATTTTGGTCAACTGCCCACTTCCAGGGCCACCCATGTGCAATATCCGGCCCCCCAAGACTTCCAAAACAGGCAGGCCTTTTTGGTATGCTTCCAGGTTACCGCCGACCATGATAGACAACGTGCCTTTTTCAGCGCCTGCCGGACCGCCCGAAACCGGGGCATCTAAGGCATCGGCACCTTTCTCTAGCAAGACTTTCTGTATCTTTTGGGATATTTCAGGAATAATCGATGACATATCTATCAAAAGCATACCTTCTTGAATACCATGAATAAGTCCCTGAGTACCTAAAACAACCTGTTCCACATGATGTGCCTCCGGAAGCATCGTTATTACAATATTACATTGCCGGGCAATATCCAAGTACGAATTGCCGGCTTTAGCACCCCGCATAACAAGGACATCAACTACTGCGAGGTCTGTATCGTGAACTATCAGCGCATACCCTGCTTTCAGCAGGTTCAATGCTATAGGCCTGCCCATTGTACCAAGACCTATGAATCCAATTATATCTGTCATTTTCGTAGTTCTTTTAATTCTTTGTATTTATTTTCATCGGCTCCACCTTGCCTATTAAAAAGTGATAACAAGCAATTCCGGCCAACATGCAAAGGCCCGCCAGAACAAAAGCCGGGGTATATGAACCGGTAGCTTTGATCAAAAAGCCAGTTAGTAACGGCGCTATAAAACCTCCAAATGTAGCCCCGAAATTCTGGATGCCAGCCAGTGTGCCAATAGTCCCCGGAAGGGCAACCGACTGGGTAATGGCCCAGGTATTGGCCGTGGCAAGCCCCATCCCGCTGATGGTAATGACAACCATAACCATGGCATATACCGGATTGTGGATGAACGGGACTGGCAGAATCAGAGAGCCGAATAAAAAACCGGTAATGATAAAGCGTTTCCTGACCTTTGTAGTGGAATACCCTTTACGGATTAGGCTGTCGGCTGCATACCCCGAAATAATCACCACCAATGCCAGACAACCATAAGCAAAACCTGCCCACCAGCCGGTCTCCTTGATGGAAAACCCAAGGACTTCGTATAGGTAACTTGGCAACCAGGAAATGTAAAGAAACCATACATAACCATAAAAAAAATACCCTGAAAATATTCCCCATGTCTTCCGGTTCTGAATAAGCTGCATCAAGGTAATTTTTTCTTCAGCCTTTGTTTCAATTTTGACTGTTTCTTCCTGATCGGAGGTGTTTTTTGATTCCCTTTCCTGTTTTCGGTATAATAATAACCAGGGCACAAGCCAAATTAAGGGAACCAATCCACACAGGATGAAGAGCAAACGCCATCCATAGCTGTCAATCAGCAATCCAGCGATCACTGCCCCTACGGCAGGTCCTATTTTACTGCCTGAAACCAATAGCCCGCTGGCAAAACCCCGTTTGTCTTCTTCAAAATGAGCAGCAACATAGGCATTGCCTGCCGGTCCGGATATAGACTCCGTAGCCCCGAGCATAACCCGTAAAACGAGTAAATGCCACAATGCTGTTGAAACGCCAAAAGAAGCGGCGATAAAACACCATACCAAATAGGAGATTGCATACGTCCATTTTATACCTAACCTGTCAACCAAAATTCCAGAAGGAATCTGCATCAGGGCATAACCCAGCAAAAAAGCGGAAAAGATATATCCCTTGTCACGCGCATCAAGACCGAACAAATCAGAAATTACAGGGATGGCCATTGAGATATTGCCCCGGTCTATATAACTGATGATCATGGCAAAAACCAGCAGTCCCAGTATCCACCAGCGCAGGTTGTTTTGTCCTTTTTTAGATTCCCCCGATTTTATCTTTTTTATTATCATCCTGATTATTATACATTCATATAGTGTAATGTGAAATTGTACTGACTGCTGCTGTTCATCCCTGTATGAACCCTTTCAAGCTTTTTACCATATTTGCTGCCCCGGCACTGACAAAGCCCAGGTCTCCTCCTCCAGTGAAAAACCGATAGCCCATTTCATGCCAGGCTGGCAGATATGCAGGGGTTGGCAATAAAATACCACATGCTTTCCCTGCTTGTCTGGCTGCACGTGCAGAAGATTTAAGAGCATCAACAAAAATGGGATGATCAAACTGTCCGAAGATACCGAGAGCCATCGACAAATCCATAGGACCTACAAAAAGCACATCAACTCCATCCAGGGTAGCCACTTCATCCAGACATTCCAGAATTTCTTTGGTTTCAACCTGGATGATCCCGACGATATCCTGCTTCTGGCGGGCGAGATACTGATTGAAATCCTGTCCGTAACCGCTTGCCCGCACCAGTTTAGCTACACCCCGTACTCCGTCAGGCGGATAATATAATGCAGCAACAGCCTTCTTTGCCTCTTCCATGGTACTGATCCGGGGAAACATGATGCCTTCGGCCCCCATGTCAAGTACCCGATTTACCCGCTGGCGTTCAAAACCTTCAACCCGGACAACGGCTGCTGCTGTGCCTGCTTCCATCGCCTGTAATTGTTGTAGTGTACTTTGTTCATTTCCTACACCATGTTCCAGGTCTATGATCACAAAATCGAAACCTGCCTGCCCGATCATCTCACTGACAACCGAATCGCCCAGGCTCAGAAAAGTCCCTACCAGGGTCTCTTCTTTTTGTATTCTTTGATTTAAATTTTTCATTTTATCCTGATTATAAAAATTCTTTACGTGGAGGTGAAAAGCTCTCAACAACCCGAACTGTTTTACTGTGCGACTGGATGGTATGCGGCACACCGGAAGCTACATAGTACATGTCGCCCGGCTTCAGGCGGGCTGGCGCTTCCCCTTCGATAAAAACAGTCAGCTCTCCTTCAAGGATATATGTGGTCTGCTCAGCCACATGGGCGTGAAGGGGAATAGGTGACTGCTGTACCCCGAAACTGATCTCTGAAACTAAGGTCATCAGAGAGTCCATACTTACTATCCTGGCTTCGATGCCGGAGACTAATTCTTTCTTTTTACCTTTTCCTTTATATAATACTGGCATATTCTGATTTATAATTGATGATTCCTTATGGATTACTGATTTTTATCTCTGCCGGAAAAGACAGTACTAATGCAAATTCCCGCAGATATTCTTCCCAAACTTTTCTGGTACTAAACCGGCTGTTTTTTTTCCAACCAAAACCGGTATAATAGATTACTTTTCCGTTAATCAGACGCAAGTGTACAAACACATGGCTTTTTTCAACTTTCGGCACACGGTATTCGGTATAACCACTCACATACTTTGGGTCGACAACTATACCGATCCCCAATTCCGAATCGTAATGTTCGCTCCAAAAGCTAAACCAGCCGGTTTTTTCATCAACACTCACAACGCCGCCTTTGCCCTCTTTCCCCGGGATAGCCAGTCCTGCGACAATCTCTTCGGGGTACGGGGGTGCAAACTGCACTTCAATTTTAGAAAGGTTACTGCCCAGGTCAAGGGAAATTCGTTTTTTCTCTTTAACCATCATTTTCCCGGCTTTCCAGGGAGCATATTCTAGTTCAAAAACAGTACGCAGCGGACCTGTTTCCATTGTTTTATATGCCGTAAAATTATCCGACACATAAAGGTTATCTCCCTTGCGTATCCCAATACCTCCGCAACCCCGGCTGCTCCCAACATGGTAATTGTCCAACCCTTCACCATGATCGGTATGATAAGAAATTCCTTCTTCACCCAATTTGTACCACTTGTTGATAACAGGATAACTGACCTTTTTTAACCAGCAGTCAATTCCGCTGGAAAGGGTGCCTCCGGGTAATTTCTCTTTGGCCAATCTTTCTGCTTCAGGCCCGTAAGTGCGGAACGCTACACGGTCGTTTTCCCAGGCATAGTCGTCGATACGTTCAGGCACAAAACGAGAAAAAGCTGCGACCAGTGTATCCGGGCTGATACTTGTATTTTTAACTTTAATCAATTCGTATTTTTTTTCTGATAGGGGCGGTACGCTGGCTTGGAAAATAAGGGCATCCACGACTCCATTCCCATCTTGGTCGACAAGCTGGGTAAAGCTGTATTCCCCGGTTTCCGTATCTTTGACCATCAAACCCTGAAAATCGCTCTCCTCCGTTCCTAACTCTTTTAAGAGCACGACGATCGTTTCCCTGTGTTTTCCCATGTCAAACCCGTTTTTTACTATGATAGTTTTTTCTGGCGACGGCTGGGCACAGCCCAAAGCAGGCCCCAGTAGCAAAAAACAAATTGCCCTTTTACTATTTTTTAAAATTGTCATGAATACCGTTTTAATTAAAATCAAGGATTTGCTGTGTTATTCCAAGTTCTTTCCTCATCTGCTGAAGGATTTTTTCATTGGCTTCGATCAAATGACTGAAACTTCCGGCTTTGTACAAGTCGGTTATCCGGTCCTGATGATAGAAAGGCTCAGGAGTCAGATTTCCGTTTTCCAAAGCTGCAATGGCATTGGAGAGGTAACGTTCTTTTTCCGCTCGCAGGATCATTTGTGATTTCAGTATATTGAATTCTTTGATCTGATGGTTCAGGGTTTTGATATACATCCGGGGATGATAATCCTTTATGTCCGTATTCTCCATAATCTCCTTCACCGCAGTTCCTGCCCCACCGTCGCTGTTGGGGGCGTTGCACCCAAGCAGCCAGCCAATGGTAGGAGCCAAGTCTGTATGTTCAAAATACGGAAGCTGACGGCCTTTGGCAATGCCCTTCCCTGCAAATACCAGCGGGGTGACCCAGCTGTCCTCATCGAACAGGGGATGCCAGCCTATCCTGCTCTGCCCGTGATCCGATGTAACAACCAACACAGTCCCTTCCCATTTCCCTTCCTGCTTCAGGAAAGAGATAAATTCTCCCAGCAATACGTCTGCTTCTTCAATCGCATTAACATAGGGTGAACCTTCGCCGTAGATATCCCGCGAATAAGACTTTCCTGCACTGTTTATTGCTACCAGGGTTCCCATCTCTCCCGGAGTTTGAAGATGAACGCGCATAAATACCGGATTCTGTCCTCTCAGAACAGACATCGCCTGCTCAACAACCTGACGGTCAGTCAGTGAAATATCCATGATCTGGGTGGTAAATCCCCGTGCTACCGAACGATAGGCAGCCGTATTCACTATGAAGGCTGTCTGTTTTCCTGTAAATACTTCCTGAATGTATTTATTTTCAGGCTGCACGAAAACGGTCCCGGCATGAAGCATCGGATTAGGAAACGAACAACTGTTGTATTTGCTGTAATCGCCCACAGTCGGGTGGTGAGGAAGGATCATGTACGATTTCTGAATATAGGTGCCTTCCTTAATCAGACCGTTAAAAATCGGCATCTCAAGATTCCGAGGTGCCTCCCATTGCAACCCGTCGATCGTAAACAGGATCACACGAAAAGGAGGCTGGGGAAAAGAGAGTTGTGCCACACCTAAGATCATGATCAAAAAACCCATTTTTCTGCAATTCATAATTTTTTGTTGATTATTTATTGGCCCTTTCAGATAAACGGTAGATTTCAGTACCAGCCATAAGAAATGCACCTACTCCATACGTCTCTGTCATTTCTTTTTTGATAAACTGTGGATTACCCCCCACTTGCTGTACCCACTCCAGCTTTCCTTCAGGAGAAACGGCTTCTTCCAGTGCCTTCCAACCTTTTAACGCGACAGGCAAATATTTTTCTCTGTCGAGCAAACCAGAATTGATGCCGTAAGCCAGGGCATATACGAAAAAACTACTGGAACTGGTTTCCGGATTGGAATAGGTTTCTATGTCAAGCATACTGGCATGCCAGTATCCATGTTCATCCTGTAGAGTAGTGATTCTTTCACACATTTCTGCAAACAATTGAGCATAAAAAATCCTCGATTGACTTGTTTCTGGCAGTTCCTTCAATATCCTTACCAAGCCTCCTAAGACCCAGCCATTACCCCGGCCCCAAAAGATCTTCTGACCGTTATTCTCCCTTTTGTCAAAATAATTATGATCACGGTAAAACAGTTTCTCTTGCTTGTCGTACAGCAGGTCATAAGTCATCCGGTATTCACGGTCCATGAATTCCAGATATTTTACATCTTTCGTAATATTATACATCTGCGCGTACACCGGCGGAGCCATGAACAGCGCATCGCACCATGACCAGCGCTCTTTTGTTAAAAGTTCGTTCCCATACTTAAAATTTGAAATGGATGGATGGTTAATGATCCATTCTGTGCGAGCCTGTGTGGGGTTAAACATTCGTTCGTCCCCTCCAGTCCTGTACATGTCCAAGTACATTTGGGAAACAGCAATATCATCGGCCATGTACATTCGGTAAAGGGGCTGCCATTGGTATTTCCATCCTATATTTAATAACAACTCACGGTATTTTATTTCTTCAGAGATTTTGGACAAATCCATCAGCCCAATGTACAGTGTTGCATTGATCCAGCTTAGATCATGCCTTTTAGTATTGCGTTGATTGGCTATTTGCCAATTCGCCACACGTTCTAATGTCTTAATAATATTTTCAGTGTTTAGATTACTTTCCTTTGTGTCATTGCAAATAAATTCTGATTGAAATATTTTACTCTTTGATTTTACATCCATAGAAAATAATAACATCAAAGTCATTATTAAGAAGCCATAAGTTAGAATATTTTGTTTTTTCATTTGTATATATTTTAAAGTTGTTTTGAAAAATTATCATATCTATTTTTGTTTTTCACATAAAATCTTGACGAATGGAATACTTTTCATACTCTTATGAAAATGTTCTTCCTATATAGATAATACAGCAGGAGCCAGACCAGTAGAACATTGCCGCAAACGATAGCCAATTCTCCAGACTCACCTTTAAAAAGAAATGTCAGCCAACCAAATAGGAATCCTGATGTAAAACTGATATTAACAAGTCGGCAAAACAGATAAATAAAGATGGAATTCATTCCTATTATCCGGAAAAAGAAGGACCATTTTGTCCTACCCCATACATCAATAATCAGGTAGAACAAGGCAAGCAGGAGAAAACTTATGCCTCCTGTCAACAAGGTAAAAGTAGCTGTCCAGCAATTTTTGATAACAGGATAAAAGGGACTGACAAAAAGAGAGAATACAACCAATCCAATACCAGCTATTAAAAGAAGCCATACTTTCTGAAGTTCTGAATTTTTATCCAGTTTTAAAATTACACCGGCAAAATACCCCAACAAAGTAATGCCAACAGATGAAATAGTGCTTAATACTCCCAATGCATCATATATTCCCTGCCCTTTGGATAACATTCCCTCAGGTCCATAAGCCAACCTTCCTGGTAATATCATCCGGTCAATATATCCATTGATACATCCTTCAGGTGTCAAAACTCCGGCTCCAATTCCGGGAACAGGAACAAGCAACTGAATAAATGCAACGCCGGCAATAATTTCAATTAACCATAAAATCCTCCTCTTCTGAGAATCTGAAAACAAAACAATCAACGTTGTAAAAAAATAGGAAATACCTATCTGAGCCAAAATACTAACATAACGGGCATTTGAAAAACCATCACGAAAAATCCCATTATAGACCATACCAAAAACTATCAGTAACATTACTCTTGGCAATGTTTTCAATACAAGTCGGCTTCTGGATATACCCTTCTCCAGTTTCGAAAGAACCGAAAAAGGGATTGCAACCCCCGATATAAACATAAACAATGGGAATATCAGATCATAAAACCGAAACCCATTCCAGAGCATATGCTCAAATTGGTTACAGAGCGCAATTAGCCAGTCCGAAGGATAATTCCTTGCTAAACTCCTTATAAGGATACCGCCACCCGCAATCCAGAACATGTCAAACCCTCGTTAAGCATCAAGGGAAACTATCCGATTTCATAGCAAGTTCCCAAGAGTTAAATTACTTTTCATTTTTATTATCGTTTATAATTTTGTACGCCGTACTGAATTCACCGTTTCCTATCTTGACTTCAGCAATTTTACTTCAATGTTACGTCCTACAACCTAAATATTCAATGTCTATATACGCAAATGACATGTCAAATTCAGCAACGGACAAATTATATTTACTTAATAGATCAACAACATTGATAAATATACAACAATCTATTAATCAATAATTTACACTCTAAGCTACAAAGAATAGTTACAATTACTTTATCCGACTTTGTGATCTTGTGGTATTTTAATGCAGCTTTTACATTTGCTTCTGAAAAGTAAACAGCATTTAAACCGTACTCCGATGACAATCTTTTGGTCATTTCTTCAACTTCATCGTCCTGAATGTTATAATATCATCTGTAAAATCGGATTTCCAGAATGGAGGTATCTGACTATATACGGGCCCTTCATAAATAATCATTCTCGACAGGTGCAAATATTAATCCTATGGCTATTTCATCATTTTCAAATAATTACTTTTCTAAATTGTGAAATTAGTTTATTATACCTTACCGAATCGAATCCACATACCTCCTGCAATGTATATTCGATCCCTTTTGAAAGATACTTGTCAAATAAGATATCCTGAGCTGACCTGTTTCCGCTTCCATCGGTTACCTGAAAGTTAAAGGCGGGTCTCTAAATCCTTAATCAAAAAATCATTGGGATAAAGTGTTTGTAAAATCGCGGCCGATTGAAACATAACGTCTTTTGTAAAGTTGTATACCTCTGGATCATCCAACACTTCATACACATACCTGGTCTTTGGATATTTGTATGCTCCATAATGGGCTGTTGTTGCATGACCAAAGTTATGGATGAAGCTTTCCCTATTTCAAGACAGGTGCAGCCAAACATCAACTTTGTACGGCACATTTACTTAGAGAACTGACACACTTCGAAGAAAAATACAAGGATGAAACCTGGGCAAACCGGATGTCCATATTAATAACCAAAGCGCTCGATTTGCGAAGGGACAACAAAGAAACAAAGGACAACGTGGCTCAGATGCGATCCTCGTTTTTGGACTTAATTATCGAGCCTCATAACAAAGATTTGAAAGATGTGATTGCCTTCCAGAAAAGGCTGGTCAAATACTCGGACCATTTCTTTAACTTTCTTCTAATAACCAAAACCCATTCGAAATAATCCGGCTGACCGCTCAGTGCGAGGCCACCATTGAATAGTTACATAATATCTATGGCCAATAACTTATTGGATCACATAAAGCTTTAAGATTTTCATACGGTGTACCAGAAGGAATTTCGCAGCCCGCATTTACCATGTATGGATTCCCAACCAATTGATAATCGTCATTGATTTTTTTTCTTATCAATTCCGGGGTTCCCAAAAGTATGCCTTTAACCGGGTCGATATTCCCGGCAATAGCAACTGTTTTAGGGAGAATCCTTCTGACCTCTGCCAGGTTCACCATGTGGTCAACATCAAGAATATCGATATCCAGCGTGGAAATCCCTGGAAGCAGGTGCATAATATTGCCACAGATATGAAGCTTGACATACGCACCCATTTCCTTTATTGCCCGGATTAATTTCATTTCGCGGGATAGTATTAGATTCTCATAAATGTCCGGGGACACCTGGCTTGCAATGGCATCGCCGATTCCGATCGTCTCAGCCCCTGCATCCACTTGTGCTCTGGCAAAGGCGATGCAGGTTTCGAGGCACCTGTCCATCAGTTCGCAGGCATAGGCTTCGTCGATAACCAGGTCCATCAGTAAGTTGCTTACGTCACGTAACGTTGCGGCGCTTGCCGCCGGCCCTTCAATCCAGCCCAGCACCGAATATTCATCGCCGAACTTCTGTTTGTACAACCTTACCGCATTGACCCTGTCAAGCATCCGTTCCGACGTTAACGGATCGGGGGACAGGAGCAATCCGATGTCCGTATTGTCCGAAAGCGGATGAGTACTTCGAGGCGGCCCATCCTTCATATAACTAACCTGAGAACCGAAACCGTGGGTTTCCCTGTATGGGTCGGAGATACAACTCAACTGGTCGATCCCAAAATATTTGGCGCATTCTCCGTTCGATTTGACCAGGCTTTTATGATCGGATGCAAAGCATGCATAATCTAACCCGATAAATTCGGCGGCAAACTGCATGATGATGGGGGTTCGTGGAACAAAATCGACTTTTTTCCCCTCTAACATCCCAACATATCTTTCAAATGGTGTCATGATTTATTTTTATTTGTTTTGTAAATATTTCTTTCGTTATACTGATTGGATAACCTGATTTCAATGCCCTGTTTTAGTTTAAAGTTGTTGATATCTATTTTTTTCCTCACCCTCTTTACACTTGATGCCACCGTCAGGGTCGTTGACCACTGACGGTTTTTGTTGGCTCTGCAAGTGTTTTTGTTTTTACTTTTTTATTACCTTTTGAGTATAATATTCATCACCTTTTGTAACCCGGATAATATATATTCCCGGCAGATAAGATGATACATCAACGGCATGCGGGAAAGCTACCTCGCTAAGTGTTTGATATATTTTGTTTCCCTGCAAAGTATATACGGCTATTTTAGCCCTGCCTTCCCACCCAGGGTCGCCTGCAACAAACAATGTACTTTGGACAGGGTTTGGATATATGGTTATTCCCGCTTCTGATACAAACGACAGTTTTTTATTACCAGTTGGTATTTTCGCGCTTTTCAAAGTACCGCTGTTGAATACCCGTAACTCAATTATGCTGCACCAATCACCGCTGTACACGGCAGCTCCGGTAACGATCAGCTTCACATAACGAGCTTCAGTATCCGCAAATTCATCTCTTATCGGATTGGCAATGGTTCCGGCCTGGGTATTTGCACTTCTGTCGACTACTTCTGTATAAGTGCCTCCCAGTGTAGTTTTTACTTCTACAGTAAACTGGTAATCCCTGTCACCGTAACAAACCAATTCAGTTGCATTGACATTATATATATCGCCGAGGTCAATCTCTATCCACTGGGGAGTAGATAGTAATCCAGAAGCTGACCAACGGGTTCCGGTATTGCCGTCAATCGCGTTGGTTGTAGGATTTTCGGTTTGTGCACCTGAGGAATCAATCACTGCTTTATTCAGGGCAATATTTTGTACTATTTCGGATACTTTGACAAGATAAAAATAATCCAACTTCGTTCCTGTTTCACGCCCTCTAAGGATAATCGTGTGGTTGCCCGATGTCAATTCTACCTCATAGATGAGCGTCAAACCTGCATCCAGATGTGCTGTGTCTTCCATCCATGAGCCACTGGTTATCGCTGTATGCCATATTTCCTCATTCCCCTGATCTATTTTAATAAAGAAGGAATTGGATGCCTGGCTGGCTGTATTGACCCTGCCTACTATTGTATATATTCCGTCAGAAGGAATACTTACCGTATATGTGGCAGTACCAGAATTGACAGTCTGGCTCCATATATAATACCCTCCTGATGCACTACCGTCAGATACAGATACCATAGGAGATGACAATGAACCATTTTCAGCTTCAGTTACGGATACGGATAGTGAATAAGTTGCGGTTACTGATACATTGGAGGCCGGCATGGTTACTGTTGTTGTTGGATCATTCACGTCGGCAATATATGACACGTCACCCGTCCACTCATCAAATTCATAACCTGTTGGCGGTGTGTCAGCTGTAATGTTTACAACTTGCTGATATACGTAACTGCTCCCATCACCATCGCCATTTGCCACAGTGAGTGTATATGGAATATTTTGATAAGTGGATGTGACAGATACAGATATGTCAGGCATATTTATGCTATTGCCGGATGTTGTTACCGGCGAATTAAGGTATAGCGTATCTCCTGTCCACTGATTGAACTCCTGCCCTGTGGGTGCTGAGTCCGGGGAAATATTCACCTGCGTACCTTCTGTATAATTACCATCGCCTGTTCCTGATATTACTGTTAAAGTGTGGGCTATTCCTGCAACCTTTGTCAGGTAGAAATAATCCAGTTTTGTTTCTGTTTCACGGCCCCTCAGGGCAATGGTATGGTTGCCCGATGCCAGTTCCACCTCGTAACGTTGTGTCAGAGCTGCATCGGCATGTGCTGTATCTTCGGCCCATGAACCGCCGGTGATCGCTGTATGCCATGTCCCTTCGGTTCCCTGGTCTATGGTGATATAGAAGGAATTGGATGACTGGGTGGCTGTATTAACACGCCCCACGATTGTATATATTCCGTCTGATGATACATTTACTGTATATGATGCTGTACCCGAATTGGTGGTCCCGGTTTGTATGTAATACCCGCCCGTTGCGCTACCATCTGATACCGATACCATAGGCGATGTCAGCGTACCGTCCTCGGCGTCTATTGCCCCTGCAGGTAATTCCGGTGCGCTACCACCACTTCCATATTCATAAGCGCCAATGTCAAAAACATCTCCCTGCGGCCTGGATGTACCAATGAGGTCGACAGTGACACCTGCCGATGAAAGATTAGTACCATGGTCGACAGCTGGTGAGTTTGAGTACAAGGTGTAATCATCGGTCCCGTTAAACGGATTTGTTGTTGTATAAATATCATTCGATCCTTTATTCGCATAATCTACCCCGACATAAAGATTGTAATCGGTTACCTGCCCGATGGCTCCCCCGCCGGTAAACTTGAAGATACTATAGCTGGGATAAGCCAGGATATTGTTTTTATAAGTTACATTGTTGTGGGATTGATTGGCTATACTATGTTTTTGGCCAACGATGGTATTATTATATACGACAGAATTGGAGGCAAAGCTGGTTGAAGTTCCATCACCATCACCGAAATATATTCCGGCATAAAGAACTCCCAGCTCATTATAAGCAATAAGGTTATTATATACCTTCATATTGACAGCATTTCGAAAATACATCCCCTGTAAATTGTTTTTAATGATGTTGTTCCGAAGGATATTATTGTAGTTGAAAGCCGTAACACCATTTGTATGATCGGTAATAATCTGCATACCGTAATGATAAGGGTTATCGTGGCTGTAATTATATTCCAGAATATTATTATTGCCGCTCATTATATTGATTCCGTTCCAGCCGGAATTGTACACTTCATTGTTTTGTATCAGCATATCGTTTGATTGACCAAAGTGTATTGGTTCTCCTTTGCCTTGAGCGCCGCAGTTATGTCCCTTGCAGTTGCGAATGATCCAATGGCTGCATTTCATACCGATAATACCATACCATCCTGTATTCCTTATTTCAAAACCGTCGATTGTTATGTATTGTGTACCCCCAGAAAGATCACCGGAGTATATCAGTCCCTTCCAGTCGGGAACAGTAACCCCTGTTCCGTCAATTACAGGATGATGACCGGGGTAAGCTGCAAGCGTAATACGAAGGCTTTCGCTACTTCCCGAACGGGTAATCTGGTTACATTCGTAGTACGTGCCGTTTTTCACATAAACCACATCTCCTGCATAAGCAGCATTTATTCCTGCCTGGATAGTGGTGTAGTCATCTCCGCCTGCCTGGTTCACAACAATGGTTGTCGCATCAACTTTTGAGAATAAGGCACTCCCCAAAAGGAAGATCATGAATAATTTTGTACATCTTTTCATAATGAAGATTTTAGTTTATTAAAATAACTGAAGCATTAAAGGTAATTGATCATCCAGGGCAATTCTCGACGTTTAATAGGAAAAATTTCGATATTTCTTAGGAATTACCGACCTTTCATAGCTTTAATGCATTTCCCCCTGAATTCGGTAGGAGTAACTCGCTCAAAACTCTTAAAGACCCTAATAAAATGATCAAAGTTACGGAAGCCTACTTCATAGGCTATTTCTGTAACTCTATTATGGGTATTTTGCAGCAATTCTTTTGCCTTTGATATCCTCAGTTCATTCAAGTATTGAGGCAAGGTCTTTTGGGTATTTTTTTTGAATATTTCGCTTAGGTAAGCACAACTTATTTTCAAATGGGCAGCTATTACTTCTCTGTTAAGAGATTCATTCATGAAATTTTCACATAAGTATTTTTCAGCTTCCTGAACAGTCTGATTCTGCGGAGTAGATAAGGAGTTGGGCATGTACTTTGTCCTTGATTTACGCCTGAATAATGTACAAAGAAGACAAAATATGAATTTTAAGCAATATTGATATTTCCTGTAAAAGTACATAATGCCTATTCTTTTTGGGATTTTTTGAGGCCTTTCAGTTTAGCGATGAAAAGGATCTTTAATTTCCCCCCCCCAGATTATTGCCATAAATATTTTGTTCCTAATTTTTTAATAATCGAGATACTTCGCTACCAGCTAACAGGAATGCTCCCACTCCATAAACATCTGTCGTTTCTTTATTTGTCATTTGGGGATTGCCTCCAATCGGTTGTACCCAAGCCAATTTTCCCTCAGGTGAAACAGCGTTTTCCAATGCACTCCAACCTTTCCATACCATAGGCATGTATTGTTCCTTATCCAGTAATCCAGCATTAATCCCCCAAGCTAAAGCATAAACATAAAGTCCTGTGCCACTGGTTTCCGGATTAGGATATGAATTCGAATCTAATAAACTGGCATGCCAATACCCATCATCATCCTGCAGGATACTTATTTTTTCACTCATCTCTTTAAAAAGGTCTTCGTAGAAAATCCGGTAATGACTATAATTTGGTAGTTCTTCCAATATTCTCACAAGACCTCCCATTACCAAACCATTTCCCCTGCCCCAGAAAACTTTCTCTCCGTTCTTTTCCCTCATATCAAAATACTGGCAATCCCTATAGAACAAATGTTCATCCTGATCATACAGAAGATTGTAGGTCATCCTGAATTCGCGATCCATAAACTCAAGGTACTTCAGTTCGTTAGTGATGGTGTACATTTTTGCATAAACAGGAGGAGCCATAAACAGGGCATCGCACCATGACCATCGCTGCAAAGTATGATAATCGCGATAGTCAATACACAAGTGGGAAGCAGATGGATGGCTAATTACCCATTCGGTGCGTGCCTGCGTTGGAAAAAGCATTCTTGTGTCGCCTTCATCTGCATACATTTCAAGTACATTTGAGAAACGGCAATATCATCGGCCTTATACATTTCATTAAACGGTTGCCATTTATAATTTCTACCAACTCTTGCAAGCCATTTTCTGTATTTAACATCTTCTGAAAGCCTTGCCAGTTTCATCATCCCGATATAAAGGGTAGCATTTGCCCAGTGCAGGGCATGATGCCTAACCGAATCCTGATGGGCAATCTGCCAGTCGGCAACATACTCCATTTTTTCAAGTATTTTCTGTTTTTTCAAATCAATATCTGTTTTTTCCACAATTCCTATGAGTTTTTCATTTTTTGATACTGGTTTTGAAACTTGATCTTCAATAATTTTATCCTTTTGAAAGGATAAAGAAATCAGACTAATTAAAACAATAAGCACATTCAATTTCAGTTTTAAATTGTTTTTTTTCATCTTTAATTACTTTTTAGTAGTTACTTATTTTTTATGGGTTACTTTCAATAATTTCTGAGCGATCCGCACGGTTCTGCTCCTCCTCCATCTGGTGCTGTTCATTCATGTATTTCTGCCCTTCAATGGTCAGGAAAAAATCCATCCAAATGTAGGAAAGCGTTTCTCCTTCCTTTACAGTAACTGAATGTTTGGATCCGAGTGGAATATGCAGCATCATGTTTTCAATAAGTGTCGTTTCTTCCCCGTCTGCCATACAGATACAATTACAGCCTTCTAGCCCTAAAAATAGCTGATCAAGCATGGGGTGTTCATGTTCGGCCACTTCATCGGGTCCTTCCGTTTTGACAGATCCCATACAAAAACGTGGCACCTTTCCTTCCGGCAAGATCATCCTGTTCAGGGTTTTACTGCTTTTGATATCTTCGGTATAGACCGGACATTCATTGATTGCCCCAATATAAACTTTAGAATGGTCTCCCAGGTTCTGTGAAATGAAGTCTTGGTCTGCCTGATCCAAGGATTTTTGAAAACTAAGAAAGTGAAATTCTTTGCCCTTTTCTATGTATATTACATATGATTTATTATATGGCAATTTTACAATATGGGCATTTCCTAATTTGAAGGAGCTATTCTCTAACTCAACAATAGCTTCACCATTTAAGGATAAAAGTACATTATAAAAACCGATAGATGCTGGTTCACTTATCTTACGAGGTCCTTTCATCGATATACGTTCAATGGTAACGCCACCGACATTATTGGACAAAACTTTCTTAAAGGAACAAAAACCCTGCATTTCTTTTTCAAGGTTAATGATAGAAATATTCTGTGTATTAATCATTCTTCAGAATTTAAACTGATGTAAGTCATACATAATAGCCTCCGGTTCAATGTAAGTTTTAAAGAAATCCGTTAGTCCCTCGTATTCATCTGAATCATCAATCTCAAAAGCCCAATTGATATCCTGGTTATTCATCAAATGAAAAGAACTGATTACTGCTACACGTTCGTTAAAAAACATTTTGGCATGAAGTTTTTCAACTTCAAATAAGCAAACTGATAGTCCTTCCAGTCCTTTTGAACCTTCTCCCTTCCTCACGTAATAAGAAAACTTAATGCCTCTATCATAAGCTTCATTGATTGCCTCCTTTAGACTCTCCCACCCCTTCAGATAACTGTATGGCGAAACAAATACAACAAATTCTTTCGCATTCCGAACCATCGAAACGAGGCTATCTATATTATCTTTTGGATCTAGAATTTTCATTTCTCAGGATTATAGTTGTTTTGCGCCAGGTTTAATGTAACGTTCAAAAAAGCCGACAATGTCTTTATATTCTTCATCATTTAAATAACAAAACCAATTTATATCAGGATGGTTAGTAAGGTTACCGGAGCTAATAATTCCTTCACTCTCAGAAAAAAACATCTTAGCGTGTAGCAATGGAACTTCATAAACTGTTGCATTAATTCCGTCGATCCCATTCCGTCCTTCACCTTCCCTAACGTAATAGGAGACTTCAAGATGCTCATTCGCGCTATTGATGGCCGCTTTCAACTCGTTCCAACCCAAAAGGTCATTAAATGGAGATACAATTACTACTCGCTTTTTAGCATTTTTAATCAGTGAAATAACGCTATCAATATTTTTTTTAGGGTTTATGATATTCATAATAAATTGTTTTTATGTGTTTAATGAATTTTTATTAATCAGTCCTTTGAATTACTTTCTATTTACTCAAGACAACTCCATTCTGTTTTGGCCGGATTAAAAACAGCAAAAGTCCGGAAATAAATACACCTATGGCTGCTATCTGAAATACCACTGACAAGGAAATTCCTGCATCTTTAACGGCTCCGCCAATGTAAATCATGATTCCACCAGTAATCACAGAAAAGAAGCTCATAATTCCATAGCCAGTAGCCTGGTACCGTTCGTCCACTACCTGACAAATAATGGGCATAAAATTGGCATCATGAAAGCCTTTTGCCAGACCAAAAATTGTTATACTGGCTATAGCTATTCCAAAGGTTCCTGTAGAGGCCATAAGGAAAAGGAAGGGTCCCCCCAAAGTGATCCCGATTGCAGGGACAAATATCCTCCCTTTGGCGTGCCTGCGAGACCAGCGGTCGGCAAGAATCCCCCCGACAATGACCCCAAGTAAGGACGCTACCTGAATAAACGCCGTAGCCGAAATTCCAGCCTCACCAAGGGAAAGATTAAACCCATCCTTAAAATAGGTGGGAAGCCAGGCGTTTATCAACCAGAATGACATACCTAGTAAAATGCCATAGAGGATAATGATCCGGTAAGAACCCGAATTAAAAAGGTTCCTAATAATTTCAGGAATAGAGGCATAACTGGGTCCTTCCTTTCCGACGACTTTTATTTGTTTTTGAGCCTCATCCCGCACTTTCGGAGCATCCTGAAGTATAAATATCATAATAATTGCATACCCAATCCCGATAACCCCAAACACTTGAAAACCAAAGCGCCAGCCCCAGTATTCTGCAATATATCCGCCTGCGCCGCCCAATGCCATACCGGCATAAAGACCACTCATTAAAATTCCCGATGCAAGCGAACGTGTAGATCCTTTGTGATAATCCATGATCATGGCAACGGCAGCCGGAATATAGCAGGCCTCACTAATGCCCATTATGGCCCGTGCTGTGATCATTTCAACGTATGAAGAAACAAAACCTGTCCACAAAGTTACTCCTGACCATACCAGTAAGCTTATTATAATGACAATTTTCCGGCTATAACGGTCAGCAAAATAACCGCCGAACGGGCTCAAAATCCCATATACAAAAAGAAAGACCGCAGTGAGCAGACCAAACTGGGCATCCGTCATGGCTATACTATCCTTTATAGGATCGCGCATAGAAGTTATTAATAGGCGATCCAGGTAGTTAAGCATTGAAACAACCCACAAAAGGCCCACCACAGTCCAGGAATAGAATAATTTATCGTTTTTTATCTTGATCATCGTTTTTTGTTCATAAAATTTAACCCTGCATTTTTTATTTGGAGAATATGGTTCTCTTTTATGATTCTTGGCCCTTTTCAATAGGAAGGGTTTCGGCACTGTTGTGTACAATTCCGAGTGATACTCCTTCTTTAACCTTCGAATCAAGATAAGCCTGGAGATTGGCAGGTTCTACATGATTGAATCCCAGTTTCTGAGCTGTTTCTTTTGTGATACCATCGGAAACCAGCGTCACTTTGAACATTCGTTTGGCCGAATTAAAATAAAGCACTTCGGCAATGCTTAAGGGGTCGTGCTGATCAAACTCCTCCCGGGCCAACCGAAACAATTCGTCATCGGAGAGATGTGCCAATTCATTTACTTCAGGGTGGGTTGGGCTTACCCCTTCGTAACAGGGCGACAATAATATGATCTCACCCCCTGCTTTTGTCGAAATGGCCGCCGAGAACATGCCCTTGTCTGCCTGAAACAGGTCAAAGTCAACTGGGTAAGTACTTGAAAGTGTAATGTCTGATTTTTCTTTAAACGGTGCACCAAAAACACATCTGCCCCATTTAACTCCTTCGCGGTGGGCATCGATAATATGCCCGGCAACAATCCTGACTAACTTTCCATCCCGATCTAGTATTGTGTTGATAATAAAGTCGAAACCTGTAGCCCTTGCGAAATCCTCCATTTCTTCGCGACATGGGGTTTCTATCTGTCCCAATAATTGTTCAGTTGCCCCTAAAAGATGGAACTGTCCCGTTGTTTGCTCACCAGCTACACCCGGAAGTAATATCTTAGCTCCGCCGCTCCATCCGGTTGGATGATGAGGCACAATATTCCCGATACCAATTCTTACATCGGCTTCCACAACCTCGCGGTTGACCCAAATATCGGTCCCCCTTCGGGTCACACCGTAATGCTTAAGGCTATTTTTATCCAAATAATTTGGGTTCACGATCCGGATCCGCCCCATGACCTCCTGCCCGTATTTTTGAAGGCTTTCTTCCGTCGTCATCGGGCGGTGCGTCCCCAGGGCAATGACCAAGGTGATGTCTTTGTCCGGGACGCCCCCTTCATTCAGTGCGTTCAGCACTCGCGGGATAATCTCTTTGGTAGGGGTCAGCCGGGTGATATCATCAGCCAGGATAGCAACTTTATTCCCCTGTTTTACTAATTCATTCAAAGGTTTGGTACCAATAGGGTTTGCAAGCGCCCGTTTTACTTCTTCAGATACATCGCTTACCGTTTCAACATCTGCGGGCATGAGGTTGTATTTTATAGCCTCTTTTTCAACCTCCAATTCTAAAACTTCTTTTCCGTAATTAATCTTTATATTTTCTTTCATTTAAATATTTTTTTAATCCCCCTCATTTAAATCTGACTAGCGAAAACCAGTTTCCCTCTGGCAATTGTTTTTAATACGTTAAAATCCTTATTAATTATCATCAGGTCAGCATCCTTGTTTTTTTCGATACTCCCTTTCTTTTCAGCCACACCAATTATTTCTGCCGGGGTCAGCGTACACATCCGTAATGAATCCGTAAGCGGCAACCCCATAAGAGTGACACCGTTCCTGAGGCAAATATCCATTGTTGTGACACTCCCTGCATAAGCGCTATTGTCGGGCAGGCGTGCAATCCCGTTTTCCACTATAGCTTCCACTTCTCCGATATAATGCTTCCCATCAGGCAAACCTGCGGCCGGCATCGCATCGGTAACGAAACAAACCCGCTCAGGGCCTTTCACTTTAACCAATAAATTCATTAACGTTGGCTCCAAGTGCCACCCGTCACCAATCAATTCACCTGTTACCCTGTCGTCATACAAAAGAGTTTCTGCTGCCCCTGCAACCCTTTTCAGGTTGTTCCTTCGAAAATGCGACATGTTGCAAAAAGAGTGGGTTGCGTGAGTAATCCCAGCATCAATAGCTCCAATCATTTCCGAGTAAATTCCGTCTGTATGACCTGCTGCCGCAATAATCCCATTATACCTAAGATCCTTTACTAATTGTACTGAACCTTCCAATTCTGGAGCAATGGTCATTTTTTTTAAAACATCATGGTATTCAAGGAACCGACTGTAATGAGATAGGGTTGGAACAGATAGAAATTGTTTGGGATGTGCCCCGCTTTGCCCATGACTTAAGAAGGGCCCTTCCATATGAACCCCCAATACTTCTGCTCCTTTATAAAGTCCAGCTTTGATAATCTTGCGAACCAGATCCATGGTTTGAAGAAAATCCTCGTCAGACCCCGTAATTGCCGTAGCTAAGTAAGAGGTCACGCCGTGACTGGCAAAAAAAGTACCTGCATCGTCAAATGTTGAAGGCCCTACTTTTGAAAAATCACCTCCGTTACCACCATTAACATGAATGTCAATCATACCAGGAGTAATATAATTTCCACCTGCATCGATCAATATGGCATTTTGTGGCACCTCTAATTCGCCAAGTTGCCCAACATCAACAATTTTTTTATCCTGAATTACAACAACACCGTCTTTTATTTCCTTTACTGGTGTCAATACAATACCATTAAAAATAACAGTGTAATTTTTTAGGTTTTCTTTCATTTTATCATTTTTCGGACAATTGTTTATTTTGTCCCTATTTCTGTTCCTCCTATTATTCTCTCTTCCATGATTGTGGTCAAAATGTCACAACATTTACTAATCTACATTTGACTTTGAAGCAGATCCTGCATCCAAAAACAATATGGTATCCGAGTGGGTCCTTAAGATTGATGCCGGACAACTGGTACTGATTTCTCCGTGAATAGTTTTATAAACGGCATCCGCTTTCTGACTGCCCGAAACGACACAACTAATCGATTTACTCTGCAAGATTGCCGGTATGGTTAACGTGAATGCCTCCCGGGGAACATCAGCAAAAGAAGAGAACCATCCTTCTCCAACTTGTTGCTGCCTGCATGTTTCGTCAAGTTCAACAACCTTTAGGGTTTTTGGGTCGTTAAAATCCGCTACATGAGGATCATTAAAGGCAATATGCCCGTTCTCCCCAATCCCGATACATGCAACATCAATAGGATAAGCTTTGAATAGCTTTTCATAGCGGGCTATTTCTTTCTCACAATTCGTTGCGTCCCCCCGAATCAGGTAAAATGCCCCAGGATTTATTTTATTAAGAATATGTTCTTTCAATATTTTACGAAAACTGGCCGCATGTTGTTCTGAAATCCCTTTATATTCATCTAGGTGAAAAATGGTTGTCTTTTGCCAATCAATGCCTTTGTTTTGAATTGCCTCAAGAAACAATAACTGTGATCCTGCAGTAGCCAAAAGGATATTGGCATTTCCCTTTTCTCGAATAGCATCTTTGATTTTCTTACTTACAAAATTTGCTGCTTCATCAGCCATTTCCCTGGCTTCATCAAATACTCTTATTTTCATCTCTAATTGCTGTTAACTGTAGTTTCTATTATTTTATACCTCTTGAATGTTTTGATTGCATCTTTCTGTGGAAGGTCAAATTCCAGGTAATAGCGGCCATTCACAGGAAGGACAACCTTTTCATCCTGCACTCTCACCGGGATTTCATTTCCCAAATCCTTGAAAAGTTTTACCTGCCTGGGTTGCACATTTAGTTCGATCTCAGCCTGACCATAAGTATGCCAATAAACGATATAGCTTTTCCCATGCCTGGCAAACGCAAAAGCACGTATGGCCGATGAGTCAACCGGTATACCAGATATCTGTTTGTATGGTTGTAATTCAAATTCTCCCTTTTCGTTAACTAAAAGAATGTGTTCCTGTTCTTTGTCCTTTAACTCTTCTTTCTGTTCATCCGTAAAATAATTTTGGAGTTTAGCATCTTCCCATCGATGCATTACCTCAAAATTATCTGGTGTACGTGGATGCGCTTTTATCGCGTCAAATCTTGCGATTAATGCAGTAGGGCAGCTATGCGCAGCTGCACGACTGCATATGTATTCGTACATATCTGGCTGCATGCCAATTGTTTTTTCATTGGGTACAACATAGTCGTTCCATCCAAAATTGAGGCTTGTAAAATCATCACAAATGAACTTAGCCTCTCCAACCATATACTTATCAGTCGTTTGCTTTATTTTTTCCGGAGGAAATTTGTCAAAAGCGTTGCCCCTGGAAATCATGTGCCAGCTGAAATGTGCCTTAGCCGCGCCCTCTGAGAACAAAGGCTCAGGTTTCAGACATTTATATACTTCGTATTGCGAGTTTGCAACGTTGAACCAATATGGTGGATGAACATCTTCCGCACCATCAAAATAAACAAACTTAAAACCTGTTTCAGCATATAACTTCCCAATTTCCTTGGCAACTTCTGTCTGAATACTGGTTCTCTGAT
>Ga0209212_1001386_pt1 | contig 39654 bp, 35 predicted proteins | sample RifGroC2_FD_183996 | JGI IMG/M metagenome (GOLD analysis project Ga0209212, IMG submission 183996) | Groundwater microbial communities from Rifle, Colorado, USA - Groundwater C2 (SPAdes) (version 2) | ecosystem: Environmental > Aquatic > Deep subsurface > Groundwater | place: Rifle, Colorado... | reverse complement strand
CTTCGGCATAGGCAAAAAAATCATCGTCGAAAAAACCGGTTTCGTCCAGCATGGCGCGCCTGTAGAGTGCCGCGCAGCCGCTGGGATAGAGACCTTCTACCACCGGATTCAGGCCGAGTTTCGCAAAACTTTGTGATCTGTATGCTCCGCGTGACATGCCGTCCCGGCAGATCCGCCCGCCGATGGTGTCTACGATATCCCTGTCGCCATAAGCACAGGTGCGGCATCCTACCATTCCGACCTCGGGATTTTCCTCTGCGACAGCAACCATTCGGGCCAGCCAGTCCGGTTCTGCACGGGTGTCATTGTTGAGGACGACAATATATTCTCCGTTGGCTTGTTCGAATCCCTTGTTGTTGCCTGTCGCAAAGCCGGTATTCGTTGCCAGCCTGATGAGCCGGATCGTGGGATAGCACGTCATTATCAGTTCAGGAGAACCGTCAGTCGATGCGTTGTCAACAATAATGGTCTCGAAGTTATTGTACGTCTGAGCGGCAAGGCTTTGCAGACATTCCGGTAAATGGTGTGCGCCGTTCCAGTTGACGATAATAATTGAAACCAGAGGATCTTGTGTGCGAATGTCAGGAGTCACATTTCACCCATGACAGCCCGGTAGACCTCGACCAGTGAGCTTCCGCGCGCTTTCCACGAGTGTTCACGAACCGCTTTCTCACGTACGCGCTTTGATGATGAACGTCTTGTTTCATGGTCTCGCAGCAGGGTGACTATTTTGGCTGTCATGTCTGGAGCATCTCCATAACGGGCATAGATGCCGGTGTCTCCAAGAACCTCGCGATTTACCGGAGTGTCGAAAACCACCGTGGGCAGGCCGCAAGCCATGTAATTGAAAAGCTTGCCGTTAGCCTCGGTAAGTGAAAGCTTGGGTGATACGGCGATATCGGCCGCGGACAGAAGCAAGGGAGCGGCAGCGTAATCGATCTTGCCGGTAAATGTGATCATATCGCTGATTCCTAGAGTGATTGCCGCGGATCTGTATCTCTCGCAGGGAAAACCCATGATTAGAAAATGTACCTTAATCTGCTCGGCTTTCAGCAGGGCAATGCAATCCAGAAGCAAATCCGTACCCTGATATCGGCTCAAAACCCCTAGATAGGCCACAACGGGAATATCCGCGGGAATACCTAGTTGCTTACGGCCTTCATGCTGGGGGAAGGGGCGGAAGATATCCGTATCAACGCCGTCGATAATCGGAATAACCCGCTCCGACGGAATGCCCCACTTTGTGATCAGTTCAGAAGCTCCCGCACCGGAACTGGTGACGATTCTGTCGGCAAAATTGTGAATCATCCGCTCCAGGCGTCTGAAGATCCGCGCCATCAGCGATGATGCGGAGAAAAAACCATGGTCGATGCACTCACCGCTCAGGCTCCCTTGGTAATCCAAAATCAAAGGTGCTCCGCAAAACTTCTTCAGAATATAACCGATGAAGGCGCCTTCGTGGAGATGGGAGTGAATAATGTGTGGCCGGAACATGAAACCCTGTTGCATGACCTTATACAGCAGCAGCGCATCAAGATAAAGTTTGTGCCAGGAGGGGCCCGCTTCAAGTTTGGTATACCAAGGGATTGTGGGAATACGGATGACTGGTATGCCGGGGATGTTCCGTCCAAGATGATAGGTGACAATGCGAACATCATGACCTGCCATACGGAGAGAGCGGGCCTCCTCATAAATTCTGACGTGACAGCCCCGGTCAGCGAAATAAGGGGTTGGTGCCACCATCAGAATTTTCAGAGCCGCTGTATCAGGCAAGATTAATCCTGTCTTTTACTACATAGATCGGTTTACCTTGAGATTCAAAGTAGGTGCGGGCATTCAGTTCGCCCAAAAGGCCCATGACAATGAACTGCACCCCCATAAACAAAAGAAAACCAGTCAGGATCAGCAGTGGGTTGCGATTCATGCTCAAATGTTCAAAAACTTTCATGTATATGGTCATGGCAGCGCTGCATAATCCAGCCATTAGCGTGTAGACGCCCCATTTTCCGAACAGTTGAATCGGTTTGGTGGAGTATGACAGCAAAAACTTGACGGTCATGAGATCCAGTATGACCCGCAATGTCCGCGAAATCCCGTATTTACTGGTTCCGTGCAGGCGCGGATAGTGATTGACGGGAAGTTCGGCAACCTTGGCACCAACTTGCGAGGCCAGGGCCGGAACAAAACGGTGCATCTCGCCATACAGGTTGATTCCGTCCAGAACCTCACGTCGGTATGCCTTGAGAGTGCAGCCATAGTCATGAAGATGTACACCCGTAAAGAACGAGATCAACGCATTGGCCAGCATGGAAGGGATCTTGCGGGTAATAATGGTATCCTTGCGCGATTTTCGCCATCCGGAAACAACGTCATAGCCCTCATGGAGTTTTGCTATCAAGCGGGGAATGTCAGTAGGGTCGTTTTGCAGATCTCCATCCATGGGGATGATGATGTTGCCTGATGCCGCATCAAAACCCGCTGACATGGCTGCTGTCTGGCCGAAATTTCTACGAAACCGGATGACTTTCAGACGGTTGTCTTGCGCTGCGATGCGCTGGAGCGCGCCATAGGAACCATCGGTTGAGCCATCATCCACCATGATAATCTCGTAATCAGTATCAATGGAGTCCAGTGCATTGGTAATGGCCAGGTAGAGTTCCTGGATATTGTCCTGCTCGTTAAATATCGGTACGACAATGCTGAAATTCACATCAAACCCCAAGAGTAGGCGAAATACGTTATCCGCATAAATTCATAGTACTATAGCGAAAAATTGGAAAATCGTCTGTATAAATTTACGGAACTGTGTCCGTTGGTTGCTCAAATTCCCTGACTCGTCTGATTGTCACATCAGAACCTGTTTTTGCCACAGGTTTTCCTTTTACAAAACCGTACAGTAGGCCGGCTCCATTGGCACAATGCATGAGTGGGTACAGTCCAAATAAAAAGAGGGTTTCCGGTCTGCCAGTTTTGAGCAGGGTCACAATAGTGAAGACGATATCCAGCGCGATATATGAGACTAAAGGAAGTTTCCACAGCATGTTGGCAGGGAGCAGCGGAAGTAATGCTACGTAGATTAATAATATCAGAGGCATGAAGCTCATAAATGAGCAAGACCGGGCGATGATGGTCTGTTGGGCACGTCCACGACCGTAGGAAAACATCTGTCGCACAAAGGCCGCCAGCGTTGTGCGCTGGCTTCTCATTACCGCCATGCTGGGAACATGCACAAGGTTGTGCCCTAACGAAATGATTCGGTCCAGAAGCTCGTTCTCTTCATTGGGGTACAGGCGTTCGTCAAAACCACCAGCAGCAAGGAATAGATCACGACGTATTGCCATATTGCAAAGGATCAACTCCCGTTCGGTTGTGATTCGGGACCGACCTGCGGCACGGTAGCGATTGCGCATGGCGCCGGATCCGAAAGAGGTTGTTAGTGCATACGCGAATATATGCTGGAGGCGTGAGTCGCTGTCAGGTGTCAGGGATGGACCGCCCACAACAGCAACAGATAAATCACCAAAGGCTTGTGCACACTGTGTCATGCAGTCAGGAACAACACAGGAATCATCATCAAGAAAATACAGGATGTCTCCCCGGGCCTGTTCGGCGGCCAGGTTGCGTTGGCGACTTGGGCTTGTCCCTTCAGCAATTAGTATCTCGTACGGATACACCTGTCCCTTGAGCTGCATTAATGCATACAGCGCTTTGGTGGTGCCACCTGGTTTTACCGGTATGATGAGCGAAAAAGTTAGCATAATACTTTACATAAACAAAAAAACCGGGTTTCTCCCGGTTAAATAAAATTGCATACCACTTATTTCTAGAAGGTTTTTCTGAAGTTTGCAGTAAATCTCTTTTCAATGCGGCCGTCTGATCGAGCAGTCCCATAAGCATAATCAAGGCTAGCCTGAAAAAGTCTGAAGTTCAGGCCCAGCGAGGCATAATATGTCAGCGTATAGTCGCTGAAGGTGCTAAAGAAGGAATATTTGGAACCGGCCGCCAATATCAATTGCCTGAGTGGGTAGTATCGGGCACCAAGAGACAGAGCACTGGTGCGATTTTTGTTTGAAACAGTCGTAATATTGTTAACTGTGGTTGTGGTGCGGCCCTCAGTATGTTCAAAGGTTTCGTGGATTTCGAAGAGCTTGCGCGTGACGCCATTGGTTCTGTAGTAATTGTAATTGAGGGTTTGACTCATGCTTAGATTGTCAGATTCGTCTAAATCGCTAAGGCCCTTGTAGTATGAGATGCGTATAGAGGAATCCAGGTTCCTGTTAAAAGTGTATTGTGCGCTGTTTTCACTGATAAGAGAGTAGCTATTACTCTCCGGTTCCGTATTGTCAATGGTAAAAGTATTGTTGGTGGTTAGTTTGAAATTCGTACCGCTGTAATCTGCGCGATGGACAACATTGGTTTTATAACTGCGGGCGTCATTTTGGGGGATGTAGATATCTTCATTGATAGACAAGCTGGTATTCAAGCGTGGCAGGGGGTTCCAGCTGATTGAAAAGTCTGTTATGGACTGGAAGGTTGAGCCATTACCTTCATATGAGTTGTTGCGGGGGTTGGCATATTGCTGTATTCCGATGTTGGCACCTTCTACAGTACTACTGACATATTGTGATGTACCACTTGTAATGCGGCTTGTCTGACGTAACGACATGCGTGTAAGGTTCGTGGGAGAGTAGGTTGCATAAGCGCTGATGTTCTGGTCAAGAAAGTTGCTTGAACTGGAATTTGTGTCACTTAAGTAGTTTCGTATGTTGTAGGTGGCTCCAAGGCCGACGTTGCGTGAAAACCGGGCGGTGCTGGTGGTCTCGACCGCACCTGAAATTATAAAGAGTTCAGATATGTTTGTGGATGCCTTCTCTATGTCGAGCTGCTGGCTCAAGGTAAATGGAGATCTCTTGAAAGTATCTATTCGGTACCCTCCGGAAATATCGGTGAACTGGTTGTTCTGGTTGTCATGGTTTTCGTTGTAGGAAAATCGGGTGCTCCAAGAGGTGTCGGCATTCAGTGAGCCATTAACGTAAACCGGAACGGTTGTGCGATAGGTTATTCTGCCATTTTCCTCTTTATTGCGGTTGAAATTGTTGAACGATCTGGCTTCCCATGCTGACCGTCGGGCATAGCCGAATAGATTCAAGTCAAATTCATCATAATTATCGGCAGTTGTAGCATTCATTCTCTTGGTAAGCTGCCCATCGGCCGATACCATCAACCAGTTGGAGAAATCAATCCAGCGTCTTTGCATATTGTGGTCAACCGTACCCAACTGTATCTGGCTTTCCTTGTAGTTGTTGTCTGAATTTATATAATCCTCATACGACAGAAGGCGATAATGGAACCAGTTGTCCTTTTTGTTCAGGCTCACAAAGGCCAGCCTGCTGAAGCGGTTATCTACCGGAAATGATGCATTGCGGTCGCGATTGATACTGTCGCGATAATCAAGCATCAGCATGGGGAAGTGGCGCAGAAGCTCGTTGTAACCGTTTGTCATGCCGTTTTTTACACCCATTACCAGGGTAGCGCCACTATCGATGTGTATGCCGTTCATGATGCCTGTGGCAAGTTGGGGGGAGCCAAGCAGGGAGTTGCCCCGACCCTGTAAAGACCCAAGCAGGTTTGAAGAGTCCTGGGAAAATGCGTTTCGGTTCATATCCCTGCTGTAAGCAGTTAAGCGTAGCGGTATTTCTTTTGGATCTATAACAACTTCACCTTGGTAGATGATATGACCACGGCTGGCGGATGGACTGTCGGAACCTGTAGTAGAGCTGATTTTTGTGTCAAATGTGCTCCAGTCGTAGCCAAGCGAGAGGTTGTATTTCCCCAGACGACCATCAATGATTTTGCCTTGGTCATGATATAGTAGAGAATAACGCTGGGTGAGCGAGTGTGCAGACAGATGGCTGCCGGTATTATCCTTGGCATCATAATTGACATAGGCAAGCTCTGCTTCAGCGCTGAGTTTGCCAAGAGCATCGGCTGGATATAGCCCGCAGAACGCAAAAATAAACAGTGCGCTTGCTACCATGATGTTTTTAGAAAAGAAAAGGGTCATTGACTTTATGATGGTGAATTGCCAGGTAATTAGTAATAAATTGAAATAGTTGGCCCGCATAAAACATGCAATAATTAGGCCACATAGCCAGCGCAGATACGTTGTGCGCTCTTGACTGCAAATGCCGTGCAGTCACTAAGGAAGAAAGTCGAAGATACAGGCAGTTCCGGTTGCGTTAGCAAGCTGGCTGTAGGAAGAAAACAAACGGTTCGCAGGCAACACGCCTGAACTGTGTCGAATTTGTCGCTTAGGAATGGTGAAAACGGTTATTTGGCGCTATGGGTATTGTCTTTTGGCATTTCAATGAACTTGTTTTCCTGGCAATTGGACCTGGATGGTTTCAATACAACTGCGTTTTTGGCAGGCTTCTAGTGGTGTTCTAAGGGATGCTTATTCAGGTACGCATCCGACAGATATTGAAATACCTGTACACGGCTGTTGAGTTGGTCAACTACATGGATTACGTCATTACTGTCTATGTCAATACTTACTGGTACGGCAAACCCTCCTGGTGCTCGCTTGCCGGTGCTGGAAACCGCATAATAATCTCCGAGTACCAATAAGAGCTCACCAACAGTGTTAAATATGATTATTTTGTGTGACCGCCCATCAATGACATATATGTTGTCATCCGAATCCACTGCAAGGGATTTAATCAACTGAAAATCTCCTGTTCCATCACCGCGTTTGCCGAATGATCGCCGGAACACTCCATTTTCATCAAATGCCTGGACCCGTGCATTAAATGTGTCGGCAACGAGAATTTCTCCCTTTGAGTTGATTGCTACGGCAACCGGAAGGTTGAAGCTGCCGTTGGTTTCACCAGATCCTCCAAAGGAAAACAGCAAATTGCCGTTCAGGTCGAGAACATGAACCTTGTTGGCGGCTCCATCGGTTACGAAGAGTTGCTTTTTCTTCTTGTTGATTGCCAAACCAACCGGTTTTTTTGCAATTTTGTCTATATTGAAAGTTTTTAGCATCCGTTCATTCTGGTCGAATACAAAAATGTTGTTAAAGCGCCGTTCCAGAAGATACAGATTGTCGTCCTGGTCCAGGGCCAAGCCGAGCGGGTACACAATCGGAGGGCTGTCTGCACCAGGGTGTAGAAAGCGTACCTCTCTTTGCTTCACATCGAAAACAAACACGGAAGCCGCCCCAATGTCAGATACATAAAACTTATTGTGCGTGACGTCTGATTTTACCTCGATCGGTTTTAAGAGGGAAATCGGCGCGTCATCCCCGAGAATGGCAGCTTTAAACCGCTGCAAATCAGTTTTATCCATGTCGAGTTGGCTGCTGTAGGAGCGGAGCCATTCAATGCGTGGACGATCCGGTAGGGGTGGCCAAAAATAGCGCTCGTTTGTTGGCGCGGGCTTCATGGCGCATCCCGAGCAGAGGAGGAATAGCATTGCAATGAGGGTGTAGAGGCGTAAATTATGCATTTGGAGATATCCTGTAACTTAAAAGCTGGACTCTAATAAAGATCAGGCACTAAGCAGACGAAATTTGGAACACGAAGATCAAGGATTGTATCCCAGAATATGCAAGAAAGTTACGTTTATATCATGATCATACCCATTGTACATAAAAAAAGGGCGGAAGAATCCGCCCTTTTTAAGGAAATATTTACCTGCTAGGACTACTTAGCGTGACATGCCAGGCAAAGCGTGCTGCCGGAATTTGTGGTACGCAGGAACGGCGTATAGGTGTTGTCATGCACTGCGTGGCATGAAGAGCACTCCATGCTGTCTGTAACAGTATTATTATTTGCATTGAAGAAAACAGTCTTTTCGCCAAAAGCGGTTTTAACTGCTGAAGCTGCGTTCAGCCCGCCTAAATCCTGGGTTACAGCCGTGCCGTAACTGAAGCCGACCGGGTGGTCATTGGTCAGGTTGTTGCCCAGATTTGCGCTGCTGGTGGCCCAGGAAGCACCTGCTACATTTATAGCAGCACCATCACTGGTGAATGCGCGTTTGTTTACACGGCTACCAAGTTCACCGAGAGTGGCGTCGTGGCAGTTCATACAGAACAGAGACTGGCTGTCTTCAAAAAGCTTGGCATCACCTGCAACGGTGGTGAGGGACTTGCTGGAGGTATAAAGCCTGAAATCAGCGGCGGCCCTTCCAGCGCTACGGTTCCAAAGCGGTACGCTCTGCACGGCATTGTGTGGGGTGTGGCAGAAAACACAGATTTGGTCCGAGTTGGTGGCTTTAACTGATGCAGAACTGCCTGAGCTGAGGTCGTGCTTGGTGTTTTTGATTCCGGCAAAAGAAGTGCCGACGGTAATTGCGAGAAGTGCGGCTGTCAGTAGAATCTTTTTCATTTTTTTCCCTTTCTTGATCTGGATTAGTGATTGTTGAAAAACTTAAGCCTAGTTAACTGAAATGGTGATGTTTGTATAATTGATGTACCCCCCTCTGATAAATATTTATGTGTTTATGCTGTACTCGAGATTTGTTTAGAAACAAAATTATTTTTAAAGAGAAGCAAAAGGTATGCCTAAATTGTGTGGTACAAAAAACATAATAAAACAAGCTGGTTATGGTTGATTATCCCGTGGCAGCGTCATATAAAAAAAGGTATATGGTTAAATGGCGTGTTGTGTGAGGCTATTTAACGTCCCGGGGCATCGCCGGCAGCGGAAACCGGGAACGATACGAGTCATTCAAATACTGATATACTTGAAATCGTCGGTTCAGTTGATCGACAACATAGATACGATCATTCTGGTCAATATATATGCCTTGGGGAAGAAGAAAACCGCCGATGTCCCGTTTTGCTCCTCCAGTCGAGGCAAACGTTCCACCGATGTTAAGCAGGAAATCGCCATTGTTGGAAAAAATAGAAAACTGGTTTAGTTTGCCATCGGTAATGTAGATATGGTCTTCGCTGTCAACCGCAACCCCCTTGATAATGGCAAAATCGCCCGGGCTATCACCACGCCTGCCAAATTTACTCTTGAACTCTCCCTGTGGGGTGAAGCGTTGAATGCGGGCATTGAAAGAATCGGCAACGACGATGGTGCCGTCTTTTTCTACTGAGACACCTTGTGGTTGGTGGAATTCTCCGTCACCGCCTCCTCGCTTACCGAAAGAAAAAAGGAGATTTCCGTTAAGATCGGTCACAACTATCTTGTTCTCTCTGAGATCTGGCAGTATCAGTCGGTTTCTGGTTTTATCAATTGTAAATTTACCTATGTGGGACACATGTTTTGAGAGGTCAAGAACCTTGATTACCCGATTATCCGGACTGACTACATGAACTTTTCTCGAATTGGCATCAGAAACATAGATGTTATCGAGGCCATCTACTGCTACCCCGGTAAGATGCTGCACAACTCCGACAAGTGCTTCTCCGCCCAGTGTAGTGACATCTTGTAGCTTGAAATCAAATATGTAGGTGGTTGCGCTCTCGTTGTCTGTTACAAAAGCTCTTCCTTTGCTGTCTGCAGCTATTGCTATGGGGCGCACAAGACTGATCGAGTCTGCCTCGCCTACAATCATGTTGAATAATGAGGGACCTTCGGTCTTGAGGCCAAGATTGCTGGAGTAGGTCCCGATCCATTCAATTTTTGGTTCTCCAGGAAGTGGCGGCCAAAAGTAACGTTTCGTCTCGGCGGTCGGTGTTGAGGCGCAAGCGCTTAATAAAACTGCGCATATAGCGAAAATGGCACATTTTAACAGGGGACCTCTCATTATAAGCTACCTCTAATTGATTTTATTTGTTGTGACACATCTGGCAGAGACTCAATCTGTCATCAACGTTATTGACAAAGTAATAGCGCACATCACCCGCGTGCGGGTTGTGGCAGGAAATGCAACTCATAGTTTTGCCGGTTCTTTTTTTGGCAGGATCAGGTTTGCCTTTGTAGGGATGACCTTCGCCGGATGTCGTTCTTACGACATGGGTCTGGGTGCGGATATGGCCATGGCACGACAGGCAGAGCTCATTGATTGGCATGATCAACTGGGATTCATTCTGTGAACCGTGTGAATCATGACACGCCTCGCACATCCCCGCCTCAATCGGTCCATGTATGTACTTGCGTTTATTTATCTGAACTGACATGTCTGCATGGCATTCATAACAGAGAGCAGCGCCCTGCTTGGGAACCGCGTGTTTCGGTTTTCCCTCGCTGGCATGGCAATAAGCGCACGAATAGGTGCCGGCCGGGCCATGCACATATTTTGCAGCGAGTATATTCTTGTGGCAAGAGACGCAGGGATTTTCTTTTTCAATGTTGCTATTCATCTGCTCTCTTTTTGGATTGAGGTTGTGGCAGGAAATACACAGACGTTCCTTTTCAGGTTTATGCATAATGACCGGAGTGAATTCAGGGGGAGGCAGCAAGGATGATGTGGGCGGAACATAAAAAAAGTCTGCATGTGCGCTTTCTATTTTTTGTCCACCACGGAATAAATCGATCAGGACGCTGTTTTTGCCACTATCCCAGATGGCCTGAGCGATAAAGAAATCACGAAACAGTTTTCGATATTCAGGGGAACTGACATCAATCAAATCGCTTGCGAGTCCATTTACAGTAACCCTGATCGCTGACAGGTCCGTCTGATTGAATTTAACAATCATATGTCCGCTGCTTTTAACCCAGGTGCTGGGTGCCGGATAAATGAAGTCAACAGCCGCAAATGCGGGTGTATTGTCTGCCACGAGCAGGAAAAGTAGTATGAGAGATGCTATATGCAGCAATGCAAAACACTTCATGGATTGATTACCGGGTTGATTCGATCATAGGATTTTGGTTTGTGACATCCAACTACGCATGTACCGCCGGTATCGGTCTTGGTAAATCGAATAGGAATTTGCCATTTGCCAAATCCGGGAATCTTAGCAGATATGAGACGAGGTTGAGAAGCCGCATGCGGATCATGACAGACTTTGCAGGATCTTCCCTTCTCGTTTTTATTGATGTGGATATAGTGGATGTTGAAAAACCCGTTTCTTAAATTAGTCTGGGTGTCGGTGCGCAGATCATCAGCCATTTGATTGTTATGGCAACCGAAACAAAGATCGAAATTTTCCTTATTAAATGGCATGTAAAAATCTTCAGCGAAGTATTTTCTCAGAAGGTGTGGATACTGAGTGCCGTGTGTGGAATGACAAGCCGTGCATTCACCCTTGTTTATGGGACCATGTACTGATTTACCCTGAAACATACTATTTTCATGGCAGATAATACAGAGTTGCATTCCCTCTCCTCTGAGCATGAACTTGACATTGGACTGATGAGGGTCGTGGCAGCCGGTGCATTTACCTTCAGCAATAGGAGGATGCGGATATTTCCGGTCATACTGCGACTTTTCATGACACATGAAACAGAGTTGTCCGCCGGGTGCCTTGAGAAGCGACTTGTTTTCGCTTTGATGAGCGTCATGGCATGCCAGGCAATCACCAGATCCTACAGGGCCATGCACATATTTCATCGTGTCCATCCGCTTATGGCATTCGTTACACAGGCCTGATTTACCGTTTTCAGTAAGCAGGAAGGCTTCCTTCTTAAACCGTGGGTGTTTCTGCCCGGATGGTTTGTGACACAATTCGCATTTACCCTCGCCCACCGGCTTGTGAGGATATTGTTTTTCGGCCTTGTATGGATGACAGCCACAATTAACATAACTGGCGGCACTGGTATTCTGCCCGGTCATCAGCAATAGAATGATCAGGTAGCCTGCAGCAATAAGCGCGCTGTTATATAGCGTGGACATTTTCATATAGAACGCTACTTGCCGTAGCTGTGCAAGCCCGACAGGAAGAGGTTGACACCCAGATAACAGAAAATAGTGGCGGCAAACCCGATAATGGAGAGCCAGGCGGCCCGTTTGCCAACCCATCCTCTGGTAAAGCGTGCGTGCAGAAAGGCGGCATACACAAACCAGACAATCAGCGACCAGGTCTCCTTGGGATCCCAGCTCCAATAGGTTCCCCAGGCGTAGTTGGCCCAGGCGGCACCGGTAATAATGCCCAGCGTCAGCAAGGGGAAGCCGATCATGATGGCCCGGTAATTCAGGTCGTCAAGCACCTTGATTGGCGGGAACATGCTCATGATTCCGCCTGCAGAGCCAGTAGTGTTTCCCTCCTCATGTGTTGCCTTGATGAGATACATTATTGAGATGCCGCAGGCCACTGCAAAGGCAGCGTAGCCGAGAAAACAGGTGACGACGTGATAAAGCAGCCAGTTGCTTTGCAGGGCGGGAACCAGTGGTTCAATTCCGGTACTTAGTCCCAGTTGAGCCCAGGCCATTCCCAGCAGCGCAAACGGGACAACGAACGCCCCGATTATCCGATATTTATACTTCAGGTCGATGAAAGCAAAAATAAGGATAATGGTCCACGAGAAAAACACTACCGACTCATATAGATTTGAGAGCGGGGCATGACCAACACCCAGGTCATACGATTCTTTCCAGCGTAGTGCAATGGCGGCTGTCTGAATGATAAGGCCACCATAGGCTATTACACTTCCCGCTAATCCCAGAGATTTGTTCTTGCTGGCAAGAAAAGCAAAAAAAGCGATCATGGATGCCATGTAGGCAAGTGTTGTCACGTTAAAAAGCAGCGAACTCGTCATGCTGTTGTAACCTCCTCTATATTTTCAAGTTGGTGAATTTTTCCGCTAATTCCTCAAACTGCATCTGAAATCCAGCCTGGTTTTTACTGGCATTGCCATACATGCGCGCATGCCCCTTGGATACGATGACCCAAACTCGTTTGTGCGACATGAAAAACGCAACAAAAATTCCTACAATCATCAGAGTGCACCCTACCCACACAATCCACACGCCTGGATCCTTGGCTACCTGCAAACCGGTGTACATTTTTGCATTTGACCCTTCATAGTTGTATGTCAACTCATCACCACGTTGAGCGTTGATTTCGGGATAATTTTTCAAAACAATAAAGGTCTGCGGCGATTTCCCCTTGATTGTTACCTCTACCCTGGCAGCTGGACCAGAAAATTCGGGCATAAACTGCCGAACCTCCGGTGTGGCCTCCAGAAGCTTGAATGTGGTGCCGTCTTTGAATGTAACCGCATCGCCATCCCTAAGCGCAAAGCGTTCAGTATTGCCGCCAGTGCGAGGCGTCATGGTGAAATAATGCTCACCGCCTTCAGTAGCTTGGCCGTAGCTGGACTGGTAAAAGGTTATACCTTTGTAGGTCAGAGGATCGTTTACCACAACCCGTACATTGGTGAAATCCTTGATGGGTTGCCCGTTTTCCAGGACAGTCAGGATACTCTTGAACTCTTTGGGGGCGCCTGTGTTGTAGAAGGCCACGCTGAATTGGTCGCAGCGCAGGTCGAAGCCGAGGGGAATCTGCTTTCCGTTACGTGCCTCGACGCTGGAAATACTGGATCCCTCGACAATGGTTACAAAACCCTTATATCCAAACAGCGATCCGATGATGGCGCCCACAAAAATCACCAGTATGCTGAGATGGACAACATACACGCCCAGGCGGGACCAGGCGCTTTTCTGTGAGAAGAGGTGGTATTCACCGCTATGTTCGCTTATAACCGGGGCAGCAAATTCCTTGCCCAAAAACGCGGCCAGTTTTTCCTGACCCGCATCAATTGGTGTGGAAAACGCAATTTCCTTTTTCAGTGTGAAAGTGTTTCTCATAGTCTCACCGAGTACGAGGGTCGGCTCGGTAATGAATTTAATGACGTGAGGTAATCGTTTTATGGAACAGCTGATTAGATTAAGGCTGAAGATATACAGCAACGCGATGAACCACCAGGAATGGTACATGTCAAAGAAGCCAAGCTTCGAGTAAATCTGAAGTTTGACGGGACTGATCTGGGCCAGGTATTCCGGCGGCAGTTGTCCTTGGGGGAGAACGGTACCGATAATAGAGGATAGGGCAAGCGAGATAAGAAGAAAAATAGTCAGTTTGAGTGAACAGAAGAAATCCCAGACTGTATGAACAAAGTTACGCTCGGTTGTTGCCAATGTGGTCCCCCGAAGTTGGAATTACAGTGCCTAATATGGCTGTGAAGCCAAAAAATTATAGCCCAAGTTTTTCAAAAGAGGTACATATTTTTTCTAGGTGGGTTTGTCTGCTTGACAATAAAAAAAAGGGATAACAATCGATGATTGTCATCCCTTAAGTGCGTCTCATGGCGTAGATACAATTATTTGTGGCATTCCTTGCAGCCGGTAGGGCCTTTTTTCATCTCGACATGGCAACCTTTACAAGATTTTCCATGAGCAAGATCCTTGCCGAAGCCTTCAATCTTGCCGGCCCCTTTTTCATGGCATTTCTTGCAGTCAGGCACATATGTCTGATGAGTCTTGTGGTTGAACTTAACGTTCTTTTTCATTTCGATCACGTCAGCAGCAAAGGCTGACCCAGCAAAAGTAACAAGTGCAAGCATTGTAACAATGATTTTCTTCATTCGATTTTCCTCCGTATAAAATTTTTCAATTCTTTACTACAGATCATGAACAACTGTCAAGAAAAAAGCTGTATACATTATACAGTTTGGAGGCCGGCATCCTTACGCTCAACCTCTTGTTCCATCTCTTGACGGTAGTTCCGTAGCGCATCTGCTAACGATACTTCTGACAGTGCCAATACCTGTACGGCAAAAAGGCCGGCGTTTTTTGCTCCTGCCTTGCCGATAGCCATAGTGGCAACCGGGATGCCTGCCGGCATCTGAACCGTAGAATATAGCGCATCAACGCCATTTAATGCTCCGCCTGGCATGGGCACACCAATGACCGGTAATATTGTCTTTGCCGCGACGACTCCAGCCAGATGGGCGGCCATGCCTGCTCCGGCAATGATGATTCGAACACCTCTACCTGCCGCTTCAGAGGCAAGTTCGATTGTTTTGGTAGGTGCGCGGTGGGCTGATGAAATTCGCATTTCCCAAGGGACTTCAAATTTATCCAGAATGTCGGCAGCCTCTTGCATTACCGGCAGGTCGTTTTCACTTCCCATAATGATAAGAACTTGTGGAAGGGGCATGGTGGTTATTTTCCTCCTGTGTATTTATTTGGCAGCGGATGTTTTTCTTTTCACAATGTTTACGAATATTCGGTGCATCTGCAATGCTTCATCGTTACGTCCGAGATTTTTCAGGGCAAGGGCAAGATTGTAATAAGGTTCAATATTGTCCGGGTCCAGTCGGATGGCAGTGCGGTAGTTGTTTGCCGCCAAGCTGGCGTTTCCCAGCAGCAGGTATGCGTTGCCGAGATTGTTGTGCGGTCGCGATTTGTTCGGAGATTTGGCTGCTGCGTCTTGCCAGAGCGCCAGTTTCGTTTGCCATACCAGATTGCGCTGTCGAGTTGCATACATAAGCATTACCGTTAATCCGACACATGCAATTAAGGTGGCGATGGAGCGTCCAGGGATTCGCTTGATATTGTTCAGAAACATTTCGCTAAAAGCGGTAAAAGCAATACCTAATCCTGCGAGAGGCAGGTATGTCCTGTGCTCGGCCATGACATCCCGGATGGGTATAATCGAAGATGTCGGCAGCAGGATCACGAGAAACCACAAAAGTCCAAAGCCGACAAGCCGCAGGCTGGCTTGGTGCTTGCCATGACAGTTCGCCAGCAGGTAGATGCTGCCCAGGGCAATGCAGAGCCAGATGACGAGATAGGCCGCTGCTTCAACACTCCAGAGCCTGGTTATAATGTTTATGTCATGATCAATATTCTGTCCGACCGGGAAAACAAACAGGCGAAGATAGGTGACAACAACCTTTAGCTGGGTAAGACCGTAGGCTAACACGCCTGGTTGATATGAATCAAAGCCTGCTTCCATGCTGCCCCGTAAATTAAGTAGCTTGATGCAGGCTAATGTGACAGCGCCGAAGCAATAAGGAACCAGGCCTTTCCACGCCCGGCCAAGATATTCAGTGCCGCCTATATAGAGGACACAGATGAAGTAGGCTAGGGGGGCGGTAATAATAATCTCTTTGCAACCCCACCCGGCAACAAAAAGCAGAATACTTGCAAGCCACCAAGCCAGTGCAGCGGTCCCCTTCCTGACGGTAAAGCCCAGCAGTGCAATCAGGCAGCCCAGATAACAGAATGAGGCGAGCAGCTCTGATCGTTGGACGATATATGACACCGACTCGGTTTGTAAGGGGTGCAGCGCAAAGATTGCCGTAACGAACAGGGCAAAGGGTCTGGAATCAAAATTCAGCTCATTATCTGGCCGCCCAAGCGAGATGAGCATGTTGGTGAAATAATACAGAAGTATGGCCGTAAAGGCATGTATGACAATATTGGTAATGTGGTAGCTTGCGACTTCAAGACCTGAAAAATGATAATTCAAGGCAAAGGAATACTGCGGTAACGATCTGCTTCCATAGATGTAATTTTTAAGATTTGAAAAGCTGAAAAAAGAGGGCGGTCCCATATCAGCCAGCGACGAGTTGATGAAAACCTCATCATCAAACTGCAGGTCCCCCTGGATGACATTGCTGTAGGATAGCATGACAGCAAAGATGATAGCCGCAAGCAGCAGGTAATGCAGCTGGCGGCAGGAAATAAACGTACGATCTTTATCTAATGATTGGCGCATGCTATGAAAATGGTTAGGGGTAGTTGGTTGTGCCCGTTATGAACGCACGGTGGCGTTAACCGCGTTTCAGCGCTTTTCTGCCGATATCCGTACGGTATTGTACGCCCGGCCAGCTGATGCGGGCAACTCCCTGATAGGCAAGGTCTATGGCCTCTTGCACCGTATCACCCATGGCAGTAGCTCCCAGCACCCTGCCGCCGTTTGTTACGCAGCGACCATCCTTCATGGCCGTGCCGGCATGGAAGACATATACATCGTCCAGTTTGGCCGCTTCGTCCAGACCGGTAATCACCTCTCCTTTGCTGTAATCGCCCGGATATCCTGCCGCAGCCATGACAACGCACACGGCAGCTTTGTCATGCCACTCGATGGTAACACCCGACAGGTCGCCGTTGGCCACGGCAAGCAGCACCGGAACGATATCAGACTTCATGCGCATTAATAACGGTTGACATTCCGGGTCGCCGAAGCGGGCGTTGAATTCAAGGGTCTTGACCTGGCCGTTTTTGATCATCAATCCGGCGTAGAGGACGCCGCTATAAGGGCGTCCTTCGGCAGCCATACCGTCGATGGTTCGCTGTATTACTTCGCGCATGGCTGTGTTGTGGATGTCCGGCGTTACAACCGGGGCTGGAGAATAGGCCCCCATGCCGCCGGTGTTTGGACCCTGGTCGTTATCGAATATCGCCTTGTGGTCCTGGGCGCTGGCCAGGGGAAGGACATGTTTGCCGTCGGTGATAACCAGAAAAGATGCTTCCTCGCCGGTCAGGAATTCCTCGATTACCACGCGCGACCCGGCGCTGCCAAAGGCATTGCCGCTTAACATATCTGATACTGCCTCTATCGCCTCGTCACGGGTCTGGGCTATGATCACCCCTTTGCCGGCAGCCAATCCATCCGCTTTGACCACAATCGGCACGCCGGTTTTGTCGATGAACTCCACGGCAGGTTCTAAATGGCTAAAGACCCCGTAGGCGGCAGTGGGGACCTGATACTTCTGCATCAGATCTTTGGAAAAAGCTTTGCTGGCTTCGATGAAGGCCGCGTTTTTACGCGGCCCGAAAACCTTGAGCCCTTGCTCTTCGAAAAGGTCGACAATTCCCAGTGAGAGAGGTTGTTCCGGTCCAACCACCGTGAGGTCGATGTTTTCCCTCAGGGCAAATTCCAGCAGCTTGTCAAGTTCGTCCACGCCAAGAGGTATGTTTTCGGCCAGAGTTGCAATTCCGGGGTTGCCGGGAGCGCAGTAGATCTTTTCTACCAGAGGTGAATGGGCGATCTTCCACACAAGTGCATGTTCGCGGCCTCCGCCGCCTATAACCAGAACCTTCATACAAGCCTCCGTCTCGATAGAATTACGGTAATCCGAGGATGCTCCGCATTGCAGCGCATTCATCTGCAGCCTTTGTACTGCTGATTTGCAGAGCCCGGCCATAATAGACGGTTGCATGAGAATTGTCGCCAATTTTTTCATGCAGAGCACCAAGCATGCAACTGTTACGCGTTGTGGGCGAACGTTCATACAGAATCTTGAGCTGCATGATTGCCTCTTCAAGAGCTCCACTTTCCAGGAGTGCCGCGGACAGATTCATCCGGTAACTGTCGTTGGCCGGCCTGAGTTGTACGGCGTAACGCAGGCATGATACGGCGCGGGGATACTGTTTGAGTTTGGCAAAAACAACACCGGCCTGGGAGTTGAGTTCGGGTGATCCCGGATCTTTGCGCAGCGCTTCCAGATAATGTGCTGCGGCGCCGACCAGATCTCCCCGCGCCTCCAGTGTTTCAGCCAGCCCTTGCCGGGCAGATCGGCTTCCGGGTGCCTTTTGTACTGCGTCGGTCCAGAGGGTGAGGTCATTCTTCCAGACCAGGTTGCGTTGCCCGGCTAAAATTGCCAGGGCAAGCAGGACAAACAATGCTCCGCAGAACATGGCGCGACCCAGGCTGTCGTTACGGGTGATTATTGGTGACAAACTGCCGAAGAGCAGGGCCGCTACCCCCACCAGGGGGAAATAAAGGTAGCGGTCGTTCATCATGGTGGTGAGCGGCACAATCTGGCTGACCGGTAGGATTGCCAGGACGCCGAACCAGCACCAGAACAGTTCCCGGGGGCGTCTGGTACTTAGCACGGCCGCGCTGCCGAGCAGTATCAGCAGAGCGGTGCATGAAACAGCTACAACCGGTTCAAGCAGGGAGTGATGCAGGGGGGGATCGTAGAGTGCGCTTAAGCCGAATGGCCACACAAGCATCCGCAGGTAGTGCATGAATACCGGCATCATGGTAAACAGGGTGGCTGCCGGACTGCCGCCATGCCACCCGGTTCTGGCCTCATGCTGAGTTATGATCGTCAGGACGCAGGCACCGGCGGAAAGCAGCAAGAAGGGGGTCATGGTACGGATAATGCCGCGAAGGTCGCGGTCTTGTCTGATCATGATGTCGTAGAGTATGAAGGCGACCGGTAGAAACACGGTCACAGATTTGGTGAGCAGGGCCAGTGTGAATGTAACCAGTGAAAAGATATATGCCCGATATTCAGGTTGGCGCGCGTTACGGGTATGGAGATACCCGATAAAACTGAGCAGGGCAAAGAACATGGCCAGCACGTTTTTACGCTGGGATATCCAGGTAACGCTTTCCACCTGTACCGGGTGGAGAACAAACAGAAGCGCGGCCAGCAGGGCCGGTGTTCTGAGCCAAGCCATGCGGCGCAACAGGTAGTAGAAAAGAGAGCCGTTGGCGGCGTGCAGGAGGATATTGCCGAGGCGATATCCAGCCGGATTCAGGCCCCACAAGGTGTAATCGAGCATGTATGAGATGATGTGCAGCGGGGCATAATTGGCAAAATAACTGTTTGCAAATGCTGCCTTGATATGGGCTAGGGAAAAACCGTGTGCTGTGGCATTTTCCACAACGTATTTATTGTCATCCCAGTTCAGGATGAAGCTGTTGCCAAGGCCTGGCAGATAAACAGCCAGAACGGCAATAACAATTATCAACGGACAAATTGCCGCCTGAACGGAAAATCCGGTCGAACCGTCCGGGGTCTCGGGCTGTGTGACAGCGGGTGGGGTATCAGCAGAGATTGCAGGCATTCAGAACACTCATGATTAAATGACGGCTGAAGTTGATGCGTTTCAGTGAAAGCAGATGTGACAAACGTTGTGAATCCGGGTGTGTTGCGTTAATTGACTCATTGTTTGCAGGATGGTTACGTGCCTGTTGAAAGGTGTAGGGGAGCACAACGCTCCCCTACGAGTGGGAAGTGATACCTTTAGTGCCGGAAGTGCCTCATGCCGGTGAAGACCATGGCAATGCCGTGTTCATTGGCCGCCTTGATGACCTCTTCGTCGCGCACGCTCCCGCCCGGCTGGATAATAGCGGTTACACCGGCCTCGGCGGCTGCATCGACACCATCACGGAAGGGGAAGAAGGCGTCTGAGGCCAGTACCGTTCCCCGGGTTGGAAGCAGCGACTTCTGGACGGCGATCCGTGAGGAATCGACCCGCGACATCTGTCCTGCGCCAATTCCTACGGTTTGGTCACGGCTGGTGAAAACAATGGCATTGGACTTGACATGCTTGCCGACCCGCCAGGCGAAATCCAGGGCCTCGTATTCGGATGCTGTGGGCTTGCGCTCAGTCACCACCTGACAGTCGACGGCCTGGACCATGCCCAGATCACGTCCCTGGATCAGGAGTCCGCCAACCACCTTCTTGAGGTCGTATCCGCTGGGACTGTAGTCCGTCAGCAGCGGCACCTGCATGACCCGCACGTTCTTTTTGGCGGTAAAGATATCCAGCGCCTCGTCCGTATAACCGGGGGCTATAACCGCCTCCAGGAAGGTGGAGGTCAACTCTTTTGCTGTATCGGCATCCACCATGCGGTTAAAGCCGACTATGCCGCCGAAGGCCGAGACGGGATCGCATTCCCGTGCCTTCAGGTAAGCACTTAGCGGTGTATCACCCAAGGCAACTCCGCAGGGGTTGGTATGCTTGATGATGACCGCCGCAGACGTTTCAAATTCCTTGACCGTCTCGATAGCGGCATCCAGGTCGATGATATTGTTGAAGGAAAGCTCTTTGCCTTGCAACTGGCTTGCATTGGAGACGCACGGCTCGTTAATATCCTTTTCCACATAAAAGGCGGCTGATTGCTGCGGGTTTTCCCCGTAACGCAGGTCTTGGGCCTTTTTGACCTGTATGGTGAATGTGGCGGGGAAGGCTTCAACTTCCTGACCAAGACGTGCCCCCAGATAATTTGAGATGGCCCCATCGTAGGCGGCTGTGTGTTGGAATACCTTGACCGCCAGGCCGAAGTTGGTTTTAGCTGAAATTGCACCGGCGTTGGCCTGCATCTCGTCCACAACCGTTACATAATCGGATGAGTCCACCAGAACAGTTACGTCCGGGTAGTTTTTTGCGGCGGAACGGAGCATGGTTGGCCCACCGATGTCGATGTTTTCGATGGCATCCTCCAGGTGACAGCCTTCCTTGGCTACCGTGGCCTCGAAGGGATACAGGTTGACCACCACCATATCGATGTTTTCGATGCCGTGTTCCTTCATCTTGGCTACATGCTCCGGGTTGGAGCGCATACCCAGCAGGCCGCCATGCACCTTGGGATGCAGGGTCTTGACCCGACCGTCCAGCATCTCAGGGAACCCGGTGAATTCGGAGACATCCTTGACGCTCAGCCCGGCGTCACGCAGCAGTTTGGCTGTCCCGCCGGTGGAGAGGATCTCCACACCGTGTCCGGCCAGTACTTTGGAAAACTCGATGATGCCTCTTTTGTCGGAGACGCTGATCAGCGCCCTGGTGATTTTGGCCATTGTTTCTGCTCCTTGTAATGGTGTTATGGGGTATGAATAGTTTCAGAGGTGCGGAAAGTCTATATGCCTCATAAACATCGTTTCAAACAGTGGCGTGCCGGAGAGCGGCACCACTCTAAACCGCTCTCCCAGACGCTCGACTGAGTAGAAATCATCTTTGGCGATCAAGGCCTGTTCAACTCCGTTTAGCGCCCCTTCAGGGATGAAGCGGGTAATATGTACCATGCCTTTGTCAAAAATTCCAACGGTTTTAAGCCATTCCGGCTGTAAAATCACCCCAAAAGATCCTGTCAAAAGTACATCTTGCAAGTCTTCGTAGTGTATACGCGCGCGTTCGATCAGCACCTCCAGGCCTGCCCGTATAGCCCCCTTGGCCAGTTGGATCTGGCGGATATCATCCTGGGTGAGCAGGAGCTGGCGCTGTGCGTCCCGGTAAAGTACAAAAGCAGTTGCCTGATTATGGTTGATTATCCGTGTCGCCAGGTTTGTAGGGATTTCTGTGCTCTCACGCAGCCTGCCCCCGGATTCGAGGATATCGTTTTGCAACAGCTCGCTGACCGTTTCGATGGCTGCCGAGCCGCAGATGCCCTCAGGCGGTACATTGCCAATTACCTTCAGTTTGAGATGTTCTTGCTCGATGCGGACGGAACTGATGGCACCTGGCAGGGCAGCCATGCCACAGGAAAGATTGCCGCCTTCAAAGGCCGGCCCAGCTGCGGCCGAGGTGGCCCAGATGGTGGCCCCCATGACCAGTGCCATTTCGCCATTGGTGCCCATGTCCAAACAGAGGGTGGCATTACCCGGTCTCGCTCCATACACAAATGCTACGGTATCCCCGCCCACGAAACCACCCGGCATCGGAAAAACGTAGACTTGAGCCTCTCCGTCCAAACCCAGCTCAATGGCAGTTGTGCGCGTGCCGGTTGTATGAAGCGGCCGGTAGGGTGGAAATGCCAGCGATCTGACCGGCAGCCCCAGCAGGATGTGTTGCATGGCGGGATTGCCGGAAATAGCGATCTGCTTTACATCGCTCCAGGCAAGGCCGCTTTTCTGGCACAACTCATCTGCCAAGCGCCGCAATTCGGTGCGGATCAGTACCGACATCTCCTGTAAGGCATGATCTGATTTAACCGCTGCGTCCAGGCGCGACACTACGTCGGCGCCGAATCTGCGTTGGGGATTCATGCTGCCGGATATTGCCAGGCGTTTACCGCTGACCAGGTCGATCAGCGTTGCTGCCAGTGTGGTGGTGCCAAGGTCAATGGCAAGGGCGTGCATAGGGATCAGACTACCTTTATCAGGTGTGGTTGTGAAGACAGGACATGGCCGATTTTCTCCGCAAAGATTCCCTGCTCGACAGCGAGTTCCATAAAACTGTGCGCATCTGCCGGCGAAAAGGTGATTAATAACCCTCCCGAGGTCTGGGGGTCAAAGAGCGGCAGAAGTCTATCTGTGTTACTTTCGTTAAAGGTGCAGAGCGGGGTATAGTGGTCGCGGTTTCGGTAGCATCCCGCCGGAACCATACCGTCTGCCGCCAGCTCAGCGACGCCGTTCATCAGCGGGATAGAAGCAAGCTCCAGTTGAAGGGTTGTCCCTGACCCACGAGCCATCTCGCTGGCATGACCGATCAGGCCAAACCCTGTTACGTCGGTTGCCGCACTGGCATTGCAGATTCGCATCAGATCCGCTGCTGCACGGTTGAGGATGGTCATCCAACGGCTGGCTGCGATGATTGACTCTTCCGGCGCCATATCACCCTTGATGGCGGTTGAGATGATCCCGGTCCCCAGTGGCTTGGTCAGAATTAGCACATCACCTGGCCGGGCAGTGGAGTTGCGGATGATCTCATCCGGTGAGATCAGGCCGGTCACGGACAGGCCGTATTTAAGCTCGTCATCCTCCACGGTGTGGCCGCCGACCAGGCAGACGCCCGCCTCCTGCAGGATGCTCTGCCCGCCTGCCAGTATCTCCCGTAGAACCTCTCCGGGTACGGAGCAAGCTGGAAAAAAGACCAGATTCATGGCGGTGACAGGGCGTGCACCCATGGCATATACGTCGGAAATTGCATTGGCAGCGGCGATTTGTCCGAAGGTGAACGGGTCATCCACCAGGGGAGTGATGACATCGGCTGTCTCTACCAGGGCGCAATCCGGCCCAATCCTGTAGACCCCGGCGTCATCGGATGTCTCCGGCCCTACAAGCAGGTTTTGATCGCGGTATGTCCAAAGCCCGTCCAGGGCTTTCGCCAGGCCATCAGGGCCCAGTTTGGCGGCTCAACCGGCGGCGCGTACCAAATGTGTCAGTTTGATCATAATGTTAGCATGCCTTGTAGATCGGACAGGGTTGACTGGTTCAGGTGAGTGTGACTATTTCAAATATACCCGTGGCACGCGCTTGCTGATGCCGCAGAAAATCTCGTAAGGGATGGTGCCGGCCGCTATGGCCAGCTCCTCGGCGTGGATACAATGGCCGGCACTGTCAGAACCGATCAGTACGACCTCGTCACCAACGGCGACTCCCGGGATCCCGGTTACATCCAGCATGATCCAATCCATGCAGACCGTGCCCGATACCCGTGCCCTTTGTCCATTCACCAGCGCCTCTCCGCGATTGGTGAGGGTTCGGGGATAGCCGTCCGCGTATCCAACCGGGACGCTGGCGATCAGGGTCCTGCTGCGGGTGGTGAAGCGGCGGGCATAACTGATGGTGGTGTCCGCTTCCACCCACTTGAGCATGGCGATACGACTTTTCAGGCGCATGACCGGTTGCAGGTTGAGCTTGCCCTGAAAGTCCGGCGATGGGATGGCTCCGTAGAAGGCGATGCCGGGCCTGACCAGGTTGCAGCCGGGGATATCCCGCAGCAGTGCGGCGGCGCTATTGGCGATGTGAACGTATCGCGGCGCAAAGCCTGCCTTGCGGGCTTCAGCCAGTACCCAGGCAAAACGCTCTGTCTGGAGGCGTGTGTAGTGTTGGCCCGACTCATCCATTTCGTCAGCGCTGGCAAAGTGGGATATGATCCCCTCTAGAGCTATGTTGGGCAGCTTTTTCAGTTCCATGAGAAATGCAGGGGTATCAGCGTATTGAATCCCCAGCCGCCCCATGCCGGTATCGATCTTGAGGTGAATCTGCGCCTTGCGGAAGAGTTTGCCTGCGGCGTGATTGAGGGCCTGGGCCTGCTCCAAGGTAAAGACGATAGTGGAAAGATTGTAGCCGATGCATTTGCGCTCCTGGCCGGGATAGACTCCGCCCAACAGCAGAATAGGCTTGTCAATTCCGGATTTGCGGAGCTGGATTCCTTCGGCCAGGAAGGCTACGCCAAAAGCGTTGACTCCCAGATTTTCCAGCTCGCGACTGATGTCCATGAAGCCGTGGCCATAGGCGTCGGCCTTGACCACGGCCAAGATCTCCGCCTTGCGGGGAATGGATGACCGGATGACCTGATAGTTGTGGCGTAGTGCATTGAGATCAATCTCGGCAAATGTGGGGCGGCTGTCGTACAAAACCGTTATGCTCCTCACTATACATCAAGTTTACGACATTTTATCGATCAGGCTTATTAGCATGTCTGCCTGTGGCTGTAAAGTGAAACGGGTGGCCCTAAAAGTCTGCCAGACGTCATAGACATTGACAGTGGCAGCTGATTCCAGTAATCTAACCCTTCTGTAAGGCCCTAGGGGAGTTCAAGCGAACTGAGATGATTCCTCGGAATCAGACCCTTTGAACCTGATCCGGTTCACACCGGCGTAGGAAAGCGGCTCGCGAGATTGATCCAAGATCCAGCCGCCTGATTATTTTCATCAGTGCGGTTTTTTTATTTGAAGGACTGAGTTTATGAACGACAGTAACAGACCTTTTCGGCTCGTTGTCAACAAGATGGCACAGCCGCCTGCTATTGCCGGGGTTTATCTGATCACCGATCAGGGCGATAACCTGGTGCATCGCGTGCGAACGGCATTGCGTGGCGGGGTATCCGTTCTTCAATATCGTGCCAAGGGCAAGAACCGCGAGCTCTGTCTGGCCGAAGGCAACGAACTGAAAAAACTCTGTCGGAGCTTTGGTGCTGTCTTCATCATTAATGACGATGCACAGCTTGCCCTGGAACTGGATGCCGATGGCGTTCACCTGGGGCAGGACGATGGTAGTGTCGGGACTGCCCGGGAACTGTTGGGGGCCGGAAAGATAGTCGGCAGGTCGACCCACAGTCTGGAAGAAGCCTTGCAGGCCGAGCAGGAAGGCGCCGACTACATCGGATTCGGCGCCATGTACCCGACCGACAGCAAGGCTGTCTCACATATTCCTGGTACAGCAGGGCTGGCTGCCATCCGCTACCGGATCAAGCTCCCGGTTGTTGCCATTGGAGGTATTACCACCAGCAATGCCTGCCGGGTGATCGATGCCGGGGCCGATGCCCTGGCGGTGATCTCTTCGGTGCTTTCCAGCCCGCGCCCGGACATCGCTGCAACCGAATTGAAGCTGCTTTTCAACCGCCGCCGTTCGTTCCCACGCGGCTCTGTTCTGACAATTGCCGGCAGCGACTCAGGTGGCGGCGCCGGTATTCAGGCCGATATCAAGACCATCTCTTTGCTGGGGAGCTACGCGGCCAGCGTGCTGACTGCGTTGACGGCCCAGAATACAAGGGCTGTTTCCTCCATCCACGGACTGCCACCTTCATTTGTCATCGACCAATTGGATACTGTGCTGGCCGACATTCCAATCGATGTCATCAAAACCGGCATGCTGCATACCCCTGCCATCATCTCCGCTCTGGCTGAACGGCTGGGGGAGCGCCAGACCTTGCTGCCGCTGGTGATCGATCCGGTTATGATTGCCAAGGGGGGGGCGGCACTAATGGACCGGGATGCGACTTTCATCTTCAGTGAGCAGTTGTTGCCCCAAGCCTACCTGCTGACCCCGAACATACCGGAAGCCGAACGTCTGCTGGGAATCCAGATTCGCTCAGAGGCGGATATGGAACAAGCTGCACGGACTCTATATGCGCAGGGTGCCGCCAATGTTCTGGTCAAAGGGGGGCACCTCACCGGGCAGTACTCCACGGACATTCTTTTCGATGGTAGCGAGTGCCGCTCCTTTACAAGCGAGCGGATCTTTACCAGCAACACTCATGGCACAGGCTGCTCCTACGCCTCGGCCATTGCCACTTTTCTGGCTCAGGGAGAGCCGCTGGCCTTCGCAGTGGAAAAGGCCAAAGGTTTCATCACTGTGGCCATCCAGCAGGCCCGACCGCTGGGCAAGGGGCACAGTCCGGTCAACCATTACCTTGCTGCACAGCAAATCAGATAAAGGATACCATTATGACCCAGTTAGAATACGCTCGTAGGGGCGTCATCACCGAGCAGATGCAGGCAGCAGCAGCAACCGAAGGGGTGTCGCCCGAATTTATCCGTGACGGTCTGGCAGCAGGAAACATCGTCATCTGCCACAATATCAAACACCTCAATGGCATTCCGCTGCCGGTTGGTGCCGGACTGCGCACAAAGATCAACGCCAATATCGGCTCATCCTCCGATGACACCGACATGCAGAAAGAATTGGAAAAGGCCCGTGTCGCGGTTAAATATGGGGCAGACGCCATCATGGATCTTTCCACCGGCGGTCCGGTGGACGAAATCCGCCGTGCCATCATAGCCGAGACAACAGCCTGCATTGGTAGTGTGCCGCTCTACCAGGCTGCCCTGGATGCGGTGCGGGTCAAGAAAAAAGCCATCGTTGATATGACCGTGGACGATATTTTTGCCGGCATCATCAAGCATGCCGAGGATGGTGTAGACTTCATTACCGTACATTGCGGCGTGACGCTCAGCACGGTGGAACGTATGAAAAACGAGGGGCGTCTGATGGACGTGGTCTCCCGTGGCGGGGCTTTTACAATCGAGTGGATGCGCTATAACAATCAGGAAAACCCGCTGTTCGAGCATTTTGATAAGCTGCTGGCAATTACGAAAGAGTATGACATGACCCTCTCGCTGGGGGATGGCTTCCGTCCCGGCTGTCTGGCCGATGCCACTGACCGGGCTCAGATCCACGAGCTGATCATCCTGGGCGAGTTGACCCAGCGAGCCCAGGATGCTGGTGTGCAGGTCATGATCGAAGGTCCGGGGCATGTACCCCTTAATCAGATCCAAACCAATATCCAGTTGCAGAAGCGGCTCTGCCATGGCGCACCCTTCTATGTCCTGGGACCGCTTGTAACCGATATCGCCCCTGGTTATGACCACATCACCTGCGCCATCGGTGGGGCTATTGCTGCCGCTGCCGGTGCCGATTTCCTATGTTATGTCACCCCCTCCGAACACCTGCGCCTGCCTGACGCTCAGGATGTGCGCGACGGAGTGATTGCTTCACGCATAGCAGCACATGCGGCGGATATTGCAAAAGGTGTCAAAGGGGCGATGGCCAAGGATATCCAGATGGCCAAGTGCAGAAAGAAGCTGGATTGGGAGGGACAGTTCGCACTGGCGCTGGATCCCGATAAAGCCCGCGAATTCAGGGCTAATTCACCGGTTTCCGATCATGGGGCTTGTACCATGTGCGGGGAATTCTGTGCATATAAAGTCATGGATGAGGCGATGAAAAGATAGCGGAGTGAAAGCTCTTATCCGTGGGCCGCGCGCTCTCTATGCTGATAACAGCAGAGCTTGTCGCGGATGTGGTCGATAAATTCGGCACTCTGCTAAACACGATGGTGCGGCAGCACAAATAGCATGGTGCATAAGAAGGATTAGACGTGCTTCTTGCTGAAGTCCTTGAACGACCCATGCGGAGCAGCGGGAGCAGGTGTAGATGGCTTGGCCCAGATCATCTTGGAGATGCTGCGTTCTATAGGGGCCAGAAATAGCGCTAGTAAGAACATTAGCAGGAACACAGTGAAACAGGCCACTATCATTATGACAACTACAACTATAAGTTCAATGAATGGAGGCATGGGCTGGTCTCCTTCCTGCTAGTCCGCATATTCTTCTAGATCATCATCTGTTCACATTATACTCCGTTTGATTGAACTTTTATAGCACAAGTTTAGCTTTGTTCTCCATCCTCATAAAAAATGGCGGTTGATCAATACAGGATCAACCGCCATTTTTGTTAATGAATCCTGTCGAAAACCTTGTTGCGGTGCAACGTCTGCGGCCAATCCCATAATATTTGTTGCCAATCCGCTGGAGATACAAGGTTGGTGGTGAAAGCGTTCTTATTTTCAAGATAACCAGCGATTGTAAGTATTTATGCTGTTGCATTTGTCCATGTGTATTTCTATGGCTCGCATGTAGTAATTCCATACATTGTAGTGCTGAAGACCGAGTACGACGAGTCCGGAAATGAACACCACATTAAAGTAGTCACCCAACGCGCCCGAGATGAAGTACAGCAGATAAAAGAACATTCTGAACCACAGGTGGGTCGAGGTTTTACCTGGTTCCCGATCATTATAGATTCTTCCGGCGATGATAATCAGAGAACTGAGGGTGGATGCACCAAACACGCAATTGATCAGAATGACGGGAGGTGTCGATCCTAGCTGTTCCATGATATTTGTGGGGAGCGAACCTGCCAGGCTGTGTTTGCTGAAGTACAAGGCGATTGCGCTGGCAGCTAGAAAAATTAGCACCCCCCACAGGCCACTGCGAGAATTGTTGTACAGAACATCTATGTTTGCTTCTAACGTGTGACGGTTATGGCGCGCCTCACTGCCGTTAATATCATTTCCAGAAGAGGTTTTTGGGTGTTTTCCGGGTGCGGTGGCAAATATATTTCGTAACATGATGGCGCCTCCTTTATTGAGTGCTTTCATTCAAAATAATTGCTTTCATTTGTGTGCATTGTTGCGAGTGGAAACTTCTACCGGAACTTGCTTGCGTCCGAGATTGACGATGCTTTTAAGTATTGATCCCAGCAGTACTACTCCGGGGATTATCTGAACCGTGATGATGGCGCCAAAAAACACTAGAAATAGTGTGGGCATCAATGCCATTTCCGAAGACGACTGATTTATGACCGCAAAAATAGCTGCTCCCGCCGCTACCATGCCTATAATCATCAAGTTGACTACTTTTTTAGTCTTGCTACCGGTAGGTGTATTGGTTTTCATGACATGCTCCTTTAACAAAATTGTTATTACGTGAGATGATTAAGTAAATGCAATCCGGATGCCAGGTGTATAGCATATGCTAATAAATATAATATAATAAACAATTATTAAATATATCAGTATGTTATTGCTGATAACCTTTCAGTGCAGGGTTTGCTGGTGAAAAGGGGTAGTTTGGATTCGTATGAGGATGGAATCGCTTTAAGCTTTATATACAGCTAGATAGGATGAACTGGTGGGGTGGGGCGGAATTGGATTCTTCCAGTGCAACAGAAAAATTCCTGTGTAACAGGAATAATAATAGGATGTTCAATCTCAGTTGTCGTGCGTATTCATGTTGCTGCTTTTATCTGTATATAGTTCAATGGCCCGCATGTAGTAGTTCCAGACATTATAGTGCTGAAGTCCGAGCACAACGAGCCCGGAAATGAACACCACATTGAAGTAGTCGCCCAGGGCACCTGAGACGAAGTACAGTAGATAAAAGAACACTCTGAACCACAGATGGGTCGAGGTGTTACCTGGCTCACGATCGTTATAGATTCTCCCTGCAATGAGAACCAGTGAACTGAGGGTGGATGCGCCAAATACGCAATTGATTAGAATGACGGGAGGTGTCGAACCGAGTTGATCCATGATGTTGCTCGGGAGCGAGCCAGCCAAGCTGTGGTCGCTGAAATACAAGGCGATCGCGCTGGTACCCAGGAAAATGAGCAGACCCCTCAGACCACTGCGGGAATTATTGTACAGATCATCAATTTTTGCTTCGCAGGGGTGATGTTTTTGGTGTGCCGAGTTGCCTTTGATATCGTTTCCAGAAGGGGTTTCGGGATGTTTTCCGTGTGCGGTGCCAAGCAGCTTTCTTATCATAACCGGTGTCTCAGTATTTCTCTGCGGCTGGTCAGCCGGTTCAATGCCGATGTACGACCAGCCGCAGAGAAAAGCGAGATTATATGTTGTTAGTGTGAATGCTCGGTTCCATGATGCTCAACCTTTTCCCAGCCACTCCACATCGGTTTGAAATAGGCCAGTGGTGTTGAACCCAAGGTAGCCAGGTAAACATGGGTAAAAATAAAGGCGCACAGTGAGCAAGCCAGCAGGAAGTGAATAGCAACCAGGATTTTGAGCCCGCCGACCAGCATGACTATTTCCCGCATCGGCCCCATGTTCATAAGCAGAATGCCGGTTAGGCTGACGAACGGCATAAGCACAAACATGATTGCCAGATAAGCTGATTTCTGAAGAGGGTTGAACTTGCTTTCCGGTGTGGCATGGTGTGGATTTGGTGCCCCGAAGAAATATGCAAAGAAATAGAAAATTACCTGCCGGAATAACCCTGTTGTCAGATCGCTCCCCTTAGGGATGTAGATGTCGGCTAAGGAGTCTGCTACAAACTTGTAGTAGAAGAACCAGATAGAAAATGAAAGTGCCACGACGATTCCTGCGGTATTGTGCAGCATGATGGCGGAACGATAGCTGCCAAATAAAGTTACATATTCAGGGAAGCGTATTTGGGCTCCCGAGACACACAGGGTGACTATTCCCAAGGCGTTGAGCCAGTGCCAGATGCGAACTGGGATTGGTTGAAGATAAACCATTATTGAGCTCATGACATTACTCCTTTATTGTCTGTTTTTTCTGCTCAGGAAGCGGAAGAATCCGTGCCCAACCGGCATGACCATTCCGCCAATTATGATGAGTAACCCGAGCTTGTTAAGAAGCCCGTTGCGGGTAGATCCCATCAGATAAAAATTGGGGATGGCGTGCAGGGCATCCATTGCTGCCCCCTTTTCAACGGCAATCTGCTGAAAGGTTCCGTTTTGTTCCGGGAAAGACAGATAACTGGTCTGCATGATTTCCGGCCCTGATGCGTGGCAGAAGGTACAATCCCAGCGATTATCGAATGTCTGGAAAGAATGAGTGGGTTTGACCGGGGTCAGTATTGCCTTCAGATACAGGTCTTGGTTGGCTGAATCGCGGTTGAACTTGCGTAGTTCGTCCAATGAGATATAACTGTCGCGATTTCTATCGATCAGATATTGTATGCTGTCACTGCCGGACCTTTTCTTGAGTTCTTCAAAACTTGCCAACTCAGGTTTTTGTTCGGGGTCACTATCAGCTCGTTTGGCTATGTAAATGGTAATAACGTAGTTTTCAGCTTTGCTGTGGCAGGTAACACAGGAGATTGCGCCAAGATGTACTCCCGCCTGAGGGAGCCATTGGGCGTGGGAGGCGGTTATCTTGTTAGTGTCATGGCATCCGGCACATTGTTTGTTCATTTCGATGGCAGAGATCTCTCCTGGCTTGAAAACCCTGTGAGGGTTGTGGCAGCCGCTACAAGATGCTTTTGTAGCATGGATACTTGCCGAATATTGTGTGATGATATCGCCGTGGCAATCGTCGCAACGGGTTGTACTGGCAACTGACTTGCCGTTAGGATGATTGCTGGCAATGGTGTCGTGGCAGGTTGTGCAGCCGAACTTGGCATGAGTGGTATGGCCAAAGCTTGTCGGGTTGATATAGTTTTTACTGTCGACCTTTTCCTGATTTCCATGGCATGCAATGCAGGCTTCGTTTTTACCCGTACCGTCACCAAAAGAAAACTCTGCGGCTCGCGACTGATTACCAGTCGCAATGCAGGCCACGATGAACAACGCCATGATAATGCTATGCTTCGTTAGAAGTGAACGGCTCCCGTGTTTCACGGTAAACCTCCTTTCTTATTGAGATATGTCCGGCTCATTACGGCTGGTGGTGTTTAACGGCTGTTGTCTGTTCGGATGCGGCCTTGGACTGTTTATTCAGATTGCGAATTAACGGTGCGATTTGGGCTATTATGATTAGGGCACAAAAACCCAGGAATCCCCAGACAATAGGTTCCGATGGGTTGCTTCTGGCTTCCGCAGCAGCAAAGGCCGGAATGGCGGTTGTTGCCAGGATGCTTGAAATCATGGTGATTCTTGTTCTTACAGTTGTCATGGCTTGTTCCCCCTCAGTGAGTTTGACTATTGGACCTTGGTTTGAAGTATGGTTGAAGTAATATTGTTATACCGCCCGGAGTGCACATTCTACCGCCTGTTTGATTTCATTTGTGTCTTCCGGTGTTACCGGGCGCATTGCGTAGTAAAAGATGCCTTCCTTCCTGATCCTCTTGACTATTGGAAGTGACGCTTCATCTGATACCAAAATCACCGCCAGATGTCGGTTGCATTTTTTCAGTAGTCGGACCAGTTCGAGGAGATTGATTTTCTTGTCAAAATCGCTTCCCAATAGAACGACGGGAGTCTGTTTTTCTAAAATGTTGCTGATGACACGGACCGCTGAATTTGTTGTCTCAACGTTGTAGCCGGCGTCGGTAAAATGATCGGCCACCTCTCTAAGAAATGCTGTGTCCTTGTCTGCAACCAATATACCTTGTTCTTCCATGGTCGCCTCGTTTGTGCCTGAAAATAGCGTTTGTTCTATTTATGTGCGTCGCTGTTTGCGGTCGCTTTAGCCGGCTCCTGTTTTTTCTGGCTGACATTGACGACCCCTTTGAACATTGATGCCAGAAGTATCAGGCCGGGAATTACCTGGACGGTGATGATGGCACCGAAAAAAATCAGAAAGAGCTTAGGCATTAATTCGGCTCCCGATGATATCTGGTTGATGACTGCAAAGATAACGGTTCCTACGATGACCATTCCAATTATCATCACGTTGGCTATCTTTTGTGTCTTGCTTTTCAGTTTATTGGGTTCCATGACAATCTCCTCTTATTATTGAAATTGTTTCATTGATGATTGTTTATAAGCAATAGGAATGCCAATAAGGTTGGACACGACACAAATGGGTTGGTATTTTCTAATATCCCTGTAAAAACAGCATGATGACGTTGCAGGGAAATGCCGGCTGATTAAGCTGGTTTCGATTCAGGCTTGGAAATGTGTATTTATGGCTAACAGTGCTGCAATAATGCTAAAGGGTTCATTTAGCCGCTTGGCTAGGCCTGTTCGTGAGTATAGGGGGAGGAAAAGAGGTCTTCCTGTATTGCAGGAAGATTCCTGCAATACAGGAAATGCAGAGGGGAAATATTAGTGTTGCAGTTGAATACCTTGCTTCTTGAGTAGAGCATACAGACGAGAGGGGGAAAGGCCGGACACACGGCATGCTTCAGTGACGTTGTTTTCGGTGAGGGCCATGAGATCATGGAGGTACTGTTTCTCGGCATTGGAGTAAATAGAGTCGCGAAACTCGTGAAGTTGGGGGAGGCTTAAAGAGTTGCACTGTTCCGTGGTCTGATGGGTCTGTTGGGACTGTGTCTCACGTTTCATGGTTGTCTTGGTGACTTCAATTCTTAGATTAATGGGAAGATGTTTTGGAAACAAAATCGATTCAAAACGAGCTGCTGCTATGGTTCGCTCAAGCGTGTTGACCAACTCCCGGACATTGCCCGGCCAGCTGTAGGCAGCCAGCATTTTCAGAAAATCAGGAGAAAATTCCTTGGAAGGAGTGTCATAGTGCTCGCAGATCCTGTCGGTATGATAGCGTGCCAGCGCCTGGATATCCTCGGGCCGCTCTCTGAAGTTAGGCAATTCGATCACAAAGGTGCTGATGCGGAACAGCAGGTCTGAACGGAAGCGCTCGCTTTTCACCATCTCATCCAAATTGCGGTTGGTAGCCGCCACGAGCCTGAAATCACTTTCCAGTTCACGATTACTGCCTAATGGCCGAAAACGATGTTCCTGCAATACCCGCAAGAATACCTTTTGCAATGAAAGTGGCATCTCACCGATCTCATCCAGAAAGAGGGTGCCGCCGTTGGCTTGCAGTATCAGTCCTTCCCGCGCCTGGTCCGCGTTGGTGAAAGCCCCTTTCTCATGACCGAAGAGCATGCCTTCGATGAGGTTTTCCGGAAGCGCGGCACAGTCCACTACCACAAAATTCTTTTTACTGCGGTTACTGTTTTGATGAACTGCCCGGGCAAACAGCTCCTTTCCGGTTCCTGTCTCCCCGGTAATAAGCACACTGGAATCACTGGTCGCAGCTTGGGCAACGAGATCAAGACAGTCTTTCAGTCGGGTGCTGTTGCCGATAATACCGTCCCGTTTAAGGGCGGCCGCGTTATTTGTGGCGTTTCCGGTTCCTGTCTCCCCGGTAATAAGCACACTGGAATCACTGGTCGCAGCTTGGGCAACGAGATCAAGACAGTCTTTCAGTCGGGTGCTGTTGCCGATAATACCGTCCCGTTTAAGGGCGGCCACGTTATTTGTGGCGTTTCCGATCTGTTTCTGCTCCCTGTATTGAAGTGCGCGTAACAGGGAGAGGGTGATTTCCTTGACCGAGGCGCCTTTTTCGAGATAGTCCCAGGCGCCTGATTTAATGGCCAACTCGGCACCATGCGGGTCTCCATAACCGGTTATGATGATTACTTCAGGGGACGAAGGGAGTTTGGGCAGCTTTGACAGAAAATCGAGACCATTGCCATCCGGCATGTTGACATCCAGAAATACGACATCGAACAGCTCAGCGGTGGCTTTCTCCAGGCCTTCGCCCAGAGTATAGGTGCTTGTTGCCTCGTAGCCTTTGTGTCTGGCCACATGAGATAGTGACTGGCACATCAGCTGGTCGTCGTCTATGATCAAAATCTTAGTCATGTAGTCCCCTCGTGTTGAGGTAAATCATCAAGTACCCGGCGGATCATAGTTGCAATTTCCCCTCGTATAAGCGGTTTCAGCGCCAATTCGCTGATGAACTCGGCGGTTTCTCCGATATCGTCCGTGCGGCCGCTTGAAATTGTATCATACCCGGTACAGAGAATAACCGGGATGTCGGGCCGGATACGTGTCAACTCCCGGGCAAGTTCAGTGCCGTTCATATGCGGCATTGCCTGATCGGTGATGATAAGATCAAACTGTTCGGGCGCGGCGCGAAATAATTGCAGAGCATCAAGAGGGTTTGTCCGGGCAATTACGTTGTAACCAAGCTGTTTGAGCATCCGTTTCGTTCCAAAAACGAGGTTCTCCTCATCATCCACCAGCAGTATGCACTCGGTTCCTGGTGCGACAGTGACGGATGGCGCGTCGGCTGTGACCTTGGTGGATTTATCCAGCCGGGGAAGATAAACCTTGAATTGTGAACCTTGACCCAATGTGCTCTCTACCGTAATTGCGCCACCGTGATTGCTTACAATTCCGTGAATTACCGACAGTCCCAGACCTGTGCCCTCGGACTGCCCCTTGGTGGAGAAAAACGGGTCGAAGATACGATCTATCGTCTTTTCGTCCATGCCATGGCCGTTGTCGCCGACAGTCAGGCACAGGAACGGGCCTGGCGACAGGTTGCCGAAATTGATAACGGAAATACGGTCGATTTCGACGTTATTCAGCCAGATCTCCATTTCGCCATGTGCTTGGCCGCGCATGGCATGCACGGCATTGGTGCAAAGGTTCATAACTATCTGCTGAATCTGGGTTGGATCGGCAAATACCAGCCCTAGATTTTTATCTATATGAAGCATTATTTCGATAGTAGGCATCAGTGTTGCTCGCAGGAGTTTGAGACATTCACTCACCACAAGGTCAACCCGGACCTCTTGCCGCTCCTGCTCGCCCTGGCGGCTGAAGGTAAGTATCTGCTTGACCAGGTTTTTACCCCTCAGGCCGGATTTGAGGACAATATCCAACAGCTCCTTGATTGTGCTGCCTTTGGGGGCCTCTTCCAGGGCCATCTCGGTACAGGTGATGATGGATGCCAGTGTGTTGTTGAAATCATGGGCTATGCCGCCTGCCAGGGTGCCGATTGCCTCCATTCGCTGCGCTCGGCGCAATTGACTCTCCAGTTGCATTTCGTAGGATACATCACGAATCAGGGCTACATGGCTGATGATGTTTCCGACGCTGTCCGACACAGACCAGGTAATCACGTCAAGTTCAAGAATTATCCCGTTTTCCTGCTTGTATTGAAAATGATCAACCAGGTGCTCTTCCTGAAAACTGGCCTTCAATATGGCTTCATAGAACTGTCTCTCAGGTTCCTGGTATACCAGTGTATTGATATTGTACCCGATCATGTCATGTGACGAACGACCATTAATTGTCGTTACTGCCGGGTTTACATACTGGATGACCCCTTTGCTGTCAATAAGGAATATGCCCTCATTTGCTTGTTCAATGACCGATGCAAGCAGTCGGTACTCCTTTTCGACCTTCTCGCTTTCTATGGCTACACGGAGGCTGGTAATGCCGTAGGAAAGGTCATCGGCCAGTTCCGACAACAGCTTGACTTCATCTTCGTCAAAGGCGTGCGTTTCACCGGAAAAGATAACCAGCGCCCCGAACGGCCGGCCGCCAGTAACAAGCGGCAAAGAGATGGATGAGTAGAACCCGTGCCGGAGGGCGTTTTCCCGCCAGATTTCCCATTTCGGGTCATACTCGATGTACTGGACTACCACCGGTTTGCCGGTCTTGATGGCGGTTCCGGTCGGTCCCCGTCCGTGATCCGTGTTTGACCAGCTCACATTCAGATTTTTCAGATAACCTTGAGTGTCACCCCATTGAGCAACTGGCCTGATCGTCTTGTCTTCATCTTTTTCCGCAATTCCTACCCAGGCTACACGGTAGCCCCCGGCCTCGACTATCGTTCGACAGATATTTTGCATAAGCTGCATTTCGTTGTCGGCCCTGATGAGTGTCTGGTGGCATTCGCTGTATGCCTTGAGTGCCCGGTTAAGCCTGCTTAGTGCCTGTTCACGGTTTTTAATGTTGGCTTCGCTCTTGCGGATCAAAAAGTACAGTAACCAGGATGAAACCATAATGAAGATGATGTTGTTGACTTCCAGTAATTGAACGGCGGGGTGTTCTTGAAACAGGCTGGTGATGATCTTTGCGGAGCTGAAAATTAGCCATATGCCGCCGATGCAGGCGTAGAATATAACAATACTGAATGGACTTAGCCTTATTTTGGTTTTTCGCATGGTTACTCATGTGGCAGGCGTAATTAAATGTTGCAAACCATAACATAAATATTTGAAATGCACAATTTAAACCAACGCATAAGGCGTTTGCAGTGGCGGTGTTCATTACTAGGCCGGTAGTACTAGATAGTATCACGCACGGGTCAAACATTGTTTCTGATGTTTTTTGCTGAACAATTCGGCTATGACAGCGCTTCTATAATAATCGTGGTGGCGTAAGTACGAATATTTTTGTAAACTGTCCAGCAAGGGGAAACATTGCATGTTGCATGAAAACATATTTGCAAATATCCCGGATGTCCTACCTGAAGAGATCATGGAAACCCTGGTCAACGCAGGAAATGTCCGCATCGAGAGAATCGTCTCCAGCGGTCAGTCAACGCCGGAGGGGGAATGGTTTGATCAGTGTCAGGATGAGTGGGTTTTGTTGCTGACAGGGGGCGCCGGTCTGCTGTTTGAGGGCGAAGCCGGCGAGCGAACATTGAAAGCCGGAGATTATGTTATGATTCCGGCCCACTGCCGCCATCGGGTGGTCTGGACTGATCTACGCGAAAAGACGGTGTGGCTGGCGGTGCATGTTGAGAGATGATAAGGTACGGGATTTGATTGAAAGGAATATACCGGATGAGAAGTAACTATATACTGCTGGTGATTGTAGGCCTGTTGTTGTTCGGGGTTGTGTCGGTAGCTGCAGCCGATGTTTTTACGGCTATAACCAGTGAGGAACTCAGGGCTATGATCGAGCGTAAGGAACAGCATCTGGTACTGGTCGATACACGCTCTTACGGTGAGTACCAGGATGCGCATATCAAAGGTGCGCTCAACATTCCCTGGGCCAGGCTGGAGAAGGACCCGTCGGCGCTGAATTTCCCCAAAGATTCAAATCTGTTATTTTATTGCAGCGGTTCTTCGTGAGGGAAAAGCGCACAGTCAGCGCGTGTCGCTGCTACACTGGGATTCAAAAACCTGTTCGTGCTGAAAGAGGGGATACCGGGCTGGGAGGACAAGGGCTTTGCCCTGTATGTTGGTCCTGATTATGAGACGAGGGTCAAGAACACCATCATCCCTGCCAAGGAGTTCAGGGCCATGATGGAAAAGAAGCCGGGTACATTTGTGCTGGTAGACGTTCGTGAACCGAATGAATATGCCGAAGGACACCTTCCGGGAGCCATCAACATCCCGGTGACGAACTTCGCAGATGTGGCCCGGTTGGACAGATCAAAGAAGGTTGTGATCTACTGCCTGTTCGGAGCACGCAGTTACACTGCTTACCGCAAGCTGAAGAGAATGTCTTTTTCCGATATTTGGCAGATTACCTATGAAGAGTGGCAGGAAGCGGGATTCCCGATTGAAAGATAACGATAGTAATTGTACGGCTGCAGCCAGGATTGCCGGCCAAAGCCACTGGGTCTTCGATCTGGACGGAACATTGACTGTGGCTGTGCATGATTTTGCCGCTATCCGGCGCGAACTCTCCATCCCGGATGGTTCCGATATACTCGGGCACCTGGCCTCCCTGCCCGAGCACCACGCCCGCCCGCTCCACAACCGTTTGCAGGAGATTGAGCTGGAGTTGTCCGCTGTGACCCAGGCGGCCCACGGGGCCTGGGAATTGGTTGATCACCTGCACTCCATCGGCGCCAGTCTGGGTGTGCTGACTCGCAATACCCGCGAGAATGCCTTGCGTACCCTGGAGCTGATCGGTCTGGGAGACTATTTCGAGGCGGACAATGTCCTCGGTCGTGATGAATCCCCTCCCAAGCCGGATCCTGACGGCATTCACCATCTGGCCGTCCGTTGGAATGCCGATCCCGCAGCCATGGTGATGGTCGGCGATTACCTTTATGACCTGCAGGCCGGGCGTGCCGCTGGCGCCCTGACGGTACATGTCGATACCACCCGCAGTTTCCGCTGGCCGGAGTTGGCCGATGTAGGCGTGGGGACCTTGGAAGAGTTGCTGGCATGCATCCGGATGGGTGCTCTTGAGATTGATGCCATGAAACCTCACCTTCACGTGGCCTGTGCCATCATCGAACATAACGGCAAGGTTCTGGCTGCCCAGCGCAGCGAGAGCATGAGCCTGGCGCTAAAATGGGAATTCCCGGGCGGCAAGCTGGAGCCGGACGAGACCCCCGGGCAATGCCTGGTCCGCGAGA